>JABAOD010001193.1_pt1 | contig 16188 bp, 14 predicted proteins | sample 7062151 | NCBI WGS metagenome assembly JABAOD01 (sample SAMN14538626, study PRJNA623070) | marine sediment metagenome | biome: marine biome [ENVO:00000428]; feature: marine pelagic biome [ENVO:01000023]; material: deep marine sediment [ENVO:00002113] | place: India: Gulf of Khambhat ... | reverse complement strand
CAGGTGACCAACGCCGTGTTCGGGTTCACGTCGATGCTCATCAAGCTGCTCGGCGACGAGCGCCCCGATGCCATCGCCGTGGCCTGGGATGTGCGGGGTCCGACGTTCCGCAGCGAGACATACCCGGAGTACAAGGCCCAGCGCGAGTCGCCACCCAGCCTCTTCGCCTCGCAGCTGCCGTTGATCCGGGAAGTCCTCGATGCACTGCGTATCACCCAGCTCGGCGTCTCGGGCGTGGAGGCCGACGACGTCATCGCCACGCTGGCGCGTCAGGCGGCGGCGGAGGACTGGCGAGTTCTCGTGGTGACCGGCGACCGGGACGCGTTCCAGCTCGTCGACGGCAAGATCAACGTCCTCTACACGCGTCGCGGCATCTCGGACATGGTGGTGGCCGACGAGGCATGGGTCACGGACCGCTACGGCGTGACACCCGAGCAGTACGTCGACTACGCAGCGCTGCGCGGTGACAACTCGGACAACCTCCCCGGCGTCCCCGGGGTGGGGGAGAAGACGGCGGCGAAGCTCATCTCCAAGTACGGCGACCTGGACGGCATCTTCGCCCACCTCGACGAGCAGACGCCGAAACTGCGCGAGAACCTCGCCGCCTCGCAGGAGCAGACGATGCTCAACCGCCAGCTGATGCGTCTCGTCGACACGGTCGAGTTCGAGGACGTCGACGGACCGATCTCGCTCGATGCGTTCCGGCTGCGTGAGTGGGACCCGGACGAGGTGCGGCAGGTCTTCGACGGTCTCGCGTTCCGCGTCTTGTGGGAGCGCCTGCAGGAGCTGGGCGGCGGCGCAGCGGTCCAGGCGGCCACGATCGACGTCGATGTCACGACCGCCACCACGGCCGAGGCGCTGGCGGATCTCGCCTCCACCCCGCCTGCCGTCGAGATGGTCCATGACGGCGGCCGGCTCGTCGGTCTCGTCATCACCGACGGCAAGCTCGCCCGCTTCGTGCCGGTCGACAGGCTGGAGGTCGCCGAGACCGCGATGGCGCGCGGGATCGTGGCCCACGACGCCAAGCCGATCGTGCGAGTGCTGCTGGAGATGGATCTCGAGGCGCCCCCGGTCGCGTTCGACACCGCGTTGGCCGCGTATCTGGTGAACCCTGCCCAGCGCACACCGGACCTGAGCGATCTGGCCTACCGAGAGCTCGGCCTGTCCGTCGATGAGGGCGACGGCGCGGATGAGGCCGGTGCCCAGGGCATGCTCGCCTTCGACGACGCGGGTCCGGACATCGATGGTGCGGGGCGGCGGGCCATCGCCACACATCGTCTCGTCGAGCCGATGACGGAACAGGTCGAGGCGCGCGGTGGCGCCGACCTGCTCTCGGCCATCGAGCTGCCACTGGTCTCGGTGCTGGCGCGTATGGAGGCCGTCGGCGTCGGCGTCGACCGCGAGTTCCTCGAGACCTTCGGGGCCGACCTCAGGGCGAGGCTCGCTGCGATCGAGACCGAGATCCACGAAGCGGCGGGCGGGCCGTTCAACGTGAACTCGACCCTGCAACTGCGCGAGGTCCTCTTCGATCGGCTGGGTCTGCCCGTGCTCAAGAAGACACCTAAGGGCGCTCCCTCCACCGATGCATCGGTACTCGAGAAGCTGCGCGAGGAGCACCCGCTCGTCGACGCCTTGTTGCGCTATCGCGAGCTCGAGAAGCTGCGATCGACCTATGTCGACGCCCTCGTGCCGCTCATCGAGCCGGACGGACGCATCAGGGGACGCTTCAACCAGATGGCGGCTGCCACCGGACGCCTGTCTCAGGAGCAGCCCAACCTGCAGAACATCCCGGTGCGATCCGAGGAAGGCAGGGCGCTGCGCAAGGCGTTCGTCGCGGCGGAGGGCTACCGCCTCGTCGTCGCCGACTATTCCCAGATCGAGTTGCGGATCCTCGCCCACTTCTCCGGTGACGTCGGTCTGGTCGATGCCTTCGAGCGGAGGCTGGACATCCACACCGCAACGGCAGCGCGCGTCGCCGGTGTCGCTCCCGAAGACGTGACCCCCGACGAGCGGCGCCGAGCCAAGATGATCAACTTCGGGTTGCTCTACGGCATGGAGGCGTACGGGCTCGCCCAGCGGCTCGAGATCAGCCGCGAGGAGGCCGCCGAGCACATCGACGCCTACTTCGCCCAGTTCACCGAGGTGCAGGCATTCATGAGCGGCATCGTCGCCGATGCTCGCGCCAGCGGCTTCACCACCACGCTGCTGGGACGACGCCGGTACCTGCCCGAGCTCGCCAGCTCCAACTTCCGTGATCGTCAATCGGGGGAGCGCATGGCCTTGAACGCTCCCATCCAGGGCTCGGCTGCCGACATCATCAAGAAGGCGATGGTCGTCCTCGACGCCGAGCTGCGCGCCCGAGGGTCCCGCGCCGAGATGCTCCTCCAGATCCACGACGAGCTCGTCCTCGAGGTCCCCGAGGAGGACGTGGACGAGATCACCCGGCTCACCGTGACCACCATGGAGGGTGTGGTCGACCTGCGAGTGCCCCTCGTCGTCGACACGGCGAGCGGGAGGACGCTGGCCGACTGCAAGAGTTGACCGCCACCGGCCGGTCCCCCGAGCTACCACCCCGCCGCGATACCTGGTACGCTTCGTCTGCCTTCGACATCTGGCGTCCCGCCGCGCTCGGAGGACTACTTTGCCAACAGGAGCTGATCTTCTTCCATGACCGACGAGACCACGCCAGCGGTCGCGCCTGAACCAAAGGACGCAGCCGCCGACGGAGCCGGCGACGACACCGTCGCCGCATCGACCGGTAGCACGCCAGACGTCACCGAGACGTCCGTTGCCGCCGAGCCCACGACCGAGACCGTTGCAGCTGCATTCGCCTCGGCCGACACCCCACCTGCTGCACCTGCGGATGCTGCACCTGCGGACGCTGTGTCTGCGGATGCTGTATCTGCGGATGCCGCACCGATGGCCGCGGCGGAACCGGCTGAGGAGCCTGCTGCCGCGCCTGCCGGCGAGACCGATGCCGCCGCCGCACCGGCAGCGGAGTCGACCGAAGAGCCCGCAGCGCCGGCCTCGGTCGCAATCCCCGCTGCCGAGAGCAGCGACGCCGAGACCGTCGTCGAAGAGGGTGCCGGGGAAGAGCGCGCCGCGCGTATGGAGGCGGCGATCGCCCACTCCGATCGGCCGGCCATCACCGCACCGACGGACATCCCGGACATCTCGGAAGCCCCGAGTGCCGAGGACTTCGCCGCTGCGGTCGACCGCACGGTCTTCGAGTTCAAGGAGGGCGACATCGTCGCCGGGACCGTCGTCCGGGTCGATCCCGACGAGGTCCTCGTCGACATCGGCTACAAGTCCGAGGGTGTCATCCCGTCCCAAGAGCTCTCGATCAGCAACTCGGCGAGCACCGAGGACGTGGTCGAGATCGGCGACGAGATCGAGGCGCTCGTGATGCAGAAGGAGGACGAGTCGGGTCGGCTCGTCCTGTCCAAGAAGCGTGCGCAATACGAGCGGGCCTGGGGCCGCATCGAGCGGGTCATGGCCGAAGGCGGCACCGTGCAGGGTCCCGTCATCGAGGTCGTCAAGGGCGGTCTGATCGTGGACATCGGGCTGCGTGGCTTCCTGCCCGCATCGCTCGTCGACTTGCGTCGTGTCCGCGATCTGCACCCGTTCATCGGGGAGACCATCGAGGCCAAGGTCATCGAGCTCGACAAGAACCGCAACAACGTCGTGCTGTCCCGCCGGGCCTACCTCGAGGAGGCGCAGGCCGAGCAGCGGCAGGCCTTCCTCTCCGACCTCACGCCCGGGCGACCTGCGCGAGGGCGTCGTGTCGTCTGTCGTCAACTTCGGTGCGTTCGTCGATCTCGGCGGCATGGACGGTCTCGTCCACGTCTCCGAGTTGTCCTGGCAGCACGTCAGTCACCCTGGCGAAGTCGTCAGTGTCGGCGACAAGGTCCAGGTGCGCGTGCTCGAGGTCGATCGGGACCGCGAACGCATCTCATTGTCCATCCGTCAGACCCGCGAAGACCCCTGGGAGGAGTTCGTTCGCACCGCCGAAGTGGGGGCCATCCTCGATGGTCGCGTCACCAAGACTGTGCCGTTCGGTGCCTTCGTTTCGGTCGGCGAAGGGGTCGAGGGACTGGTCCATGTCTCCGAGATCGCCATGCATCACGTCGNNGGGTAAAGGTGACCGAGATCGATGCCGACAGACGTCGAGTGAGCCTGTCCATCAAGCAGGCTCTTCCCGAGTGGGAGGAACGATCGACGTGGGACGATCGAAGGAGTCAGCGGCGACCGAAGCGCCGGGAATTCACGCGTCAAGAGGACGCTGCTCCCGAGCCTTCGTTCAACGCCGACGCTTCGCTCGAAGCCATCCTCCAGGAGCTGAAGGAACGCGGCATAGGCCGGAGCTGAGCGCTCCGCGCCGCGAAATCCATGCCGTTGGGGGACGGAGCAGCGAGAATCGGACACCCGCGTCGAGTGGTGCGTTCAAAGTTCTGACCGGAAGGGCCGATTGAGATGGGCAGAAGATCACTGGTACTCGCGATAGCGCTGGCGCTCGCCGCATTGGCGGGCTTCGCCGTGTTCCAATTCCTCGCGGGCGTCGAGGGTGACATTCGCGGCAACATCGGTGAGGTGCGGGTCTATCGCGCCGTGCAGTTCATCGAGACCGGTACCCCGGGCGAGAGCGTCAACAACATCGACTTCATCGAGGAGAGCAAGGCGCTCGCCGAGGTCGTCCGCGACCGGCCCGACATCCTGTGTCTCGGTCTCGTGGAGGGCACCAACCCGGAGGTCGAGCCTTCCATCTGCGACGCCAACGAGAAGAGTCTCGACAACTTGCTCAACGGCGCCGTTGCCGCAGGTCCGATCAGCGCCGGTCAGCTGATCACGACCGACATGTTCGTGACACCGGTCGAGCTCAACAGCGCCAGCCTGTCGGAATCGATCGAGGAGGGCAAGGTGGCGATCGCCATCAACCCGTCCACCGTGCAGGCCGCTGGCGGATTCATCCGCCCCGGTGATCGCATCAACCTGATCGCCTCGGCCGAGGTCGACCTGGGCGGTCTGCCGGCCATCCTCGCCGATCCCGAGCTGCGCGAGATCTTCACCGGCATCCCATCCGAGGATCCGGGCCCGAGCATCCCGGGTCAGGACCCGACGGATCCGGTGGGCGAGTTCGCAAACTCGATCAGCACGTCCATCGAATTCACCCAGACGTTCGAACAGAACATCAAGGTGATCGCGGTGGGTGCAGACACGGAGGCGGCACCGCTCGGAACGGGCCTGACGCCTCAGCCCGATCAGATCATCGTGGTCGAGGTGACGCCCGAGCAGGCCGAGCGGATCGAGTTCGCGCGCCAGTTCACGTCGGTCGGTGTGATGCTGCTCCCCGATCCCGAAGAGAACACCTACACTCCGTTCGACGCCAGGGGTGTGGTCACCGATGACGTGCTCGACGTGCTCGAGCGGATCATCGAGCAACTTGCGGAAGTGGAGAGTCGTCTTGGTTCTTGAGTACGGAACGTATTCCGTACTCCTCGTCGACACCGATGAGGGGTTCGTCGAGGACGCCAAACGCATCCTTGAGGGCAACAAGACCTACTCGGCGCGCAACCTCTCGGATGCGCAGCGACGCCTCGTCGAGGAGGGGATCGACCTCGCCATCGTCGGTCCCAGCTTCGCCCACGAAGCCGGCGTCGCCGAACTGACGGCACTCTTCGACGTCCGCCCGACCCTTCCGGTCGTGCTCGTCACCGACAACCTGACCACCGACGTCCTGCGGGCTGCGTTGCGCACCGGCGTCAAGGACGTCATCGAGACGCCTCTCTCGCTCCGCAAGATCGAAGAGGCGCTCGGTGTCGTCATGCAGCAGAAGCGACGCCAGGATCCATCCGAGTCGCGCACCAAGATCGGCAAGGTGGTCACCATCATGTCGCCCAAGGGCGGCGCCGGTAAGACGATGACCACCACCAACACGGCGTTGACGCTCGCCACGTGGTTCGACCCGTCCCGGGTCGTGGTCGTCGACTGCGATCTCCAGTTCGGTGACGTGTGCATCTCGCTGCAGGTCGATCCGAAGCACACCATCGTCGACGTCGCCCGTGACATCGACCGCATCGACGAGGAGCTCCTCGAGAGCCTGCTCGCTCGGCATGCCAGCGGCATGCGGGTGTTGTCGGCGCCACTCGAGCCCTCGTTGGCGGACGAGGTGTCGACGCAGGTGGTCGTGAAGACGCTCGGCATGCTCAAGCGCATGTTCGACTACATCGTGATCGACACGGCGCCATTCCTCGACGAGCCCGTGCTGTCGATCCTCGAGCGCTCCGACGTGGTGCTGCTCGTGGTCGACATGGACCTGCCGAGCGTGAAGAACGCCAAGCTGGCGCTCGACACGCTCCGCCTCATCAAGTTCCCGTTCGAGAAGATCAAGCTGGTGCTGAACCGGGTCAACTCGAAGGCGCGGCTCGACATCGACGAGCTGGAACGCTCACTCGGTCTCGAGGTGATGGCCGCCGTCTCGTCCGACAAGCTCGTGCCCCGGGCGGTCAACGAAGGCGAACCGGTGGTGTCCCTCTATCCTCGTTCGCGGGTCGCTCGTGACCTCCGCGCCGTCGCCAAGCTCGCCGTCGGCGAGGGCGGAGGCTCGATCGAGCCCGAAGAAGGTGCTGAAGATGACGACAAGGGGCGCCGATGGTTTCGTGGGTAGCCCACGCAACCACCTGTGACCAGGGGAGAAGTTCCACATGAGCCTTGCTGACAGAGTCCGCGCAGCGAAGGCAGCCGAGACGACCGTCGAAGGGGAGCATCGCGGAGAGGTCCGTCAGGAACTCCGCCGCCGACTCCACTACAAGGTCGTCGAGGGCCTCGGGCCGACGCTCTACGACCGCCAGATGTCCGATGCCGAGCTGAAGCTCCGCGTCATGGAGATGCTCGAGTGGGCGCTCGACCAAGAAGAGTCGGTGCCGCTGTCGCGCGCCGACCGCCTGCAGCTGCTGCAGGAGATCGCCGACGACGTGCTCGGCTACGGTCCGATCGACCCGTTCCTCGGTGATGCCTCCATCACGGAGATCATGGTCAACGGTCCCCACTCGGTGTGGGTGGAGCGCGAAGGCAAGCTCACCAAGACCGACACCAAGTTCGTCGACGCCACCCACCTGGAGCGCATCATCGAGAAGATCGTCGGTCAGGTCGGCCGGCGCATCGACGAGTCGACGCCGATGGTCGACGCCCGGCTCCCGGACGGTTCTCGTGTGAACGCCGTGATCCACCCGCTGGCGATCGGTGGGCCCTTCCTGACGATTCGTAAGTTCGCCGTCGATCCGTTCACTTCCGACGACCTGGTCGCCAACGGCTCGATGTCGGAGCAGGTCGCCTCGTTCCTCCGCCGGTGCGTGCAGGGGCGTCTCAATGTCATCGTCTCCGGTTCCACGGGTTCCGGTAAGACGACACTGCTCAACGTACTGAGCTCGTACATCCCCGACTCGGACCGGATCGTCACCGTCGAGGATGCCGCCGAGCTCCGGCTCAACCAGATGCACGTGCTGAGCCTCGAGTCGCGCCCCCCCAACATCGAGGGCAAGGGTCAGGTGACGATCCGCGATCTCGTGCGCAACACCTTGCGTATGCGTCCCGACCGCATCGTCGTCGGTGAGGTTCGTGGCGGTGAGGCGCTGGACATGCTCCAGGCCATGAACACCGGTCACGACGGCTCGCTGACCACGATCCACTCCAACTCGCCGCGTGACACCCTGGCTCGTATCGAGACGATGGTGCTCATGGCCGGCATGGACCTCCCGGTGCGCGCCATCCGCGAGCAGGTCGCCTCCGCAGTCGATCTCATCGTGCACCTCACCCGGCTGCGAGACGGTTCCCGTCGCGTGGTCAAGGTCACCGAGGTGGTCGGCATGGAAGGCGAGATCATCACGACGCAGGATCTCTTCAGCTTCGACTTCTCGATGGGCGTCGACGAGAACGGCCGCTACGTGGGCAGGCTCAAGGCTGCCGGTATCCGGCCCACCTTCAGCGATCACCTCGCCGATTACAACATCGAGCTGCCGCCGGAGCTCTTCCATCCGGAGCCCATGGCATCGGGCAGAGGTCGGTAACAATGATCGAGATAGCGGCCTTTGGTGCAGGTGTCGCACTCTTTCTCCTGATCTTCCTCCTCTTCGGGTCGGATCGCGCCGTCGAGCGCGACCTGCGGGGGCGTCTCGGCGCCCTCGCCGCCCCGGTCGAGGAGCGGAGCTTCCTCGGGAAGTTCCGCGTCGTCCGCCGGTTCGCTGCGCAGGCCGAGGAGGTCGCCGCAGAGCGCGGCATGCTGGGTGCGCTCGAATCGGCCTTGGCCCAGGCCAACCTGCCGTTGCGGCCCGGTGAGGCCGTGGCAGGAGCGATCGGTCTCGCCATCGTGGCCGGTCTGCTGTTCGGGCTGTTCACCCAGAACTTCATCGTCGCGATCGTCATCGGTGTCGCGACCCTCGCCGTCCTCGGCGTGGCGGTCAACACGGTGGCCTCGCGGGAACGCAAGAAGTTCGAGTCGCAGTTGCCGGACACCCTCAACCTCATCTCGACGTCCCTGCGCGCCGGGTATTCGATGTTGCAGTCCGTCGAGGCGGTGGCCAACGAGGCTCCCGAGCCGACGGGTCGTGAGTTCAAGAGGGCCATCAACGAGACCCGTCTCGGGCGTTCGCCGGTGGATTCCCTCAAGGACGTCGCCGAGCGCATGAGCTCGCAGGACTTCGACTGGGCGGTGCTGGCGATCTCGATTCAGCGTGAGGTCGGCGGGAACCTGGCAGAGGTCCTGCAGACCGCCGCCGACACCATGCTGCAGCGCAACCGGCTCCGTCGCGAGATGAAGGCGCTCACCGCCGAGGGTCGGATCTCGGCGATCGTCCTCGGTGCGCTGCCGTTCTTCCTGTTCCTGTTCCTCTTCAGCACGAACCGCAGCTACCTCCAGCCGATGCTGGACAACACATTCGGCCGCATCGCCATGGGTGGTGTGCTGGTGCTGCTCGGCGCCGGTATCGCCTGGCTCAACAAGATCGTGACGGTGGACGTATGACCTTCGAAATCGAGATCGTTGCTGCGATCGTGGCCGGCGCCTTCGGTGTCCTTGCGTTCTGGATCGGGCTCGGTGTGGTTCGCTCGAGTGAACGCTCGACGGACCGACTCGCCAGTCTCCAAACCCGCCAGGAGATGCTCCAGGAGGACTTCTCCAGCCGTGCCGTCGCACCGCTCGTCACAGGCGTCGGTCGTTTCGCGATGCGCTTCACCCCCGGTGGGTGGGCAGAGCGCACCAACAAGCGGCTCATCGTGTCCGGGTTCGCCCCGAGGTTCGATGCGAACTCGTGGGCGGCCCTCCGCGTGCTCACGCTCGCCACGTCGGTGGTGCTGGCGTTCTTCGTGCAGGGAGCCGTCACGGGCACGGCTCGGCTCGGAGTGACGGCCCTCACGCTCGTGCTGGGGTTCTTCGGACCCGATGCGGTGTTGAACCGTCGCATCGAGGAGCGGAGAACCTCGGTGGAACGCGATCTGCCCGACATCATCGACCTGCTGGTCATCAGCGTCGAGGCCGGTCTCGGCTTCGAGGCGGCGCTGGCGAGAGTCGTCGAGAACGTGCCGGGCGAATTGAGCACCGAGTTCTCTCGCATGCTGCAGGAGACCAGGGTCGGTGTGAGCCGGCATGAAGCAATGAAGGCGCTCGCCGAGCGCACCGACGTCGACGACCTCAACTCGTTCATCTTCTCGATGAACCAGGCCGAGGCGTTTGGTGTGTCGATCGCCCGGATGCTGCGGGTCCAGGCCGACGAGATCCGGGTGCGCCGCCGCCAGCGTGCTCAAGAGAAGGCGTTCGCCGCACCGGTGAAGATGGTCTTCCCGCTGGTGCTGTGCATCTTCCCCGCGATGTTCGTCGTGCTCATCGGCCCTGCGGCGATCCAGATCGTCGAGAACCTCAACCTCTAGGAGCTCCGGCATGGCCGGCCTGCGCCGGGCGGTCCGGCAACGACACGTCTGGCTGTTGGCGCCGTTCGTGGCGCTCGTCACGCCGCTGAGCCGGCCGATCAGCGACAACTCCTTCCTGTGGCACGTGCGCGCCGGAACGGAGCAGCTCGACGCCGGTGAGGTGTTGCGCGCCGATCCCTTCTCGTACACGTCCGGTGGTGAGGCGTGGCGTACCCAGTCGTGGCTGGCCGAGCTCGGCTACGGGTGGCTCGAGCGCGTCTTCGACGGCGTGGGATGGTCGGTGCTGCTCGTCCTCGTCGCGCTGCTCACCTCCGGGCTCCTCGTCGTGCTCCGCGGCTCCCGGCTCGGTGCATCGCTGCCGGCGCTCGTCGGCGTGGGCCTGCTCTTCGTGTTCCAGGCCTTCTCGTTCGCCGTGCCCCGTCCGGTGGTGCTGACGTATCCGCTGCTGGCGGCCGTGACCCTGCTCGTCGACGACGATGAGGGTGAGCTCTGGCTGGCGCCGGCGCTGGTGTGGCTCTGGGCGTCGCTCCACGGTTCGTTCGTGCTCGGTCTCGGTGTGCTGGGGCTCGACGCCATCCGTCGCAGGAGCCCGGTCAGGGCGGCGGTGACCGCCGGCGCCGGTCTGGCGGCATCGCTCAGCGCACATGGGTTCGCAGTGTGGGGCATCCTCATCGACTTCATGCAGAGCCGGGAGACGCTGGGCTTCATCGAAGAATGGGCCAGACCCTCGCCGACCGACCTCAGGGCGGCTCCCTTCTTCCTGGTGATCGCACTGCTGCTCGTTCTCGCCGTGATGCGGCGCTTCGATGTCGCCGATCTCGTGATGGTGGTGCCGTTCGCGCTGTTCGGGTTCGCAGCCGTGCGCAACCTGTTGCCCGCCCTCATCGTCGTCGCTCCGGTCGTTGCGGCGCGGCTGCTCCCTGCCGGCACCACGGCGGGAACCAGGCGGCGGCCTTCAGAGCTGCCGGTCGTGAACGCAGCGCTGATGGCCGCGCTCCTCGTGCTCCTCGTGGTGGTCGCCGTCTCGCCACACCGCTTCGACCGCGAGCGCTTCCCGTCCGACGACGTGGTGGCAGCGCTCGCAGAGGGCAGGGTGTTCCACGACGACGCCGTGGGTGGCTACCTGATCTGGAGCGTCGGTCCCGATCGCCAGGTGTTCATCGACGATCGGGCCGAGCTGTACGGCGCAGCGGGGTTCACGACGTTGGGGGCGGCGATGCGTGGTGACGGGGTCCTCCGGCTCTTCGCCGACCTCGGTGTCGAACAGGCGCTCGTAGCCGTGGACGCGCCGGTGGTGGAGGTGCTCAGAGAGGCGGGGTGGGCCGAACGGGCCGGGGACCGGAGCTTCGTGCTGCTCGTGCCGGGCGGTTGATCTCACATCACCTCGAGCTCGGCACATGAGAAAGGGGACCGCTGCAGCGGNNGACGACCGTGATCGCCACGATGGCGACGACGGCGATGAGCGCCACGAGCAGCGCGTACTCGACGAGGCTGGCGCCCTCGTCGTCACGGGCGATGCGGGTCTGCAGTGCGGTCCACGTACGAAGCATTGAAAGAGACCTTTCTGTCATCCTGATTTCCCGGCGAGGGAACCCCCACCACCGCACCGACGCTACTCAGCCGAGGGCCCGCCGACCATGGGCCGCTCGGCCCATTCTCCAGACGCGCGAGAGGGACCGTCCGGAGACGATCCCTCTCGATTGTCGTTGTCGACTGCGTCGCTGCTCAGGCGAGCTCGGTGGCGATGCTGTCGAAGTTGGTCGAAACGTTCTGACCGACGACCGTGATGGCGATGATCGCCACGATTGCAATCAGGGCCACGAGCAACGCGTACTCGACGAGGCTGGCGCCCTCGTCGTCGCGAGCGATGCGGCTCTGCAGTGCGGTCCACATGCGAAGCATGTCCTTACCTCCTATGGCAGGGTGATCCATGGCCAAATGTATCGGTCGACTGCCCTCTTGCCTATAGGCCGTTCGCCCCATTTGCTCGCGGAGAGTGTTCAACGACCGCGGAGAGTGGCTACTGATTCCTACGATGCAAACCGAGGCGGATGGCCTCGACGGCGGCCTGGGCACGATCGGAGATGGCAAGCTTGTCGTACACGCTGGCGAGGTGGTTCTTGACGGTCTTCTGGGAGATGAAGAGCCGATCGGCCAGCTCATCGGTTGCCGACACACCGGAAGCGAGCAGGCCGAGCAGCTCCTTCTCTCGCTCGGTCAGCGCCGCCGCTCCGGAGTCGAGGACAGGAGCCCGGTAGTCGTCGAGGATCTCCTGGATCGGCTCGTCCCACAGCTCCCGACCGTCGGCCACGGCACGGATGGCGGCGGCGAGATCCGGCAGAGGCGTGGCTTTCGAGAGAAACGCTCGTGCGCCCGCGGCCTTGGCCCGGGCTCGCTGTTCGTCGTCGGTGTGCATGGTGACGACGATGCAGGGTGTGCTCTCGGAGAGAGCGCCGAGCGCCGAGAGCCCACCCATGTTCGGCATCTCCAGATCGACCAGGGCGACATCGACCTCGTGGTCCTGGACGGCCGCCAGCAGCTCCTCGCCGTCGTGGGCGGTGGCGACGACGAAGACGTCGGGGAGCGCTTCGAGCGCCGAGACCAGCCCCTCGAGGAGGAGCCGGTGGTCGTCGGCAATGGCGACCCTGAACATCAGCCCTGCTCGCTCCCCACTGGAACCTCGTCGTCTTCGTGCCCGGTGGACGATCCACCCCACGTGACACGCACGGTACAGCCCCGGCCGGGTGCAGACGTCATCTCCAGTTCGGCGCCGATGTTGCGGGCACGTTCCTCGAGGCCGACGAGCCCGAAGTGCCCGGCTGGGCGTACGTCCGGGTCGAAACCCTTCCCGTTGTCTTCGATGGCGAGGGCCCCCCGATCACGATCGACGATGCCCCGGATCGTGATCTCCGTCGCGCCGGCGTGCTGTACCGCATTCCGGAAGGCCTCGGTCACGATGGCGGCGAGATCCTGGGACATCGCAGGACGGGTCGGGTTGATCTCGTCCACGTCGATGACCACCGAAGGACCGTCGGCTCCCACCTCCGTCGACAGCCGGTACGCGGTCTGCGTGATCGACTCCGACTGGGCGGCTCGCAGATCGGCAACGGTCGTGCGGACCCGCTCGACGAGCCTGGTGATGAGAGCCCGCATCGACTCGAGCTGTCGCGCCTGGGAGGGGTCCGTGTCGAGCTGGTAGAGCAGAGCATCGATGGTGAGACCTATGGACGCCAGCGATGGACCGATGTCGTCGTGGAGCTCGCGGGCGAGTCTGGCGCGCTCCTCGGCAACGGTCCGTCGTGCGATCTGCTGGAGGAGCAGGATGTTGTCGAACGCCAGCGCCACCGGCCGCATCGCTCCGGCGATCATCTCCGAATAGTCGTCGAGCGAGGTTCCCTGATACGGGTGGAGGGTGAGCTCGCCGAGGTGGCGATCGGCGACCGTCATCGGGAAGACTCGGATGTCGGCTTCGCGCGACGTGTCGCCTCGCGTGGCGAGGATCACAGCGCCGTCCTCGCCGTTCAGGACGATCTGTCCGCCTGCGAAGGGCACGGTCGCCGCGAGATCTCGCAGGGCGGCCTCGCCGACGGTGACGGGGTTCAACTCCGCTGCGTTGGCGAGCGCGCTGAGGCTGCTCAGCAGATTGTGAGTGGTCTCGAGCCGGGCGACCCGCCGGGCAAAGAGCTCGGACTCGACCGCCATGGCATCCGATCGCTGTCGCTCCTCGACCAGCAGCCGCTTCGCCTCGGAGAACGCCAGCGCGATGACGAAGTACAGCAAGACGGTCTGGATGATCGATCCATCGATGCTCTGCTCGAGGGCCAGGACGATCGTCAGGAATCCGATCGACGTGAGGATCGCCGTCTCGAGCCCGATGCGGCGACCGAGGAACGCACCTGCATAGAACGGCGGGATGGCCAGGAAGAGGACATAGCCGCTGTCACCGCCACCGGTGATGGCCACCGCGATCAGAGCGGCGACGACGCCTCCCACGGCGACGAGCTCGCCGATCATCTCTCCGTCGCGGATCCGGCGGGGCGTGAATTGGAGGATCGAGGCGTAGGTCGCCCCGATCACGGCCGCCAGCGCCACGAGCGTGTCGGTGGTGGCGTTGACGGCGGACAGCACGACCCCGAGGACGAGGCTCGACCAGAGGATCGCACTGAGCGCGAGATCGATCCTCCGCTCCCAGGGAGGGGACTGAACGGTCACGGGCGAAGGGTACAGTCGCCTCGTGTCAGAGCAGGGGAACATCCCGACCGGCCGGTCCCGGCCGCCGCGACTCCGGATCGTCGTGACGGGGGGCATCGGCGCAGGCAAGTCGACCGTCTCGGCGATGTTCGAGTCGGCCGGAGCCGTCGTCATCGAAGCCGATCGCATCGGTCACGAGGTCCTCGAGCCCGGCCATCCGGTCGCGGTCGAGGTGTCGAATCACTGGCCCGGCGTCGTCGATCGAGCGGGGATCATCGATCGGGCAGGCCTCGCCGCCGTCGTCTTCGGAGATCCCGCCGAGTTGGAGCGTCTCGAAGCGATCACCCATCCCGTGATCGCAGCTGAGCTCGCTCGGCGCGCCGAGGCCGCCGGTGACGTGGCGGTCGTCGTCGAGGTCCCGATCATCCGGCCCTGGTTCGACGAGTCGTGGTGGTGCGTGGCGGTGACGGCGGACGCGTCGATCCGGCTCGATCGGGCAGCGGTTCGGGGCGCCGACCGGGGCGATGTCGAGCGCAGGATGGCCAGCCAGCCGGCCGACACCGAGTATGCGGCCGTCGCCGACTTCGTCGTCGTCAACGACGGGGCGCTCTCGGATCTCGGCGACCGCGTCGCCGAGATCTGGGAATCGCTGCACACCGTCTGACACCGGCGTTTCCGTCACGGGTCCCCGGTACCCTGCCGGGGATGGAGGATCGCCTCTTCGAGGTCGTGTCGGATTTCGCCCCGGCGGGGGACCAGCCGGACGCCATCGCGCGCCTCGTCGAAGGAATGAACGAGGGGTACCGCTTCCAGACGCTGCTCGGCATCACCGGCTCGGGGAAGTCGGCCACGATCGCCTGGACGATCGAACAGGTGCAACGTCCGACGCTGGTCCTCGCCCCCAACAAGGCCCTGGCCGCCCAGCTCGCCAACGAGTTCCGCGAGTTCTTCCCCGACAACCGCGTCGAGTACTTCGTCAGCTACTACGACTACTACCAGCCCGAGGCCTACATCCCGCAGACCGACACCTACATCGAGAAGGAGTCGACGGTCAACGACGAGATCGATCGGCTCCGTCACGCCGCCACCGCGGCGCTGTTGACGCGACGGGACGTGATCATCGTCGCCTCCGTCTCGGCCATCTACGGTCTCGGATCGCCCGAGCAATACGAAGGGCAGCTGCTCCGTCTCCACCGCGGCGTCGAGTTGTCCATGGACTTCGCGATGCGACGGCTCGTGGAGATCCAGTACGAGCGCAACGAGGTCAATCTCGTCCGGGGCCGGTTCCGGGTGCGTGGCGACACGCTCGAGGTGTTCCCGTCCTACGAGGAGTCGGTCTACCGGGTCGAGTACTTCGGCGACGAGGTGGAGCGCATCCTGCAGATGAACCCCGTGACCGGGGAGGTGCTCGACGAGCTCGAGGAGCTCTGGGTGTACCCGGCCACGCACTACGTGACGAGCCGAGAGCGTCTCGAACAGGCCATCGTCGGCATCGAGGAAGAGCTCCACCACCGGCTCGCCGAGCTCGAGAAGGCGGGCAAGCTGCTCGAGGCGCAGCGGCTCCGCATGCGCACCGCCTACGACCTCGAGATGATGCGCGAGGTCGGCTACTGCCACGGCATCGAGAACTACTCGCGCTATCTCGACGGACGCGAGGCGGGGGAGCGGCCGTTCTGTCTCCTCGACTACTTCCCGGACGACTTCCTCACCATCGTCGACGAGAGCCACGTGACGATCCCGCAGATCCACGGCCAGTACGCCGGCGACCGGAGCCGCAAGGACGTGCTCGTCGAGCACGGCTTCCGGCTCCCGTCGGCCCGCGACAACCGGCCGCTGACCTTCGACGAGTGGTACGACCTCACCGGCCAGGTCGTCCTTCTCTCGGCCACTCCCGCCCAGTGGGAGCGTGAGGTGTCCGATCAGATGGTCGAGCAGGTCATCCGGCCCACCGGCCTCGTCGATCCCGAGGTCGTGGTCCGGCCGACGAAGGGCCAGATCGACGATCTCCTCGAGGAGATCCGGAGTCGCGCCGAGCGCGACAACCGGGTCCTCGTCACCACGCTCACCAAGAAGATGGCC
>JABAOD010018496.1_pt2 | contig 16191 bp, 17 predicted proteins | sample 7062151 | NCBI WGS metagenome assembly JABAOD01 (sample SAMN14538626, study PRJNA623070) | marine sediment metagenome | biome: marine biome [ENVO:00000428]; feature: marine pelagic biome [ENVO:01000023]; material: deep marine sediment [ENVO:00002113] | place: India: Gulf of Khambhat ... | reverse complement strand
CCGTTGACCGATGACCACCGAGAGTCGTTCATGGTTTATGGTTGGAGGTTCATGGCCGAAGAACGGAAATTCGGTTTTTCCCCAAACCATGAACTCTGAACCATGAACCTGCTCATCGGTCGTCGGTCGCCGGTCAATGGTTATCGACCCAGGTCGACGTAGCACCTTCGCCCCCTCGCTCCAGGCCTCCCATTGTTTCAGCCGAGGGAGGACCGTTCTGCTCGTCGGCGGAAAATTTCACTGGTCAATAGTTCGTCAAGTTGAGTGTTCCGCACGAACCCCCTTTGGGCAGGCAAGAGGACGGCCACCCCCACCTGCGCTGCGCTCCGGTCCGAAAGCCTTCGGACCCGCAAACCAGATTCCGCCTTCCTCGCGAATCCGGCCCCCCCCTCGGCTCCACAGCCTAAATCTTGACCCTTCTGACGGTACGGCAGCACGTCCAGGGCCCGAGCGACATTGCCGGGAGTCCGAAAGCCTTCGGACCGACCAGGGTCGCCGCGAGCCCGAATGGTTCCGGGCTTTTGCGGAGAGGCCTGGAGCGAGGGGCGTGCGTGTGCTGCTCGAGGGCCCGCAAACCGGTTTCCACCTTCCTTCGAGATCGACCCTCCCCTCACCGCCGTGAGAAGGGCTGTGATAATTTGCGGATAGCGGACAGCAATCAGCTGCCAACTCGACTTTACGGTGAACCATGAACCGTGAACTGTGAACCGGATTGGAACCTAGTGCCGTTCCAACCTATTGCACCGAAAACGGGCAACGAAGCCAGCAAACCTGGTTTACGTATCGGACAGCTCTATGTTGGGTCAGAATAGTTGGAACGGCACTAGGCGGGGAAGACCGTGCTGCAAAAGGTCACGACCCCTTGTGGGTCAGGCGCCTGGCCGTAGTGGAGCAGCCGCCCGGTTTGACCTCTCACCAGATGGAGCAGGGTGTACATGGGAGGGAGTCCGCAGATTCGCCGACGATCCCCCTCTCGGCTCACAAAGCGGAAGAAACCGTCGGGATCGCCAGCAAGGACTGGCTCCAGCATCCGTCTGTCCTGGGTTTCGATCCATTGGAGCAGATGACGGGTGACGGAACCCTGGTCGCCAAAGCGGGCACCCATATGGGTCAGGTCGGCTCCGGCGATCAGACAGACGGAATTGTTCCGTGCTTCGAGGAGACTTCGGAAGGTGTCGAGAAAGCCCTGAACCTCCGGGTCGTCCGAGGGGAGCTTTCCGCTCAGGACCCATTCGTCAAAAGAGCCAACGAGGATCGGAAGGATACGGATGGGGCGCTTGGCACCGATGAGGTGCTGAAGGAAGATAACCTGAAATTCGATGGAGTGCTCTGCCCGGTGAGCAATGTCGTCCACCGCCAGGAGATTGGGGGCACGTTGCCTCAGTCGTTCGAGGAGATCGCGATCTGTCCTGACAGGGCCAAGAGGCGTCTCGAAATCTTTCCCGCAGGCAGCAAAGGGCATGGTCGTCCCGGCATGGGCGGTCCCGAGGATGATGAACACCTCGGCATCCGTCCTTGCTTCGAGCCCACGGTAGGCCCAGGCATATCCCACGCCTCCCCGCACGAAATCGATGTGAGGTGCGATTAGGGCCCGAATGGGTTCCGCTGTCGTGCCGGCATCATCAGTCGGACCCTCGGAATGTGCCAGGATCTGATGGAGCGTCTGGCGAAGTTCCCGTGGCTCTGCGGGATAGGACCTTCCAGCGAGAAAGGCGGACCGGGCCTTGGCTTGGCGGAACCCCTCTTTCAGTGCTTCCTGGAAGTCGGCAAAGCGATCGCTCTCTAAAAAGTAGTGCTGGTCGAGCGTGGCGATAAGCTCTTCCACCTGCTCTCGGAAAAGGAGCTCCCCACGGCGGCGGACGTACGCCGCCTGGATATCGAGGACGGAGTGGTTGCCGTCGAAATGGCGGAGGATGTCCATGGCGGCAAGGGGAACAAAGAGGACCGCCTCGGCGTAGTGAGTCGGGTCCCGGAGGCAGAGCACCTGCCTTCCTTTCACCTCCGTTGGAAATGCCTCCACAGGCCTGAGCTTTGGATACTCCATGGTGAGCCCTGCGATAAATTTCTGAGATCTCAGCGAGGACCGGAGGACGGGTGAGATGAGGTGGGAGCCCATAGGCGTCCCTGAACGGTATCTCGCCGGTTGAGCTCCGCCTGGATCGCGTTCAGGACCTGCCATTTATGGCGCGCCCAGTCCGGGGCAAGCAGGAGCTCCCGAGGTGGGTCTCCAGTCAGCCGATGTATCACCATGCGTGGTGGGAGTCGTTCCAAAACGTCACAGACTGTTTCGACATATTCCATCATTTCCATCGGCCGGTATTCTCCCCGGTGAAACATGTCGCCGAGTACCGTTTGTTTGAGAACATACGTGAGATGAACCTTGATCCCGTCGAGGGGGAGTGTGGCAATCGCTCGCGCGGTCCTCACCATATCTGCCCTACTCTCTCCAGGGAGACCCAGCATCACATGGACGCACGTGTGGATCTGGCGGCCTGCTGTCCGGGACACCGCATCAAGAAATTCGGCGGAGCCGTGAGCCCGGTTCACACGGGCAAGGGTCCGGTCATGAATCGATTGCAGCCCGTATTCAATCGAAACATAGGTCTGCTGCGCATACTCCTGCAGCAGGTCGAGGACCACATCTGGAACGCAGTCTGGCCGGGTCCCAACCACCAGGCCCACGATATCCTCGACCGCAAGCGCCTCGTCGTACAGGTGCCTAAGGGCCTCGACCGATGCGTACGTGTTGGTGTACCGCTGGAAGTAGGCCAGAAACTTTGCTGCGTTATGCCGCTGGCGGATGAAGGCCTTTCCCCGCTCGAGCTGTTCAGCAATACTCCAGTTGCGCAGCGTAGAATGACCGGAGCCCTGGTGGCAGAAGATGCACCCGCCGACCGCCTTGGTGCCGTCATGATTCGGGCAGGTCAAGTGGGCATCCAGCGTGATCTTGTGGACGCGGCAGCCAAATCGACGTTGCAAGAAGCCTCGGAGGTCGGTGTAGCGCTTGGTTTGTGTTGGCGGAGCTGATATCATAGTGTCCGTATCTTAGCCCGGTCCGCTTCAGCTGGCAAGCTGGAAGGCTAGAACGCTGGGAGACTAGAAGGCAATGACGCTTGAGTTGTTATCGAGGGTCGGACGATTGCTCACCGGAGAGCTTTCCAGCATCCTAGCATCCTAGCCGGCTGAGACATAACCCCTGTCTGACGATTGTGAAGAAATCGTGGTCATGGCGAAGACGTCGTATGACATTATCGTAGTGGGAGCCGGACACGCGGGCTGTGAGGCGGCGTTGGTCTCGGCCCGTCTCGGCTGTCGGACCCTCCTGATCACGTTAGACCTTGACACGATTGCGGCCATGCCCTGTAGCCCCTCGGTCGGCGGAACGGCTAAGGGACAGCTTGTTCGGGAGATCGATGTCTTGGGGGGCGAAATGGCCCGGGTGACGGACCGGACCGGAATCCAATTTCGAACCCTGAATGCCTCCAAAGGCCCGGCGGTCCGATCCTCGCGAGCCATGTGTGACAAACGCCGCTATCATCGCGCGATGCGGGCGGTTCTCGAGGGGGGAAGGGGGTTGGATCTCCTTCAGGGAAGAGTCGAGCGCCTGATCGTGGACGGAGGGCGGATCAGCGGCCTCGTGAGTCATGATGGAACTTTCTTCAGCGCCCAGGCCGTCTTGATCACGGCCGGGACATTCATGCGGGGGCTCATTCATATCGGATCCACGAACTTCTCCGGCGGCCGGATGGGGGAGCGCCCCTGCCATACCCTGTCCGATTCCCTTCGAGAGCTCGGCTTTGCGCTCGGCCGATTCAAGACCGGGACTCCGCCCCGTCTCAAGCGAGACTCTCTGGACTTTGACCGAATGGAGCGGCAGGAAGGCGATCAGGAACCGCGTCCCTTTTCCCACACGACGACGCACCTCGACATCAATCAGGTCCCCTGTCACATCACGTTTACCACCGAACGGACGCACGAGATCGTCCGGCGAAACCTTGACCGCTCGGCGCTGTACGGCGGAGCCATCAAGGGGACGGGGGCCCGGTATTGCCCGTCCCTGGAGGACAAGGTGGTCCGTTTCTGTGATAAAGAACGTCACCAGGTGATCGTTCAACCTGAGGGGCGCGACTCCGAAATCATCTATCCGAGCGGCTTGGGAAACAGCATGCCCTTTGAGGTACAGGAGCAGCTCGTCCGCTCGGTGCCAGGGCTCGAGGCGGCGGAGTTTATCCAGCCCGCGTACGCCATCGAGTACGATTTTCTGTACCCCCACCAACTTCAACTCACGCTCGAGACCAAGGAGATCCGGGGGCTGTTCACCGCTGGGCAGATCAACGGGACCTCCGGATACGAGGAGGCTGCGGCCCAGGGATTCTGGGCCGGGGTGAATGCGGCCCTGAGAGTGCAGGGGCATCCCCCGTTTCTCCTCGACCGCTCCGAGGCGTACATGGCTGTGTTGGTGGATGATCTGGTGACACGGGGGACCGATGAACCCTATCGCATGCTCACCTCGCGGGCGGAGTACCGTTTGCTCCTTCGGGAGGACAATGCCGATCTTCGCCTTATGGAAAAGGGGTCCCATCTCGGGCTGATTTCCCGCGAGCAGTACGAGCGCTTGGAGGAGAAGCAGCGGAAGATCCAGGAAGCCATGGACCGGATTCGAAGCCGAAAGCTTCATCCCTCCCCACGGGTAAACGCAATGCTCACGCATCTCGGGACTACTCCTCTCAGCGAGGTCACCCCGATGATCCAGCTGTTGAAGCGGCCGGAGGTAGGTCATGCCGACCTGGCTGCTATGGATGGGGAAGTCGACTGGGGAGGCCGTGAGGTGGCCCATCAGGTGGAAGTCCAGGTAAAATACCAGGGGTACATCGACCGACAGCTTCAGGAGGTGGAACGGTTCAAACGGCTTGAGGCCAGGCGGATCCCCGACGATATGGATTACTCCGGGATCCCGGGCCTCTCCAACGAGGTACGGCAGAAGCTCAGCGCCATTCGCCCGTCCTCCGTCGGGCAGGCCTCCCGCATCTCTGGCGTGACTCCCGCCGCCCTCTCTATCCTCCTCGTGTCTCTTGAGCGCCGCCGACGCGAGGGACAGCAGTCAGCAAGCAGCCATCAGCAGTCAGCATTGGCGACAAGCAGCTAGCGACGTCCGATTCGTTGCTGACGGCTGATTTTATGCTTCGAAAGAGGCTGATATGCCGGCCAATCTCCCCCCACAATATCTCGACGCCGAAAAACGATACCGCCAGGCCAAACAGCCCCCGGAAAAGATTCGGGCCCTGGAAGAGATGCTGGCCGTGATTCCGAAGCATAAAGGAACCGAGAAGCTCCAGGCAGACCTGAAACGGAGGATCTCGAAGCTCAAGGTCGAATTGGAAAGACGGCCGGCTACCAAGCGAGGGACCGGGATCTTCGTAGAGAGAGAGGGAGTTGGCCAGGTGGTTCTGGTGGGAGGGGCCAATGTGGGCAAATCCGCCCTGGTGCGGCGCCTCACGAATGCCAGGCCGGACGTGGCAGACTACCCGTTCACGACGCGAAAGCCGTTGTCCGGGATGCTCGAATTCGAAAATGTGAAGATCCAGCTGGTGGACATGCCGGCCGTAACACCTGGGCTGGTCGAAGGGTGGGTCCTTGGCATCGTCCGGAACGCCGATCTGATCCTCTGGGTGGTGGACCTGGGATCTGATGAACTCCTCGAGCAGGTGGAAGCAACCGAGAAGATCCTCATCCAGGCCAAAATCCTCCCCGGTGGATCTAGGGAAGAAATCGTGGAGCCGGGACAGGTGGTGAAGCGGGTGCTCATGGTAGGGAACAAGGCAGACCTCCCCGGGGCGGAGGATCGGTTCCTGCTCCTTCAAGAACACTCGGGAGGTCGCTTCCCCCTCCTGATGGTTTCTACTGCGTCTGGAACCGGATTAGAACAGGTCGGCCACCGGTTGTACGAGTCCCTCGAGGTGCTGCGATTCTACACCAAGCCCCCCGGCAAAACGGCGGACTTCTCCTCTCCCGTGACCCTGCCAAGGGGGAGCACGCTCCTCGAGGCGGCCGAGACCGTCCATAAGGACTTTTCCGTCAAGCTCAAGTTTGCCCGAGTCTGGGGAGCGGGAAAATTCGACGGGCAAAAGGTTCACCGGGAATATCGGGTGCATGAGGGGGATGTCATCGAATTTCACATTTAATCAAACAGCTATCAACGGTCAGCAGTGAGCGAGTGGTCCGGCGAGTCTTTTTGCTTATTACTAACAACTGATGGCTGACTGCTTATGTTAACTGGGGGGAGGGAGACGGTGAGTTTTTCTGCGTTGCTCTGGAAAAGGGTAGAGCCGATCTGGCAAAAGACACTGCACCATCCCTTTGTTCGAGGGATTGGTGACGGAACGTTAGAGATTGACAAGTTCAAATTTTATATTTGCCAGGATTACATCTTTCTTATCGAGTACAGCCGGGTTCTCGCTCTGGCGACGGCGAAGGGAACCGACCTTGGGACGATGGGAAAGTTTGCCGAGCTCCTTCATGCAACCCTGCACACCGAGATGGCCCTGCACCGGGGCTACGCGGAGAAATTCGGGATCAGCCGGCAAGAACTGGAACGGACGAAGCCAGCCCCGACGGCCGTCGGATACACGCGACACCTCCTGCACGTGGCGGCATTGGGAAGCTTGGGGGAAATCGTTGCCTCGCTTGTCCCGTGCCAGTGGGGGTACTGCGAGATCGGGGTCGCCCTCGCAAAACAGGGAGAGCCCAAAGGCCAGCCCCTCTATGGCGAATGGATCCGGACCTATGCATCGCCGGAGTTCGCGGCCTTGGCCCAGTGGATCCGTGCTCTTCTCGATACCCTGGGTCAGGATGCGGGGACGCCCGAGCGAGCTCGGATGGAGGAGCTTTTCCTGCTGAGCGCCAGGTACGAGCATGCCTTCTGGGATATGAGCTGGCGTATGGAGGCATGGCCCGTTTAAAAGCGGCCATCAGCTATCAGCGATTAGCTTCCAGTATTTCGGATTTGGAATTGTGGATTTCGAATTTTGTAACGATACACCTGTCTTTCAATGCAAAATTGGCAATCGGAAATCGATTGGTAGCTGACAGCGGACGGCTCGACTGAGCGGCTCGACCGAGCCTTCGGCTCGAGCTCAGGGTGAGGGGCTCGCCGAAGTGTGGGGATTGCTCTGTAGCGAACTGAGAGGGTGATGGCGGCACGGCAACTACGGACACATTGGCGAGTACTGAAAAGGTCTGTTGCTTTTTCCTGCCCCTGGTACGACATCGCCCGGGAGAAGATCCGGCTCCCCACCGATCGCGTCATTGACTACTACTACGTGACGATCCCCCCATCCGTGATGGTGGTTCCGATAACCGCAGACGGACGGATCATTCTCCTCCGCCAATACCGATATCCGACTCGATCATTCAGTTACGAGCTTCCGGGGGGGAACACCGACGGGAAGTCCGCGCTCGCGACGGGGAAGCAGGAGCTTTTTGAGGAGGCCGGCTATCGGGCTCGGCGATGGACGCGCCTGGGACACTTTCACCCGTACTCAGGGATGAGTGATGAAATCTGCCATGTGTATCTGGCCTCGGGGCTTACATCTGGCAAGCAGCGGCTGGAGGATCGGGAGTTTATCCAGGTGGTCAGGATGCCGATCCGCGAGGTCTTCCGACGGGTAGCAAGCAATCGCATCCAGGACGGCATGACCCTGGCCAGCCTTCTCCTTGCTCGTCCCCATCTCAAAATAAATAGCCGGTAAAAATCTAAAGAGGCTATTCGGGTCTCGGGTCTTCGGAAGTGAGGACTTGGCGGTACAGGGCCTCTGTATACCCTCGGATGAGGATTGGACCGCGGGAGAGGACCGGGACCCGGAGCCTGCCATCTTTGTGGACGAGATACCGCGTGATCTCCTCATCCGTGATTTCGGTCCGGTCAAGATCCCACTCTTGAATTGCAGATCCCACCTTGACCCAAAGCCTCCGGTGTTGCCGCACCAGCGTCTGGGTGCCTTCCGGACCGATGGGTTGCGTGGAGATCTCGTGAGTCGCAAAGGGGATCCGGTGCTGCGAGAGAAACTCCCTCGCCTCAACGCAGGTGGGTCAACCCTCTAGATTGTAAAGAATCGCCTCGGCCATGCTGCGGTCCTCCTCCTTGCCGGGGATCATCCTAGCACGGGTTGTCTTGACAAAAAAGTTGTGGGAGTTTCTGATAGGAACAAGGGGGTTCGTCCGCATCGCGGCCGTCCTGACAAATGGGCGCCCGAGGTGAGCTCTGNNCCTGAGGACGTGGCCACAGGAGAAGGTTTGCAGGGAGGGCTTCTCCTTTGGTACAGTACCCTTGGAATCTTTGTGGAGGATCGTGGATAAAACCGAGTCCCGCCTTACGCCATGAGTCGTTTTGGACCTGGCAATGCCTGAGTTGACCGTCAATAACGCCCGCTTCCGCCACTACCGGTCGATCCGCTGGATTCTCCCGGGCGGCCCTTTACGGGCTGAGGCCTACCATCCTGTCGTGGAGAGTGATGGGTGTCACGGCTGTCTCGTGTGCGAGCGGACGATTGGGTGGTTTATGGAGTTTGCCCGCCTCGCTCGGGACCTCGTGGGTGCCAACCTCAGAGATTGCCTTCACTGGCGGAGCCTCTACGACAACCCGCAACCCCTTATCGTTCCCACCTCCAACCTCCAGGAGGTCAACCGCCGGACGGTCGTTCAGCTTCGGGAAACCTATTACGCCATTCCCGAAGAAGCCCGTCCATTCCTGGAGGAAGTCTGGCCGCATGATAAGCGGCTCTCGCAGAGCGAGCGCTTCGACGATCGCCTGGCCATTGTAGAACGGATGGTCGAGCTCTGGGAGGACGGGCAATACGTAGGCTGGCCCAGCTAAATCCGCATTAACTATTTGCGATTATCGATGACCGTTGTCCGATGACCGACGACGGATGAGAACAGCTATTACCGGTCAGCCCCGGCATTTCGGATATGGGATTGCGAATTTCGGATTTTGCGAGGATGCCCCTGCCTTGCAATCCGAAATCCGAAATTGCCAATCCGAAATCGTGTGATAGCTGATTGCTTCGGACATGAAACCCACCTTTCAGATGCAATTAGTGAACGGCCCGTGGGGTGACCCAGCCCTCTATGTCCGCATCCGGTGGGCGCGGCGGGCCTTGCTCTTTGATCTGGGTTCTCTCAACTCCTTACCATCTGGCGACCTCCTGCGCGTCGGCGAGGTCTTCGTGACCCATACCCACCTCGATCACTTCGTCGGATTCGATCACCTCCTTCGAACGGTCCTGGGTCGAGATCGCGTCCTCAGCCTTTTTGGGCCGCCAGGAATCATTGGCAACGTGGAGGGAAAGCTTCAGGGGTACACCTGGAATCTGGTTCAGGACTACCCCTTGAGCCTAGAAGTGTATGAGGTTGATGTCGAGTCCGTCCGAGGGGCGCGATTTGCCTGCGCGGAGGCATTCCGGCGAAGTGACCTGGCACCGCGTGCATGTCAGGGCGAGATCTGGGCTGAGCCTGGCTTTCGCGTTCTGGCCGCGCATCTCGATCATCAGATCCCGTGTCTGGCCTTCGCCGTGGAAGAGCCGTTCCATATCAATATTGATAAGGAGCGCCTTGCGGATCTCGAGTTGCCGGTGGGACCGTGGCTTTCAGAGATGAAGCTGAAGATCCGCGAGGGGGCCGCCGATGAAACCCAGATTCCTGTGCGGGGGCCGGGGGGGCGGACGGAGACCTTTCCCCTCGGCGAGCTCAAAGCGGCGCTGATCAATATCACACCGGGTCAGAAACTGGCCTACGTGACCGATGTCCTCTACTCTCCGGAGAACGTGGCCCGCATTGTGGCCTTAGCCGAGGGGGCTGATGTTCTCTACTGCGAGGCCGCCTACTTGGATCGGGATGAATTGCTCGCGGCAGAACGGTGTCACCTCACCGCAAGACAAGCCGGGCTCATCGCCCGCGAGGCGGATGTCCGGCGACTGGCGCTGTTTCACTTTTCTCCGCGATATCAGGGGGAGGGAGAGGCCTTCCACCGAGAAGCCGGGGAAGCCTTTGGGGGATGGGTGACGGTACCCAAGGGTCGCTGGACGTGATGGGTTCTTCTTGAGAAACTCGACCGTGCCCCGAACAGGCAATTCCAGCGCATCGATTCCCGCCGATTGCTTCAGTTGCCCCGTCCCCGGCCAAGGCTGGGCCTGGTCGGTCCATCGAGGTACAATGGCCTACGCGCCCAGAGGTGTTTAAACGATGTGAGCGGTTTTACAAGGAGATCAGGTGTTTCGTCTCTTCTTTGACACGGTGCAGTCGGTGCTGGGGGAGAGCCTGGCGACGGTTGCGAGTATTTTGCATGTTGCTGCCATGGTCCTGCTGGTTGGGGTGTGGCTCCTCCCCCCGCTCATGTGGCGGGTCCGCCGCTGGCGATCCATGCATGGCATTAGTGAGGGGACGGTCATGCACTGTTGGAACTGTGGTTATGCGGGACTGCCCCATGGACTCAGTTGCCGACGCTGCGGCCGGGAACTGCAGGTCCCCGCACTCCTTCGTCTCTCGCTTCGCCTCCAGGAGTGGCGAACCGGAAGGCTCGCCTCGCGAACGGCAGCCGTGTACCACAGTTTCGGGCTTGTTTGGTTTTACGCCTTCACGGCTCTCTTTGCGGTCAAGATGGATCTTTTTCGGCCGGGCCCGGACCTCCGGAAGATCTTCATCGCCACCGGGACCATTGCCCTTGTGTGGAGCTGCATTCTCTTTCGCCGCACTTTCTCGCTTTACGCTCCCGGTTTGTTGAGGCGGTTCTCGAATCTCTTTTTCGGCCTTTCGACGCTCGGCTTCGTTTTCTTCTTCCTTTTCGTTGCGTCGGCGACGGCGACGGTCGAGGCGCACTATCTCGGGAAGCTTCGGCACACCGGGAGTGAGGTGACGTTCAACACACTCCGAGTGGCCGCTATGGGCAAGGAGATCGGAATCGAATACCTGCAGATCGGTCAGGACAAGCTCGGTTATCACCATATCTTCCTGCTGGCCCTGGAGGGTGACGAGCGGGTTTCCGTGGAGCGGGATCCCCTGACACGGGCGCTCCTGTCACATCTCGCGCGTACGACGGACCCCTACGAACGGTTGGGCTTCGACGTGCGGGTCCGAGTCGAGCGGCGGGCACTCACCGTCGGGGTCCCGTACGCGGTGTACAGCTCAGGTCAGGAGATCTATATCCGGCGCCAGGATGCGCGCTGATTGCTGAGGGTCCTACCTGCGGCATATTCCCCATACCCAGGTGTCCGTCTCATCTCGGTTGTCGTCGGTCAATATTTTTCCCACCTCTTTCCTCAAGCTGCATTGATTTTTCCCCTTCAATGGAAATTATGTGACTAACGACTGATAGAAACTGACCCATCTCATACGTCGGCATGATCACGGTCAAAAAATCCTTTAGACCATGCAAAGTTTTCATTGTATGATCCCACGAATAAAATGGGTGTGGAGATGCCGCCTCCAATCGAATTGATTGTAAATGCTTTTCTTACGTTAAAACGCCCGGTGGGCCTTCTCCCCCCCCCGGGCGTTTGTGTTTGTATACAATCTCTCGTCGAATAATTGACCCCCAAGGCAAATGGAGGAAGTCGCCAAGATCGAGTCCCTGGAGGCACATGCTTCTTCAAACCTCTATGAACTGAGTCAATGGGTTGATTCGTTAGATCGAGCGTGAAGCGAATCAGATGGAGGAAGGCATCGTGAACAAGGAGGGCTCGGAAGGTGCGGTGTCCGGAACGGATTCGGGCGGGAAGCTAGGATTAGCTCTTTCGGGAGGGGGCTTTCGCGCGGCGTTTTTCCACATCGGCGTGTTGGCGCAGATGGCGATGTTGGGATTGTTGCGTCACGTTGAGGTCATTTCAACGGTCTCCGGCGGCTCGATCGTCGGAGCGCTCTACTACCTCCATGTCAAGAAATTGCTCGAGATAAAGATTGATGACGAGATCACGGATCAGGATTACAAGGCGATCGTAGAGCGGATCGAGGTTGATTTCCTTCGGGGTGTGCAGCGTAACATTCGCATGCGGACCTTCCTGAACCCTTTGAAGAACATCCGCATGGGCATGGCCAACTACTCTCGGAGCGACCGGATCGGCGAGCTTTATGATGAACTCCTCTACCGGCCCGTTCTGGACACCTCCCGCTCGACCCCTATCCAGATGCGGGAACTCAAGATCCAGCCCAAAGCGGCCAAGGCAGACTTCTATCCATTAAAGGACAACGTCGGAAGAAGGGCGAAGGTCCCAATACTCCTCATCAATGCTACCACCCTGAACACTGGCCATAACTGGCGTTTTGAGGCCTCGCGGATGGGGGAGCCACCTCGGAAAGGCGATCTGGCCCAGGACGTTGACAAGAACCTGAGGTTGCTGAGGGCGCCCTCTTATGGCGCCATCATCGAGAAGCAGCAAGACATTGAGCTTGGCCTCGCAGTATCCGCATCGGCCTGCGTCCCAGGCATTTTTCATCCACTCGCCATCAGCGATCTCTACCCTGATGGCATCCGCGTACAACTGGTGGACGGTGGCGTCCACGATAACCAGGGTATCCAGGGTCTCCTGGACAGGAAGTGCACCCTTTTCGTCGTGAGCGATGCCTCGGGGCAGATGGGAGACGAGCCGGATCCCGCCACTACCATTAACTCGATTTTGGGGAGGACGAACGGCATCCTCATGGATCGCGTACGGGAGGAGGAACTGTTCCGGATACTTCAGGGAAGCGATCTGCCGGTCACCTTCGTCCATTTGCGGAGGGGGGTCCCGGTCAAGGCCGTATCCTGGATCGGCCGTGACGGCGAGCCGGTCCAAGAGCCCAAGGAGGAGCGTAAGCCTCTACCACCTTCTGAGGATTTTGGAGTAGCACAAGAGGTCCAGAGACGCCTATCGCGTATCCGCACCGACCTCGATTCCTTCACCGAGGTCGAGGCCTATTCTTTGATGCTCGACGGTTATATGATGAGCGAGGGAGAGCTTCGCAAGACGAGGGGTATCAAGGATCTCATACCCGCTGAAGCAACGGCGGATGCCCCGCAATGGCGGTTCCTAAAGGTCGCCCCATGGATGGCTGATCCGGAGAAACCCTACTTGTGGCAGCTTGAGGTGGGCGGCGAGCTACTCTTCAAGGTCTTCCGGCTCAGAAGGTCCGTGGCGGTCGTAACGCTCCTGGTCGCCGTCGGCCTCCTTCTCGGCATCTGGGCCCTGCTCAAGGAAGAGATCAAGGCCTTGCTCTCCACACCACTCACGGTGGGCCAGCTCGTGACCGCCGCTGTCGTGCTGGCGCTGGGCTTTATCCCGAGGCTCAGCCGGATCTTCAAGGTGCTCCGTTTCCTCCGATCGCCCACCGAATTCCTGGTTCGCTTTGTGACCCGGGCACTTCTCCCCGCGATCGGCTCGGTATTCGTGTGGATTCACCTGTGTATTTTCGACCCCCTCTTCCTGCGCCAGGGGAAGATAGAGCGGCTTGGCCCACCTCCTTCATAACGACGGGACGACGACTTTCCGGGCAGACTACTTCGGGTAGATGGACGGCTGCAAAAAAAACGATCGGCAAACGCTGGATGGTAATCCTTCCCCTTGGAACTGAGACCGTAGAGGTGCTTACAAAGCATGAGCAACTTGACAAATCGGCTGTGGGCTGAGATGAACTCCACACCCTCACCAAAGAGGAGGATCACGTGATAATTGCCGGCCGCCGTGACACCCGCGTCAGGTTCAATCTTGCTCTCGTGCTGTTCTCCATGCTCACGCTCGCCATGTCGGGATGCACGGTCAAGTTCATTAGCGATTATGACGAGGTCACCGATAAGTCAGCAACCGCGCTCCATAAAAAGGTCGAAAGATTCTTGATCAAAATGGAGCATGCAGCCGGCACCAGTGCAGGGGAGTACGTCAACAACAAGGATTTCTATGACGAAACAAAAGTCGCCTTGAGAGCCATGCGAATCCGTGCTAAGGCAATACCGAAGAACCAGCTCACGGTGGAACACATCGACTTGCTCGAAAAGAACGTCGATGAACTGCGCAATATGCATGAACGGCGTGGCCGTAAAGGTTTGGCAAAAACCCTCGTCGACCCCGTACGGACCGCGATGGACGCCCAGTTCACCGCAATCATCAAACTCGAGTTGGCAAAGAAGCGCGGCAGTTAGGTACGGGGAAGTCCCAAGGAGAAGGAGTCATGACGGATGCGTCGGGGGAGGTGAATCATGCCGCAGATCGATGTCGAAAAACTCGTGAAGAAAATGATGGCTGCCGCACTTGGCGTCCTGAAGAAGAAGGGTCCAGCAGTCGGAAAGTATGCAGCGGTCGAGTTTCGGAAGCTCGGCGAAACTCTCATGAATATCCAACAGATGAAGCGTGCGGGTGAAATCGATAAGGAGGAGGCACGCATCCTCATCGAAATCCAAAAAAATGCCATGCGGTCGGTGATGCTCACCGTCGAGGGGCTCGGAATCATCGCTGTGGAACAGGCCATCAACGCGGCCTTGCGTGTTGTGCGGGACGCGGTCAACTCTGCCATTGGCTGGAAGCTCATCTAATCATTGCAGGTCGGTCTCGGCACCGCAACGAAGATACCGACCGCCTGGTTCCTCTGAGTCTCCGTGCGGTGTGACCAATCAGGGTTGTGTTGCGGCATCGGTCAACTTTTCAAGGGCCCCGGACATCTTTTTTAGGACTGCTGCTCTGTCGGTAACGCCGTGACGGTCCGCCAGGAAGTCCGGAGCGTTGTATGTGACCCACACCTGTCCCTTCTCGTCCTCCCAGGCAAGGACCTTTAAGGGCAAGTCGACTCCGATGGCCTGGTTACTCTGCATCAGTGGAGTGCCGAGCTTCGGATTCCCGAAAATCAGCACTTCGGTCGCTCGCAATTGGTGACCGGCTTTTTTCGCCCCGGCCGCGTGATCGATCCGTGCGAAGACCGTTATTCCTTTTTGATCGAGGGCTCGTTCAAGTCTGTCTAATGTTTCTGCGACGCTGAACGCGCTCTTTTTGCTGACCAGGCCCCCACCAGCAAAGGCTGCGGAAGCAAATATCAGGATTGCCAGAAACAGGATGACCCCTTTCCGCATGTCGGACCCTCCTTGTCATTTGCCTATGTTTGTTCGCGGTCGATCGATTCGAATCTGTTACCATGACTTTTTGCGGCTTGTTCCTGGGGGTAAACTACGGTCGCCCGATCCAATGCTGCGGCAGGTCCGAGCGTCTGACCGCGATTCTTACTCAGGGCAGTCCCTCGCGTCAAAGAAAAATAGAACTGCGGGGCGGCGTGACTTCTCTGGTACAGCGAGGCATGGTTGCCCCACATCCGCGGTCGTCAACCATGGAGCATGAAGAGGGAAATCTCGATTTTCTCAGGGGGTACCGCTTCGGCTCTTGCTGGCACGGGGCTTGCGGTGAGTCGACCCTTGAGAGAAGAGGGGAAAGCCGATCGATACTGTCGGAGTGGCCGGCTCCAAAGGCCGGATGGTTGAGGAGGACAATGATGAAAAGTCAGACGTTACTTGTCCCGCTGGACGGTTCGGAACTCGCGGAGGCTGCCCTCGCCAAAGCGGCAGAACTTGCCGCAGTGATCCAAGAGCCGAAGCTCCTCCTGCTTCGTGCGGCCGAGGCGCACACGTTCCCCGGCGCGGACCCAACGGAGGCACAGGTCAGGGTCGTGCGGGAAGCCGAGCGGTACCTGGATGTGGCTGCGGAACGTCTACGGGACGAGGGAATCCGCAATGTCCAAACGTCGGTGTGGTATGGGCCCCCGGCCGATTCTATCCTGGAGGCTTCACGTTTTTACAAGGTGGACCTGATCGTCATGAGCACGCACGGCCGGAGTGGCTTTGGCCGGCTCATTCTCGGGAGCGTTGCCGAGTCGGTGGTCCACGGCACGACCACGCCGATTCTCCTCGTTCGGCGTCCTGAGGCGCCGGTGCAGCCCCCGGAGGGGGCAGGCCAGGCCCGCGAGCAAAAGCAGCCGGGGAGGGGCTAGCGGCGTAAGAAGGGCTTTGTGGTACACTTATCGGGCGATGCGGATCTCGACGAGGGGATTTCCTTGCGAGAAGAGATGACCGGCTAGCCCGCATTATTCACGAGCGGAGTGCCCTCGTGAATAATGCGCCCACAGGGGCGGCCTCGGCCGCCCGTGTAGGTTTCGATTCCGCCGCTGCGGCGGGACTCAAGGCTAGCC
>JABAOD010018433.1_pt4 | contig 16199 bp, 17 predicted proteins | sample 7062151 | NCBI WGS metagenome assembly JABAOD01 (sample SAMN14538626, study PRJNA623070) | marine sediment metagenome | biome: marine biome [ENVO:00000428]; feature: marine pelagic biome [ENVO:01000023]; material: deep marine sediment [ENVO:00002113] | place: India: Gulf of Khambhat ... | reverse complement strand
ACGGTTCATATTGGGTCGGCATGGGCTCCTGAGTGGTTCACAGTTCAGGGTTCACGGTTCAGAGTTGAGGGGTCACGGGTCACAGTTTACAGCACAGGGTTCATAGGGTTTGTTGGGTTAGGGTATCTGTGGCTCCTGATGCGGTTTCGCGACTCCCACGTATGAGGTGTGTAGAATGCCTGGAAGGGTCAGATTTGGGATCGAGAGGCTAGACCAGATGTTGGGTGGGGGACTTCTTCCGGGGACCTTGACCGTCGTCTACGGGGCCACAGGGATTGGGAAAACCCACTTGGGGCTGACCTTTGCCGTCAATGGCAAGCGGTACGAGGGGGCACGGGGAGTGGTATTCGACATGACGGCTCGAGGGGATTCTCAACGTCACGACGAGTATGCAAGGAGACTCTTTGGCTGGGAGCTAGAAAAGTGGAACCACTCGATCCGCTACGGCCAGCAAGACCCCTTTCCAACCTCCTTGGCCTTGGAAAGGATGCGATACTGCCACGAGTTCGACTACGGAGGGCGACTGGAGGAATATCAGGTGATTAAACCCGAGGGCCGGGACTTTCGTCGAGACTGGCTTGCCGCATACACCCAGCGGTGGAAGATGGTACTCCCTTTTTTCTACTTCCACTTCGCCGAGGGAGTGAAAAGGGTCGTCGTGGACGGGGTGGATCCGGCAGAAGCTTCCCACGAGTCGATTCAACTGCATACCTTTAACGAGCTGTACCGGAAGATCATCCACCAGGATGGAGACGTTCTGGGGATGGAGATCCTGATCCCCGTGTGGCGCCATCGGGGCTTTATCGAGCAGAAACGTTATGATCACAGGGACGTAGCAACTCTCCTCTTGGTCACCACGCAGGAGACAATGCTCGACGACCTGATCGCTCGNNGCCTCCGCCAACACCATCCTCCTCATGGGGAGGAGGATGGGACAGGGGGAGGTGGGACGTGCTCTTTACGTCGCCAAACACCGGGGGAGCGCCTGTAGCGCCGAAATTGCCGAGTACACCATCACAGATCGCGGGATCAAGTTTCTGCCCTCAAACGAGCCCCGATCCGAGAAAAGATCATGAATCAGCATCTCAGAAACGAACACTCATCACGTTATCGTCAGATGGGTCGACCTCTGGAGAGGACGTCGAGAAGCTGTCCGGATCGGGGCTAGGGGAGGCTGCCCGCTTTCTCGCGCAGCAACTTCAACGTCTCTGCAAGCCGCTTTTGCTCTGCCTCGTAACCCGCAAAATTGCCCTCCCGCAATAGCGCTTGGCCCTTTTGAAGCTGCTCCAGTGCCTTGTTTGCCAACTCGCGGATCGAGGAGGGTATGCGGTCTGTCGGAGGCCGAGGAGGGGATGGGGGCGTCGCGAGGGGGGTACCGCTAAAGATTCTCGTGAGGGCCCGGTCGAGGGTTTCTTCCATGGCAATCTGGTTTCCGTAAGCGACGATCACCCGTTTTAGCTCCGGCAGCGATTGTTGTTCGGCGGCTAGATAGAGTGGTTGGACGTAAAGGAGAGAGGTCTCAATGGGGATGGCCAAGAGGGGCCCGTGGATCACCTGAGAGCCCCGCTGTCCCCATAGCGAGAGCTGTTGAGAAATGAAAGCATCCTGATTGAGTCGAGCCTGTACCTGGCGTGGTCCGAAAACGAGTTTTTGTTTCGGCATGTTATAGACGATGAGCTTGCCGTAGTGGGGTGGGTCGCTCCGGGCCGCCATCCAGGCCGACATGTTGTCCTTCCGGGCAGGTGTGAAAGGGATGAGGAGGATAAATTCTTCATTGTTTTCCTGAGGAAGCTTCATGATAACGTAATAGGGCTCCATCGGGACATCCTTCTCTGCCCCCCGCCGCGGGATGTTCCACACGTCCTCTTTGTTATAAAAGACCTGCGGATTCCTCATGTGATAAGTGGCGTACATCCCAGCCTGGATGGCGAAGAGTGTCTCAGGATAGCGGATGTGGGACTTGAGATCGGCCGGCATGGCCTCGAGCGGTGTGAAGAGCGTGGGAAAGATCTTGGCATAGGTCTGGATCAAGGGATCATCGGCGTCGCTGACAAAGAAGCGCATGGACCCGTGGTAGGCATCTACGACTACCTTGACCGAGTTCCGGATGTAGTTTCCGCCCTGCCTGTGCGGCTCTGAATAGGGGTACTTGTCACTCGTGGTATAAGCGTCGAGGATCCAAAAAAGTCTGCCGTCCTGAGCGATGACCAGATAAGGGTCCGGTTCATAACGAAGGAACGGGGCAACCTTTCTGACCCGCTCGCCAACTCGCCGATAAAGCATCAGCCGGCTCCCAGGGACTACGTCCTGGGAAAAGAGGATCCGGATCGTTCCAAAATGTGCAGCGAAGAGGATCTTGCGAAAGCCAGAGGTGATAGGAATCCCCCCCCTCCCTTGATACGTCGTATATTTATTCTCATCCCCTGCGGGGTAGTCGAGCTCTTTACTCGTGGTATTCACGAAGACGTACTCATTCCCCAGTTCCCCGTAATAAATCTCCGGACGGCTGATCGTCAGAGGAACACCCGAAACCGGCGGAATATCCTTGACATAGAGCACTGGGAGTCCCTCCGGGCTCACCCGGTTTACCGGGCCCAGGACAACTCCATAGCCGTGGGTGAAGGTCAAATGCTCGTTGATCCAGATTCGGCTGGGAAGATGGTCGTAGGAAAGCTCCCGAGGGGAAAGCATCACCTGCTCGTAGCGTCCATTGAGGCGGTAGCGGTCGACGTCAACGTCGACGAATTTGTAATACGTGCGAATTTCCTGAATCTGGGCAAAGGTGGCGAGGAGGGGCTGGGGGTCCCACAGGCGGATGTTGTTCACTGTGAGTTCGTTTTTCCGGAGATCAGCCATGCTCAGGTTTTCTTCAGCCGGAAACTCCACCTCTTCAATCCGATCCAGACCATAAGCAGCCCGCGTGAACCGGATGTTATGGATGATATACGGGCTTTCCAGTTCGAGCTCGTTGGGGACAACGCGGAAGCGCTGTAGGACGTTGGGATAGACCAACTGCCCGATGATCGCAGCGGCGACCAGAATGCCGAGCCCGCCGACAAGAAGAGTGAGGCGGCGGTACCAAATCTGGATCAGGCAGAGAAGGCCACAGACGGTGGCCAGACCCGTGAGGATCCGGAGAGCGGGCAGGGTGGCAAACAGGTCGGTGTAGCTCGCACCGAAAACCACTCCCCGGGTGGAGTAGAGCAAATCATAGGTGCTCAGATGGTACCCCCAGGCCTTGAGGAAAAGTAGGACGGCAATCAAAACGAGGAGGTGAGCCTGGACCCAGCGGCTGAAGCGGAGGCCTCGACCCGTAATCTGGATGCCTCGATACAGGATATACAGGATGGCGACTAGTCCGGTGCTGACGAACAAAATGATCATCAACCATTGATAGAAAAAATTGAAGATTGGGAGACGGAAAATGTAAAAGCTGAGGTCTTTTGCAAAGAGGGGGTCTTGAAGCTGAAATGGGGTGGGATAAAGAAAACGGAGAACCCCCTCCCATTGTCCAGTGGCCTGTAGGGCTGCCAGGAGACTCAGAACGGCCGCCACCGGGAAAAGGAATCGTTTGATGTAAGGCTCCACTATAAAGCGACTTGGCAGTCCGAGGTGATCTTCCAGTTCGATGAGGACGTCGGTGGCGGGGGAGCGGTGAACCAGAAAGAGATTCACGTAGAGGGCGATGAAACAGATTCCGCCAAATACCAACCCCACGAGACTTCGCGTCAAGAGGATGGTGACGAAGACAGATGAAAAGCCGACCGCGTCAAACCAGAGCCAATCCGTGTAGAGGGGAATCGACTGGCTGGCCACCACGACGAGTGCCACCAAGAGGAGACCTGGAAGCAAGCGAGACCACCTGCGTCCCTGTCCGGGGGTTGCCCGGGGACGTTTGGCAACCCGAAGGATATCTCCTACCCGTCGTTTTCCTCTCATCGTCACTACGTTATGCCGAAAGTTTTCTCTAAGTCAACCCTCATCCATTCGGATAGGGTTTTCGGGAGGAGAGCCTCGGCTCCGTCGGTGTCCTTTTGATTCGGGCCGGGAGAAAAATGGAAGGTCGCTGGGTAACAACCTCGCGGAAACATTGGGAGGACGTGGATCTGGAGAGGAGTTGACAAGCCAAAATGGGGGATGGTAGGGTAGGCTCGCGGGAGGGGGACTCGGGCCGACATTTGGTGGGTTGGCCTTTCGAATGGTGATGGTAAAAGCAGGAGCAAGCGATGAGTGAAGTACAGATAGGGCGGGTGACCCGCTACTTCGGGAAAGTGGGGGTTGCAGCCATCGAGATCCAGGCAGGTGACCTGCACAAAGGGGATACGATCCACATCCGGGGAAAAACCACTGATTTCTCCCAGACGGTGGATTCCATGGAGGTGGAGCATCAACCGGTTGAAACGGCGGCGCCGGGACAGTTGGTAGGGATCAAGGTTCGGGAGCGAGTTCGCGAGCACGATGTGGTCTATAAGGAACTCTGAGGGGTAGGCATGGTCAGCCAGGAGGCCCTCCAGCGTGAAGAAGAGCAGATGCGAGTCCTAAAGTGGCTCGCCGACACGACGGTTTGGCGCCTCACGGTAGGGCCCATCACCCAGGCAAAAGGAGAGCAGNNAGAGCAGATCATTAGAGCGGCCCGGGAGGGGGTCCTCCGGCTGTTTCCGGATAAGGGTGACGTATTCGATCTCGTCCTTAGGCCTCGCTTTGAGCGACATTTGATGGAACACCTCGAGGAAGAATTCTGGCGAAAACTCAGGGGGTAGACGGTTTCACGGAAATGACCGGAGCAGGACCAGATCCTGTTTGGAAAGAGAGGCCCATTCCTCAATCTGCGCGGAGGGCATGATGGAGCGCGGGGAACTGGAAAAGCAGACCGCCACGAAGTTGAGGGAGTTCTGTATGGAAAAGTACCCGGAGATCCAGGGCGTCTCCGGGATGAAAAAGGAAGACATCATTGAGGCGATTATTGCCGAGGAGGTGCGTCTTGGGCTCCGGCCCAAGACAGATGCCCTTCCCCCAAAGGGCCAAATGGTTTCGGATCTTAAGGCCCAAATCCGCCTGTTTAAACGCCAGCGAGACCAGGCACTGGCGGCGCAAGATTCGCAAGGACTCAGAGAGGCCCGGGGCTGGATAAAGCGGCTCAAGCGGCGGACTCGCAGGCTCCGGGAAGCCTCATAATGGCGTAGGTGCCCTTCCGACCAGGCGCGCCGCCGGACGAGGCGAACTACATCGTCGAAGAGGGGGTGAAGAGGATGCCCTTTTATGAATTTCATTGTAAAAAGTGCGATAAGAGCTTCGGTCTAACGCTGACGATCAAGGAGCGCGAAGAGGGGAAGATTGTCTGTCCAACCTGCAAGTCGAAGAAAGTGGAACCCCTCTTGGGCCCGTTCTTTGCCAAGACTTCTAAGAAGAGCTGAGCCTGATTCTCTTCTACCCTCTAACAGAATGACTTATTCTCTCGGTTACGCTGACCCCCGGCGGTGCACTTTCGTGTCTCCCCTCCACCTCTTGTGCCCTGGAGACAGTCCTGGTAACACGTTCACTCCATGATCAGAAAATGGATGCTTGTCTAAAGGACAATCTCCCCGATCCTTCCGAAGAAGGTCCTCCCAAGACCGCCGCTGCCATGATGTTGGTGATCTGAGGGTCAATGGCTCTTGAGATCTGTGTGCAGCCTACCGCGGAAGGTCTCGAGGACTTACCCAACGAACTGCTCTTCCTGGTGACGCCTCGACTTTCCTCCTTCTGAAAGTCGGGAGAGCAAAAAATGAGCGATCGCCTACAACAAGTGGGATTTTTTGTTCTTCTGCTTTTCGCTTTCGTTCCCTCATTCTTGACTGGGTTTACTCGAGAATCGCCACGTACCTTTCGTATTTCCAAGGCAAAAGAGATCAAACCTCAAATGGCCGATGTTGCCTTGTACCGAGAAGACTTTGTGCACCCCCCAAAGATTACCAGTTTTGTTCATAGCCCTGCCTTGACGGAGATGACGAATGGGAATCTGATGGCAGTTTGGTATGGGGGCTCAGGCGAAAAGGAAAGTGACGTGGCTTTGTATATGTCTATCTATGATCGTGAGGAAGGCCATTGGACGGATAGCAGATTGATTACGAATCGAGATCAGTCACAAGCTGAGTTGGGCCGTTATGTTTATACAATAGGTAATCCGGTATTATTGACGGATTCAAGAGGAATCATTTGGCTGTTTTATGTGACAGCGTCATTACCCGGTTGGTCAAGTAGCTCCATCAATCTCAAGGCTTCCAGTGACGGTGGAAAAACATGGACCCCGGCGAAACGTCTTATTAGTCACCCATTCTTAAATGTGGCGACGCTGGTGAGAGGGGTTCCGTTTCTCTACACCGATGGATCTATAGGTCTTCCGGTGTATCATGACTTCTTAGGTTTATTCCCGGAACTTCTCCAACTTAGTGCGGACGGGATTATCTTGCACAAGACACGTATGCATTACGGGAGAAGTTCCCTTCAGCCTTCGATCATACCCATGGATGAAAGACGGGCAATTGCGCTGTTGAGACCAGGATTTACGTTATGGCAGAAGGCCCTTCCGGAACCAAGCAGGGTCCTTGAAGCGCACACCTCGGATGGCGGCCAGCATTGGACGAGACCCGTCAAACTCGCGTTGGCAAATCCCGGATCATCAGTCATGGGTGTCCGAATCTCTGATGGGTCCATTCTCCTTGTCTTCAATAACTCCACCACCGCGAGAGACGATCTATCACTGGCCATTTCCTCGGATAGTGGAAATCAGTGGAAGGTGATCTATACCTTTGAGCACGGAGGCCCCGGGGCGAAATTTTCATATCCATACATCATTCAAGCAGAGGATGGACGGATTCACTTGGTGTATGCATGGAAGAGAAGTCTGATCAAGCACGTCGTATTTAATGAGGTCTGGATTAAACGGATCACACCATGAAGCTACACGAGGTACAAAATTTCTTTGGTATTCTAGGTCATTTCTTGTTGATCGCTGGCATCATGTCTTCCGTGCTGCAGTTGAAAAGGCGAGCTCCGTTATTGCGTTGGGCTGTACTTTTCGGTTGCTTCGGTGCGACGTTTGTGAGTATTGGCGGCATGAGCGTGGCTGTGTACACACGGGGACTGATAGGGGACTTAAGCATTACCACACAGATTCTCCTCGCTTGTACCGTGTCAGGTCACCTTTTCGATCGGGATGTGTTTTCCGATAGTGATCGGAAGGCTGTCTTGATCGCGACAGCTGTCGCAGGCTTGGTTTTATACCCTATGGCATTGGGAATTGCGCCCATTGACCCCTATTCACTTGGTTTCAATTCCCTAGGGCTGATAATGGTACTGGCGCTGTTGTATATATGGGGCTGGCGCACAAGGCGCAGGGCGGCAGTCTTCATTCCTGTCGGCCTGATAGCCTTCCAGATCGGGGTTCTAGAATCTACCAATCTATGGGACTATTTGGTAGATCCATTGGTGACGGTCTATTCATGGGTGTGGATCGCGATGGAAATCGCACGGAAGAGATGGATGGTGGTTTCTCGAGCGTGATCCGCCTTGAGGCTAGCGTGGCCACCTCGATGGCTTTGAAGGGCGGGTAGTGATAATGTTTGACGAGATAAAGGGCGAGAGACATTAATGTCGTGTCCGTTGCTAATTCTTTCGAAGCACCCCACGTTTTTGGACGGACGTGTTTCATGCCTGAAGGACACGGTCGAAAGGGGCAGACGTGGAGACCAAGCGCGAGAAGTATTGCCTTCGGTGCGGTGACGTACTCCGAAAGCAATGGGTTGCGGAGGAGCGGCGGGAACGACCCGTCTGCCAGGCTTGCGGGTTTATTTTCTACATGAATCCGAAGGTGGTGGGCGGGGCAATCCCCTGCCAGGACGGCCGCGTTCTTCTCTTACGGCGCAGGATTGAACCTGCACGAGGGCAATGGACTTTCCCCGCGGGGTACGTCGAGCTCGGAGAGAGTGTCGAGGAGGCGGCGATCAGGGAGACGAAAGAGGAGGTGGCCCTGGAGATCGGCGACCTTTCCCTACTCAACGTGTATTCCTACAGAGAGTCGCCTGTCGTGACCGTCGTCTACCTTTCCCGGATCGTTGGAGGAGATCCCCAACTAGGCGAGGAGGCCGAAGAAATCGATTTCTTTTCTCCTGCGGCACTCCCGTGGGCGGAACTGGCGTTCCGAAGCACCCGGGATGCTCTCCGGGATTGGACACAAAGCCAGGAGCACCGGTGACACTATCCCGTCCCATACGTGTACTGCACCTGATTTCCGATCACCGCTGGACCGGGCCGGCCGAACCACTCGTCAATTTGGTGTGGGGGCTGCGTGAGAAGGGCGTCGAAGCAGCCCTTGCCTGTCGCCGAGCACCGAAGCCTCGGCTACGTACACTCCAAGGCATGGCGGCTCGGCGCGGCATCGACCCGATCCTGGATTTCCACCTCAATCGGTACTGGCCATCGTTTCAGACGCTACGTGACTTACGTCGGCTCCCGGCATACCTCGATGAACGTTCAATTGATTTTGTGCACACACATCTGTCGCATGACCACGCCCTTGGTGGATACGCAGCGCGTCGTTGCAATCGCCGTGTTCTCGTCGTCCGCACCAATCACAAAGGGGTCCCACTCAGGAGGTCGCGGCTCCAGTCGCTGGCCTTTCGCCGATTTACGGATGCATACGTCGGATTCAGTCGGATGGCTGCCGATCAGGACCAACGAACCTTTGGCATTCCCGATGACCGTGTGTATGTCATCAATCCGGCGGTGGACCTGGATCGTTTTGATCCTACGAAACCCTATATGGATGTCCGTGGGCAGCTCTCGCTGAGGCCTGAGGATGTGATCGGCGGCGTCGTCGCTCGGGTGCAGCGACACCGGCGATGGGAGATACTCCTGAGAGCGATTAAGTTGGCCGTGCAACGTGCTCCCCGGCTTCGTTTCCTTATCATTGGTAAGGGTTCGTGGATCGAGGCCGTTGCCAAAAAGCCAGTGGCCGCTATGGGGCTCAGTCACGTCGTGATGTTTCCCGGTTATCGTGCGGACGACTACGTTGACTACCTGAATAGTCTAGACTTTAAGGTCTTTCTCAAGCCTGGTTCAGACGGGACGTGCCGGGCGGTCCGCGAGGCCATGGCGATGGGCAAACCGGTCATCAGTTCCCGGCGGGGTATGTTGCCGGAGCTTATTCCTCATGAGAAGGCTGGCCTTGTCATCGATGATACATCAGAAAACCTGGCGGATGCGATGATCCGCCTGGTCGACGACATCGCCCTGCGCAATCGACTCGGCGACGGGGCCCGCCAACACGCCTTGAGGCATTTTCGACTCGACGAGCAGGTCGAGGCGGTGGCGGCGATGTACGAACAACTGATGGGCGTGAAGGATCGGTCACACCAGTATTGAGATCGCGGAGCAGCCCCGCGTCGGGCTAAGCGAGCTGAGACATCAGGACTGCAGGACAACAGGCGAAGGAAATCGGACAGGTTGTACAAAAGCAGTGCGGCCTTCCTCACTTGAATCGTGAGACAGGGGGAGACAAGGCAGGGGATGAAAGGGCGGGCCTAGGGGGATAGTCGGGCAGTACGGAATCGTTCGGAACGATACCGGAATGCAATATAAGCGAGGAAAACGGCCATAGCAATCCAGGCAAACAGGGCTGGGCCAAGTCCCTCGAGCCCGAAAAACCACCGCCGAAGGCCCCGAGGGCCCAGGAAGAGGTTGTCGGTCTTGTCAATGAAAACCCACGCCGCATGAAGACCGATGGGAAAATAGAGGCTGCCGGTCCAGATGAAGGCATAGGTCAGGAGCACACTCATCAAGAACAGGCCGAAAAAGGCCGGGAAGAAACCTTCGTGGGGATGCACGAAAGTCAATGCGTGTTGCTGGAAGCCCCGGATCCCGACGCTCCAATCGATAGTGCCAATCTGTACAGGGACGCTGGCATGGACCAGGAGGTGGAACGAACCGTACAGGATACTCGTGAGGAGCATGGAACCGGTTACCGTGATCCATCGCGCCAGCACCTGAAAGAAGATGCCCCGGAAGATTATCTCCTCCACAACGCCGGCCGCTATTCCCGACATCATGAACTCCACCGGATCCTTGATCCAGCGCCACCAGGGGGTCCGGATCTCGATGTACCGCGCGCCGAGCACAAGCGAGGTCCCCACGACCAAAAGATAGGCGATAAGCCCCCAAAAGAATCCCTGCGAAAGAAGGGTCTTCCAGCGCGCGTTGTCGCGAAATCCGAGTGAGTCAGCGGACCTAAACCCCATGCGACGCATATACGCAAAGATAAAAACTACGATGACAATTTGGTTTACCGTACGCCAGACCCGTGCGTAGTCGTACCCGCCCGGAATTTTATCCGCGTCGAGGACCTTGTGCATGCCTGGGACGATGGGCAACATGAAATCGATAAGCGGCATTGCGAAGGGAGCAAGGACGATCGTCCCGATCACAATGCCCGTCACAACCCAGAGAAATGTCAGAATAGGTCGACCGGCCTTCATCCAATCCTCCCGAATGCCCTTGTCTGCTGTTAGGGTCAAAACGACACTCCAAGTTGAGGCTTCCGATGCAAAATGTCAAGGGGAAAATTCTTCGGTTTCGCTGAGGGACTAGATAAGAATCCCCTCTCTGTGATCAACATGCGATAAGGAGAGGAGGTCTGAACTTTTTCGGCTTTCACGCTGACCTGGGTTTGATTTATCCTGTTCGTTATTCGGTGACACGGTGCAGCCCAGGACATAGGGGTCGCAAAGAGTATCGGGATGGCCCCTCGGCAGCGACCCTCCCGGAGTAATTTACGCAGACCGTGAGCTTTCCGGGGGGAAGCAATAGATGGAGTTGGTAGCGTTGACAAATCAACCGTGCCCTGAGGGCCGAGCGAGGCCGAAGACGTGAGCGGGGTCGACTGAGGACAGAGATGTTCGCCTCACCAGGCGCCATTGTGATTCAGATTGGTCCTGTTGCGATTCGCTGGTATGGTCTCCTCATCGCCGCGGCCGTTCTGATTGGAACTGTTCTTGCCCAGCGAGAGGCCCGGCGTCGGGGCGAAGACCCCGAGCAGCTCATCAACGTGGGCGTGGTCGCCATTATTGCGGCCTTCGTGGGGGCTCGACTTTATTACGTCCTCTTCAACTGGAACTACTATGGGTCGAATCCCTGGAAGATCGTGGCTGTTTGGGAGGGTGGACTGGCGATTCACGGTGGGCTGCTAGCCGGGATCCTCGTTGGGGGGATCTTGGCTTGGCGGCGAAATCTTCCCACCTTCGTTTATCTAGATATCGTTGCGCCTGTCATCGCTCTTGGACAGGCCATCGGGCGGTGGGGAAACTTCTTCAATCAAGAAGCCTTCGGAACCCCCACTGACCTTCCGTGGAAGCTCTATATCGACCCGGCCCGCCGACCGCCGCATCTCGCGGAGTACGATTATTTCCATCCCGCTTTCCTGTACGAATCCCTGTGGGACCTGCTGGTGTTTACCCTGCTCTTTTACCTGCTTCGGAAGCGGCTGGAACATTCCCCGGGTGCTCTATTTCTGAGCTACCTCGGGCTGTATTCTCTCGGCCGGTTCTTTATCGAGGGGCTCCGCATCCCGTACTTCGACAGTCTCATGTTGGGGTCCTTCCGCGCCGCCCAGGTCATGAGTCTCCTGCTAATCCTGTGTTCAATTGGTGGGCTCTGGTGGCTGCTGACGTCGCCGCGGCGGAGCAAGAACTAACCTTCCTTTCGCCATCGAACCTCGATTTCCGGTTGACGGCAGAACACTTACAGGTTAAGGTTAAAGGTCTTGTTCAAAGGAGGTTTAGAGGCAGAAGCTGAAGTGGCAGGGGGAGCTTTGTGCACGATGTGATCGTGGTCGGGGCGGGCCCGGCAGGGAGTCAGGCAGCGGCAGGCCTGGCCCAGCGGGGATATAGTGTCCTCGTCCTTGAGGAACACCCCGAGATCGGTGTACCAACCACCTGCTCGGGCCTCATCGGCGCAGAAGCCTTTGAACGGTTTGATCTTCCCCGCGCCTCGATCATCAGAGGATTCGATTCAGCCACGTTCTTTTCGCCCAAAGGAAGCTCAGCCACGGTCGGGGCTGATCGGGTCATGGCCTATGTGGTCGGCCGATGTGAGTTCGATCAAACCATGGCCCAGCGAGCTGCCACATGGGGAGCGAGTTATCTCCTGCGGGTTCGGTGTGTCGGCCTGGAAAATGAAGCCGATCATGTAAAGGTTGCGGCGGTTCAGAAGGGACAGGAGGGTGACGAGGTTCCAATGCTTTTCCAGGCGCGGGCTGTGGTCTTGGCTACCGGGATCCGCTATGGGCTGGTTCAAGGCCTTGGACTTCAGAAGCCTTCGGAGTTTTTGCAAGCCGCTCAGGCTGAAGTGGAAATGGAAGGTGTAGATCGGGTGGAAGTGTATCTGGGGCGAGAGGTGGCTCCCGGTAACTTTGCATGGGCGATTCCAGCCGGCCCGATGGTCCGGGTTGGCATCTGCGACGGTGACGGGGTGTTCCATAACCTGAGACGGTTCCTTCAGCATCCGTCCATCGCCTCACGGATCTGTCAGCCGGAGACCCACTTCAAGAGAAAGGCGATTCCAATTACCAATGTTTCCCGGAGCTTTTTAGACAGAATCGTGTTGGTGGGGGATGTTGCAGGACAGGTGAAGGTAACGACGGGAGGAGGGATTTCTTACGGGATCCTCTGTGGCGATTTGGNNGATTTGGCTGCAGAAACGTTGGACCGAGCCTTCCGCTTGGGTGACCTGAGCGAGCGGTGCCTGGTGGAGTACGAGCGGCGGTGGCGCCAGGAGATCGGCCTTGAACTCCGCGTAGGGTCCTTCTTCCGCCGGGTAGGAGGAATGCTTTCGGATGAGCAGATTGACCGCCTCATCCGCGCCTATCACAATTCCGATCTCCCCGAACTGGTGAGGCGATGGGCAGATTTTGATCGCCACCGAAAATTCATTCTGGCGCTGTGCCGCTCGAATATTTTCTTCCACTTCGTCTGGAATTGCATTCGTCGGACATCATTGACGTGAAGATTTGCGCAAAAAAGGATAAAGCATAATGCGCGATGCGAAGGAAGGTCAGACCCCTGTCCGTTTTAATGAGCGTTTGACCCAATTCCCCCAGAGGAAAATCCTCGTCTTAGGGGACATCATGGTCGATGAGTATATCTGGGGAAATGTTTCGAGGATTTCGCCTGAGGCTCCGGTGCCGATCGTGGAGGTGGGTGAGGAAAATATCCGGCTGGGGGGAGCAGCCAATGTGGTTGCCAATGTGCGGGCCCTTGGGGCCGAGGCGGATCTGGTGGGGGTCATGGGGGGGGACGCTATTGCCGAGCGGTTGATCCACGAGATCGAGCAAATAGGGGTGAAGTCGGACGGGATTGTCACNNAAATAGGGGTGAAGTCGGACGGGATTGTCACTGATCCGTCTCGAAAGACAACCATCAAAACGCGGGTTGTCGCTGCGGGCCAGCATGTGGTAAGGTTTGACCGGGAAGGTACGGAGGAGCTAAGTGACGATATTCGTGAGACGATCGGGGGACTCACCAGAGATCGGCTGCCCTACGTGGATGCCCTGATTATTTCCGATTATGGGAAAGGGGTCATCAGCGGCCGGCTTCTTGAGCAGGTTCTTCCGGTGGCACGCGCTCAAGGGGTGGTCACGGTGGTGGACCCGAAGATTAATCGTTTTGAACTGTATCGCCAGGTGAACGTCCTCACCCCCAACCACCGGGAGGCGGCCGCAGCCTGGGGACGTCCTATCCGGAGTGAGGCAGAGGTTATCGCGGCTGGGCGACACCTCGTCGATGCTTTGAAGGTCCAGGCGGTGCTCATTACACGCGGTGAGAAGGGGATGTCGCTGTTCGAAGCAGATGGCCGCGTAAGCCACATCCCGGCGGTGGCGAAAGAGGTGTTTGATGTCACCGGGGCGGGGGACACGGTGGTGGGTACCATGGCCCTTGCACTCGCTTCGAAGGCCACCATGGTTGAGGCAGCCGAAATTTCCAACTACGCCGCCGGGGTGGTGGTTGGGAAGCGGGGGACTGCGACGGTGAGTTTGGCAGAGCTCAAGCGATCCTTGGCACGAAGGGAGGATTAGGATTGTGAAGGCGGTAGGGGTCATCCCGGCCCGCTACGCCTCCTCTCGGTTCCCCGGCAAGCCGCTGGCTACTCTCTGCGGACGACCGTTGATTTATCATGTGTATAAGCAGGCGTGTCAGAGCAAAACACTGGCGCAGGTGGTGGTAGCGACCGATGACCTCCGGATACGCGATGTGGTTGTTGGATTCGGGGGTGAGGTCCAGCTGACAGGGACACATCACCCTTCCGGGACAGACCGGGTCGCCGAAGTTGCCGCATCGCTTTCCTGCGAACTTGTGGTTAATATTCAGGGGGACGAACCCCTCATCGAGCCGGCCATGATCGATGAGGCGACGGCCCCCTTTTTTGTGGAATCGGATCTGGTGATGGGAACGCTGTGCCGTCGGCTTGAAACGGAAGAGGAATGGCAGAGCCCGCACGTCGTCAAGGTAGTGCGGAATCGCCAGGGGTTTGCCCTGTACTTCTCCCGGGCTGCCATACCCTTTCCTCGAGTTCACGGTTCACGGTTCATGGTTCACGGTAGGGACTCCACAGGTCAGGGGTCAGGAGTGAGGGGTGAAGAGGGGGGACCGGGCACTGGGCACGTCGGACCGGGCACTGTCTACTACAAGCATATCGGGCTCTATGTGTACCGGCGAGATTTTCTGCTGGAGTTCGCCCGCCTCGCTCCGACTCCGTTGGAGGAGACAGAACGGCTAGAGCAGCTGCGCGCGTTAGAGTACGGGATCCCGATCAGGGTTGTGGAGACGAAATATGACAGTATCGGCGTGGATACGCCGGAAGACCTTGAGCGGATTGAGCGGATGGTAGCGGCGAACGAGTGGCGCGCTGCGGGGAACAAAGATTGATGGGGGAGTGATGACACCAAAGTTTATTTTTGTGACTGGCGGAGTTCTGTCGTCTCTGGGAAAGGGCTTGGCGGCGTCCTCGATTGGATGTCTCTTGGAAAGCCGCGGACTCAAGGTGACCCTGCTGAAGTTCGATCCTTACATCAACGTGGACCCCGGAACGATGAGCCCTTTCCAACACGGAGAGGTGTTTGTTACCGATGATGGTTCGGAGACCGATCTGGACTTGGGCCATTACGAGCGGTTCACCAGTGCCCAGTTGACTCGGGACAACAATGTCACGACCGGCCAGGNNCCGGTCAGGTCTATTACAACGTGATCATGAAGGAGCGGCGGGGCGATTACTTGGGGGGAACCGTCCAAGTCATTCCGCATATCACCGACGAGATCAAGCGGGCCATCTACCGCGTGGGCAAGGGAGTGGATGTTGTCATTGTCGAGGTGGGAGGCACGGTGGGAGATATCGAAGGCCTTCCATTCCTCGAGGCCATCCGGCAATTTAAAGGGGACGTCGGCCGGGAGAATGTCGCCTACGTTCACCTCACGCTCGTACCCTATATCGGGACCGCCGGAGAACTCAAGTCAAAGCCAACCCAGCACAGCGTCAAGGAGCTCCTCCAGATCGGAATCCAACCGGATGTCCTGCTTTGCCGGACAGACCGCATCCTCCCCAAAGAGATGAAAGCGAAGATCGCCCTCTTCTGTAACGTTTCGGAGCAGGCAGTCATTACGGCCAAGGATGTCTCGTGTGTCTACGAGGTTCCGCTGGTGCTGCACAGCGAGGGGTTGGACAATCTCTTGGTGGATATGTTGAACCTTGAAGCTCGGGAGCAAAACCTCGGGTGGTGGGAGCGGATCATTGAGAAGATCCACAACCCTTCCACGTCTACCTCCATTGCCGTTGTAGGAAAGTATCTGGAGCTTAGGGACGCATACAAGAGCCTGACTGAAGCGATCGCCCATGGAGGCATCGCCAATGATTGCCGGGTCGAGATCAAAGCGGTGGAAGCGGAGCGAATTGAGCAGGAAGGTCCCAAGGAGTGTCTGCATGACGTGGCCGGCATACTGGTGCCCGGGGGCTTTGGCATCCGCGGAATCGAGGGCAAGATCATGGCGATCACCTATGCACGAGAAGAGGGGATTCCCTTCCTCGGTATCTGTCTTGGGATGCAGTGTGCGGTGATTGAGTTTGCCCGCCAGGTCTGCGATCTGAGAGGAGCCAACAGTCGCGAATTCGATCCTGAG
>JABAOD010039274.1_pt3 | contig 16209 bp, 13 predicted proteins | sample 7062151 | NCBI WGS metagenome assembly JABAOD01 (sample SAMN14538626, study PRJNA623070) | marine sediment metagenome | biome: marine biome [ENVO:00000428]; feature: marine pelagic biome [ENVO:01000023]; material: deep marine sediment [ENVO:00002113] | place: India: Gulf of Khambhat ... | reverse complement strand
GATCTCGCTCCAGTTGAAGTCGTCGTCGACCGTGAAGAGGACGTAGATGTAGGTGTCGTCGTGCGCCACCTTCACCGTTGCCTCTCGCGGGGGAGCGTCCTCGCCGACGATCGCTTCGAGCGTGAGGCTCAATCCCTCGATACCGTCCCAGTCCGACGGATCGCCGTCGACGGTGATGCTGTCGACCGCAGGCGCCACGAGTGTGAGGTCGGTCACGGGCGGGAGGGTCGTCGACGTGGTCTCCGGCGGTTCCGTCCCGCCGGGCACGGTCGTCGTGGTGCCGCCGGCGACCACGGTGGTGGTGGTCGTCGAGGGCAGCGGCGGTCGGGTCGTGGTGGTGGTTGTCGTCGTCACGCCCAGTGCGTTGGCGTCGGTGGGTGCCCGTTCGATGTAGGCCATGATCAGCGACAGGTCGTCCTCGGACAGGCTCTCTTCTGGGTACGAAGGCATGCCTTCCGGCCCGTCACGGATGTCTCGAACGAAGTCGGAGAACTCCTCCCGGTCGAGCTCCCAGAGGCTTCCCGCGACCGTTGCGCCCTCGGCGAAGCTGCCGTGACAGCCGATGCAGCCGGCGCGGACGTAGAGGGTCTGGCCGACCTCGTGTGGATCGGTTCCGGCGGCGACGAGTGCTGCCCCTTCGCCATAGCCGAGGTAGAGATACTGACGATCGAGGTAGGCGAGCTCGGTTCTGTCGTACAACTCGGGATCCTCGAGGTTGGAGTGGGTTGCCGGGTTTCGCAGGAGAACCACGACGAGCGTGGTGGCGACGACGATCGCCGCTCCGAATATGACAGTGGCGNNTCCACCCTCATTCGACTGGTTCGACTCGGCAGCGATCCGGGCGACATGTACCGGGCCCACCATGGCGAACTGGATGACTCCCCACACGCCAACGAGGAGCGCGATGAGTACCCAGGCGCCCAGCCCCGGGATACGTACGCCGGAGGTCGATCGAACGATCTGGTCGTCGCTGCCGACGGTGACCACGGACAGGGGAAGCGACTCGAGCTCGGTCTCGCCCACGGCTGCATAGGCCACGACGATCGTGTTGGTCGTCCCGGTTCTCTCCCTCCAGCGAAGCGTTGCGACGCCGAGTTCGTTCGTCGTCGCTCGAGCCACTTCCACCCGTCCGCTGAAACCTACGATCGATGCTTCTCGCTCGGCGATCACGGTGGCGCCGGGTACGCGTTCCTTGGTGTCGGCCGAGCGCACGACGACCCGCATCTCGATGACGTCACCGACCCTGATCGTGTCGGGGGCCGTCGTCTCGGCTTCGAGGTGATCGGCGCCCACCGGAGGGACCACAGCGAGGACGATCCCCACGGCGACGAGGGCAGTGATCGACCAGCGTTTCATCCGCCGCCTCCCGCTTCCTGCTCGGCGACCGCCTCGGCGACCTTGTGCGCCTCTTCCTTCCGTTCCTCGACCATCTCCCAGACCGCCATGATCGGGAACACCTTGACGAAGACGGCGATCAAGAGCACGAACAAGGCGACGCCGGCGGCGAAGATCGACCACTCGACCCACGTCGGGATGTAGTCGAACGGCTCGTACGGCATGAGCGGGACGCGCTGTGCCGAGATGACGATGAAGTAGCGCTCGGTGAACATCGCCACATCGACGAGAACTGCTGCGGTGACGACACCGGCGATCGTCCGGGTGCGCTTGACGAGGATCAGCAGGCCCGGAATGGCGAGCCCACCGATGAAGTAGAACCAATACATTCCCGCGAACTGACCGAGGAAGAGCTGCCGGAAGAGGAACTCCTCGCCTTCTTCGAGCTTGAACCCCGTGGTGAGGTACTCGGAGGCGTTGATGTACATCATGATGAGCGTGAAGGCGGCGAGCAGGTAGCCGAGGTTCACGAAGTGCTTCTCGGTGATGTACTCCTCGAGCCGGTACACCTTTCGCAACACCGCCATGACGATGACGAGAGTCGCGATGCCCGAGAAGATGGCTCCGGCCACGAAGAGCAGGCCGAAGATCGTGCTGTTCCAGCCGACCCGCAACGTCATCCCGAAGATCCATGACACGACCGTGTGCACCGAGACGGCGATGGGGATGATGATGATGGACAGAATCCCGATCGCGCGCATCACTGCGCGCTCCTGACCGGGGTATCCCTGCCACCCGATGGAGAAGAAGTCGTAGAAGCGGGCTCGCCACCCACCCATCTGGGCCCCGATCCGGTCGCGGAACAGCGCGACGTCCGGGACCATCGGAATCCCGAGATACACGACGCTCGCCGTCAGGTACGTCGAGATGGCGAGGACGTCCCACAGGATGGGTGATTGCCAGCGGCCGTGGATGAGCACGTTGAGGAGCCGATCCGGCCTGCCCATGTCGACGATGATGAGCGACGCCCCGCAGATGAGCGCAACCACGGTGATGAATTCCGCAATGCGTGTGATCGGGGTGCGCCATCCGGCCTTCGTCACCCGCAGGATCGCCGAGATCAGCGTGCCGGCGTGGCTGATTCCGATGAAGAAGACGAATACCGAGATGTAGAGACCCCACGCGATCCGGTCCCGCATCCCGGTGACGATCAGACCGTCGTCGAGCTGGGTCGTCCATGCGTAGAGACCGAGGCCGATCACGGCGAGGAGCGACCCGACGAGCACCCAGTAGCCGCGTGAGGTCGTCAGGGCAGGTCGCAGTGTCGTCTGCTCGAGCCGCTCCTGATAGTCGATCACCGAGTCCACGTCGAAGCCCCCTCGACGCGACGCACCCATGGCCATTCGGTCGCGTCACGTCCCTCTTCGAACGGGTCCCTGCCCACGGCCTCTCCGTGGCCCGGGATGTAGTACACGCGTGGCTTGGTGCCGAGATGCTCTTTGAGCAGGTAGGCGTCGTTCTCGCTCAGGAAACGCGACACCGAGACGATCTCCCGGCCGTTCGTGGCGATGTCCTCCTCGAGGTCGCCGTAGTAGATGGCGTCGTTGGGGCAGGCCTGGACGCAGTAGGGGAGCGTGCCGGCTCGTGCCATGTCCGGGCACATGTCGCACTTCATGACCGTGCCCTTCGTCGCTGGGATCTGATGGTCTGCCGAGTAGTCGGCGAGGAGCGCCTCCGGAGGGATGGGCGGGTCGGCCCAGTTGAAGAATCGCCGGTCGTATGGGCACGCGGCCATGCAGATCCGGCAGCCGATGCAGCGCTCCTGGTCGATGAGCACCACGCCCTCGGGCGTCGAGAAGGTGGCGCCGACCGGACAGACGTTGACGCACGGCGGGTTCTGGCACTGCATGCACGGCGTGGGGATGAACTGCGTGCCGCCACCGGGCAGCTCTTGCTCGAAGACCTCGATCCACTCCATGGGCTCCGGGGCGAGATGTCCCTCGATGCACGCCGTCGTGCACTGCGGGGGGGTGCCCTGGCTCTGGCATCCGTCGCAGTACCGGAGGTCGATGATCATGGCCCACTGCCGGATGCGTCCCGCCACGCCGCGGGCCGGTCCCTCGGCGGCGGTCGGAGCAGCGTTCGTAACGCCGAGGATCGCCGGGATCGAGACGGCGGGGAGGGCGCTGACGGAGCCGACGCCCAACAGCCGCAGGAACGTCCTTCGTGTCCCGTCTTCCGTCCCGGGTGCGGACGGTTCGACCGGGGTCGTTGCTCGCCGGAACCACACCGCAAAGGTGATCGCAGCTGCGATGAGCGCCGCGACACCGATCGAGATGGTCAAGAATGGGGTCATCCCATACGCTCGCAAAGCTGCGATACCTGATCGGCGAGCCTGTGGGCGTTGCGTGTGCTGGCCGCTCTCACTTCTGCCCCCGTGGGTGTGTCGACAGTCACAAGGTGCCAGTTGCGCCCGGTTCTCAAAAGAGACCATGGTGACCATTCGACGTGCGATACCCGCGCACCTGCCTAGGGGGTTTCACGTAGTCGCGGGCACGTGACTCCGGTCCCCTACATGAGTACCTCTAGGCCCATTTCGTCGAATGGGTCGATGCACCGCAGCACGCGCCCCGTCGATCCCCGTATGAGCGATGGACCGTTGTGCCCTACGTCGAGGGACCCCGGTTGTGACACATTGGTGATGGAGGCGCAGGACGTACGCGGGAGCGGATCGTGGGCTGGTTGAAGATCATCGGGATGGGTGCGCTGTCCGCTGTCGGGGTGGTGATCGGCCTCGCGCTGGGGAGGCTCCCCGGAGCGGTGCTCGTCGCCCTCTCGCTCTTCGTCGGCGTCCTCGTGCTCGGACTGGCGGTGGCGCGACTCGTCGGTGCACTCGAGGACAGGCGGATCTTCGTCGGCCGTGCGATGCCGAGGCGAACAAAGCCGAAGCAGTCGCGTGCTCGGTGTCGCACCTGTGGCCGAAAGCGTGCCTACGTCGAGGGCTTCTACGTCTGCCATGGGTGCGACGGTGTCACGCCGACACCCGACGGTGTGCCGGAGAACGCTCGTCCCGGTTGATCACCCGCGCACCGACCGCTTGGGTCCTTCATGTGCGTTGCCATCTCAAGGCCGTGGTCTGGGTGCCTCGTCGCGACGCCCCGAGAGGACCAACGTCAGTCGAACGACTGGGAGCATGTGTCTTCCCAGCCTTCACCATCCTGGGTCTCGAGATGGATGGTGGGGTCCGCCATGAGCACCTGCGCATCGGCATTGATGGCGTCGATGTCATAGAGCTGGTACCCGGCGTGACCGCTGGCTCCGTAGTTGTACCGGGTGATACGGAGTGTTGCGAGCCTGTCGAGTTCGAGGCGTGACAGCAACAGCACGAAGTCGTCGAGCGCGTCGAGAGGGATGTCGGTCTCGACATGATCCCGCAGTGCGTTGGTGAACCCGGGGAGACCGGCCAACAGGTCGGCGGGTCCGGTCTGGTCGATCAGCGCCGCAATGACACAACGCTGCCGATGCATGCGGGCGAAGTCGCCCGAGTGGCGACGAATCCGCGAATAGGCGAGAGCGAGGTGGCCATCGAGATGCTGCTCCCCGACGTCGATGACGACGCGCTCCCTGCCTCCGTCCTCGTGGGGGTAGTTGTCATCGACAATCCGTTTCGGCACGTCGATGGTCACGCCTCCGAGCGCATCGAAGATCCCGACGAAGCCGGCCAGATCGACCTTGGCGTAGTACTGGATCTCCACGCCGAAGATGAGTCCCACCGCGGCCTTCAGGGCATTGACCGACGGCGCCTGCGGGCCGGGAAACGCATCCGGGTACCACTCTCCATTCGCCCACAGGTGGGTGAGGATGTCCGGGAAGCAATCGCAGTCCCAGATGCCCATGTCCTCCGGTAGTGGGGCCTCGGTGAGGTTGCGCGGAATCGAGAACATGGCGGCGTCGCCCGTCTCGGGATCGACAGTGAAGAGGATCATCGTGTCGGTCCTCGTCCCGGTTCTTCCGACGCCGGCGTCGCTCCCGAGCAAGAGCACGTTCACCCGCTCCAGCCCGTCCCACACCCGGGGAGGGAGCGTCGTGGTGGTGGTTGTGGTTGTGGTTGTTGTTGTTGTTGTTGTTGTTGTTGTTGTGGGCACGGTCGTCGGCTGCTCCGTCGTGCTGGTGGCCGTTGTCGATGGCGCAACCGTCGTCGCACTGTCGGGGGCGGAGGATGGCGAGCATGCGCCGGCCATCAGCGTCAGGGCGATGACGACCGAGAGTCGACGAAACCGTGTCCGGTTCATCTCGCCATGTAACCACCCGCCGCCTCTTGCGAGCCTCACCCGGTGATGTCCGGCTTCCGCGTGAGCGGACATGGACGATTTGGGAACGAGGGATGCCGCTGCACGTGGCGATGCGTTGCGTGGAGTAAGGGCTAGATTCGCACCTCGCATGTACGTCTTCCTCATCACCATGGGAATCATCGCCCTCCGCCTGGTGGACGTGTCCCTCGGCTCCCTACGCATCACGAGTCTCGTCCGTGGCCAGCGCTTCACTGCCGGTGTCCTCGGGTTTCTCGAGTCGCTGTCGTGGGTCGTCGCCGCGGGTCTGGTCCTCAGCAGCCTCGACGAGTGGTACAAGGTGCTCGCCTATGCAGGCGGGTTCGGCGTCGGCACGACCGTCGGGGCCACCATCGATCGCTGGATCGCCTCCGGGCAGGTGTTCGTGCGGATCATGGCGCCCATCGCCTCCCCCGAGGTGGCGCCCTCACTCCGCACAGCGGGGTTCGAGGTGACCGTCGTCAATGGCGAGGGCCGCGACGGCGACGTTCGCCTCACCATCTCGGCGATGCGGCGCCGCGAGCTACCGAGGGCACTGCAGGTGATCCGCGAGGTCAACCCCGACGCGTTCGTCACCGTGGATGAGGTGGAGGCGAGTCGTATCGCCACGATGAAGGCGGCCCGGATCCGGAAGTGACGGCGCCGTCGGCGGTCACCACGGCCGACGATCGTCGGTGTCCAGATTCTCGAGCCCGGGAGCGGCGATTGCGGTCTCGGCCCTCGATCATCGACCGGACACTCGACGTGCCGCTGACTCACCAGTCTCCGAATCGGACCTTCAGCTTGTCGGCGATGATGCGCGCCACGTCCTGCCGGATGAGGGTCTCCACGTCGCACGGAATCGGGTATTCCAAACAGAGCCCCGGGAAGCGGATGGCGACGGCTGCACCCGAGGGCGTCACGACCCAGCACCGGCCGTTCTCCTGGGTGGTCGGCACGGGACATCCCTGGTCCGCCCCACCCAGTGGAAGTCCCGGGACAGCAGGAAGGGGCGGGATCACGTAGCACCGGCCATCCGACTCGATCGGATTCTCGAGTTCGCATCGCTTCGCCATGCCGCCGTCGGGCGTCCCGTCCGGGTCACACACGATCTCGAACGGCGAACACGGATCGGGGAGAAGGAAGTAGCACCGGCCGTCGAGCTCCTTGGTCAATCCGACCTCGCCGAACACCGGCAGCGTCACCTGGAAGCCACACGCCTTGGCGTCGCCACCTCGGGGGATTCCCTGGGTGGCCGGAATCGGGGGAGTCGTCCAGCAGCGGCCACTCGCCTCGATCGGAGTCGGGAGAACGCACTCCGTGGGCAGTCCGCCGACTGGGAAGGCGGGGAGGGTGATCTCGCCGCCCTCCAGCACGGTGTCGACGAGCTCCGAAGACACACTCGAACCCTTTTCCGTGAGGGCGTCGACGGCGACGAGCAGTTCATCGACCCACGGCGGTTTCTTCGCCCCGGACAGCTCGAAGAGATCGCTCAGCTTCTGCACACCGGCCGCCGGATCCGCTGCGATCTCCTCGAACAGGTCGACGATGCGCGTCAGGTCACGCAGCGCCTGGCGTCCTGCGAAGAACACGCTCCGGGTCGACAGATCGACCGAGACGCGGCTGTCGATGCCGAGCAACTCGACTCCACCGTCGAAGATGAAGTGCTGGTCGGTCGGGGAGAGCTCGAGGTCGAGATCGATGTCGTTCCAGTCGAGCGGTCCGAGTTCGTACGCCCTCAGGTTGCCGGCGGCGCGCAGGCCATCGACGCCTATCCGTACGTCGAGGAAGGCGAAACGCTGCTGGGCGCCGCCGCCAACTGCGGCGTAGGCGTCCCCGGCGATGATGAAGCCTGCCTGCACACCGAGGACGTCGCTGCTCTTCGGGGCGAACTGAAACTCTGCGTCCCGCAACGTGAGGCTCGGGTACTCGCTGGCATCGATGAGCGGCTTGGCGCCGGCCGCTCCGGCGATCGAGCGCTGAAGTAACAGGAGGTCATTTGTCGAGATCCCGGCGTTGCTGGCACCGCGGAGTATGAGGTTCGTGGGTACGCCGGTAGCGGCACTGATCTCCAGGGCAAGGGCGGCCTCCACGTCCTTCGTCCCCAGCTCCATCGTCCCGGCGAACCCCACACCGATGCTCCCGATCGGCGTGATCGTCAACTCGAGAGCCGCCCGCTCCAGGGTCAGCCATTCGACGCCGAGGGGCGCAACCCACGGCTCATCGGCTTCCAGGATCCCGAAGATCGAGATGGTCACCCCGGCGCCGCGCCGGACGAACTGGGCTCCGACGACGAAGGTCAGCACGTCCTCGTCGATGGCAACAGTCATGGACCCCTCGAGCCCGATCGAGGGTTCGCCCGAGACGACCAGCGAGACGCGTCCACTCACGAACCACTCGGGAGATCCGGGTGGCCGGATGTCGGGAAGGCTCACGCGCAGCGACAGCGCCCCCAACCCGGCTCCGCCGGTCGACGACCCGGACAAGCCGAGCATCTTTCCGGGGAGTGTCCCGGTGATGGGGAAGGATGCACCGCTGAACCCCAGAGCCTCCATGGGCCGTTCGAGCGCCGTGCCGGCAAAGTCGAGGCTGCCGAGCATCGACAGACCCGGCTGCAACTCCATCGACTCGGCCGGCACGGCCCGTTCGAGGAACTCGGTGAGCGGCCGTGGCATGGAGGCCGGGCGGAGCCGTCCCTGGTACGTGCTCAGCACGAGTGCGGTCCGGGGGAACTCGAGTGCTTCGAGCGGGGTGCCTGCCACGTCGGGTAGGAGGTCTGCCATTCCCCAACTCTCGAAACCGACACCGAAGATCACCTTGGTCGATCCACTCGAGGGTCTCATCGCAGTCGCCAACACGTCGACATCGAAACCCTCCACCGACGCGGTCGCTGCAAACGAAGTGGTCGGTGTTGCGCCGGTCTCGATCGTCAGGGCGACGTCTCGCAGCGACAGTGCGGGGATCTCGGGAGGTGCGTCGGCCGACAAGGTCTCGGCGATGAACGTCACGACCTCTCCGGCTGTGATCGACTCCAGAGTCGCAGTCATCGTCAGGTCGGTCTGCGCTTGCGACCGCCCAACCGCGAAGCCGAGTGACGCAGAGCGGCCGGCGACGTCGAGGTCCACGACGAAGTCGGCAGAGGCTGCCTGGTTCCCGAGGTCCACGGTCATCGCGGCGTTGTCGAACGTGAGCCATGCCACACCGAACGGTTCCGCCCACGGCTCGACGAGTTCTCCATGCAGCACCGCTGCCGCTGTGCTGCTGTCGGCAGACAGCGCGATCTCGGCGGCAAACCGCAGGGTCCGGTCGTCGATGTCCGCCTCGACGGGTCCGGCGATCCCGAACTCGAGTTGCCGGTCACGAAGCCCGAGCGCCAGCGACCAGGGGCTCGCGTCCGCTGCGGTGAGCCAATCCGGAAGCGCCGGTGCGCCCAATCCCGGCAGCGGCACCTGGAGATCGAGCCCCTCGGCAGAACCGTCGCCCCTCATCAACCCGAAGCTGCTGCCGATCGGGCCGCTGACGGGGAGCCCGCCACCGGGGTCGGACACCCCGAGCCGGTTGGTGGCGATCGCCGGCAGCGCCGAAAACGGCAGAGAGCCGAGCAGGTTGATCCCCGGCGAGAACGTGACGCCATCGACGGGCGTGCCATAGCTTCGAGCGAAGAATCCGGCGGCTTCAGGGGGAAGGGATCCGGCGGCGACACTGTCGTCTCCGGACAGTGCGAATCCGATCGCAGGAAAGCGGAACGAGCCCAGCGAACCGGGCACGCCGAGGTCGCCCAAGGACCAATCCCGAGTCTCGATACCGGCGAGCAGCGAAGGAACGGTGTCGTCGCCCCACACAGCGGCGAACAGGACGTCGTTCTTCCCACCGAACACCTCCGCTCGCCCTGTGAACGTGACGGAGCGGGTCGCTCGGTCGACGACCCAGCTGACGCCCGGCACTGCGATCGTTTCGAGATCTGCAACTCCACCCAGCGGCACGTCGACGATGTCGGCGGCGAGTGTGAGGTCCTCGAGCGCGGCCACGACCGTGGCGAAGTCGGCCGCCGTCAGGTTCACGAGCGGGCCGGTGTCCGCGCCGGCGACGATGCGGAGCACGTTTCCCGGGTTGGCAGCTGCCCACTCTTCGAATGCGCGCAACAACTCGGCTCCGGTCGAGATGGATCCCGACGGATCGATCTCGGCGATCGCGAGTGCCATGAGATCGTCGATCGACCCGATGTCCGCCCCGTCGAGGTCGAGGCGCCGGACGATCGCGTTGGCGATCACGTCTGCGTCGCCGAAGCCGGTGCTCGAGGCCCCGCGCAGGGTCGTGCCGAGCGTGGCGACCAACGCGGCGGCCTCATCCTGCGGGATCCCGTCGCCGAGTGCGGTGATGAGGAGTTGCTCGACCACGTCGTCTGCGTCGCCCCCCAGCGCCGCCAGCGTCTCGGCGGCATAGCCGGCGCTGGCGGGATCAGGAGGCGGGTCCACGTCGCGAGCGACGATGCCGACGACGACAACGGCCGCCAAACCAACGATGAACGAGATCAATACGGCGCGTCGGTTGCCGCCTACAGCGGTGACCTCATCGGTCGCTTCGTCGCGCGGCGTCGTCAAGACGGGGTTCCATCCATTCCCTCGGCCCTCCAGAAGGGTTGCGCCGCGCGTCGGCCGACAGTAGCCGCAGCCTCTTGGCCATGTGGTCCCTGTTTCGTCTCCGGGATTCGGGCCTCGACCGCGGCCTTCTCAGGCCGGACTGGCGCCGAACGAACCAGGAAGTGGTTGGCGCTGCGAACGTCCGTATGCGATGTACCCGAGGATCGCAGCGAGGAGGATGTTCTGGATGAAGTTCCCTTCACCGCTGGTGATGTGCCAGATGGCGGCACCCACCATGACGACGATGAGACCCAGCGCCGCATAGACCGTGAGTTGGGGCTGGACCTTGGTGAGGCCGGGAAGGATCAGGCCGAGGCCACCCAGAATCTCCGCGATGCCCGACAGGATGTGGAGGCCATCGGAGAGTTCATACATCCACGCCATCTGGTCGGGGAGCCCCTCGGGGACCACGAAGTGGAGGATGCCCACGGCGATGAAGTAGATCCCCATCACGAGCTGCACGATCCAAAGCGTCCTGTTGGTGAAGATGGTGGGCCCCTTTCCACGGGATTCGCCGGGTCGGTGAACCCTACTTCGCAGCACACGGGAACGTGGCCCGGGGTGGCCGAGGCGATGGTCTGCTCACCGTGTCGTGGGCCACGTGAAGCCTTGGACAGCGCCGTGTGCCGACTAGCGTCACCCATCGAGTTCTCGTAAGGGTGGACGTGGAGAAACCAAGCGAGCTGCAACGCGATCTCGGGTTCTGGTCCGCGCTGACCATCGGTGCGGGCACCATGATCGGAGCCGGCATCTTCCTGCTCGCCGGGAAGGCGATCGAAGCGGCCGGCCCCGGCGCTGCCCTCTCCTATGGCTTCGCCGGCATCGTCTGCATGCTGACGGCGGCGTCGGCGGCCGAGCTCGCCACGGGGATGCCCACGTCGGGCGGCGACTACTACTTCGTCTCACGCTCGCTCGGCGCGATGTTCGGTGCGATCTCTGGCGTGGGGATCTGGCTGTCGCTCACGGTCGCGATCGCGTTCTATCTGGTCGGAACCGGTGAATTCCTCACCCAGGTGAGCCCTGTGCCCGCAGTTGCCGGTGCCCTGGGTGGAGCCGTCCTGTTGCTCGTCTTGAACGTCGTCGGGGCCAAGGTCTCGGGCTCGGCGCAGATCGTCATCGTGCTCGCCCTCCTCGGCATCCTCGGGATCTTCGTGATCGGCGGCATCTTCCAGGCGGAGACGGCGAACCTGACTCCCTTCCTCCCGGAGGGCGGGGGAGCAGTGCTCTCGACCACCGCGTTGGTGTTCGTGTCCTTTCTCGGCTTCGTCAAGATCGCGGCCGTGGCGGAGGAGATCAAAGAGCCGACGAAGAACCTGCCGCGAGCGCTCATGGGGTCCGTCGCCCTCGTCACGCTGCTCTACATCCTCATCGTCCTCGTGGTGGCCGGCGTGTTCACCCAGGACGCCATCCGCGACATCCCCGACCCGCTGACCCGCACGGCACGACTCGCCTTCGGAGGAGCAGGCGCGACCGGCATCATCGTCGCCGGGCTGTTCGCCACCCTTTCGTCGGCCAACGCCTCGATCCTGGCGGCCTCGCGCATCAATCTGGCCATGTCGCGTGACGGGCTGTTCCCGGAGCGACTGGCCGCCATCAGTCGGCGTTTCGTCACCCCGCTCCGAGCCATCGTTCTCACGTCGGTCATCGCTGCAGTGCTCATCGTTGCGCTGCCGAACATCGAGGAGCTCGCCAAGATCGCCTCGTCGCTTCAGCTGTATTCGTATGCGGCGATCAACATCGGGGCGGTGGCTCTCCGCGCGTCCGATCCGTCGTGGTACAACCCGACGTTCCGGGTACCCCTGTCGCCGTTGCCTCAGGTGCTCGCTGCGATCGGGTGTCTCGCGATCATCGGGTTCTCCGGGCCCACTGCCCAGCTCGCCGTGGCGGGCCTCATCGCCGTCAGCCTCCTGTGGTTCTTTTTCCGGCGCGACGGCGTGGTGTTCGAGTCGGCCGTCCCGCGGCTGCGGACGCGGTGGAACCAGCTCGGTCTGCGTGTGCTCTTCTCTCCGCCAACTCGCGCCGAGGTCGAAGCCGCCGAAGTGGCGGCGGCGCCGATCGAGCGCATCGTCGGCGCCGAGGATCCGCGCACAGTTGCCGTGGCGTTGGCCAATCCCGCCACGGAGCAGTCGTTGTTGATCCTCGGGCGTTATGTCGCAACCGGCTCATCCGACCCCGGGCGTGTGCTCGCGGTCCGTCTGGTGCCGGTCCCGCGGCAGACGCCGCTGTCGGCGATCGGGCCCAAGGCGCGCCGGGTCGTCACGGCACGTGCCTCGCTCGAATCGGCGATCACCGAGCTGCCTCCGCCACCCGAAGTCGACGGACGACCCATCACGGAGACGTCGCTCGGGGTGGTCGTGGAGCCTGCCCACGACGTCGCCACCGGTCTCGTGGACGAGACGGCGCATCACGAAGCCGATCTGCTGGTGCTCGGGTGGCACGGCGGTTTTTCGATCGGCCGCATCGCCGACTCGCCCGTACGGCGCGTCGTTTCCGGCGTGCCCGCGGATTTCGCCGTCCTCAAGGACCGCGGTCTTCGGAACCTCGATCGAATCCTCGTTCCGTGGGGCGGAGGCCGTCACGCACGGCTCGGTCTCGAGCTGGCCCTACGCATCGCGGCGGCGACGGGTGCGAGCGTCGATCTGCTTCGAGCCGTCAGAGGCGACGTCGACCACGAGAAGGAGAGCTCCGATGTGATGAGCGAGATCCAGACGCTGGTGGATCAGGTCGACGTGCAGGTCGACGTGCTCGTCGAGGCGTCGGAGGACGTCGTCGCGACGATCGTCGGCACGGCGAAGCGAGGCGACCACGACCTGCTCGTGATCGGTGCTTCGGGCGAGACGGGACTGCGAACCGCCCTCTTCGGCACCATTCCGGACATCGTGGCCGATCGGGCTCCCTGTTCGGTGTTGTTGGTCCGCCGCTACGTTCCCGACCACTGGGCCTACAAGACGTCCGAGCGGTTCAAGCGGTTCCGTGAAAAAGTCGGTCTCTCCTCCTCGGCAGAGTGACCTCCGCTGGACGACGAACAAAGNNAGAGTGACCTCCGCCGGACGACGAACGCAGGTGTCAATAGCTATTGACACCTGCCGTCCGGGTCTATAGATTCCCTCCGTCGAGGTCGCAGGGTGCGACCCGGCGAACGGAGTGAAACGTGTTCTTCGGTGGATTGGGGGTTGATGATCGGCGCTGTCGCGCTGGCGAGCTTCGTCCTCTTGGTCATGGCCCTCGTCGATCTCGTTCGACGACCGGCGGACGTCTGGGCGGCAAGCGGGCAGAACCAGCTCGTCTGGGCGCTCGTGGTGATCTTCGTGGGCGTGGTCGGCCCGCTGCTCTATCTCATCATTGCTCGGCCCATCCTTGATGGTGCCGCCAGCCGGCCGATGGCGAACAGCTGACCCGGAGAACCGAGCGATCGCATCCTCCCAGGGCGGAGCCGGTCAGGTGAATGAGGGCGATCTCGCCGATCGCCCTCATTCTCGTTTCGGTCCTGTTCGATGGTGCACAGGGCTTCCGCCGACTCGCCGGGGCCCCGGGTGCACGAACCAGCCGGCGTCCGCGGTGCAGAATGTCGGGCGGAGCACCCATGACCAGGAGAATCGTCATCACCGGGGCGCCCGGCAGCGGCAAGACAGCCGTGCTCGGAGCGCTTGCGCACGCCGGCCTCGTGGTTGCGGAGCCGGCGCGCGAGCTCATCGCCGAGCACCGTGCCGAAACTGGGGAGGAGTCGCTCGACCACCGGCCGCAGGTCTTCGTGGACCGGCTCGTCGCCAGGTCGGTCGAGAAGTACGACGCCGTCGACGGCTCCGAGCTCGCGTTGTTCGATCGGGGCATCCCCGACTGCGTGGCGTATGCCCGCATCCTGGGTGCTGACCCGTCGGGCGCCCGACGTGCTTCCGAGACCCGTCGGTACGACGAAATGGTGTTCGTGCTTCCGCCGTGGGAGGGCATCTACACCACCGACGACATGCGGAAGATGCGGTTCGCGGCTGCCAGACCGTTTCATGAACGGCTCGTCGATGCCTACGTGGAGCTCGGATACGAACTCGTCGAAGTGCCGCCGATGGAGGTCGAGAGGCGTGCTCGATTCGTGGCTGTCCGAGCCGGGCTCGAGGTCTGATCAGTCTCCGGCGGCAGGCGCCATCTCGGCAGCGGTGGCGACGCCGGACCAGCGCTCCAGTTCGGCCGCGATGTCCAGCCGCTCCACGACGGCGGAGCTCTCGTAGTCGCCCCAGGCCGAGCGGGGGAGCATCCACATCACCTCGAACTCGTTGCCGTCGGGNNACAGGCTCTTGGTTGCGCCATGGCTCGATTCTCCCGTGATCGCACCCGCGGCCACCAGGGCGGTTCGCGCCTCCGCCAATTCGTCGATGGTGTCGACCTGCCAGGCGAGGTGATACAGCCCGATGGCGCCACGGCGTTTGGGGCCGCCTGCGGTGCCCACGCCGAACAGGCCGAGGTCGTGATGGTTGTTGGAGCGGGGGAGCCGCAGGAATGCTGCATTGGCCCTCGGCTCACGGGCGATGACGTCCATTCCGAAGACCGACGTGTAGAAGTCGACGGAGCGCTCGATGTCGGCGACGAACAGCACCGCGTGGTTGAGACGAACGGGGGAGAACGGCATGTCGGCTCCTTCGGAAAGAGTCTCCCTGGGGGTCGCGCGACCCCCCGGGAGGTCAGGTGGTGATGTCAGCCGTCGGTCTTGATGGCCGAGACCTCGAACTCGAGTGTGACCTTCTCCGAAACGAGCATGCCACCGGCTTCGAGCACGGTGTTCCAGTTGACGCCCCAGTCCTTGCGATTGATCTGCACCGACCCCTCGAACCCCACACGCTTGTTGCCGTAGGGGTCGACGGCCGTGCCGGTGTACTCGAAGATCATCGTCACCGGCCTGGTGACGCCGCGGATCGTGAGATCTCCTGTGACCTCGTACTCGGTCGGGCCGTTCTGGATCACGTTCGTCGACACGAATGTGATCTCGGGGTACTCGTCCATGGCGAGGAAGTCGTTGCTCCGCAGGTGTGCGTCGCGATCTGCGTTGCGAGTGTCGATGCTGTCGGCGACGATCGTGAGCTCGATCGTGCTGCTGCCGGGATTCTCCGGATCGAAGTAGCCGGCGCCGGAGAACTCATTGAACGATCCGCGGACCTTCGTAACCATCGCGTGGCGCGCCACGAAACCGATACGGCTGTGGCTGGGATCGATGGTGTAGGTGCCGGTGACGGCGGTGGGGACGGTGGTCGTCATCTAGGTGCTCCTTCGAATGTGGCTGACACAGAAGTATCTGACTACGCAGGAAAGATAGCCAGAAATACCTGCGCTGTCAACTACTGCGTGGTAAGGTAATTTCCATGACGACACCAACAATCGCCATCGTCGACGACGAGCGGATCAGCGCCTACGGCAGGCTGGTCGAGACACAGCGCTCGTTGCATCGCATCTTCGACCGGTCGTTGCGCGATCACATGGGCATCTCGATCGGCTGGTACGAGGCTCTGTTGCGCCTCGGCCGAACCCCTGAGCGACGGCTTCCGATCAACGAGCTCGGCGAAGCGATGAACCTGACGTCGGGTGGCGCAACCCGGCTCGTGGACAGGCTCGAGGAGTCCGGCTACGTGGCGCGAGTGGGTTGTCCGACCGATCGCCGGGTGTCGTGGGCGGAGCTGACGGATGCCGGAATGGCCGTGGTCGCCGAGGCGACCGAGGTCCATCTCGCCGATCTCGACGAGCACTTCACGTCACATCTGGATGCCGCCGAGATGAGCGCGCTCGCGAAGTCGTTGCAGAAGATCCGCCCGGTGAGCTGAGGCCTCGCGGCGACTCGACGTGTGTCGTCGCAACCCGATACCGTTGCCGCAGTCGCATCGGAGTCCCGGGGAGGCCAGGTGTTCGGTTTACGCAGCAATTTCGCAGACGCGCTCGCAGTTGCT
>JABAOD010009338.1_pt5 | contig 16250 bp, 16 predicted proteins | sample 7062151 | NCBI WGS metagenome assembly JABAOD01 (sample SAMN14538626, study PRJNA623070) | marine sediment metagenome | biome: marine biome [ENVO:00000428]; feature: marine pelagic biome [ENVO:01000023]; material: deep marine sediment [ENVO:00002113] | place: India: Gulf of Khambhat ... | reverse complement strand
GCCCGGGAGCTGGCGGTGCGTCCGGGCAACATTGTCACTCCGCGTTATCTGGCGGAGGAAGCCGGGCGGCTGGGCGATGAGCACGGGCTGCAGGTGACCGTTCTCGACCCGAAGGCGATGAAGCGAGATGGCATGGAGGCCGTCCTGGCGGTGGCGGCCGGCAGCGAAGAGGAGCCGCGCTTCATCGCCATCGAATATGGCGCCCGGGCCGAGGGAGGCGCCCTGGTGCTGGTGGGTAAGGGGGTCACCTTCGACGCCGGGGGTCTTTCACTCAAGACCCCCCAGAGCATGGAGACGATGAAGGCCGACATGTCCGGCGCCGCGGCCGTGCTGGGCGCGATGAGAGCGGTCGCCGAGCTCGGGCTGTCGGTCCACCTGGTCGGGCTGATCCCCGCGGTCGAGAACATGCCGTCGGGGCGCGCCTTGCGGCCCGGTGACGTGATCGGGTCGCGTTCGCGGAAGACGATCGAGGTGGTGAACACGGACGCCGAGGGGCGGCTGATTCTGGCGGACGCGTTGAGCTACGCGGCGCGCTACGAGCCCGAGGCGATGGTGGATATCGCCACGCTCACGGGGGCGTGTGTCGTGGCGCTGGGTCATCACGCCAGCGGTCTGATGGGGAACGACGAAGCGCTGATCGAGGAGATCCGCCAGGTTGGCGAGCGAACCGGTGAGCGCGTCTGGCCGCTACCGTTGTGGGTCGAGTATCGCGACTTGCTGAAGTCAGAGATCGCCGATATCAAGAATTCGGGTGGCCGCGCGGCCGGCACGATCTCGGCGGCCATGTTCCTGCGTGAGTTCGTGGGCCCGGTGCCGTGGGCGCATCTCGATATCGCTGGTACGGCCTGGGCCGAGAAGGCCGGTCCGTATCAACCGGTGGGGCCCACGGGCGTGGGAGTTCGCCTGTTCATCGAGTGGGTGAGGGGACGGATTCGCTGACGCTCGCCCGCCTCAACGGGATACCTCACATCCGACCCGCCATTATCTTCGCTGCTCTCGTCACCCTCCCAATTGGGGCCGAGGGCGACCTGTCCGCTCAAGAGCCGGACACGACGCTCCGACCGGCGGAACAGACGCCCACCGAAGTGCAGGAACCCGACACGGCGCCCGTCCCGGTCTTTCCCGAGTTTCCGTTTCGGGCCAGCCGCGTTGCCGGGGGCGTCGCCGCTGCTTGGGAGGTCTCCGACTTGCTCGCCACAGGAGCGCTGGCCGTCGCCGACCTGGTGGAATACCAGCCGGGGCTCACGCCGGTGCGGGCCGGCTTTCTGGAGGGGCCGCAACTGGCGCTGTTCGATGGGCGCGGGCCGGTCAGCCTGCGCTACGAGGTGGACGGCTACGAGATCGCACCGCTCCTCGGTGGTGCCCTGGACCTCCAGGCCCTCTCGCCGGTCGACCTCGAGGCGTTGCGCCTCGTCCGCGAACCGGGCGGATTTCGTCTCAGCGGCCGCAGCTACCGGAACGAGCGGCCGGAAGCGTACTCGCGGGTCGAGGCGGGGACCGGGGACCGCGACACGAACTTGCTGCGCGCCTTCTTCGCCTCGCGGCTGCGGGGCGCCAGGGTCGGTTTCGGATTCGATCGCTACGATACGGACGGTGCCCTTCCGGGGCGCGCAGCCGAGCGGAACGCTATCTGGGCGAACCTCGCCCACCCGCTGTTCGCCGGGGTGTGGGGCCAGGTCGAGTGGCGAAACAGCAGCGCCGATCGTGAAGCATATCCCTCCACGACCCGCAACGACTGGATCCTCAGATTGCGGCGGGCCAGCGAGAGCGGCTGGTTCGTGGACCTCGTGGCCGGGCGCTCGAGTCTCGAGCTGCAGCCTGGGAGCGGAGAAGCCGTAGGCTTGGAGCGCGAGGACACGGTCACGGAGTCAGCGAGTCAGCTGGCGCTCCGAGCCGCGCACAGCGCCGAGCGCTGGCAGGGCCTGGTGTCGTTGAAGCTGTGGGAGGGAGTGGGCGTCCCGGACTTCGAGCCGGAGGCGGCGCTCGAGGTCGAGCTGGGTCGGCTGACCGCCTACGCCGCCGGGCGCTACGAGTACTGGGGCGATGAGGGCTTTCATTCGGCCTCGGGCTTCGGGTCGGTGACCGTGCGTCTTCCTCTCGGGCTGCGGCTTTTGGCCGAGCTTGAGGAAGGGGACCGGGGCATCTTCGCGTTGCAGCCGCGCCGGCGGCTTTCGATCACGCGCTGGATGGCCGGGGCCGAGTTGCGGCTCTGGGACTGGCGGCTCGGGGGCCGCGGCGGCACGAGCCGGACGGATCCGTCACCCGCGGTCGGCGCGCCGTTCGACACTATTGTCGCGCTCCCCGGTGGGACGGTGGAAGTGGTCGAGGGCTGGGTCTCGGGTCCGCTGCTGCGGCCGTTCGGCGGTGTCCTGGAGCTGGGCGGTCGATACCAGCGGCGGAACGCGGCGCCGGTGCTTTACTGGCCCCAGGACGAATGGCGCGTGGAGGGGATCTACCGCCTTCTCGCCTTGCGCGATCAGCTGGAGATCTGGATCACGGCCCTGGTTGGCTTGCGCGGACCCATGTTCGTCGTGGACGAGAGTGTGGGGCCGGGGGCGGTGGCGTCGAGCGGAGATCTGACCTGGTTCCGCGGGGAGGGGGTCGTCCGGATCAAGGACCTTCACATCTACTACAACTATGAGAGCTTCAATGCGGTGGGCACACTCAGGGATGTGCCGGGGATGTTTTTCCCAAGGGCTCGGATCCATTTCGGCGTGAAGTGGGAGTTTTGGAACTGAGACGTCGCAATTGACACCGGCGGGGCCGGTCGCCGATAGTAGCGGCACGCCCATTGTGTTCGACCTATCGACGGGGTCGTAGGATGATCCGTAGCATGACGGGATTTGGGGAGGCGCAAAAGGAGGCGCCGGAGGGGCTGATCGCCGTTCAGATCCGCACGGTCAATCACCGTCATTTTCATACTCATTTTCGCTTGCCGCCGGGGGCGGAACGTTACGAGTCCCACCTCACTCAGATCATCCGCGAGCAGGTCTTCCGTGGGAGCGTTCACTTCCGCTTGACGTATCAGCGCGGGCCGGCGGCCGGGGAGGCGGTGCCCGTGGACCACGAGCGGGTCCGTGCCTATCTGGCCGCGCTGCACGAGATTCAGCAGCGACATGGCGTCGAGGGTCGGGTCGATCTGAGCCTGGTCGCTCGATTGTCGGACATCTTCGCGCCTCCCCCTGAGGACATCGAGCACCTTCCGCTGGATGAGATCGCGGCGGCCGCGCGCGAGGCGCTGGCCACGGTGGTCGCGGCACGCGAGGACGAAGGGAAGGCGTTGGCGGCCGATCTGCTGGGGTCGCTGGTGGATATCGAGACCGCGCTGGAGGCCGTCGAGCGGCGGGCTCCCCAACGGTTGATCGAAGAGCGCGATCGGCTGAGGGCCGCCGTGGTGGAGCTGACCCGGGACGTGGAGCTGGACGAAGAGCGGCTGGCCCGAGAGGTCGCGTTTCTGGCGGAGCGCTGGGATATCAACGAGGAAATCGTGCGGCTGCGGTCGCACCTGGAGCAGTTCAGGCTGTTGATCGAAGCTGATGCGGCCGAGCCGGCAGGGAAGAGGTTGGCCTTCTGGGTACAGGAGATGCACCGGGAGGCGAACACGATCGGCTCGAAGGGCAACGATACCGAGGTGGCCAAGCGGGTCGTCGACATCAAAGCCGCCATCGAGCGCCTGCGGGAGCAGGTGGAGAACGTGGAGTGACCGGCGGCCCCGTCGTCCTCTGCGCTCCCTCGGGCACGGGCAAGACGACGGTCTCGAGGGCGTTGCTGGAGCGGCGCGACGATCTGCTCTTCTCGGTTTCGGCGACCACCCGCCGCCCGCGCCCGGGAGAGCGAGCTGGGGTCGACTACTTCTTCGTGGAGCGCGAGAAGTTCGAGTCGATGATCGCCGCCGGTCAGTTCCTCGAGTGGGCCGAGGTACACGGCGAGCTGTACGGAACGCCAAGCGCCAACCAGGTGGCGGCCGCTGAGGCAGGCAAGCTGCTATTGCTCGACATCGACGTCCAGGGGGCGCGGCAGGTGAAGCGCTCGGTGCCGGATACCGTGACGGTCTTCCTTTTGCCACCCTCCTTTGGAGAGCTCTTGAAACGCTTGAAGCGTCGCGGCAGCGAGGGCTCCTCCGATTTGCGCCGGCGGCTCGAAACGGCGAAGCGCGAGCTCGAGGCCGTGGATGAGTTCCGATACGTGGTCGTCAACGATCGGCTGGAGGACACGATCGACCAGGTCGACTCGATCCTCGGGGCCGAGCGCCAGGCCTCGAATCGCTGGGGAGCCCTCGTCTTGGAGCTGAGGCGCGGAATCGAGGCCGCCCTCAGCGGGCGGGAAATCTAGCAGCCCTTCCACGCCGAGCAGGCGGGGTGTAATATTCGGGGTTCACGAACAGGACAAACCTCGGGCCTCGATGACTCTATGAAAGTATTTACGCCGGTTGAAGTGGCCGACGCCGCGGGCAGCAACAAGTATCTGGGCGTGTTGGTCGCGGCGCGCTACGCCCGCGAGATCAACGCCTTCCGCGCTCAGAGGCAGCTGGTCGTGACCACCGACCGGCCGCTGATGCACTCCCCCTACGGGCCGAAGAAGCTGACCACCCAGGCCCTGGAAGAGTTGACCTCCGGCCAGATCGAGTTCCGTTTGGTGAAGCGGCGCCGCCAGGCGCCCTGACGGCCCATCATGCGCCCGTTTGAGGGAAAGCGGGTGCTGGTCGGCGTTTCCGGGGGAATCGCCGCCTACAAGACCGCCGAACTCGTTCGCCTGCTGGTGCAGGCGGGCGCTGAAGTGCAGGTTATCCTCACCGAAAACGCGGCGCGCTTCGTCGGCCCGGTCACGTTCGAAGGGCTGACCGGACGTCCGGCCGCCTCCTCGCTCTGGGACGGAGCCCTGGCCCACATCGAGCTCGGACGCTGGGCTGACGCATTCGTGGTCGCCCCGGCGACCGCCAACCTGATCGCCAAGCTCGCCTCGGGCATCGCCGACGACTTGCTGACCACCACATTGCTCGCGGCACCGTCAAGGGCCCTGATCGCGCCGGCCATGAACACGCGTATGCTCGAACACCCGGCCACCCAGCGTAATCTCGAGGCGCTGCGCGGCTTCGGTTACGAGCTCGTCGGACCGGCCTACGGAGAGCTGGCGGAGCGCGAGCAAGGCTGGGGGAGGATGGTCGAGCCCGAGCGGCTCCTGGCGCACATCGGTCGCCGCCTGGAGGCGGAGACGCGTTGGCGGGGGCGGCGGGTCGTGGTGACCGCCGGCCCCACCTGGGAGCCGGTCGACGCCGTGCGCTTTCTCGGTAACCGCTCGTCGGGCCGCATGGGCTTCGCCGTCGCCGCCGCCGCCTGGCGGCGCGGCGCGGACGTGACCCTGATCAGTGGACCCACCGAGCTCAGTCCACCGGTCGAGATCGATGACGTGCGCCGGGTCGAGACCGCCGACGAGATGGGCGTCGCCCTTGGTGAGACGCTGGAGGGGGCGGCGGCATTGTTCATGGTCGCGGCGGTGGCGGATTTCCGTCCTGGCTCGCGACGGGAAGACAAGATCCGCCGTGCCGCCGGGATGACGTCGATCGCGGTGGAATCGGCCCCGGATCTGTTGGCGACGGCGAGCGAGCGGGCGCCGGACGGCTGTGTGAAGGTGGCCTTTGCGGTGGATCTCGGACCGGAGGCGATCGACTCGGCGCGACGGAAGCTGGTGGAGAAGGGCGCCCACCTCATCGTGCTCAACGACCCGAGCGAGCCGGGGTCCGGCTTCGCCGTCGAGACCAACCGGGTCACGATCATCGACGCCGGCGGTGGGGCGGAGGCGCTGCCGCTGATGAGGAAGACCGAGGCGGCGGACGCGATCCTCGACCGCGCCGAGCGGCTGTTGTCCGGTGAGTGATCGCAGACCCCTCCGGGACCTGCTGGTGCGCTACTTGAGGCAACGGGCCGAGCTCGGGCAACATGAGTGGATCCTCGAGCGCTACCGGAGCGAGGAGCTGCTGGCGCGGCTGGCCGTGGGTGACTCGAGCGGGGCCCGGCGGAGCGAGGTCGGGCCCGCGCAGGCGCGTGGCGTAGGGGAAGAGCCGGCGGCGCCCACCTCCCAGCTCGAGGTCGGCGACAGCTTCGAGCTACTCCGGGCCGAGGTTCTGGGCTGCACGCGCTGCCGTCTGGCCGAGGGGCGGATGACCGTCGTGTTCGGCGAGGGCGACAGCCGAGCGGACCTGGTGGTGGTGGGCGAGGCGCCGGGTTACGAGGAGGACATGTCGGGGCGGCCATTCGTGGGGCCTGCCGGAAAGCTGCTGGACAAGATGCTGGGAGCGATCGGCTTCCGCCGCGACGAGGTGTTCATTTGCAACGTGCTCAAGTGCCGGCCGCCCGGTAACCGCGATCCGTTGGTGGATGAAGTTGCCGCCTGTCGGCCTTATCTTCGGAGACAGGTCGAGCTGATCGCGCCCAAGGCGATCTGTGCGTTCGGCCGTTTCGCGGCGCAGACGATCTTGGGCAACGAGAGTTCGCTGACGCGCCTGCGTGGGCAGACGCACGAATTCATGGGGATACCCGTCGTGGTGACCTACCATCCCGCCGCCTTGCTTCGGAACGCCAATTGGAAGCGGCCCGCCTGGGAGGACCTTCAGCGGCTGCGGCGCATCTATGACGAAGCGGGCGGCCGAGCCCCGGGAGGCGAGCGTGGCTGACTGGCAACCGCCGAGTGACCGGCCGGGGGGTGGCGTGAGGGCGACGGATCCGTTCACCGAGCGCAAAGCGCCCTGGTCGCCCGAGGCCGAGATCTCGGTGCTCGGGGGGATGCTGATCGATGCCGACGCGGTCGCCAAGGCGGTCGAGCTGGTCGATGACTCCATGTTCTACCGTGAAGCGAACCGGCGATTGTACCGGTCGATGCGGCGACTGTTCGAACGTGGCGAGGCGATCGACCCGGTGACGCTGACCGAGGAGCTGCGTGGCAGCGGCGAGCTGGACGCGGTGGGCGGGCCGGCCTACCTGGCCGAGCTGATGGAAGCGGTGCCCACCGCGGCCAACATCGAATACCACGGCAAGATCGTTCGCGACAAGGCGCTATTGAGACGACTGATCGAGGCCTCGAGCGAGACGATTCGCGACGTCTACGAGGCGAGCACCGACACGGTCGAAGACACGATCGATCGCGCCGAGCAGCGCATCTTCCAGGTCTCACAGGCCGGCCAGCGGCGCGGCTTCAGCTGGATCAAAGAGATCCTCTGGCCCGCCTTCGAGCACATCGAGCGGCTTCAGCAGGCGCGCGGGTCGGTCACCGGCGTGGCGAGCGGGTTCACGGATCTGGACAACATGACGGCCGGCTTTCAGCGCGCCGATCTTGTCGTCGTGGCCGGGCGTCCCTCGATGGGTAAGACCTCGTTCCTGCTGAACATCATCCAGCACGCCGCCATCGAGACCGAGACGCCGATCGCCCTGTTCTCGCTCGAGATGTCCAAGGAGGCGATCGTCCAGCGCCTGCTTTGCGCCGAGGGGCACGTGAACTCGGCCAAGCTGCGCCGGGGCATGCTGACCGATCAAGAGTTCACGCAGCTGGCGACGGCCGCCGCCCACCTGAACACGGCGCCCATCTGGATCGACGACACGCCCGCGATCACCGCCGTGGAGCTGCGGGCCAAAGCGCGCCGGCTGAAGGCCGAGGTTGATCTCGGGTTGATCGCCGTCGATTACCTTCAGCTCATGCGCGGACCGCGGGCCGAGAACCGGGTCCAGGAGATCAGCGCCATCTCCGGGGCCTTGAAGGCGGTGGCCAAGGAGCTCGATGTCCCGGTGGTCGCCCTGTCTCAGCTGTCCCGGGCGCCGGAGCAGCGGGGCGAGCACCGGCCGCAGCTCTCGGACCTGCGGGAGTCGGGCGCGATCGAGCAGGACGCCGACCTGGTGTTGTTCATCTTCCGCCCGGAGGTCTACCAGCGGGATGGAACGGACCTGGACGGCGAATCGTTGGAGGGCAAGGCGGAGCTGATCGTCGGCAAGCAGCGGAACGGCCCGACCGGCACCGTCAATCTCTACTTCCGCAAGGAATTCACGCGTTTCGAATCGGTCTCGTCGCGCGCGGCGGAGCCAGGCTGAGGCCGCGCGCCGGCGGCAGCGCGGGCCGGGTGGCGGGCTCCCGGCAGACTTGATCGGTTCCTCGATCGATGCCCAAGACACGTACCGTCTATCTTTGCTCGGAATGCGGCGGTGAGTCGCACCGCTGGCAGGGCCGCTGCCCACACTGCCAGGCTTGGAACACGCTGGTCGAGGAGCGCGTTCAGCCGAAAGGGCCGAGCGCGCGCATCGACCCGTTGCCTTCCACCGAAGCGAAGCCCGTCTCGCTCGCCGCGGTAGAAGGGGCGGAACGCCCGCGCTGGCGGATCGGCCTCAACGAGCTCGACTTCGTGCTGGGCGGCGGAGTGGTACCGGGCTCGCTGGTGCTGCTGGGCGGCGAACCGGGTATCGGCAAGTCCACCCTGTTGCTGCAGGTTTCGGCACGTTTGGCGGCGGCGGGCCAGCGGGTTCTCTACGTGTCGGGCGAGGAGTCGCCGTATCAGGTGAAGCTGCGGGCCGAGCGCCTGGCCGAGCCCACGGATGGGGTGCTGCTGCTGGCCGAGACATCGGCGGAAGCGATCCTGGAGCGGGTCGAAGAGCTGGAGCCGACGGTGCTGGTCGTCGATTCGATCCAGACGCTGTACACCGAGCGACTGGAGGGTGCGCCGGGCAGCGTCGCCCAGGTGCGCGAGGTGGCGGGCGCCTTGCAGCGCGTGTCCAAGCGCTGCGAGATGGCCACTTTCATCGTCGGTCACGTCACCAAAGAGGGTGGGATCGCCGGGCCCAAGACGCTGGAGCACATCGCGGACGTGGTCCTTTATTTCGAGTCGCCGACGGGGCTCGACCAGCGCATCGTCCGGGGTACCAAGAACCGTTTCGGTGCCGCCGATGAGATCGCGCTGTTTCGGATGGGAGCGAGCGGCCTCCAGCCGGTCGAGAACCCCTCCGCCCTCTTCCTTCAGGGTCGTCAGGACCGCGCCAGCGGCTCGGCTGTCGCCGCGGCCCTCGAAGGAACACGCCCGGTCCTGGTGGAGGTGCAGGCGCTGGTCAATCGCGCCGTCTACGGCGCGCCACAGCGGGTGGCCACCGGGTTCGATGGGCGCCGGCTGTCGCTGCTGCTCGCGGTGCTGGAGCGACGGGCGCGGTTGCGGACCGGTGACCAGGACGTGTTCCTGAATGTGGTGGGCGGGCTGAGGGTCACAGAGCCCGCCGCCGACCTGTCGGTGGTCGCGGCGGTGGCCTCGGCGGTCCGCGACTCGGTGCTCGACCCCGGCGCGGTGTTCGTGGGTGAGGTCGGCCTGGGCGGTGAGGTGCGTCCGGTGAGCCAGCTCGAGCGCCGTCTGAGCGAGGCGAGTCGCCTCGGCTTCGAGCGCGCTTACATCTCGGCCTCGACGGACGGTTCGAAGACGCGCCTGCCACTGGAGGTGGTGCGCGTGCGAGACGTCGGAGCGTTGATCGTTGAGCTCTTCGGCTAGCGCCTGGGCGGTCATCGTGGCGGCCGGTGAAGGGAAGCGTTTCGACGCCGGCGTTCCAAAGCAGTTCGCGCTCGTCGCGGGTCAGCCGCTCTTGCTCTGGACGCTGGCGCCCTTTCGGGATCACCCGTCCCTGGACGGCGTGACCGTGGTGGTGCCGCCGGACTACTCCGAGCGGCCGCCGTCCTGGCTGCAGCTTCTGCGAGCCGGCGGGGTCAGCGTCGTGGCCGGTGGGCAGGCGCGCACGGACTCAGTGCGGCTGGGACTGGCGAGCGTCCCGGCCCATGTCGAGCTTGTGGTGGTACACGACGGGGCGCGCCCCCTGGTCACCGCGCGGATGATCTCGCGCGTTCTCGAACGCGCGGGTCCCGAGCTTGGCGCCGTCGCGGGCCGCCGGGTCACCGACTCGCTGAAAGAGGCGGACGCGGAGGGGAGGATCGTGCACTCGCTGAGCCGGGAGCGCCTTTGGCGTGCCGAGACGCCGCAGGTGTTCCCGCGCGCGCGGCTGGTCGAGGTGCACCAACGAGCCGAGGCCGAGGGATTCCGCGCCTCCGACTGCGCCGCGCTGGGCGAGCGCTACGGTGTGGCGTCGGTGTTGGTGGAGATCTCGGAACCGAACCCGAAGGTGACGACCCCGGACGATTTGCGACTGGTGGAGGCGTGGTTGCGGGCGCACGGCGCCACGCCGGGTGGCTCTGGCTCATGAACGTCGAGGTGGTTCAGGCGCGAGATCCGAACGAGCTGGCCAGGGCGGCTCGGCGCGCCGCCGAGGCGCTCGCCGCCGGCGGCCTGGTGGTTCACCCCACCGAGACGGTCTACGGTTTGGGGGGTGACGGCTCGGTCGAGAACAACACCCTCATCGCACAGGTCAAGCGGCGGAATCTCGGCCAGCCGCTCATCGTGCTCACCCCGGACATCGAGACGGCGCGAGCGACGTATCGCAGGCTCGAATGGCCCGAAGCGGCTGACAAGCTGGCGAAGAAGCTGTGGCCGGGACCGCTCACGATCGTGGTGCGCTGCGAGGGGGCCCCCGCGGGGCTGATCGGAGCAGGCGGGGGGCTGGCGCTGCGGGTATCGCCGAATGAGATCGTCAGGACGATCCTGCGGGTCTGGAAGCGGCCGATGACCTCGACGAGTGCGAACTTCTCGGGCCAGGAGCCGGCCCGCAGCGTGACGGCGGCGCTCGAGTTGTTCGCGGGCCGTGTGGACCTGCTCAAAGACGAGCGACCTGTGGTCGCCCTCGACGCCGGCCCGATCCCCGAGACACGCCCGTCGACGATCGTGAGCTTCGTTCAGACGCCGCCGCGTTTGCTGCGTGAGGGGCCCGTCAGCCGCGCGCAGCTCCTGACCTGTCTACCCGATCTCGAATAGATGAGCCCGGCATGATGGCCAGGGACGAGCCCACGACATTCAACATCCTCTTCGTTTGCACGGGGAACACGTGTCGCAGCCCGCTGGCCGAGGCGCTGGCACGTCGTTCCCTGGAGCAGCGAGGTTGGGATCATGTGCGGGTGGAGTCGGCCGGTACAGCGGCGGTATGGGATGCCCCGGCCTCGGACGGATCGCTCGAGACCGCCGCCGAGATCGAGCTCGACCTGTCCGGACACCGATCGCAGCCCCTCACGACCCGGCTGGTGGAGGAGGCCGATATCATCCTGGGGATGACGGAGAGTCACGTCCGTACGGTGGAAGCGATGAGCGACGACGTGCAGGTCTCCCTGCTCAGCGAATTCATCGACGGTCCCGAGGCAGGCGAGCCGATCGCCGATCCGTTCGGAGGCGCGCCAGCGGAATACGCGGCGGCACGGGACCGCATCAGTCGGGCCGTCGAGGGGTTGCTCGATCGTCTCGCCGCCATCCTGTCCCCTTAAGCCAAAAAGCTCGGCCTACCAGATGACGGAGGAGCAGGTGAGCCGGCCTCCGGCTTTGATCGATTCGCTGATGTCCACCTCGATCGTTTCCAGACCAAGGTCGCGGATCTGCCGCTGCGTCCAAGGTGCGTGCGAGGGGACGAGGACCACCCCGTTGACCGCCACGCAGTTGGCCGCGTGCGCTTCCTCTTCCGGCACGACGATCTGTTCGAGATGTGCGAAAGGCTCGGCGTCGATGTGCCCGGGGAGATGAAGCACGACGTCGCCGCCCAGATAGGTACAGGCGGTCTTCAGGTGAAGAACGTCGCCCACCTCGACGGGCACGACCTCGTACTCGCGGGGCAGGAGAGCGTCCAGTTGGGCCACGGCCGCCTCGTTGGTACGTCGCGACTGGCCCACGTACAGCGTCTTGCCGATAACCAGTACATCGCCGCCGTCCAGGGTGGCGGGGTCACGCAGCCGATGCACGGACTTGTGCTCGCGAATCACCGGCTCCACAGCGGCGATCTCTCCGCGACGCGACGGTGGGGCCATGGCGCCGAGGACGGCGTGAGGCCCGACGATCACCACCGTGTCCTCCACGAAGCTGCAGTCGGGGTAGCGGTCGTCGGCTGCGATCTCGATCAGGCTCAGGCCGGCGCTGCGGAGCGCTCGGCAATACTCAGCATGTTCATCCCGCGCCCGTCCCACATCGATCGCCGCGCCGGGGCCCGGCGGCCGGATGGCCTGGTAAAAGGTCGAGGGAACCCCCCGGACCAGGGCCTGAGTTCCTCTGGGTGTCTCCAACGGCTGGAGCCTCCTCTCCCGGTCGCCCCCGGCGCGGGTGTCGGCCTCGGGTGACGCCGGCCCGATCACTCGGTGGCGCACCCGAGCCGCTCTCCCCAAACTTCGGCTCGGACCTTGCTCATCCTAGCTCCGCCGCGTCCAGAATGGGAGCGTTCAAAAGGAAGTGGCCGTGAAGTCTTCAAGGACACTCAGGATCATTCTGGCCCTAGCGTCGGCGGCTGCCGTCGCCCCGGCCGCCGCCGCGGCGCAGGAGCCTGCCGTCTCCCCGGAAACGCGAGCCTCCGGCGCTGCGCGTGTTCATGGACTGCCGCAGTCGCTTCTGCGACTTCGATCACTTCCGCCGCGAGATCACCTTCGTCAACTACGTGCGCGACCGCCGGGACGCCCAGGTGCACCTGCTGGTGACGACACGGCGGACCGGGGCCGGGGGCACGGAGTTTACCCTGGCGCTGATCGGTCAGCAGCAGTTCGAGACTGTGGACGACTCGCTCCAGTACATTTCGGGTCAGACCGACACCTTCGATGAGGTGCGGGCCGGCCTGACCCGCATGCTGAAGCTGGGGCTGGTCCGCTACGCGGCGCGACTCCCCACGGCCGAGCGGCTCGACGTCGTCTACGAGCCGCCCACCGAGGCCGCCCCGCCTCAGGCGACTGAGGACCCGTGGAATTTTTGGATCTTCCGGATCCGGGTGGGCGGCAACCTGGGAGGTGAGCAGCGGCAGCGCGACTTCGGGGGCAGCGCCTCGCTGTCGGCCAACCGCACGACCGAAGACTGGAAGATCAACGTCTCGCTGTTCGGCTGGTACAGCGAGGATCGGTTCGAGCTGGCCGACAGCTCGGAGCTGACCAGCGTGGCTCGCGAGTATGACGCGAGCGCGTTTGTCGCTCGCAGCCTGGGCGCGCACTGGTCGGTAGGCGGCATCGTCGAGGGTCGTACCTCGACCTTTACCAACCACGATCTGAGTTTCGAAACCGGCCCCGCTATCGAGTACAGCTTGTTTCCTTACGCCGAATCGACGCGCCGGGCGCTCACCTTCATTTACGCGATCCAACTGCGACATTTCGATTACAAGCAGATCACCCTGTTCGATAAGACCTCCGAGACGCGCGGCTCGCATCTCGTCGAGGTCTCCTATTCGGTGCGCCAACCCTTCGGTTCGATCAACACATCGCTGGAGGGCTCGGCCTTCCTCGATGATCCCAGCCAGCACCGCCTGGAGCTGTCGGGCCGACTGGACGTGCGGCTCGTCCGGGGCCTCAGTATCGAGCTGGGAGGCCGCGTTCTGCGGACCAAGGACCAGATCTTCTTGCCGCGCGAGGACATCCCCGACGAAGAGGTCTTGCTTCGCCGCCGCGAGTTGGGAACCGAGTACCGCTACTTCGTGCGCCTGAGCCTCAGCTACACCTTCGGCTCGATCTTCAACAACGTGGTCAACCCGCGCTTCGATTGACCTTTAGCGATCGCGGATCGAGGAGCGCGACCCGCGCGGTCGCGCTCGCTCGCCGTGGGCCCGATTCAGAATCTCTTGACGGCGCCGCCTCAGCTTGCGCCCGTGATCGGGGATGATGCTGAGGCTGAGGCGCGAGACCCTACCGCCGGCCAGCTTCGCCGCTGGCTCGATCGGTTGCTGCCGCCGGTCTGTCTGGCCTGTGGTGACCCGATCGGGCGCGAGGCCGGGCGCGTCTGTGGGGTCTGCTGGTCGCGGGCGCCTCGGCCGCGGGCTCCCCGGTGCACGCGATGTGATATCTCATTACGGGACATAGGGATACGATCGTCGACCTCCCGCTGTCTGGAATGCCGCGACTGGCTCCCCTACCTGCGACAGGCTCGGGCCCCCTTCCGGATGACGGGGACGGCGGCGGCGGTCGTCCACGCGCTCAAGTTCGGGGGTTGGACCGCGCTGGCGACGGAGATGGGCGAGCGGATGGCCGCCGTGCGATTCGACCCGGCGGTGGAGGCCGAGCTGCGAGCGGTGATCCCGGTCCCGCTCAGCGCTACGCGGCTGCGCGAGCGCGGCTTCAATCAGGCCGAGTTGCTGGCGCGCGCCGTCGCCGCCCACCGGCGCCTCCCGTTATGGCCGTCCGTTCTGGTTCGTGGACGGCACACGCGGCGGCAGGCACGGTTGTCGCCGCCGGCGCGGCAGGCCAACGTGGCCGGTGCCTTTCGCGTCGGGGCGACGGGCCGTGAACAGCTTCGTGACGGCCATCTCCTGCTGGTGGATGACGTCCTGACCACGGCGGCGACGGCACAGGACTGCGTGCGTGCCCTCTGCGGGGCCGGGGCCCGGGCGGTGAGCGTTCTGACCTTCGCCCGGGCGCGTCCCGACCTGCTGGGCGAGCGCCGTTGAGACCGAATATCGGCGGCCCAAGGCCCTTTCTTTGCCCCAGCCGTTCCCGTAATGTACTGAACCTGTAGTTCTTGCGATCGGTCGAAGTTGCCAGCTTCGCTGAATTCTTGATCCACGAGATGGAGGTCGGCCAACATGTCGATACGCGTGGGAATCAACGGCTTTGGGAGGATCGGGCGCATGATCGTGCGCGCCGCCAAGAAGGACGGTCGCGGTTCGGATCTCGATTTCGTGGCGGTAAACGACCTGACGGATACGAAGACGCTGGCGCATCTCTTTCGTTACGACTCCGTTCACGGGCGTTACCCCGGCCGGATCGACGCGAAGGAAGACCGCCTGATCATCGATGGCGACGAGGTGCGGGTCCTGTCCGAGCGCGACCCGGCCAAGCTCCCCTGGAAGGACATGGAGGTCGATATCGTATTCGAGTCGACCGGCATCTTCAGATCGCGTGACGATGCAGGCAAGCACCTGAAAGGGGGCGCCAAGAAGGTGATCATCACGGCGCCCGCCAAGGGTGAGGACATCTCGATCTGCATGGGCGTCAACGACGACAAGTACGACGGCGGCGCTCATCACATCATCTCGAACGCGAGCTGCACGACGAACTGTCTCGCGCCCCTCGTCAAGGTGCTGCTCGACGAGTTCGGTTTCCGGCGTGGTTGGATGACCACGATTCACAGCTACACCAACGACCAACAGCTGCTCGATCTTCCGCACAAGGATCTGCGCCGCGCGCGGGCGGCCGCCGTTTCGATGATCCCGACGACCACCGGGGCGGCGAAGGCGACCGGTGCGGTCATCCCGGAGGTGAAGGGGAAGATCGACGGCATCGCCATCAGGGTGCCGACGCCGAACGTCTCGCTCACGGACCTGGTCGCGGTGCTGAACAAGACGCCCAGCGCGGAGGAAGTCAACAGCGCCTTCAAGAAGTATGCGAAGGGGAAGATGAAAGGCATCCTCGATTACAGCGAGGATCCTCTCGTATCGGTGGACTTCGTCGGCAACCCGGCCAGCTCAATCGTCGACGGGGCCTCCACCAGCGTCATCGACGGGAACTTCGTGAAGATCCTGTCGTGGTACGACAACGAGTGGGGCTATTCGTGCCGCTGCGTCGATCTCGCGAATCATCTGGCCGAGAGTCTGTAGAGGGCGGGGGCGGAGATGGTGGCGCTGAACAAGATGAACGTCCGTGACCTGATCGACTCGCAGCTCGAGGGCAGGCGGGTGCTGGTTCGGGTCGACTACAACGTGCCCCTGGACGAGGGCGAGGTCGCCGACGATGCGCGGATACGGGCGACGCTACCGACGCTCGAATACCTGCGCGGACGCGGCGGCCGCATCGTGCTGCTGTCGCACCTGGGCCGGCCGAAAGGGAAGCCGGACCCGGAGTACTCGCTGCAGCCGGTGGCGCGACACTTGAGCGAGCTGCTGGACGAAGAGGTCGCCTTCGTCGCGGGGCTGGTCTCCGACGAAGCGCATGCCGGCTCGGAACGGCTCGAGCCCGGGCAACTGCTCTTGTTGGAGAACACGCGCTTCGATCCACGNNGTGAACGACGCTTTCGGTGCGGCCCACCGAGCGCACGCGTCCACGGAGGGGGTGGCTCACTATCTGCGGCCGGCCGTGGCGGGCCTGTTGATGGAGCGTGAGCTGGTGCACCTGGGGGGGCTGCTGGCGGAGCCGGCGCGACCTTTCGTGACCGTTCTGGGCGGCGCCAAGGTCAGCGGCAAGATCGATCT
>JABAOD010007720.1_pt1 | contig 16259 bp, 22 predicted proteins | sample 7062151 | NCBI WGS metagenome assembly JABAOD01 (sample SAMN14538626, study PRJNA623070) | marine sediment metagenome | biome: marine biome [ENVO:00000428]; feature: marine pelagic biome [ENVO:01000023]; material: deep marine sediment [ENVO:00002113] | place: India: Gulf of Khambhat ... | reverse complement strand
GAGAGGGTGAATTTCATGGGTCTGGTCCTGTCTCAAATGCGCTTGCGCGCGTTCCGGTCGGTCGGAATGGATTAACGGCTGAGGCCGCCCTGTAGGTTCGGCTGATCAAGCGAGGCAAAGCCATAGTGGCGCAGCCAGCGTAGGTCGCTGTCGAAAAAGGCGCGCAGGTCGGGGATGCCATATTTCAGCATGGTGATCCGGTCGATCCCCACGCCAAAGGCAAAGCCCTGCCATTGGTCGGGGTCAATGCCCCCAGCGGCTAGCACCTTGGGGTGGACCATGCCGGAGCCCAGGATCTCCAGCCAGTCGTCGCCCTCGCCCACTTTCAGCGTGCCGCCTTCCCACGAGCAGCGGATGTCGACCTCGGCCGAGGGCTCGGTGAAGGGGAAGTGGCTGGCGCGGAAGCGCAGTTCGACGTGGTCGACCTCGAAGAAGGCCCGCACGAATTCTTCCAGCACCCATTTCAGGTTCGCCATCGAGATGTCTTTGTCGATGGCAAGGCCCTCGACCTGGTGGAACATCGGCGTGTGGGTCTGGTCATAGTCGGCGCGATAAACGCGGCCCGGGCAGATCACGCGCAGCGGCGCGCCCTGTTTCTCCATCGAGCGGATTTGCACGGGCGAGGTATGGGTGCGCAGCACGTGCGGCGGGCGGTCGTCGCCCTCGGCGCGGTGCATATAGAACGTGTCCATCTCGGCCCGCGCGGGGTGGTGGCCGGGGATGTTCAGCGCGTCGAAGTTGTACCAGTCGCTTTCCACCTGCGGACCCTCGGCAACCGAGAAGCCCATGTCGGCGAAGATCGCGGTGACCTCATCGGTGACCTGGCTGATCGGGTGGATCGAGCCACGACGGGTCGGGCGCGACGGCAGGGTGATGTCCAGCCACTCGCCGCGCAGACGCTCGTCCAGCGCGGCATCGGCCAGACCGGCCTTCTTGGCGGCAAGGGCGCTGTTGATCTCGTTCTTCAGGGCGTTCAGCGCGGGGCCGGCGACTTGGCGCTCTTCCGGGGTCATCTTGCCCAGTTCGCGCATCTTCAGGCTGACTTCGCCCTTTTTGCCGACGGCCTGCAGGCGCAGGTCTTCCAGCGCGGCTTCGTCAGCGGCGTTGGCGATCGCATCAAGGTATTTTACGCGCAGGTCATCCATATCCGGCCCTCCAGTATTCAAGGCCTTCTGCTATCACAGGGGGACGGGAATGCAAGGTGGTCAGTGCCCGAGTTCCCCGGTCTGCGGCCAAAAAGAAACCGCGGCCACCTTGCGGCGCCGCGGTTCCAGCAATTCTGACTGTCTGGCGACTTAGGCCAGAGCAGCTTTCGCTTTTTCAACGATCGAACCGAAGGCTTCCGGCTCGTTCACGGCCAGGTCGGCCAGAACTTTACGGTCAACTTCGATACCGGCCAGCGACAGGCCGTTGATGAAACGCGAATAGGTCAGGGCTTCGTCGTGCGAACGGACGGCAGCGTTGATGCGCTGGATCCACAGCGAACGGAAGTTACGCTTGCGGTTCTTGCGGTCGCGCGTGGCGTACTGGTTCGCCTTATCGACGGCCTGAGTTGCTGTCTTGAAGTTCGACTTGCGGCGGCCGTAGTAGCCTTTCGCAGCCTTGATGACCTTCTTGTGACGTGCGTGGGTGGTGGTTCCGCCTTTTACTCGAGACATGATCTACCCTCCTTAGCGCGAATACGGCATCATCGACTTGACGATTTTCTCGTCAGGGGCCGACAGCGTGGTGGTACCGCGCGCGTTGCGCAGGAATTTGTTGGTGCGTTTGATCATGCCGTGGCGCTTACCGGCCTGACCGGTTTTCACGCGACCCTTGGCCGTCACTTTGAACCGCTTTTTGCAGCTCGATTTCGTCTTCATCTTGGGCATTTCCGTCTCCTTTGGAATGCAAACGGTTATTGCGCGACTCGGCATGCCACTTAGGCCGGTCGCACCGGTTTGAGCCGCGCCATATAGCGAGGCTTGTCCCCCTTGGCAAGGGTTCAGTTCAATATCACTGCGATCACACGGATAAAGGCCAGCGGAATCTCTTCGAAAGTCAGCCCCTCGGGCGAGACCCGCACCGCCCAGGCCGCAAAGATGGCTGATACCAAGGCCAGACCACCGGCCAGAATAGGCCGGCGGCGGTCCGAGAAGGACGAAATGAAGGACGGTATCGCGAACAAGCCGCATAGCACCGCCCCAACAAGAAGAAAGTCACCGGTCATCTACCGCCCCCAGGGCCAGTCTTGCTACGCGCAAGTTACTCGTGATCAGAGGGGTGGATCAACCGCTCGTCGCAAGGCGCAACGCGCAGGATGTTGGTGGTGCCCGGTACATTGAAGGGCACACCTGCGGTGACGATCACATGATCGGTGTCGCCCGCCATACCCAGCTCGCGCGCGGCGCGGACACCAGAGACAACGGCGGTTTTAAACCGGTCAACCTCGCCGGTCAGAACACAGGTCGTGCCCCAGACAAGGCATAGACGACGCGCGGTTTCCGGCAGCGAAGTCATCGCCACGATCGGAACCCGAGGTCGCTCGCGCGCGGTCAGGTGTGCCGTTGTTCCTGACTGCGTAAAGCAGCAAATCGCCTTGACGTGGATCGCCTCAGCAACCTCCCGTGCCGCTGCGACGATGGCATCAGCGACGGAATTGTGATCGATACGACGGCTCGCCTCCAAAACCTCGCGGTAGGTCGCGTCGCTCTCCACCTCGACCGCGACGTTGTTCATCGTGGTCACTGCTTCGACTGGATACTTGCCAGCGGCAGATTCAGCCGACAGCATGACCGCGTCCGCCCCTTCGTAAATTGCCGTGGCGACATCAGAAACCTCGGCCCGCGTCGGGATTGGGCTTTCGATCATGCTCTCCATCATCTGCGTAGCAACAATCACCGGCTTGGCAGCCGCACGCGCACGGCGCACAAGTCGCTTCTGGATCGGTGGAACGTTTTGGACCGGCAGCTCGACGCCCAAATCTCCGCGCGCCACCATAATCCCGTCAGATACCTCCAGAATGTCATCATATGCACGCACGGCCGCAGGCTTCTCAATCTTCGAAAGGATCGCAGCCCGACCCTTGGCCAATGCACGGGCCTCGTTGACGTCTTCGGGGCGCTGCACAAAGGAAAGGGCCAGCCAGTCGACACCCAATTCGCAGGCAAACTCCAGATCCTTGCAGTCTTTCTCGGACAGCGCCGCCAACGGCAAAACGACGTCCGGCACGTTCACCCCTTTGCGGTTGGAGATTGTACCGCCGTTGATAACTGTACAATTCGCATAGTCCTCGCCGCATTCTTCAACCTGCACGCGGATCTTGCCGTCGTTGATCAGCAGGGTCGCTCCCGGCTCAAGCGCCGCAAAAATCTCGGGGTGCGGCAGGCAGACCCGAGAGGTGTCACCATCGGTCGGATCGAGATCGAAACGGAACTTTGCACCTTCGGCAAGCTCTTCGCTGTCCGCAGCAAACACACCGCAACGCAGCTTCGGACCCTGCAGGTCCGCGAGGATGGCGATCGGACGCTTGGTGTCCTGTTCAATCTGGCGGATAATTCGGTGACGTTCTGCGATTTCGTCATGCGTGCCGTGGCTCATGTTCAGGCGGAACACGTCAGCCCCGGCCTCGAACAGCGCGCGGATCATCTCGTAGTCGTCAGACGCTGGACCAAGCGTGGCCACGATTTTCACATTCCGAAGTCGTCTCATACCGCCTTAACCCTCTCGCTGTTTAAGAAAGCCGACACCGGCGGATACGCCCGGCCAGTGAGCTATTTGTCCTATTGTAGCAGCTAGCACTTCCCTGCCAATTGCCTTAGGTCGGTGAGTGACGTGAGAAAGTGACAATGGCATGACGTATCAACCATTTGAAATCTACGGGACCGAGCGCAAATCGCGGTGGGTGATCACCTGCGACCACGCGTCGAACAACGTGCCGGATTTCGTGAATGGTGGCGATCTGGGGCTGTCGGAACGAGAAATGGGGCGTCACATCGCCTATGACATTGGCGCGGCTGGTACTGCTTGCCATATGGGCGCCATGATGGACGCACCCGTAATCCTGTCCAACTTTTCTCGTCTGGTGGTCGACCCTAACCGGGGTGAGGACGATCCCANNTCCTGGCAACCGTCACATCGGCGCAGAAGGTCGGGAAGAACGACTGAACCGCTGCTACCGGCCCTATCACGAGGCCGTGTCACGTTTGCTGGATACCCGCCCCGATCCGGTGGTTGTTGCAGTTCACAGCTTCACCCCGCGCCTGAACGGGCGCCACCCGAGACCCTGGCATATTGGACTATTACACGCCTGGGACACCCGCCTGTCTGATCCGATGTTGGCTCGCCTGAAGGAGATGCCCGATATCCTCTCGGCGGCGAATGTGCCCTATTCCGGCTATCTGCCCGGTGATTCCGTGGACCGCCATGCGCTCAAACACGGGCGCCCCAATGTCCTGATCGAACTGCGGCAGGATTTGATTGAAACTGAGGCCGGTCAACGGGAGTGGGCAGAGATTCTGACCAACATTATGGACGGACTGCTGGAAGGGATAGTGTAATGCCCCATGTGATTATCGAACATTCCGCTCCGGTCGCAGACACTCACGACCTTCAAGCGCTGTGCCAGTCGATCTTTGATACGCTGGCAGCTCTACCAGAGGTCCCTAACGCCGCCAGCCTGAAGATCCGCACCCTTCTCTGTCCGGCTTGGGTGATCGGAACCGAACCCCAAAGCTTTGCCCACGCCACCCTGTTGGCCCTGCCGGGACGGAGCGAGACACAAAAAGCGACGCTGACCGAAGCGATTCTGAAGGACCTTGAAAGGCATTTGCCCGACGTCGGCAGCCTGTCCGTTAACTTTGGCGAGCTCGACGCCGCCTATACCAAACGCACACTTTAGGAGGGTCCCATGGACGACCAAACCCGCATCGGACTGGAAGCCGCCGCCTTCCGCCGCCTGCAAAAACACCTGCAGGAAGATCGCACCGACGTGCAGAACATCGACATGATGAACCTTGCCGGGTTCTGCCGGAACTGCCTTAGCCGCTGGTATCAGGAAGCCGCCAACGAACGCGGCATCGAGATGACCAAGGAAGAAGGCCGCGAAGTCTTCTATGGCATGCCCTATTCCGAGTGGAAGGATAAGTTCCAAACCGAAGCCTCGGCTGAAAAGCAGGCCGAGTTCGAGGTGGCGTTCAAAGAAAACGTGACCGACAAAGAGGGCTGAAATCCAGACTAGTCGGCACTGGAAAGCTGGCGCATCATGGGCCCGAACGACGAAAGGAAGGCCCTATGCGACCTGCGGATCAACTTGCTTCATTCGTGGCAGACGCCCTGAAGGCGGGGCGCTCTCGCGAAGAGATCACCGATGCATTGACCGAGGCCGGCTGGACCGGCCCGGAAATCCGCGCGGCCCTGCACGCATGGGCCGACACTGATTTTGTCCCACCAGTTCCCCGGCCACGTCCCTTTGTCTCAGCGAAAGAGGCCTTTCTTTATGGGCTGATGTTCGTGGCTCTCGCAGTCACCGCGGTGCACCTTACCATCCTCGGCTTCGAGTTGGCCGACCGCTGGATACCCGACCCGGCCGACAATTACGGTTATTACAGCCGCTCGACCGTGCGCTGGTCGATCTCGGCCCTGATCGTGTTCTTCCCATTGTTCCTATGGCTGAACAGCCGCATCAACAGGGCGGTGAAAAATGACGAAGGCAAGCGCCGCTCGGTCGTGCGGAAGTGGATCACCTATCTTACACTTTTCGTCGCCGCCATCGCGCTTCTTAGTGATCTGATCACAGTGATCTACACCTTCCTGAGCGGTGATCTAACAGCGCGCTTCTTCACCAAGGCCGCCATTGTCGCCGTCGTTGCAGGGCTGATTTTCCTCTATTTCCGGGGCGAGATGAAAGAGGGCGAAGATGCAGACTGAGCAACTTGCCAAGATCGGCTTCGGTGTTGTGGTCGTCCTTGCAGTTGTTGGCGGGATTGCCACGGTGGGCGGCCCCGCCAAGGGACGGATGGAGAAACGGGATCAGGCCCGGATGACCGACCTGAATTCATTGCAAAGCTACGTGACCTGCGTTGCGCGGGCACGTGAGAAGACCCTGCCGGACAGTTTGGATGGCAATCCCGAGTGCCCGCGCAATCTGGATCGCATAGATCCGTTCGACGACACACCTTACATCTATCGCAAACTCGACGAAGAAAGCTTCGAGCTTTGTGCACAGTTCGAGCTGCCAGAGGCGCTGAATCGGTGGCAGACGCAAAACCTGAACAAGGACACAGGTTGCATCCGCTACCACTACAATCGCTAGCTGTCAGCGAAAGCGCAGGTTCTGTTCACCTAGCTGATCGACGCTGGTGACACCCATCAGTTTCATGCCCCGCTCGATCTCGTCGCGCATCAGTCCAAGTGCGCGTTCGACGCCGGGCTGACCTGCTGCTGCCAGCGGATACAGGTAGAACCGCCCGCCACCTACAGCCTTGGCCCCAAGCGAGAGCGCCTTCAGCACATGGGTGCCGCGCTGAATGCCGCTGTCCATGATGACGTCAATGTCGTCGCCTACCGCGTCGACGATCTCCTTCAGCTGATCGAAGGGCGTACGCGAGCCATCCAACTGTCGCCCACCATGGTTAGATAACACGATACCGGTGCAGCCGATCTCGACAGCGCGGCGCGCATCCTCGGCGGTCATGATCCCTTTCAAGCAGAACTGGCCGCCCCATTCCTGCACCATCTCGGCCACGTCATCCCAGTCCATTGAAGGATCCAGCATTTCCGTGAAGTACCCACCGATCGAACTGGCTCCACCACCCATGTCGACGTGGTCCTCCAACTGCGGAAGCTTGAAACTTTCATGGGTGACATAGTTGATGCCCCACATTGGCTTGATCGCGAACTGGATCATGCCACCAAGGGTTAAACGGAACGGAATCGAGAATCCCGTCCGTTTGTCGCGTTCTCGGTTGCCGCCTGTGATGCTGTCGACGGTCAGCATCATCACATCGACACCCGCCTCCTTGGCGCGTTGCATCATCGCCCGGTTCAACCCACGGTCCTTGTGGAAATAGAATTGGTAGACCTGCGGCGTCCTGTGCTTCTGACGCATCTCCTCAAGGCTGACGGTACCAAGCGAGGACACCCCGAACATCGTCCCGTATTTCTCGGCCGCCGCCGCCACAGCACGTTCGCCCTGATGGTGGAATAGCCGTTGCAAAGCGGTGGGCGAGCAATAGATCGGCATGTCCAGCTTCTGCCCCATAACGGTGACGGACATATCGACGTCCTGCACACCCGTCAGGACCGATGGCAGAAGATCGCAGCGCTCGAAGGAAGAGGTATTCTCTCGCAGCGTCACCTCGTCATCCGCGCCACCGTCGATATAATTGAAGATCGGCCCCGGCAGGCGTCGACGCGCCAGTTCACGGAAATCCTGAAAGTTGTGACAATGGCTCAGACGCATGGAATCCTCCGGGAATCGCTGCCAACTTGGTTAAACTGGTTAATAAACTTTACCAATTACCCAAGTCAATGATTTCCTTGCCGCAGATCGTCGCCCTCGAGAACTTTCCGAACAACCTAAAAAGGTTTCATGAAAACAGCACCTTAACCCGGATCAGTTATTGAAAAGCAGCTTTGAGGCGCTCAAATGCCTCTTTCGGCCAGACTTCCTTGAAGGTGTAGAATTCTTCAAATGCAGGGATATCGGGGTTCAGGGGCACCCAAGGCTGTTTACTGGAGGTATAAATCTGCACGTCCGGCGGACATTGCGAGGGATCTTTCAACGTCCCAACGCGAACATATCGCAACTTACCCTCGCGGATCAGATACGCGCTGAACACCGCCACCCCGCATTCAGCACAGCGCGTAATACGCTGACCGCTTCCACTTGGTGTCGGCAAGATGTGGTCTACTGTCGGACCGCTGACCTCGACCCGGTCGGCTTCGATCAAAGCATTTAGCACATAGGCCGAACCCGTCTGCCTCTGGCACTCGCTACAATGACAGCAATGCACGAACATCGGCCTGTCCGTCAGCCGATAGGTCACCGCTCCACAGCCGCATTCCCCGTCCATGAACACCTCCCGCTTTTAGCTTGATTGGCCGCAGTCTAACGGGTTTCCACCAAATCGTAGTGCTTAATCGACCTCGACTCGACCAATTCCGCCTCTGCCGGATCAATGTGAGGGGTACGATAGTCGTCGCCCACGAAGGCTTTAAGCGACTCAAGATCTTTCCAGACCATGACAAAGCTGAATTCTCTGGGGCTGTCAGGACGGGGCGCACCCGGAAGAACCGAGACGATCCCTTTGGTGTTTTGCATCAACGGGATTGCGGTCTCATGGAAGAACTTTCCGAACTCCGCCTCTTTCCCCGGTCGTGTGACAACCTGAAATATTCGCATGATCATACATCCGTCTCCCTGAATTCAGGTTTCCCGGAAGTATGAGCGCCCCAGTTGTTCTTGCTTGGTGTGGCCCAAGCCTAGCACAGGTCGGGGCGAAATTCCCTTTGACCCTAAAGAAAAGGGCCGCCGAAGCAGCCCTTGTAATCAGATCGCTGCCTTGCGGCTTTCGTCGATATAAATCTCTCGCAGCCGGTTTGCGACGTGCCCCGGAACGCCCTCGCCAACCCGCGCGCCGTCGATTTCGACCACTGGGGTCACAAAGGTGGTGGCAGAGGTGATGAACGCTTCGTCCGCCTCTTTAGCCTCTTCAATCGTGAAGGGACGCTCTTCCACTTCCATCTGCGCTTCACGGGCGAAAGTCAGAACGGCGGCCCGGGTGATCCCGTGCAGAATATCGGTGGACAGTTGGCGGGTGATGATCTTGTTGCCCTTAACGATATAGGCGTTGTTCGAAGTGCCCTCGGTCACGGCGCCGTCCTCGACCATCCAGGCATCGTCACAGCCGGCGGCCTTGGCCATCATCTTGCCCATCGAGGGGTAGAGCAGCTGGACGGTCTTGATATCGCGGCGACCCCAGCGGACGTCATCAATCGAGATCACCTTAATGCCGGTCTTCGCGGCCGGGCTGTCGGCGAGGTCGGGTTTGTTCTGAGTGAACAGAACAACGGTCTGCGGTGTGGTTTCCGGGTCAGGGAACGCAAAATCGCGATCGGTCGGGGCGCCGCGCGTGATCTGAAGGTAAACACCACCGTTGACCACTTCGTTCTCGGCCACCAGCTTGCGGTGAACCTCCAGCAGGTCGTCGTAGGAAATCGGGTTGGCCATGTCCAATTCAGATAGAGAACGCGCCAGACGTTTGGCGTGACCGTCGAAATCCACCAGCTTGCCATCCAACACACTGGTGACCTCGTAAACNNCTTCGAAATCCACCAATTTTCCGTCAAGGACCGAGGTCACCTCGTAAACGCCATCGGCCATCAGGAAGCCACGGTCGAAGACAGAGATCTTGGCCTCTTCTTCCGGCAGATACTCTCCGTTCACGTATACGATGCGGCTCATGGCTGGCTCCTTATCCCCAGAGGCGTGCGTCGGGCGGATGCACACCATCTTCGTCAAACTTCAATGGTTGCTCACGGTCTTCGGCCAGAAGCAGCGGGCCGTCAAGGTCTGTTACCGCCACACTCTGCGCAACAAGCACCGCAGGGGCCATCGCAAGCGAGCTGCCCATCATGCAGCCGACCATAATGCCATAGCCTTCGGCCTCGGCCGCCTTGCGCAATTCCAGCGCCTCGGTCAGGCCGCCGGTCTTGTCGAGCTTGATGTTGACCATGTCGTATTTGCCTTTGAGCCCGGGCAGCGAGGCGCGGTCGTGGCAGCTTTCGTCAGCGCAGACCGGCAGGGGGCGCTCGATCTCGGCCAACAATTCATCCTGCCCGGCGGGTAAGGGCTGTTCCACCATCTGAACACCCAATCTCACCAAGTGAGGCGCGAGGTCGCTATAGACCTCGGCTGTCCAACCTTCGTTGGCATCGACAATAATCCGGGTTTTCGGGGCGCCCTCGCGGACGGCTTCAAGTCGGGGCATGTCGTCGGGTGTGCCAAGCTTGATTTTTAAGAGTGGGCGGTGGGCGTGTTTCTGCGCCTCGGCTCGCATCTTGTCGGGCGTGTCCAGCGACAGTGTATAGGCAGTGATCTCTGGCCCCGGCTTGGGCAGTCCCGCCAGTTCCCACACCCGTTTTCCCGAGGCTTTGGCCTCTAGATCCCACAGCGCACAATCCACAGCGTTGCGGGCAGCCCCTGCGGGCAGCGCGTTCTGCAAGGCGGCACGATCCAGCGGCAGGGGCAGACTTTCGATCTGCGCGGTCACGCTGTCCAGCGTCTCTCCATAGCGCGCATAGGGCACACATTCCCCCCAGCCTCGAAGGTCGCCATCAGTAACTCGCACCGTCAGAACATGCTGTTCCGTCCGCGACCCACGGGCTATCGTGAACACCTGCGCAAGGCGAAAGGTTTCGGGGGTAACACTGAGTTTCATTGGCGCTCCTGCAATCCATCATTCCATACCCGCCCCCCTGCGCTGTTGCCAGCGCAGAGAGCCGTTGGGAGGGGCTTCGTGAACTCAGATCGCGGCGAGGGCGTCAGCTAGCTTTTCAGCGCCATGGCGATAGGGGTCGACGGTGGGCAGGCCCATCCGCTCTTCAACCTCGGCGCAATAGGCCAGCGCCTCGTCGTCGCTCAGGTGCTGGGTGTTGATCGAGATGCCCACAACCTGACAGGCTGGGTTAGCCACCTTGGCCAGTTCCAGCGCCATATCGCGCAGGGCTTCCAGAGAGGGCAACTTGTACCCCGGCAGGCCTCGCATATGGTCACGGGTCGGTTCGTGGCACAGGATCAGGGCATCCGGCTGCCCGCCGTGGACCAGCGCCATGGTCACGCCCGAATAGGACACGTGGAACAGGCTGCCCTGCCCCTCGATCAGGTCCCAGTGATCTTCGTCATTGTCCGGGGTCAAGTATTCAACGGCACCCGCCATGAAATCCGCGATCACCGCGTCCAGAGGCACACCGCTGCCGGTGATCAGGATGCCGGTTTGGCCAGTGGCTCGGAATGTCGACTTCACCCCGCGTTCACGCAGGGCCGCATCAATCGCCATAGCCGTATACATCTTACCGACCGAACAATCGGTACCGACGGCTAGACAGCGTTTACCACTGCGGGGTTTCCCATTGGCAATGGGGTATTGGACATTAGGAATACGCACGTCGTGGAGGGTACGACCGTTGACCTGCGCCGCCGCAACCAGATCACCCTCTTCCCGCAGCAAATTATGCAGACCCGAGGCAACGTCATAACCAAGCTCCAGCGCTTTGATCAGCACTTCTTTCCACGCGTCCGATATCACTCCCCCACGGTTGGCGACGCCAATCACAAGGGTCTTCGCCCCCGCCTTTAGCCCCTCTTCCAAGGTCAGATCGGTCAATCCCAGATCGGCCCCGCAGCCAGGCAGGCGAAGCTGCCCCAAGGCGTTCTCTGGACGCCAGTCCCTGATTCCGATGGCGACCTTTGCGGCCAGTTGGTCGGGCGCATCGCCCAGAAACAGCAGATAGGGGGTTTCAATCATGTCGCGTGTCCTCCGTACTCCCAAGAGGAAATACCGTAGGCGGAAGCGCTATTCTCACCGATTATTTACCAATTTTACCTAGTTTTCGAAGATTCTTCGAAATTTTCCCAACCTAAGCGAATAATTTTTCACAGCCATTCAGGAAGCGGCAGAATCACTCTGCGATGCGGCAGCTATGCTGCAACTGCAAATTGCCGCTTGCAGAGGCGGACGCAATAATCTACCAATCCCGCGACAGAAAACGTAACATCCTTACCGAGGGATCCGATATGAGCTTCCGCCTCCAGCCTCAGGCCCCTGCCCGTCCGAACCGCTGCCAGCTGTTCGGCCCCGGCTCGAACACCAAACTTTTCCCGAAGATGGCTGCCAGCGCGGCCGATGTGATCAACCTCGACCTCGAAGATTCGGTCGCACCGTCCGACAAGGACATGGCCCGCACCAATATCATCGAGGCGCTGAACACGATCGACTGGGGCAACAAGTACATGTCGGTGCGTATCAACAGCCTTGATACGCCTTACTGGTACCGCGATGTGGTCGATCTGCTCGAGCAGACCGGCGACCGCCTTGACCAGATCATGATCCCGAAGGTTGGCTGCGCCGAGGATGTCTATGCCGTCGACGCGCTGATCACCGCGATCGAAGCCGCCAAGGGCCGCACCAAGCCCGTCAGCCTTGAGGTCATCATCGAATCCGCGGCCGGCATCGCGCATGTCGAAGCCATCGCCGCCGCCAGCCCGCGCCTGCAGGCGATGTCGCTTGGCGCCGCTGATTTCGCTGCGTCCATGGGCATGCAGACCACCGGTATCGGCGGTACGCAAGAGAACTATTACATGCTGCGCGAAGGCGAAAAGCATTGGTCGGACCCGTGGCACTGGGCCCAAGCCGCGATCGTTGCCGCCTGCCGTACCCACGGCATCCTGCCGGTCGACGGCCCGTTTGGCGACTTCTCGGACGACGAGGGCTACATCGCACAGGCGAAGCGTTCGGCGACCCTTGGCATGGTTGGAAAATGGGCCATCCACCCCAAGCAGATCGCGCTGGCAAATCAGGTCTTCACTCCGTCGGAAGAAGCCGTCACCGAAGCGCGCGAGATCCTTGCTGCGATGGAACAGGCCAAAGCCAACGGCGAAGGCGCGACCGTCTACAAAGGCCGTCTGGTCGACATCGCCTCGATCAAACAGGCAGAGGTCATCGTGGCTCAGGCAGAGCTGATCGCGGCCTCCGCCTAAGGCCGAACTCGGCACGCAGAACGCGTACAGATCCTGTACACACGATTTACAGACGGGGCCCTTCGGGGCCTCGCGCTCGTTTCTGCGTCTGCATCATATCCAGATGCAGGGCATCCCGCTCTACCCGTTGCAAATTCTCCGTCGTAAGGTCATATACGCCCTTACGACTATTCGGAGCCGCCCAATGCACTATCTGGAATTCGAGAAACCTCTGGCCGAGATCGAAGGCAAAGCCGAAGAGCTGCGCGCCATGGCTCAGGGCGAAGACGCGGTGGACATGGAGGCCGAGGCAGCCGGGCTGGACAAGAAGGCCCAGGACATTCTGAAGGACCTCTACAAGGACCTGACACCGTGGCGGAAATGTCAGGTGGCGCGTCACCCTGACCGCCCGCATTGCCGCGACTATATCAACGCGTTGTTTACCGAATACACGCCGCTGGCCGGAGACCGCGGCTTTGGCGATGACGCCGCCGTCATGGGGGGGCTTGCCCGCCTGAACGACCGCCCTGTCGTTGTGATTGGTCAGGAAAAGGGCGCTGACACACAGTCGCGCCTGCACCACAACTTCGGCATGGCCCGCCCCGAAGGCTATCGCAAGGCGATCCGCCTGATGGAAATGGCGGACAAGTTCGGCCTGCCGGTTGTTACTCTGGTGGACACCCCCGGCGCGTACCCCGGTAAGGGCGCAGAGGAGCGTGGCCAGTCCGAAGCCATCGCGCGATCGACGCAGAAATGCCTTGAGATCGGCGTGCCGTTGGTCTCGATCATCATCGGAGAAGGCGGGTCCGGTGGCGCGGTTGCCTTTGCGACGGCCAACAAGCTGATGATGCTGGAACACTCGGTCTATTCGGTGATCTCGCCCGAGGGCTGTGCCTCGATCCTGTGGAAAAACGCCGACAAGATGCGCGAGGCGGCCGAGGCCCTTCGCCTGACCGCGCAAGACCTATTAAAACTTGAAGTCATCGACCAGATCATCGCCGAACCGGTGGGCGGAGCCCAGCGCGACCGCGACGCGGTCATTGCTGGCGTCGGCAAAGCCATCGAGGCTGCCATCGCTCAATACGAAGGCAAATCGCGCGACGAGCTGATCAAGATGCGCCGTAAGAAATTCCTGAACATGGGCAGCAAGGGGCTGGCTGCGTAAGCCCGACCCCTTTTTCGGCTCGGCTGTTACTTAGGCCCAGCCAAGCTGTTTCATCGCGTGGCCATCGTTCCAGACTTTTTGTATGTGTTGAATCTTCCCACCATCGAAATCGAGTGTGTAGATATAGTCTGACGCTATTTCGTTGCCGGTGGCAGCCACCGGCCCACCCTCGCCGGTCTGGTGACCCTTGAAAACACCGAACAACATGACACGGCCGTTCGTCCCATCTTCGGCGGCGGCATAAAGGTCATAGGTTGCATCCGGGATCGGGGTCAAAAGCCCCGCTGCCCAACCGGTATAGTCCTCTACTGATTTGATCTCAGCCAAAGCGTCCGCCTGACAGCTGAAGCTGGCCCCGTCGCTGCACCATTGCTTGCAAGTGTCCCAGCCTTGCCCGCCGTCGCAGGCATCCATGAATGCTTTCGCAGTGTCTAGATTCGACATGTTTCCCCCCTTGTCGAGTTGGCTGCCCGATCTTGTTTTTATTGAGGGTTAGATTAGCACAAATCCTAAGCTTTCGCGAAAACCTCGGCAGTGAACTGTCGGGACGCCGACAATCGGCGCCTGCACTGCAGGACCTTTACGGCGATGGATGAGGGTAATTACCACCGGTTCAGCGCGTCTTCGTCCTCGTCCTTGGCTGCTACCCACTCTTCCCCGTCAGCAGTGTATTCCTTCTTCCAGAAGGGCGCACGGGATTTGAGGTAGTCCATCAGGAACTCAGCGGCTTCAAACGCGTCCGCACGGTGCGGAGAGGCCGTGGCGACCATCATGATCATGTCGCCCGGTTCCATCGGGCCATAGCGGTGGATGATCAGGCAGTCGCGCAGATCCCAACGGCTTCGCGCTTCGGCCTCGATCTTCTCAAGGGCGCGTTCGGTCATGCCGGGATAATGCTCGATCACCATTTTCACTAGGTCGGTGGAGGCCACATCGCGGACAATACCGGTGAAGGTCACAACGGCCCCCGCATCGGTACGACCAGTTGCGAAAGCGTTGGCCTCTGCCCCCAGATCAAACGTGGCTTCCTGAACGCGAACGGTCACTTTAACCCCCGGTCATCGGCGGAAAGAAGGCGACCTCACGCGCACCGGCAAGCGGCGCGTCGAAATCGGTCAGGTCTTGGTCGATGGCCACGCGAAGGGCCTCACGGTCGGCGAAGGCTGCAGCATAGCGGTCTTCGCGAGCTACCAGTTCGTCTACCAGTTCGGCGACGGTGGCGGCGCTGGTTTCCACCTGCTCTTTCGGCAGGCCGATGCGCTCGCGCACCCATGCGAAATAGAGAACGTTGATCATGCGTCATCCTTCAGAAACGGCAGGGATTTCACGAAATAATCCAGTCCGGTAATCAGCGTCAGCACCGCCGCTAACCACAACAGGATCATCCCGCCCCATGTCGTGGCCACCATGCCACGCCACTGCCAGACAAGGCTACTAGGACCTTCGACCACCCCGTGCAGGATGTCGTCGATCATCTGACCATCCATTCCGAAGGTTCCCATAGTGAAATAGTGCGCGAACAGCCCTTGTGCCAGTAACACGGCAATCGCCACCATCTGCACGGTGGTTTTCCACTTGGCGAGCTTGGTCACTTTCAGCAACCCGGCCTGTGCCCCAAGAAACTCTCGCAGACCCGAGACAAAGACCTCTCGAAACAGGATCACAACCGCCGGGACCGCCACCCAGGGATTCAACGCAAAGAGCGCCGTCAGGACGAAAAGCGCCGTAATCACCATCGCCTTGTCGGCAATCGGGTCGAGCATCGCGCCAAAGCGGCTGGTCTGGTTCCACTTGCGGGCCAGATAACCGTCAAGCCAATCGGTAACTGAAGCGCCAACGAACAACGCCAAGGCTACCCAATCCGAATAGGGGTGCGGTAACACAATGAATACGACGGCCAAAGCCGGGGCAGCCAGAAGCCGAAGGATGGTCAGGATATTAGGGATATTCCATGTCATGACTGCTGGTGTATCCGGTTCGCCTGGTTCTTGGAAGGACCCTTTGCTCCGATCCACGGCCAAGTACGGAATAGGGCATATGCGAGGGGCCAGCCCTCACCCATTCGTTAACTGCACATTGGAAGTATCTACAGTGGGCATAGCCGCATCCGCCCAAATCAGACCTTCGTATCCATTGCAACGAACGACAGCCTCGTGCGCGCCTTGTCAGCAATTGAAATATGCAGGCTTGTGCTTAATCGAAAAATACAGTGGCATTCGAGGTTACCCTAACTCGGTTCCTTATCATCAAAGAAGATGGTTCTCGTGTTAAAAGGACGGGGTCGACGAATATGGAGAAAGTCTATCCCCTCTGAAATCCTGACTATCACCCTTAAACCCGCCGTCGATTACGCAACCTCGACGGAGCATGTGACTG
>JABAOD010005304.1_pt1 | contig 16298 bp, 14 predicted proteins | sample 7062151 | NCBI WGS metagenome assembly JABAOD01 (sample SAMN14538626, study PRJNA623070) | marine sediment metagenome | biome: marine biome [ENVO:00000428]; feature: marine pelagic biome [ENVO:01000023]; material: deep marine sediment [ENVO:00002113] | place: India: Gulf of Khambhat ... | reverse complement strand
GCCTTCGAAAAACGTAGGTGGTTTTGTTCTGCGCCCGTAGCTCAATTGGATAGAGCGTCTGACTACGGATCAGAAGGTTGGGAGTTCGAGTCTTCCTGGGCGCATTGGAAGGATGGTGGGATGGTACGACGGTAGGACGGCGAGCCAGCGAGATCCGCTTACCGCCCTACCCTCCTACCGACCTACCGCCTTTCGGGGCGTAGCGCAGCTTGGTAGCGCGCCTGCTTCGGGAGCAGGAGGTCGCTGGTTCAAATCCAGTCGCCCCGACTTGACGGACGGTATGCTGGTACGACGGAAGGACGGTAATGGGGATGGGTCGTACCGCCTTACCCCCCTACCGTCTTACCGCCTGTAGCGCGCCTGTAGCTCAGTTGGATAGAGCGTCGGCCTCCGGAGCCGAAGGTCCCGCGTTCGAATCGCGGCAGGCGCATCGTAAATGCAAGCCCCGCAGCGTCTTAGGCGTTGCGGGGCCGCTGCGTTGGAGCGGCCGAGTGCTCGAGCACGGGCCGGTTGGCGGGACGCCCGCGACCCCCACATCTTGGAGGTCATGCCGAGCTGCATCGGCTGCACCGATCTCGCGAATGGGGCCTCGTGGATCTCTCGACTCGCCTGACACCAACCGCCCGGATCGCCCTCACCCTGGGGCTCGCGGTCTACGGCCTGATCATTCTGCACGATCCTTCGCACTTCCGACTGATCGACAACGTTGACCTGGCCATCCACGAAGCCGGCCACGTGTTCTTCGGTCCGTTCGGTGAATTCCTCGGCTTCCTCGGCGGTACCCTGCTTCAGCTCATCATCCCGCTCACGTTCTTCGGCTACTTCCTGCGGCGAGGGAACCGCTACGCCGCGTCGGTGCTGCTGTGGTGGGTGGCGCAGAACTGCTGGAACATCTCGGTCTACGTCAGGGATGCCCGGGCGCAGGAGTTGCCGCTCGTCGGAGGTGGCGAGCACGATTGGGCCTATCTGCTGGGCACCATTGGCCTGTTGGAGCGCGACCAGGCGATCGGGCGGATGTTTGTGGCGGCAGGGATATGCTGCTTCGCAGCGTCCATCGCGTGGGGGCTGTTGAACGTACGGACCCGCTCGGCTGACGAGGGGAGCGCCACCGACACCGGCAGCGGCAGCACCTGAGCGGTCGTCTGCCGGCGGCGATGCGCTCCCCTTCGGTCTGGTCCGCGCGCCCCAGGGGCCGCAGGCGCTACTTCTTGATCCCGACCAGATCCAGCATGAACGCGTACTGAAACGCGATGTCCCGGTACCGCCGGTAGCGGCCGGACGCCCCGCCGTGGCCGGCCTCCATGTTCGTCTTGAGCAGCAGCCGGTTCTTGTCGGTCTTCATCGCCCGGAGCTTGGCCACCCATTTCGCCGGCTCGAAGTACTGCACCTGCGAGTCGTGCAGCCCGGTCGTCACCAGCATGTTGGGATAGGCCTTGGCCTCGACGTTGTCGTACGGCGAGTAGGACAGCATGTACTCGTAGTACTCTTCGTCGTTCGGGTTGCCCCACTCGTCGTACTCGCTGGTGGTGAGCGGGATGCTCGCGTCGAGCATGGTGGTGACCACGTCCACCCAGGGGACGGCGGCGATCACCCCTCGGAACAGCTCCGGACGCATGTTGACCACCGCCCCCATGAGGAGCCCGCCGGCGCTCCCGCCCTGCGCAAACAACACGGCGGGTGTCGTATAGCCCTCCACGATCAGGTATTGCGCCACATCGATGAAGTCGGTGAAGGTGTTCTTCTTCTTGAGCAGCTTGCCGTCCTCGTACCACCGCCGCCCCAGCTCCTGGCCGCCGCGGACGTGGGCGATGGCGTAGACGAAGCCGCGGTCCAGCAGGCTCAGCCGCACCGAGCTGAAGCTGGCGTCCATGCTCGCACCGTACGACCCGTACCCGTAGAGGAGTAACGGATTGCGCCGGTTCTTCTCGAGTCCGCGGCGATACACGATCGAGATCGGAATCCGCGTGCCGTCTCGCGCCCTGGCGTACAGGCGCTCGGTGACGTAGTCATCGGGATCGTAGCCACCGAGGACCTCCTCCTGCTTGAGCAGTGTTCGCTCGCGTGTCGTCATGTCGAAGTCGTACACCGAGCCGGGCGTGGTGAGGGAGGTGTAGCCGTACCGGAGGATCCGCGTATCGATTTCCGGATTGCTGCTCGGATACGCGGCGTACGCCGGCTCGCCGAAGTCCAGGTAGTAGTCCTCGGTTCCCGACCACGTTCGGACGCGGATCTGGAGCAGCCCCTCCCGGCGCTCCATGATCACCAGGTGATCCCGGAACACGTCGAACCCCTCAAGCAACACGTCGTCACGGTGGGAGACCACCTCCTCCCACCGGTCCTTCGCCGTGGTGTCCACCGGCGTGCGCATGAGCCGGAAGTTCTCGGCACCGTCGTTCGTTCGGATGTAGAAGTGATCACCGAAATGGTCGATCGAGTATTCGTGGTCGCGCTCGCGGGGCAGGAAGAGCGTGAAGGCCCCTCCCGGATCATCGGCCCGGAGATACCGGTACTCGTTGCTCAGGGTCTGGGACGAGCCGATGATGATGTACTCTTCGGTCTTGGTCTTCCACACGTAGCAGGAGAATTCGACGTCGTCTTCCTGATAGACCAACTCGTCCTGGGCCGGGTCCGTGCCGAGCACATGTCGGTAGATCCGATAGGAGCGCAGTGTCTCCGGGTCCTGCCTGGCGTAGAACAGGGTCCGATTGTCGTTGGCCCACGCCATGTTGCCGGTCGTGGCCGGAAGCAGGTCCGGGAGCAGCTCGCCGGTCGTGAGGTTCTTGAAGCGGATGGTGTAGAAGCGTCGTCCCACGGTGTCCTGGGCGAAGGCGATGATCTCGTTGCCCACACTGACGTCGGGCGAGCGCACCGACGTGAACCCGTGCCCCTCGGCCAACTGGTTCACATCCACCATGACCTCTTCCGCGGCCTCGAGCGAGCCCTTCTTGCGGACGTAGATGGGGTAGTCCTTGCCCTCTTCCGTCTTCGAGTAGTAGTAGTAGCCGTTGTGCAGGACCGGCACCGAGAGATCCGTCTGTTTGATGCGGCCGAGGATCTCCTGATACAGGGTTTCCTGGAGATCCTTCGTGTGCGCCATGACCGCCTCGGTGTAGGCGTTCTCCGCCTCCAGGTGGGCGATCACTTCCGGGTTGTCACGCTCCCTGAGCCAGAAGTAGTCGTCGGTGCGAACATGGCCGTGCATTTCGAGTTGATGGGGAACGACCTTGGCGACAGGTGGTGTGACCTCGGGTTGCTGCGCCGCGACTGGACTCGTCGCGATCGTCGCCAGAGAGAGCAGACCGGCGAGCGAGCCGGCCAGAATCGAAACGCGTGGGAGTCGCTGTAGGTGTCTGTGGTGCACTGGATCCACCCCTCCGATTGAGATTCGGGTCAGTTACCTGGCTGCTTCATCATAATCCTGCGTCATCGTGCATGGTGAGGCCTGGTCGTCACCACCGGGTCCTTCGCCTTTCAATCTCGCGGAATCAGCCCAACGATCCGGAGCGGTCCACCGCTCCCACCGGCGATCTTCATCGGCAACGCGATCACGAAGGCACCGACCGTCGGCATCTCATCGAGTCTGGCCACGTTCTCGAACACCGGGATGTCTCGCGCAAAGAGCGCCCGATGGCTCTCGAACAGTGTCGACTGCCCGTGATCGATGCTCGGCGTGTCGATTCCCACCGCGTCGACCTGGCGCTGTTCCGCCAGCCAGCGAGCGGCGTCAGGATGGAGCCCCGGGAAATGGAGCTGCGGCACCGCCTCGGGTCCACTCAGGGCGGTTCCGAGATAGCGCTCACGATCCGGCCAGCGCGCGCCCCAGCCGGTCCGCAGCAGGAGGATTGCGCCGGCGGGAATCGGTCCACGGGCCGTCTCCCACGCCTCGAGATCGCGCACCGTGATCCGATAGTCCGGATTCGCCGCGACTGAGTCGCTCACATCCACCACCACGGCCGCCCCGATCAGCCGATTGATCGGAACCTGCTCGGCTGAGTGTCGACCTTCGGCAAAATGGATCGGGGCATCGAGGTGGGTTCCGCCATGCTCTGCCATCGAAAAATCGTTGGCCGCGTAGTAGTACCCGGCCTCCGTCATCCCCGCCGAGACCACCGTCAGCGCGAACGGCGTCGCGGTCGGCCAGAATACGGTGCGATCATCATAGCTGTAGCTCAAATCGACCCAGGAAGCACCCGCACCGGAAAAGACCGCGTCGAGGGTATCCGATCCTGACCGTTGCGCGGGCTGACAGGCCATTGCGACGGTGACCAGTATCGAGAGTCCCGCACTCGTTGACCGCATGAGGGATCCTCCAGGGATCGCTGACGTTCCCGGGATCGGACGCGTTACCGGGCGGAGGCCCGCACGCAGTCCGGGCAGAGGTGACCGAGGTCGGTTCTGAGCTTTCCGCATGACGAGCAGTACGGCAGCAGGCCACGGAGCCGCTTCACCTCCGCCAGGTGGCGGCGCAGCTCGAGCTGGGCAACGACCTGGCGCGAGAGCGCCTCGAGGGCCTCCTGCTGCGCGGGTGAGAAGTCGTGCGGCACCCGGTCGATGACGCACAGCGTGCCGAGCCCAGAGCCGTCGCCGACCCGAAGCGGGGCACCCGCGTAGAACCGAATCCTCGGATCGTCCACGACCAGGGGATTGCGGGCAAACCGCTCATCCTCCATCGCATCCGGCACGACGAGCGTCCCGGGCGCGGCGATGGCGTGCGCACAGAACGCTACGTCACGCGGCGTCTGCGACACACTGAACCCTACGCGCGACTTGAACCACTGGCGATCGGCGTCGACGAAGCTCACCAGGGCAATAGGCGTCTGGCAGATGTGCGCTGCCAGCAGTGTCAGATCGTCGAACGCGGGCTCGGGCGGGCTGTCGAGGATAGCGTAGCGCCGCAGCGCCTCGAGGCGTTCCGCCTCGTCGGGGGGAATCGGTGGCCGCGCATAGGCACCACCGGGACGGTGACGGTTGGGGGGCATGCGAACCTCGCCGGACGAACTCACTTCGGGCCTGACGTCCATCGCGGGCAGATCGAGCCGCACCACCTACCGGTCGATCGGAATCTCCTTGATCCCCTTGCCGTCGAACACCCAGGTCGTCTTCTTGGGCCGGGACGGACGGGGGGCAGAGCGCGGACTCGGTGGCGCGGGAGCCGCGTCACGGACCTGCATGGTAGCCACGGCGTCTCTGTTGACTAGAATGCGGGCATTGTTGCTTTTGGCGTCCATCGGGACCACGAAGAACCGCGGGCCTCGTGGTGGAAAGCGATTGGTCAGCGCGCCGAGCTTCTCGCCGTCGAGAAACGTGATGTCGATCAGCTCACTGCCCCGCAACCGATTGTCGCCCGTTTCAGGGTCGTGGTTCTCATCATAGGCCGAATTGCCGGTCAAGTCCTTGACGAAATACAGCGCCTTGATCTGCGCCAAATCCACCTCCATCACCGCGCCGTCTTCCGTCCTGATGTGGCAGATGGGACGCCCGATGTCGACGTCGACGCTCGTGCCCTTGACCACCTGATGATCGATGAAGTGAGCTACGACCTTCTGAGCCATACCGCTGCCTCGAGTCCTGAACGACCCAGCCAAGATGCGTCCAAACCGGGGCCGGCGCTAGGACCACTGGTCAACGGTCCGGGATTCCGGGCCATGCCGACGTGGTTCACCGTTCCCTGTGGTACTTTGTCACACAGCGCATGATACCGGGACACGAGGACTCACCGCCCGCCGAAGCGCGGTATTCAGTCGCCGAGGAAATCGCGCACGCGATCACCCACGGCGTGGGGCTTGCCCTGAGCATCGCCGCGCTCACAGTGCTCGTGGCGTTCGCGAGTCTCCGCGGCAACGCGTGGCACATCGTTTCGTGCAGCGTCTATGGGGCCACGCTGGTCCTGCTCTACGCCGCGTCGACGCTGTACCACGCCATTCCGTCGCCACGCGCGAAGGACGTCTTCCGCATCCTCGACCACTCGGCCATCTACCTGTTGATCGCCGGGACGTATACCCCGTTCACACTCGTGAACCTGCGTGGGGCCTGGGGCTGGACGCTGTTCGGCGTCGTGTGGGGGCTTGCGGTGCTCGGGATCGTGCTGGAAGCGGTCGCCCGGCAGCGCGTCCGGTTCCTGTCCGTCGTGCTGTACTTGGGACTCGGTTGGCTGGTCGCGATCGCCGTGAAGCCGCTGCTCGAGGCCGTCGAAGCCGGTGGCCTGCTGCTGCTCCTGATCGGGGGACTCGCCTACAGTGGCGGTGTGGTGTTTTACGGCTGGCGCCGCCTCCCCTACCACCACGCCATCTGGCACGTGTTCGTGATGGTCGGAAGTGCGGCGCACTTCTTCGCAGTGCTGTTCTTCGTCATCCCGACCAGGGGCGGGTAGCACGGACCGCTCGGTGTCGAGCGGTCCGCCGCAACTCGAGAGTCGTTACTTGGCGCCGAGCGCCCTGCCGGCGCGGGCGTAGTCCTTGGCTTTCACCCACAGGATCATGCCGTAGCGCCCCTTGCCGGCAGCCACGGCATCGGCCGCCGTCACGTTGATCTTGGCCTCGGCGAGCTTGCCAATGTGTCGATCCACCGCGCCGATCCGGTCCTGACCGGTGATCAAGAAGCCTTTTTTGGCCTTGCTCACCCGCCAGCCGTTCTGCCGCGCGACTCGGCGAAACGCGCCGAGGTCTTCGGGAATGAAGTCCAGCTGTGCCTTCCCGCCCTTGATGGGGAAGCCCGAGTAGGCCAACAGGTTGACGCCTTGCTCCCGGAGCGTGCCCAGGACCTTCTGGCCCTGCCCGGGGCGGTTGGGGACCTTCACATAGCAGTAGGTCACCTTCTTCACCCGATCCGCCATCGTTCACCTCCCGTCGAAGTGTGGCGGCGCTGTCCTCCAGCTAACGGGAACATGCACCCCATGCTGCGGCGCCGCCACCGTCCGACCGGAAGAGACGTGGTGGACGTTCGGTCAATCGAGGAACTCGAGCACGTCTGGGGTGCGGGGCACGAGGGAGCCGCGGGGTGGGTGGCGGGCCCCGGGAAATGACTACCCCGTCGGCGAACGCTCGAGCTCGTCCCGGAATGCGGCGCCGACGATATCCCACACGGTGAGGAACAGCGCTGCAACGATCGGCCCGATTACGATGCCGACCGCGCCGAACAGGATCAGTCCGCCCAGTGTCGCGAGCAGGATCAACAGATCCGGCATCTGGGTGTCCTTCCCCACCAACCATGGTCGGAGGAAGTTGTCGGCCGTGCCCACGATGGCGCCGCACCATACCGTCAGGCCGATGCCCGCCACGACCTGCCCCGACGCGAACAGGTAGATCGCAGCCGGCACCCACACCAGCGCCGTGCCCACGCCCGGGATGATCGACAGCACGGCCATCACCGCCCCCCAGAACACGGCGGCCTTGATGCCGACGACGGCGAAGGCAGCCCCTGCCAGCACCCCCTGAACGATGCCGATGACGAGTGTGCCCTTGAGCGTCGCGCGCGCCACCGACAGGAACTTGCCGGCCATTCGATCCTTGTCCGCTTGCGGCAACGGAACGAAGTGAAGCAGCCGGTCCTTGATGACCCTGCCGTCCACCAGGAAGAAGAACATCGCGTAGAGCATGATGAACAGCTGGAAGAAGAACGCGACCGCACCTCGGGTCGCCGTCGCCAGCGACCGCACCAGGAACTGACCCAGCTGAGCCGTCACCTCACCCAGCTTCTGCACGATCGGCTCGCGATACGCGCTGACCCGGTCCAGGAAGGGGATCCGGTCCAAAAAGCGCTCCAGCCGTGCCGGCTCCGCCAACTGCTGCTCGACCCAGGGCCGGACCTCCCGGCTCACGTCCACCGCCTGATTCACGACGATGCCCGCCAGGACGAGCGTCGGTACGAGGACCAGAATCAGCACGAGGGCCAAGGTCACCAGAGACGCGATCATCGAGCGTCTGGCACGGCGGTGCAGCCAGCGACTCTCGCGCATCCGCTCGTACAAGGGGTACGTGAGTCCCGCGAGAATCGCAGCCATCACGATCGCGATGAGGAACGGCCGGATCATCGCGAAGAACAACAGGGTGATGCCCAGCGCCAGCGCGAGAAGGAACCCACGCCGAAACCTGCCGTACAGGGGAGCCGATGCGGTCACGATTCCTGGGGGTGAGGTGAGCCCGACAACGCCTACGCCGCCATGGGACTCGGATCGATGTAGATCAGATACTCGTGGATCTTGTCACCCCGCATCTTCAGACAGTTCACGAAGGGCACGGTGATGTCGGCACCGTCAAGCCTCGTGTACGTCACGTCACCCTGCATGAACACGACGTCTGGTAACGTCCAGGTGCCGATCAGCGAGTGGCGCAGCTTCTTGTACTGGGTGAAGAACATCGCGACCCCGTCGCGGATATTCTCCTTGCCGACGGTCGCCGGGCTGCTGCCATAGCGGAACTGAGCGTCCTCGGTGAGAAACGAGGCGAACGTATCGGCATCCATGGCATCGATCGACGCCGTGAGCTCCTGAATCCACGCGGGTGTGGCCACGCTGGCTTTCCTCCTCATGAGACGATGTCGGCGAGCCGCAACGTAATATCCAGGCCCAGCAGCGGCCACCGACGAGGGGCGGGGCTCGTGAAGATCGCCCGCTCCCCGGGCGGCCATGCCGCCCCGTGGTGGGGAACCCGCCTGGGCCGCCCCTGGTATTCTTGTAGTACCCATCTCCATGTCCACACGACTCCGGGAGCCGTTCTGCGACACCCCTCGATCCTGCCTGCCCTCACGCTTGCCGGCACCCTGGCGATCCCGGGCGGACCGCATCCGGCACCGCAGGGTGTTTCGGCCCAGCAGGACGCCACCGTCCGGATGGGAGCCACATTGACGGGACGAGCGTTCTACTTCACCCGCGCGCAGTACAGCGGCTACCGCTGGGGGCGGTTCGGGGACAGTTGGGCCGTGGACTTCCCAAAGGCCGATCGCCAGTTCCTGATCGGACTCCGCCACCTGACCAACATCGATGCGTACGAGATGGAGAATCCCGTTCGGCTCGACGACCCAGAGCTCCGCCGATTCCCATTCCTGTACGCGCTGGAAGTGGGCTACATGGGCCTGACGGCACCCGAGGTGGCAGGGCTCCGGGACTACCTGCTTGCGGGCGGGTTCTTGGTGATCGATGATTTCTGGGGGACGCGGCAGTGGGAGAACTTCGAGGCCGAGATCCGCCGCGTCCTCCCGGAGTACGACATCGTCGATCTGCCGCAGGACCATCCGCTGCTGCACGCTTTCTACGATATCGACGAGATCCTCCAGGTTCCGGGGCGCGGCCGTGGTGTGGGTGGGCGACCCACCTGGGAGCGCGACGGCTACGTGCCGGCGCTCCGCGGGATCTTCGACGCCATGGGGCGCCTGATGGTAGTCATCAACTGGAACACGGACCTCGGTGACGCCTGGGAGTGGGCGGACGACCCGTGGTACCCGTTGCAGTTTTCGAACTTCGCCTATCAGCTGGGCGTGAACATGATCGTCTACGGCATGAGCCACTAGCGGATGCTCGAGCGGCTGTTCGAGTTCCTGTTCAAGTATCGCCCCATCGTCTTCGACCGGGGCGACGTGGGATTCGCCCCTCCGTGGCCGGCAACGGTCCTCGTGGCCGTGGCGCTGGTGCTCACCGCGCTGGCGGTGATCCCGTACTTGCGCGATTCCCGCCTGGAGCCGCGGGACCGGGCGGTGCTGGCGTCGCTGCGGGCCGCGGCCTTCGCCATCCTGCTGTTCTGCCTCGCCCGACCCGTGCTCGTCGTATCGACGGTCGTGCCGCAGCAGAACTTCCTCGGAGTGCTGATCGACGACTCACGCAGCATGCAGATCGCCGATTACGCCGACAGGCCCCGAAGCACGTTCGTCACCGAGCATTTCGGCCCCGATGGGAGTCCGCTGCTCTCGGCACTCGCTGAACGGTTCAAGCTCCGGTTCTTCCGATTCTCCGAGTCGACGCAGCGGGTGTCCGATGTGGCCGACTTCGCGTTCGCCGGCAGGCGCACCGATCTGGGCGGAGCCATCGCCGCCGCGCGCCGCGAGCTGGCGGCGGTGCCCCTCGCCGGACTCGTGCTGGTGTCCGATGGCGCGGAAAACGGAGAGTCGATCCTGACGGAATCGCTGCTCGAGCTTCAGGCAGCAGGCGTTCCCCTCCACACGGTCGGTGTCGGACAGGAACGCTTCGCCAGGGATGTTGCCATCCGGCGAGCCAACCCTCCCCGCGCGGTCCTGCAGGGCTCATCGGTGGCCGTGGACCTCACGATCACGCATGCGGGCTACGGTGGGAAGACGATCCAAGTCGTCGTGGAGAGCGACGGCCGCATCCTGAACACGCGTGACGTCGACCTCCCGAGGAGTCAGGAGGCGACGACCGTCCGGGTCCACTTCACCGCCGACGAAACGGGCCCGCGCCTGTTCCGGTTCCGGATCGCACCCCAGGACGGGGAGCTGGTCACGGAGAACAACGTGCTGGAGTCGCTGATCGACGTGCAGGACGTCCGTCGCACGGTCCTCTACTTCGAAGGAGAGCCCCGCTGGGAAGTGAAGTTCCTGCGGCGCGCCCTCGCCGAAGACCCCAACGTGCGCCTCGTCGTGCTGCAGCGCACGGCCGACGACAAGTTCTATCGGCTGGACGTCGACACACCGGACGAGTTGGGCGGGGGTTTCCCCGCGACACGGGAGGAGCTCTTCCGCTATGACGCGCTGATTCTGGGCAGTGTGGAGGCGAGCTTCTTCACGCACGATCAACTGAACATGATCGTCGACTTCGTGGGGAGGCGCGGCGGCGGGCTCCTCGCGCTCGGCGGCCGTCGCGCCTTCGCGGAGGGTGGCTACGGCGGCACACCGGTCGCCGAAGTGTTGCCCGTCGTGCTCCCCTCCGGCGTCCGCCGCGATAGCGGCGACTTCGTGGCCGAAGTGAAAGTGGAGCTCACGCCGTTCGGCCGAAGCCATGCCGTCACCCAACTGGCCGGGGACGAGCAGGCCTCCGAAGATCGCTGGAACGCCCTGCCGCGTTTGACGACGGTCAACCGCGTCACCGAGCTCAAGCCGGGCGCGAGTGCCCTGCTCGTCGGCGATGCTGCGGACGCGCCCGACCCCGCCGTGGTCCTCGCCTACCAGCGGTTCGGCCGCGGACGGGCCGCTGCCATGCCGGTCCAGGACACGTGGCTCTGGCAGATGCATGCGGACATCCCGCTGGAGGACCAGACGCACGAGACCTTGTGGCGCCAACTCCTGCGGTGGCTGGTGAGTGGTGTCACCAGTCACGTGAGCGTGACGGCCTCGGCCGACCGGGTCGAGTCGGGCACGCCCGTCACGCTGACCGCCGAAGTGTCCGATTCGGGGTTCCTCGCGCTGAACGGCGCACAGGTCGTGGCTACCGTGACGGCGCCGAGCGGTGCGGAACACGACGTCCCGATGGAGTGGTCCGTGCAGCGGGATGGGCAATACCGGGCGGCGTTTGCGCCCTCCGAGGACGGGCTGCACCGCGTGACTGTCCGTGCCGAACAGCGGGGAACACCGTTCGGATTCGACGTCGCGTACGTGCACAGCGGAGACCTGAACTCCGAGTTCATCGACGCCGAAATGAGCGAAGGTCTCCTCCGCCGGATCGCCGCCGAGACCGGGGGGAAGTTCTACACCCCCGGCACGGTGGCATCCCTGCCGGAGGACGTGAGCTTCACCGAGAGCGGGACCGTCGTCCACGAGCGGCGGGATCTCTGGGACATGCCGATCCTGTTCCTGTGCCTGCTCGGGCTCATCGGTGTCGAGTGGTCGTACCGTCGCGCACGGAGGTTGCCGTGAGAGCGTGCGCAGCCCTCACGGTCGCGCTCGTCACGGCCGTCATCGCGACCCCCACCACGGCCCAGGGGCAGACCTACCTCCTCGTGGTGAGCGGTCTCGGCGGCGAGCCGGGATATCGCGAGCTGTTCCACGAAATGGGTCTGTCGCTCGTGCGTGCCGCACGCGACCGCTACGCGGTGCCCGCAGGGAACGTGTTCTACTTTGCGGAGCGTCCGGAGCGGGACTCGTCGATCGCCGGCAGATCGACCAAGGAGAACGTCGAGGCCGCCCTGCAGCGACTGGCGACCTCGATCGAGCCCGAGGCTCGGTTGTTCGTCTTCCTGATCGGGCACGGAAGCGCCCAAGGGGGCGCGCCACGGTTCAATCTTCCGGGTCCGGACATGACCGCCTCGGACTTCGCAGCGCTCCTCGCGCGGTTCCCCTCCCAACACATCGTCTTCGCCAATCTCACCAGCGCGAGCGGTGGGTTTCTTCCCGTCCTGTCGGGTCCACGCCGCACCGTCATCACCGCGACGCGATCCGGCACCGAGCGGCACGAAACGCTGTTTGGAGGTCACTTCGTGGCCGCCCTCGTCGACGAGGGAGCCGATGCCGACAAGGACGAGCGCGTCTCGGTGCTCGAGGCCTTCGAGTACGCCCGGCGCGAGGTGATCAGGACCTACGAGCGGGAGAACCGGTTGCGCACCGAGCACGCTCTTCTGGACGACAACGGGGACGGCGTGGGCAGCCAGGAGCCAAATCCACAACAGGGTGACGGCACCATCGCGCGAACGCTGTTTCTGGCCGCGACCCGACCCGGCATTGCCGCCAGGGCGACCGACGACCCGGAACTGGCCGCGCTCTATGCCGAGCGTCTGCAGCTCAATCGCGACATTGCGGCGCTCCGGCTGCGGAAGACCGATATGGCGTCCGAGGCCTACGAACGTGAGCTCGAGCGCCTGCTCCTCGCTCTGGCTCGGGCCAATCGCGCCATCACGGAACGTGAGGGCGGCTCCCCGTGAGCCTCGTCAGACCCGCGATCCTGCTCACGATGGGCGCCACGCTGGCCGCGCCGGGGGCGTGGGGTATCGACCAGGATCCCCTGGCCGACGCTCGATCCGCGTACGTCGCGTCGCGCTACGACGACGCCGTCGCGGCATATCGCCGTTTGGCCCGCTCGGTGCCGGCCTCCGCCGAGGCTGTCAGGGGTCTCGCCCGAGCCTTGGCCGAGATCGGTCGGTACGACGACGCCATCGCCGAAGTGGAGCGCTACGAGCGACAGAACCCCACCGTCGCCCACGTGGCGAACGCGCACGGCGAGCTGCTGGCGCACCGTGGTCGACTCGACGAGGCCGAACGGCAGTTTCGGCGCGCCGTCGACGGCGGTGCCTCCGATAGCCTGGTCGCTCGATTGAACCTCTTGCTGCTCCAGCAGCGCCGAGGAGAAATGACGTCGGCAATGCGGGGCTTCGACCGTTTCATCGACATCTACAACCGAAGCGGCAACCTCTCGTCCGCCGAGATCGCGGCCGTCGCAACGGCGGTGCGGCAGCTCGGCACTCGCGACCCGCAGTTGTTCCAGGACGCGCTCCGGGCCTACGACGAGGCCATCGCCGCCGACGGGACCAACCTCGATGCGCAAATCCTGGTCGGCGACCTCTTTCTCGAGAAGTACCAGGGCACCGAGGCGCGTGAGGCCTTCGAGGCGATCCTGGAGCGCGCGCCGAACCACCCGCGGGCCCTGCTCGGCCTGGCGCGGACCCGTCGGTTCGCCGGCTCATCGGAGGCGATGGATCACGTCGAGCGCGCGCTCGACATCAACCCGAACCTCGTGGCGGCCCGCGTGTTTCGCGCGAGCCTGTTGGCGGAAGCGGAACGGTATGACGAGGCGGCGCGGGACGTCGAGCGCGCGCTCGACGTGGATCCCACCGCGCTCGACGCCCTCGCCCTCCTGGCAGCTGTCCGCTACCTGCAGGGGGACCGGTCCGAGTACGAATCGCTGCGGCAGCGTCTGCTTGCGCTCAACCCGCGGTTCGTCGGGTTGTATGTGGTTCTCGCGGAGGTGAGCGCGCGGAATCGGCTGTACCACAAGGCCGTGGAGTTCGCGCAGCAGGGGGTCGCACTCGACTCGACATCCTGGCGCGCGTTCGCCCTGCTGGGCATCAATCAGCTCCGCGTCGGCCGGATGGCTCGCGGGCGCGCCAATCTCGAGACGGCCTTCGCCGGCGACCCGTACGACCTCTGGACCAAGAACACCCTCGATCTGCTCGACACGCTGGAGCGATACGACCTCCTCGAGACGCCGAGATTCCGCGTGGCGATCGATCGCAAGGAGTCGGCACTCCTCGGCCTGTACGTGAACGACATCGCGGAGGAAGCGTACGATCGGCTGGTCCGCCGCTACGGCTATCGGCCCGACCCGCCCGTGCGCATCGAGGTGTATCCGAGCCACGCCGACTTCTCGGTCCGTTCGGTGGGACTGGTCGGCCTGGGCGCGCTCGGCGTGAGCTTTGGTCCGGTGATCGCCATGGACTCCCCGTCCGCACGCGACCGCGGCTCGTTCAACTGGGGATCCACCCTGTGGCACGAGATCGCGCACACGTTCCACCTCGGGCTGTCCGCCGGCCGGGTGCCGCGGTGGTTCACGGAGGGGTTGGCCGTGTTCGAGGAGCGCGCCGCTCGTCCCGGATGGGGCGACGGTGTCGATCCGGGCTTTTTGATCGCGTTTCGAGACGGGAAGCTGCATCCCGTGAGCCGCCTCAACGATGGATTCACCCGACCCGCGTATCCGGAACAGATCGGGCATTCCTACTATCAGGCGTCGCTCGTGTGCGAGTTGATCGAACGCGACCATGGCGAGGCGGCGCTCACTCGACTGCTGCGCGCCTATCGTGACGGGCAAGGCACCGAGCAGGCGTTTCGCTCCGTGCTCGGCGTGGACCTCGACGCGTTCGACGAGACGTTCGATCGCTACCTGCGCGAGCGGTTCGCCAAACCACTCCGGGCCCTGAAGGCGGCGGCACCGCTCGGCGAGGGCGCCGCGGGCGGGCACACACCAGAAAACCTGGGCCGCCGCGCGGCGGATCCCGCCGACTTCGTCGCGCAGCTCGCCATGGGCCAGTTGCTGCTGGAGCAGGGGAATCCGCGTGGCGCCGTCGCGTATCTGGAGCGCGCCAAGGCCTTGTTTCCGGAATACGCGGGCGTGTCCAGCCCCTATTGGCACCTGGCCCGCGCCTACGCCGCGACGGCGGACTCAGCCCGCGCGGTCGGTGAGTTGCGCGTGCTGACCCAGTTGAACGGCGGGCATCTCGAGGCACTCCTTGCCCTGGCGGCGCTGCTCGACGCACGGGGCGATCACGCCGGAGCGATCGCGGCCCTCGACAAGGCGATGTACGTCTACCCGCTGGACGTCGCCGCACATCGCCGGCTCGCCGAGCTGTCGGAGATGGTCGGCGAGTGGCCGCGCGCGGTGCGTGAGCGTCGTGCCCTCGTGGCGCTCGATCCTGTGGACCGCGCCGAGGCGCTGTACCGGCTCGCCCGCGCATATTTCGGCGCACGCGATCTCGAGGAGGCGCGGACCTGGGTGTTGCGGGCCCTGGAGATCGCGCCGAACTTCAGCGAAGCGCAGGATCTGCTGTTGGAGATTCACGATGCACGCCCGGCTCGGTAGTCCCGTCCGCACCGCTCTGCTCGTCGCCGTGGGTCTCTCTCTGGCCACGGCGCCGCTGCACGGTCAGGAGCGCCGGCGCGGGTTCGGGAGGCGAGCTGCCCCTGCCCCGACCGACGTCGACTTTGACGCCTTCAACGTCCCCTACGATGGGCGCCTCACGTTCGTGCGTCTGCGGTATACGCCGGACTGGGCCAGCTGGGGTCGCGGGTTCTTCGGAGGCGACTACCAGTGGGACCACGACTACCCCCGCGCGGAACGACACTTCACCAAGATCCTGACCGAACTGACCTCGGTCGCCGTGACGGTGGACGCGAGCAACATTTTAGCGCTCGACGACCCGGACCTGCTCAAATACCCCGTCGCGTACATGTCGGAACCGGGCCACTGGACACAGTCCGACGAGGAGGCCGCGGCCCTGAGAGCATACCTGCTCAAAGGCGGTTTCATCATCTTCGACGACTTTGCTCGGGAGCACTGGTTCAATTTCGAGGAGCAGATGCGCCGGGTCCTTCCGGACCATCGCCTCGTTCGTCTCGACGCGTCGCACCCCATCTTCCACTCGTTCTATGAGATCGAATCCCTGGATGGCTATGTCCACCCCTACCGGGGCATTCCTTCATCCTTCTACGGGATCTTCGAGGACAATGACCCGAGCAAGCGGTTGATGATCATCGCCAACTACGACAACGACATCGGCGAGTCATGGGAGTTCTCCGACACGGGGTTCATTCCCATCGACATCACCAACGAGGCTTACAAGCTCGGCATCAACTACATCGTTTACGCGATGACCCACTGACTGGAGCGTCATGACCACCCAACCCATAGCCCTCGAGTCCGCCGACGACCTCGC
>JABAOD010011122.1_pt1 | contig 16316 bp, 20 predicted proteins | sample 7062151 | NCBI WGS metagenome assembly JABAOD01 (sample SAMN14538626, study PRJNA623070) | marine sediment metagenome | biome: marine biome [ENVO:00000428]; feature: marine pelagic biome [ENVO:01000023]; material: deep marine sediment [ENVO:00002113] | place: India: Gulf of Khambhat ... | reverse complement strand
GGAGTTCGTTTTGGAGCAAATTTTTTCTCGTCCTTTTTCTTTTCTTTTCTTACCCATACTGAAGGATAGAATTCTTTGGAGCTAATGTAAACATATTTGGGTTCATGTGGAATTTTTACAAATTCTAGAACTTTTTTTTGTAATTCAAAAGTATCGGCTTCTAACTGTCTATGGTCTTGTAAGGTAAATTGAGTGACATCAGAGTTTACCATGATGGAGCTATTCATGTCTTCTAGGTGTACTCTTCCAGCAACATCTTTTTTCAAAATCTCAACTAGGGAATCTAACTCATTTTTGCTTAAAATTACAGTGTCTGTTTCATCCTCGCCTTTTCCTTCCCACACCAAACGACACCCATCCTTTGATGTGTAAGCAGGTTCAACTTTTGAAAACTCCATAATCTTTTGTCTATTGGCATGAAAATAAAAATTATGTTTGAAATAAAGATCCCTTTCCATACCAATCGTAACGGTTTTCTATTCATAAATTCAAGAAATTCTGTGAATCGTACAATTCAGATGGTTGTAGAATCTATTACTGTTGAATTGGAGTTGGATGATTCAAATTCCCCCAAAACTGTTGAATCTTTTTTAAAAAATCTTCCATTCAGCGTAGATCTTAATGTTTGGGGAGATGAAATCTACACTTCTGAATCTCCGGTGGACGTTTCTGAAGAAAATGCAAAAACCCCCGTATCTCTAAATGATGTCGCATACTGGCCAACTGGAAAAGCAATCTGCCTATTTTATGGACCTACCCCTATAGGCAAACAAGGAGAGATAACTCCTGCGTCTCCAGTAAATGTCATTGGAAAAATATCTACTCCGGATAAATCCATTTTAGATATTGCAGAGGGAAAAAGAGCAACATTTCAAAAAAATTCATGATTAGTTAATTTCAATTAGGATTTCTTTTTCCAAAGTAAATGATCTGAACTGTTTTGATATTCCTGAAAAGATTATCCATACCTCGGGATTCAACTCCATGAATTTTCTATCAGTGTTGGATGGCTCTGCCTCCGAATTAGGATGCGAGTGAAAAATTGCAACAATTTTTAATCCTGTCTCTCTTTCTATTTTATCTGCCTCCAGTCGCTGTTCAGGGGAAATTGTAAAATTAAGTGGAGATTCTTCAATATTTTTTGTTAGAAATATTTTTTCAACATTTGCTATATTTTCATTTTCTGTACCAAACAAAATGGCACATGACTCGTTTGGTTTTTCATTTTCTGCATGGTCTAAAAGAATTTGTTTTTGTTGTTCGGTTATGATGATTTTTTCCAATCTTATCCAGTTTCTACTGTGCCTACCATCCATGGGTGCACTACGCAGTAATAGTCTACTAGACCTGATTCCATGAAAGTATATTCAAATGAATCTCCTGCCATTATCATTCCTGAATCAAATAATCCGTCAGCTCCATCTGCAGGAGTACCTGATGTAACTGTGTGAGCTGCTGAATCTTCATTAACCCAAACTACAGTTGTTGCAGGTTCTACTTGGAGATTCTCTGGATCATAATAGATTTGTCCTTCTTGTCTTATTCCTGCACCTTCTGGCATGATTACTGTTACTGGTTCTTTTGGTTCTTCGATAATAATTTTTGATACCATCCAAGGATGGACAATACACAAGTATTCATACTCTCCTAGCTCTAAAGCAGATGTATCAAGTTGGTATTTTTCCCCTTTATCTAGCAATCCTGAATCAAATGTTTCTCCAATATCTTCTGAACTTGTAACAGTATGTGCAAGTGAATCTACATTAGTCCATTCAATGATGTATCCTTGTGGAACATAAGCTACATCTGGTTCATAATCTGGGTTTCCTTCAACAGCAGAGTTTGCTAAAATTGTAATTGGATATATTGGACCTGTTGGCTCTGCTTCAACTTCTTCTTCTACAATTTCTTCAGCAATTATGTATGTGTCTGGACTTACAAATCCAAATGCTACAAAGGAAACTATTCCTGTAATTCCTGCTAATGCAATTATTGTTCCTATAGGTTTGATTCGTGTAGGCATTTTTGCTGCCACATATGCTATTACTATTGCTGGAAATGCAATTGCCAACAACAAACCTGCAAATATGTTAGTAGATTCTATAGTATTCATAGTAAATGAGTACATTCCAAATCCAAGAGCAATTGAAAGCACAACTAGCGTAGTTGCCTTGGCCCGGTTGCTTGTTGAGACCCCTCCATCTAAAATTCCTGCTGCAAGAAATATCAGCCCTATAAACATGGTAAGGCCTGTAAGTGCATGCATTCCATCAATGAATGTATGAGCCAGTCCTGCATAGGAAATCACTACTCCAGCCAAGCCTATGGCTGTTAATCCCATACCTGGCATCATGAGGTCCCAGTTACTCATTCATGCTAGCTGGTAGGAGTGAGATACTTATTCCTTTTGAAATTGTATAGATCATCAAAGTCGAATAAATTAAATGGCTTTGGAAGAGGATAGAGTGAATTGGGACTAAAGGAGATTGTGGAGGTTTCTAAACCTCGTATTATAGTACTGCTAGTGATAACTGCTGTTACCTCAATGTATGCAGCAAGCAAATTAGTTGGCCCTGAACTGGATAATTTTGGCCTAATCCATATTATTATTGCAGGTGCATTGGCATCGGCCGGTTCAAGTGCGTTAAACCACTATTATGATAGAGACATCGATCCCAAAATGAAACGAACTAGCCAAAGACCCATTCCTTCAGGAAGAATAGCAGCATCGCATGTATTGATTTATGGATTGGCCGTAAGTTGCATTTCTGTAATTTATGGATACTTTGCACTAAATGCAGTTGCTGCTTCCTTTATTGCATTAGGAATTTTTTCATATGTCATAATCTATACTGTTTGGCTTAAGAGACTAAATTCCTCAAACATTGTAATTGGTGGTATTGCAGGAAGTGCAGCAGCTTGGGCTGGTTGGTCCGCAGCTACTGGCTCGATGGATTTGTTAGGATTTCTAATTGGCTTTTTGGTTTTTGTGTGGACTCCATCTCACTTTTGGTGTCTTGCAATGAAAATAAGAGACGATTATGCAGAAGCAGAAGTTCCAATGCTTCCAGTAGTTATTGGAATGCAAAAAACATCAAAATACATTTTGGCAAACACTTTGATTTTACTTCCCTATTCAATTATACCATCATTTTTTGGAATGGGTCTTGTTTATACAATAATTGCACTTATATCTGGAGGTTTAATGCTTGCATATCATTTCAAACTCACAAAGACCCCAACTTCGGAATTTGCATGGAAGGCATACAAAGTAACTGCTCCATACTTGACAATAATTTTTGTAGCCGTTGCGTTGGATGCGGCGTTTCACATTCCTTTATTTTAGAATCTAATTATTTCTCAAAACCTGGAAAACTAGCCTCGTAGTCTTTTTCCATCATTTCTTTATTTTGTTCTTCAACTTCATCTATCTCTTCTTTTTCCGAAATTACTTCTATTCTACGAGTATCTTTTGTAATCCAAGCGACATTAATCAAACCCATTATCTCTAAATCCAATAGAATTTTGTTGAATTTGTCTTCTGTCATAATATAACCTCCTTTGGAGAGAGCTTTGTACAATTCAGAATCTGTGAGAGATCCTTCCTCTTTGATTTTATCAAATACCGTATTTCTTATTGGAATTGCCATGATTAACCGTAAAATGACTTATCTCTTGATTTTGGTACTACATTAGATATACTTTCTCTTACTGTGTTGTACCATTGGTCTACCTCTTTTGTTATTGAAGGTCTAACTTGTTTTAGGCTATTTGCAAAGTCTTTACTCGTTATTTTTTCTGAATTATTTCTCATTGCTTGTATTGCAGCTTCTCTACACAAAGCTGCTAAATCGGCCCCTGAATAGTTTTGAGTTGCCACTGCTATTTCTTGTAATTTAACATCTTTATCAAGTGGCATCTTTTCAGTTAATATTTTGATAATCTCTAATCTTCCTTTTTCATCTGGAGGTGGAACATAAAGTACTAAATCTAATCTGCCAGTTCTTAGAAGAGAATTATCTAATACATCTGGTCGGTTTGTTATTCCTATTACTACCACACGCGAGGAAATTCCTTCTTCAATCTCTGTTAACAATTGACTAAGTACAGTTTCAGTAACTCCTCCTTCACCTGTTTTTGATCTTACAAGAGAATCAAGCTCATCAAAAATTACGACACAAGGAGAAGATGCTTTAGCTTTTCGGAATATTTCTCTAATCCCTTTTTCTGATTCTCCAACCCACTTAGATAATAACTCAGGTCCTTTGACTAGAATCATATTTGCCCCGCTTTCTGTGGCTAAGGCTCTTGCAATCAATGTTTTTCCACAACCAGGAGGTCCATAAATTAAAGCACCTTTGGGNNTTAATGCAGATTTTATCTCTTCAAGTCCTCCTACATCTTGCCACCATACTTTTGATCTTTCTACGTAGAATTCTCTCATTGCAGTTGGAACAACTTCATGCATTGCATCATAGAAGTCAATTAATTTGATTTGCATTGATTGTAAAACTTCTGAAGGAATTTTTTCACTTTCTAAATCAATTTCTGGTAAATATCTTCGAATGGATTTCATTGCTGCTTCTCTACAAAGTGATTTGATGTCGGCACCAGTATATCCGTGAAGTTCTGCTGCAAGATCTTTTAGATCAATTTCTTCTGCCACTGGCATTCCTCTTGTATGAATTAGTAAAATCTCTAATCTTCCATCTTCATTGGGAACTGAAATTTCAAATTCTCTGTCAAATCTACCTGGTCTTCTTAGAGCAGGATCGATGCTATCAGGCCTATTTGTAGCACCAAGAACTATTACATTTCCTCTGTCATTTAGACCATCCATCAAAGCTAGCAACTGAGCCACAACTCTTTTTTCAACATCTCCATATGCTTCTTCTCTTTTTGGTGCAATTGCATCAATTTCATCTATGAAAATTATACTTGGAGAATTATCTTTTGCTTCTTTGAAAATATCTCTTAGTTTTGCTTCTGTTTCACCATAATACTTGTTCATAATTTCTGGTCCATTAATCAAAAACATGTTTGCCTCTGATTCACTTGCAAGTACTTTTGCAATGAGAGTCTTACCACATCCTGGTGGTCCATAAAGCAAAATTCCACTATGAGGCTCTACTCCAAGCCTTGCAAATAATTCTGGATGTTTTAATGGCAGTTCTACAATTTCTCTCATCGCCTTTACTTCGTGTCCTAGACCTCCAACCTCCTCGTAGGTCACTCTTAGTTTTCTGTCAACAGAAGGTTCAGTAGAAATAGTAAGATTAGTTGAGCGGTCAATCTTTACAACATGTTTTGGAGTTGTTTTTGTAATTTTAAAATCCATAGAGTTTCCCAAAATCATAACAGATATTTCATCACCGTGGGAGATTGGTAACCCTTTCAATCTATTTTTAACAAAATCTGTAAATTCCTTGTCTACTGTTACAGTATCATTAAGAGGTGTAAGTGAAACTGATTTTGCAATTTTTGTACTTACTTTTTTTACTTTTACAATGTCGTTTAGAGAAGCTCCTATGTTCTTTCTTGTTTGTCCATCAATTCTAATAATGTCTGGAAATTTTTCATCCTCATCAACTGGCCATACAACTGCACAACTAGATCTTGAACCCATCACATCAATGGTATCGCCAGGAGTGACTTTGAGGTAATCCATAGCTTCTGGGCCAATTCGAGCTCGCTTTTTACCAACATCTCTTTGTTTTGCTTCTCCCACTCTCATCTGCAAAGGTTCTTCTTTGCGTGCCAAAAAATCACCTACTTCATGTCAACTGACATTCTACTCATATTGAGTACTTCGAACTCGCTGACTCCTTCTACAGATTTTACTGCATCTTCCAATGCATCCATTTGACCTTCAGAGTCATTTACAATGAACTCTGCTTTGATGAAATACATGCCAAAAGCTAATGGTTCTTTTGCATGTCTTTTGAGGGTCTGACCTTCTTTAATTGCACCTTTAATGGATTCTGCCAAAGCGTCTAAATCTACTTCAGGTCCTTTTGGTAGGATTTTTGTAATTAAAAGTAATTCTGCCATTTTCTAAGGTCCCTGAAAGTTACATGAAGAACAAGTATAATTTCTTGCTGCTTCTCTGCAACTTTCACATCTCCAAATTAAATCAGTACCACAATTTGGGCAATTGAATTTAACACATTTATCATTAGGCATAATATGTCTTAAACAACAGCTACATGTTGGTAATGATATGGTAGATGACATAAGTCGATTTTTCTTCAAACATCATTTATACCTTGCTTAAAAATTAAGCAACAATCTAACTTAGAATCTTTTTCAATTGACTGCTAATTAATGCCTGCGCAGTCTTGACCGATCCTTTAATTCCAAGAAGTTTTAAAATTGAGCCTGTGTGAAAATCAAAGTCTTCTGTTTCTGAAATCTCTTTGATTATTTCTGGAGTTACTAAATCAAACAATTTGTTAATCGTGTTATTGTCAAATTTTTCTAAAATTTTTCTTGCCCATAACTGCTTTTCAAATTCATCCCCAAATTGTTTTATCCATTGTTTTTGATATTCTTCCAAATCTTCTGTCCTTGATGATTTTAAAAATTTTGAAATTGCTTTTCCGGCAAGAATTCCTCCCATGCCTGAAGTATAAATTCCTCCTGATGTTGTAGGTTTTGCTTGTCCTGCAGCATCCCCAACAACTACGGTTTTTCCTTCAACAAATTTCTTAATTGGGCCTTTTATCCAAATGGGCGCAAAAATTTTTCTTATTGTTGAATATTTTCCTTTTCTTTCCAAAAACTCTTCAAGAACTTCAGCCACTTTGATTCCTTTTCCAGCAACACCAACTTTTCCTTTTCCCTCCCCTGATGGGATTACCCAAGCAAAAAATCCTGGATATTTTTCTTGATCAAAATAAACTTCAACTTTTCCTTTTTTTATCCAGTCTGCATAGATTTCATATTGTGCAGTTGATAAAATCCCTGCACGATCTTTATGAATTATTGAAGAAATACCTCTTGCATCGACAAAAACTTTGCATTTAATCTCTTCATCATTTGTTCTTACCCCGTCTTCAGTTAGTTCTTGAAAACTGGTTTTGACTTTGATGGTTGCACCATTTTTTTGTGCTTGGTGTGCTATTTGCTTGTCTAACTCCCTCCTATTGATTTCTGCAACCTTTTGTTTTTTGGAATTTATTGAAAAATTTTTTCCATTGGGAGCATAAATTGTAGCTGAATCAATTATGTGTTCAAAAGTCTTTGTAAAAGGGATGATTCCGAGTTTTTCTAATCCTGATGTGCTAACAAGACCTCCACAGTGCTCAGGAGTGCCTATTTCATAATCTTCTTCAATTACAATCACACTATTTCCTCTACTGGCAATCTCTCTGGCACATAACAAACCTGCTACACTCCCACCTGCTACCACAACATCATAGTTCACAGATTTTGTTTCTTTGTCAATTATTTATTTCAAAAGTTTTTCATTATCCCTTTTTTTCTTATTTGTGTGGGAGAAATAAAACAAGTAATCGTGGTCAGATCAGATCTTGATATGGGTAAAGGAAAAATTGCAGCTCAAGTAGGACATGCATGTGTTTTAGGAGCTGAACATGTAAGAAAATCTCATCCAGAATGGTTTGAACAATGGTGGCTTGGTCAAGAAAAAGTAGTTGTTAAGGTACCAGGAATAAAAGAATTACAGGAAGTTAAACGTCATGCTATTGATTTGGATCTACCTTGGTCTGAAGTTACAGATGCAGGTCATACTCAAATCGCTCCAGGAACCACTACTTGCATTTCAATAGGTCCTGCACCAGAAAATTTAATCGACAAAGTGACAGGCGAGTTGAAATTACTCTAAATTTGATTTGTGGAATAAGATATAACAAGGTTCAATGGAATTTTTTTTGTGAATAAGAAAGGTATAGCAGTTGCTGCATTTTTTGGTTTTATTCTATTAACATCAACAGTCATGATTTCGTTACCAGGCTTAATGGACCCGGTAGATCCTGATTCAGAAACAACAATGACTGGAACTCCAGCTGATAACTATCCAGATGCTCAAAGAGCAGAATTTTGTGGTTCAAGCATTGCCAAGTCCACAAATTTTGTAAAAGAATATTCTATTCCTACTGTTTGTACGAACCCATTAGCAATTGTAACTGACTATGAAGGAAATGTTTGGTTTGCTCAAACAAACACAGGAAATTTGGCTAAATTTGATCCTATAACTGAAACTTTCACCGAGTACGAAAACCCAACTTGGCGNNCTCCTGATGGTTCAATTTGGTATACTGATGAAACTTTTGATTCTATTTGGAAGTTTACTCCAGAGGAAGAGAGGTATCAGAGATTCACTTATCCTTCTCAGGGTGATGCACTTCCTCAGAAATTAAAAATCGAAGGATCTCAAATTATTGTAAATGATTTTACTGGAAACAAAATTACCTTCTTAGATCCTAATGTAGCAAATCAGGAAGAATTTTTCTATCTCAGTGTTCCTTCTCCAATGGAAAATGCAGTAACTTCTGACTTTGCTATTGATGCAGAAAATAATGTGTGGTATACTAATTGGATATTTCAACAAGGGGGAGTTCTAGTGAAATTTGATCAAGACGGTTACCGAAATGCTGTGGCAAATACTGGAGAAGAATTTTTGCCTTTAGGTGATTATGTCGAGGTAGTCGCTCTACCCGAAGATTTGATTGCACCAAACGGTGCTGTAATAACCGATGGAAAAATTTGGTTAGGAGATACTGCTAGCTCTAATTTCTATAGTTACGATCCACAGACTGATTCCTGGATTCGATATGTTACATCCGATCCACCATCTTCGACTTATGGAAATTCTACTGGTATAATCAAGTCGCCAATTTCAAGACCTTATTGGGTTGAAACTAATGATTTAGGTCATCTAGTTTTCAATGAACAAAACGCCAATAGATTGGCAGTATTGGATCCAAAATCTGAAACTTTGGTAGAATATTTTGTTCCTTCAATGAATCCAAACTGGGGAGATTGTGGTGAAATGCAAAACTGTGGTCTTGCTCAAGTTTTTGATTTTACTGTGAGTGGTGACAAAATTTGGTTTACTGAATGGGTAGAAAACAACATTGGAGTAGTTGATACATCCAAAGCACTGCCTATTGAAATTCAAATGGATTCTGGGACTGTTTCTTTATCTCCAGGTGAGTCTGCAGACTTGTTCTTCGTAGTTTCACCTACAACTGAAACGGATTTGGCTGAGGTTTCATTAGTTTTGGCTGATTCTCACGAATTTTTGAATCTTAGCATTGATCAAAGTACTCCTAAATCATTCCAGCTAGACTTTGATGCTCCTCGACCAATTTCTACCACTATATCTGCATCCGAAGATGCTGTTTCTGGAACCTACAAAGTTCTTCTTGGTGCTTATACAGATGAAGTGGCAGTAAGCAAATTCCTTACTGTAGAAATAACATCGTGATTCCAAAAATAGATTCTGATATTGGAATCTTAACTTACTGTACAGATTTTCAAGGAACTGGTGGAAGAATAAAAGAATCTCCTGAGGATTTTGAAGTTTCTGAAGTAATATTAGAAAAAATAAAAAATTCAATTGGTGATAAAGGGGACTATGCTGTTTACAAATTAAAGAAGAAAAATATCGATACAAGTCATGCTCTTTCTGACATTTTTAGAAAGAAAGGATTGAGATTAAAGTCTCTGGGATTGAAAGACTCTTTTGCTACAACTGAACAATATGTGTGCTCTAATAACAAAGGAAGATTCATTGATAGTTTTTCTTCTACAAAATACCTTCTTGAAAAAATTGGATTTGTAAAAAAACCCCTGTCAAAAAAGGATATGATCGGGAATCATTTTAAAATCAAAATTTTAGATGCAAAAGATAATCCTTCTGAATTTAAAGAACAAGATAAAATACTGAATTTTTTTGGATATCAGAGATTTGGCTCTAAACGTCCAGTAACTCATCTTATTGGGAAGGCTATCTTACAAAAAAACTTCGATGAAGCAATTAATTTCATTCTCTCATTTACATCTCCATATGATTCCAAGGAAAATAATGAATTAAGAGAAAAACTAAAAGATCCTGATAATTACTCTCAAATTTTCAATGAAATCCCACCACAAATGGATGTTGAAAGAATAGTTGTCAAAGAAATGATTGAAACCAAGGATCCTCAAGCAGCAATAAAAAAAATTCCTCTGACTCTTAGAAGATTTTACATTCAGGCGTATCAGTCTTTTTTGTTTAATCAAACTTTGAGTAATTCTTTTTTGGAAAATGAGACACTTTACGAACCTCAAGAAGGCGATGTTTGTTTTGATCATAAAGATGCCCTAGGCAAATTTCTAAAAGGAGCAGATCAACGACTTGCCATTCCTCTTGTAGGCTATTCTTATTACAAAAAAACTCGTTTTGATTATTATATTTCAAAAATTCTTGAGATGGAAGAAATTTCTCCCAAGGATTTTTACATAAAAGAAATGCAAGAGCTAAGCAACGAAGGTGGGTTTAGGCAGGCTATAATTTCATGTTCAAATTTTTCAGTGAATAAGAATATTGTAGAGTTTACTTTGTCTAGAGGTTCATTTGCTACCATCCTTTTAAGAGAAATAATGAAACCTGAGGACCCAATAAACTCGGGCTTTTGACCAAAACACTTGTTATGCTATTTTTTTAGGACTCTCATTACGATTCCAGCACCTAAAATTATTCCACCAATAATGGCAATTTGAAATCCATAGTTTTCCCATTCTGGATTTGCATACATAAAAGATGACTCTGGCCCTACAACTGATTGTCCTTGTAAATGGAAAATTATTCCAAGAATAACAATGATTGTGCCTATCACTACTAATGATAGCCAATACCTCATCTCTTTTCTTAGGCATGGATACTAAAAAGGGTAAACAGAATTGATTAGTTGACCAAATGATTTTTTGATTATTCCTTTAATGATTTTCCCAGGATTTGATAAAATGTATAATTGGGCGTATGATGTATCAGAAAAACCCAGTCAAAAGTATCTGAATCTTGTATTGTTCTTATCATCAGCTGGTCTGGCGATAGTATTATTTCTAATATTTCTACCACAAATTAATGAAATTAACAGCGAATCCTCGATTTTACTTAATATTATGTTCTTACCTGCAATGGCAGTTGGGTTTCTCTATGGAGTGCGAATTGCAGAAAAGGCAGTAAGGCCTTCTGAAACTCGTAGTCCTCTAAAAAGATCAATCGTGAAAATATTCTTGTTCTTTTTTGTAATTGGAGGTTTGTTTAGCTCCGTAAACTTTGCAATGAATGGAGGAAGTATAATTCCTCAAGCAGACCTATTGGAAGTTGGCCTAATACCATGGATAAATGATTTTGTTACAAACAATGGCGGTGCCACATTTCTAATTATTTCTAGCATTACTTTGATGGCAGCTGCAACAAAAAGAATTGTTGGAATGAATGCTGGAATTTTAAACAGAATAGTAACTTTTGTTGGAACATTTGTTTTCTTTTCAATGTTGGCATTGAGCTTTTCGGACTCTGATCCTGGCTCTTCAGGAGTTTTTCTCTATACCTTTTATCAGGCAGGAATAATTGGTGGAGCATTTTTTGCGATGAATAGACTAACTAAAAATCTCAACACTTGGGAAGATTTTGCAAACGGTTACTAACTCAATCTTCTAAATCTACATAGATTCCAGAAATTTCTGAATTTATTCTACTGTGATATTTTTCACAACCTTCTGTTTTGAAGTCATTTGCCTTACATTCATTAAAATGAGCAGTATTTCCCCTCTGAATATTGTCTCCATAAAGAACGTCCCCTCCTATTGCTAGTGCAATAAGCCCAATTGCTGCTAAACTTGCAGAGACCACAATCATCGAATAGCCTACTTGTCTATGGTTGTGTGGATCCTTCATCAAACCAAAATCCATTGCCCTTGAATTTAATCTTTTCAAGATCTAACTCTAAATTTGGAAAAAAAGAAAAGAAAGGAAGGTGTTTGGTATACAATGAGTATTCAAATTTTACAATATGAGTTTCTTGGACCAATTAGATTAGATGAGTGGGGGCCACCAATGGAAAAAGTTGTGTACCTTATCTTGTCACGGGTAAAAGACTCCTTTAACATTGTTTATGTTGGGGATTGTGAAAAAACTGAAGAAAAAGATTTCTTTGTTAGCAATCCAAATTTCAAGTGTTGGATAAATAAAGCGGGTTCGGAGAATTCTCTTTATTTAGCAATTTTACCAATGTTTGAATCAAATCAAAGTGCTAGAAAAGGGGTAGTTAACAAAATTCTTCAAAGGTATAGCCCTGCATGTAATGAAAACGAAATAATTGAAAAACCACCAGAATACAAAGTCCGTGCAAGAGAAGATTCAACCAATGAAAAATCTCAAGACTCCGAAAAAATTTCTTGCCCTTGCTGTGGTTCAGAAATGAAGGTTGATCAAGTTCTTGAAAAATCTACCATCATAAAATGTTCAGGTTGTGGCCTAAGTGATACAAGATTAAACTGATGATCTTGTCTTGTTTTGAACCTCAAATAATTGCAAGGTAAGCAAATCAATTGCCTTTTTGAGGTGCTCAAATTCATTGACCGAGTGAATTTGACCCTCGACTAGTGCTCTTAACACTTTTACAGAATTTGTTTGAAATTCATCTTTTGCTAAAATCTCCATCGCATTAAGTTTGGAAAGTAAATTATCCAAGTTTTTTTTCATTTCTTCAGATGGAACATGTTTTTCCATATCTAATTTCTCACCAAATTTCTTATATGAACTATGGTTAAAGTAAATCTTCGTCTATCTTTTGGATGGGGTCTACATACTGTTTACAGGTACATGTTGGAATATTGCATTTGCCTAATTTCATTATAGATTCGTTATTTTCTGATGATGAGTGTGCCTCATCAGTATGATGACAAAGACGGCAGTTCATGAAATGTCTGTTTTTTCCCAATATTTAAGCGAGAAGATTTTATTATGGAATTAAAACAGCTCTTGCTTCTATTTCGGAATCCTTTAATTTTTTTAATACTTCGTTTGCTTTTTCTNNNAAATTTTGTTCATCACATATCTTTATCACTTGTTCCATGTCTTTTGTTGAACCAATCAATGTCCCCCGAATTGTCTTTTCTTCAAATGCAACAAAGGATGGTCTTTCTCCAATTGTTGCAATAACTATCATTCCTCCTTTTTTTACAGCTTTAATTGCAGTGTCTGTAACAATATCGGCAGGTGCAAAAACTATTGCAGCATCCAACAATCCATGTTTATCCTTAATTTCTTTTAGAAGATTTTCTTGGTCTGCAGAAAAAACTAGCGCATCTGTTGCACCTAATCTTTTTGCAACTTTTAGATGATGTGCATTTCTAGAAAAAGCAATGACATTACATCCTTCAACCTTTGCAAATTGGACTGCCATATGTCCAACACCTCCAATTCCAAAAATTCCAATCTTTTTGTGAATTTGTGGTTCTGCAGCTTTTACTGCTTTGTATGCAGTAATTCCTGCACAAAATAATGGGGCTGCATATTCAGGGTTCATATTTTGAGGAACCTTGGTAGCAAAATCCTGAACAACTGGAATGTACTCCGAATATCCACCCTTGAGAGATTCTCCTGTGATGACAGATGTTTCACAAAGGTACTCTTTTCCTTCTTTACAGTATTGGCATTTTTTACATGCCTCTAACAATGGAGTTATTCCTGCCCTGTCTCCTACTTTGAATTTTGTAACATTTTTTCCGATTTCAATAACTGTTCCAACTACTTCATGACCTGGAACTGTGGGGAGAGTTGGTGGTATTCCTAATTCTTTCCAATCTCCCTCTATACCATGAAGCTGAGAATGACATACACCGCAGGCTTCGATCTTTAAGAGAATTTCATTTGGTTTTGTAATTTGGTGTTTATCGATTTGTGTTAATTTTAATGGGTTAGTTTCAATTGGCGCACATTCAGAAAGAACCATTGCTCTCATTTTATCCATGTTGACAAGTTTTCCTATGGAAATTTTAAGATTGTTACAAATCTTTTTTGAAAATGTATATTCTACTAGATCTCTAGAAAAAAAGTGACTCAAAAAGGAAATTGGACCGAAAAAGATGAAGCTACTATTCAAGCAATAGTTGTCAATATGATAAATCAAAAATCAATGTTCAAAGATCTTGGAGAAAAAGGTGAATTATATGATTCTTTTAAAATAAAGAATTCTCGAGAATATATCTTAGGATTATTTACTGGCATTGTAATCAATTTGTTTGCAAACTATTGGATTGGAGAGCATGAAGCAGGATTGCTGCCTGATGATCTGAATTACCTGTATCATAAAATTTCGTCTTTTGAAGAAGAAATACTACATGGTCTTTTTGAATGAGAACATTATCAGTTCATAACAATTGAAATTATTATCTCCAGAAAAATCTCAAATACATTAGAAAAATATATGTCAAAATGCATCTAATTTTGTGCCTGAAAAAATTACTGCAGAAGATCGTGAACGTGTGGCATTATTGCAATTAATCACAAATTCAAAACATGAATTTAACAAACTTTCAATTGCACAACTGACTAGATTACAGGAACTCATTGAAAAGAAAGATTACAGCCACGACAAAAAGGCTCAAAAATCCAAAATGAAACTTTTAGGTAAAATAAACGTCCGATTATACGAATTAGAAGAAGGACGTCACCCTATGGGTTGACCAATTAGATACAAATAGTAACAAGATTGTTTGGTATTGTGCCAAAAAATCATTTAGCTTTAGAAACCAGTCCCTATTTACTTCAACATGTAGAAAATCCTGTTGATTGGTATGGTTGGAACGATGAAGCATTAAACAAAGCAAAACAAGAAAACAAACCAATCTTTCTTAGTATTGGTTATAGCTCATGTCATTGGTGTCATGTTATGGCACATGAATCCTTTGAAAATGAAGACATTGCAAAATTTATGAATGAAAATTTTGTAAACATCAAAGTTGACAGAGAAGAGAGACCTGACATTGATGACATTTATCAAAAAGTTTGTCAGATAGCTACTGGTCAAGGTGGTTGGCCCCTTAGCATCTTTCTTACTCCTGATCAAAAACCATTCTATGTTGGAACATATTTTCCAATTTTAGATTCATATGGTCGTCCAGGATTTGGAAGTATACTCAGACAACTAGCACAAGCTTGGAAAGAAAAACCAAAAGACATTGAAAAAACTGCAAATAATTTTCTTGATNNAGAAACCATTAAAACTTCAACAAAACTTGAACGTGTTTTAGTTGATGAGGCAGCTATGAATCTGTTTCAGATAGGCGATTTTTCATATGGTGGATTTGGGTCTGCCCCCAAGTTTCCAAACGCAGCAAATGTCTCATTTCTGTTTAGATATTCAAGAATGTCTGGTCTATCAAAATTCAATGAATTTGCCCTCAAAACACTAAACAAAATGGCAAAGGGTGGAATCTTTGATCAGATAGGAGGCGGATTTCACAGATACTCTACTGATGCAAAGTGGCTTGTACCTCATTTTGAGAAGATGCTGTATGACAATGCACTGATTCCTGTAAACTATGCAGAAGCCTACCAGATTACAAAAGATCCTTTCTATCTTGATGTATTGAAAAAAACACTTGATTTTGTATTACGTGAAATGACATCATCTGAAGGCGGTTTCTATTCGGCATATGATGCAGATTCAGAAGGAGTGGAAGGGAAATTTTATGTCTGGACAAAAAGTCAAATCAAAGAAATTCTTGGCAGTGATGCTGATCTGTTTTGTTTATACTATGATGTTACTGATGGCGGAAACTGGGAAGGAAACAGCATCTTGTGCAACAACCTGAACATCTCAACTGTTGCATTTAATTTTGGAAAGACTGAAGATCAAGTCAGAGAGCTTTTAAAATCATGCTCTGAAAAATTACTAAGTGTACGTTCTGAGAGAACTCCTCCTGGTCTTGATGATAAGATTCTAGTCTCATGGAATGCATTGATGATTACTGCATTTGCAAAAGGCTATCGTGTTACAAATGATAAAACATATCTTGATGCTGCAAAAAGATGCATCTCATTTATTGAGGAGAATCTTTTCTCTGGTGATAAGTTACTGAGAACCTACAAAGACAAAACTGCAAAGATTGATGGATATCTAGAAGACTATTCTTATTTTGTAAATGCATTACTTGATGTCTTTGAGATTGAACCGGACACAAAATATCTCAAACTTGCATTAAAGCTAGGTAATCATTTAGTGGATCATTTCTGGGATTCAGAAAACAATAGTTTCTTTATGACTTCAGACAATCATGAAAAACTAATCATCCGA
>JABAOD010012179.1_pt5 | contig 16322 bp, 20 predicted proteins | sample 7062151 | NCBI WGS metagenome assembly JABAOD01 (sample SAMN14538626, study PRJNA623070) | marine sediment metagenome | biome: marine biome [ENVO:00000428]; feature: marine pelagic biome [ENVO:01000023]; material: deep marine sediment [ENVO:00002113] | place: India: Gulf of Khambhat ... | reverse complement strand
ACTTTCGACTAATCGGTTGAGGGTGAGTTTTCAAGCAGGGCAACAATCTCTGAGATGGCGGCAAAGGCACCCTGACCAGGTTCCGACAACGTGTTCGCCTGAAGATGTCCCGCGTGAGCGCTGGAATGGTTATGTATCGTCTGTGCCATTGCCGGGGAGGCTGCAAGCGCCACCAAAACCATGCTCTTCGCGATGCCAATCATTTCAAGTTCCCTTTCTCCATGTTCAATTTGATTTTGCTGGCTGAGGTTCTCATCTAATATGATTGAAATCATAAATAGGTGACTGTTTTGCTGCCGCCCCCTTTTGATATTTTACCGCTCAGCGCGTTGACCAAGCGGTCGCTCGTATTGGGCGAAGCCTTATTCCTTCAAGGAGACGCAGTAAGAGCGATTTTCTTTCTTCTGGCTGGCGAGCTTCGCCTTGTGCGCCACGGAGAGGGTGGCAACACCGTGCCTGTCTTCAAGGCCGTTGCCGGGGATACATTTGCCGAAGCGGCCTTGTTCTCAACCCGTTATCACTGCGATGCTATCGCGGCCAAGGATTCCACCGTGGTGGTGTTGGATAAGGTCACCATACTGTCGAAAATGGCGTGCGACCCTGAATTCGGCAAGGCGCTTGCGCAGAGGTTTGCCAGCCAAGTGCAAACCTATCGCCGCAAGCTTGAGATCTTGGCCATCCCCGGGGCCGAGGACCGCGTGTTTGTAGCCCTCGCAGACGGTCTTCTGAACGGCAAGGTCGTCGATTTTGCAGACGAGATAGGTCTGTCCCATGAAGCGACCTTCCGTGCACTCTCCAACCTCGTTCGGGTAGGCAGGGTGATCAGGCCACGACGAGGATGCTATCGCGCGAAAATGGTGTAATTACTTTTCGCCCCGAATGGCCGAGATCAATTGTTGCATTCGTTTTTTGTCTGCTAGACAAGGAACTGTAAGTTGATTGTAGAGGGCGCCCATGGCAATATCCTCTCACTAGATAACACATTGTTTTCTAACAAGAGTCGCACTTCAGGGTAGCGCCCTCCGCTACACAAAATAGAAGCGCATAATTTATCTTATGTTAAATATGGACATGGTCAGAGTCCTTTTCACAGTTCGGCCAATTGAATAGCTCTTCGCGTATCTATGGGCGGGAGACCAATAACTGAGAAACCTGCTCAACCGAATCCAACCAATGGGCAGTCCCTGGCCTTCTCCACTCGATCACCTCTCGAATTCGAGCCTGATCGTCTGCTAGATTTCGATAAAAAATGGGCTCATGATGAGCAATTCGATTTCGGAATTTTCGAATCCTGTCGATGTTGTCAAAAAGGCGCGCCCTAGCTTGAGACAGGGAAAGAGACCGATCATAGCCTGGAAATGCAGCGGCAAAGTGCAAATCCCAAATTCGCGCTTGTTGCCCACGCACAAATAGGTTTTGCCAAAACGCAAACTTTAACTCAGCGACTACTTTACCTGCTGTAGAGAAATTGTTCGCGCACGTTTGAAGGTCGTTCCGCGGCTGGTATCCACGTCCCCTCCTAGGCGTCGGCAACGTATATCCAAATCCTCGGTTTAGATGCCAATTTGGGCCGAAGACAGCCTCAATCCCTTCGACCGCGCCATTTCTGATCGACAACTCGCAATACTGAAGCATGATGTAGAAAGCCGCGGATAGGTCAGTATTCCAGCAATATAGCTGCATCGCACGGTGCCTATCACCACCTGTTTCCCTCAAATAAGTCCCGAATCTGGGAGGTGATAAGACCGCCTCCAAGTCCATGAGTTCTTGCGTGCTAAATGTGTGGGCCATCGAAGAAGCGCTTAACGAATTGTTGACGGAGGGATCATATGATCCTAAATAAGAAGCACAAGGCTTTGAGGTTCGCGAGTGCTTGCACTTTCCCTCATCGTCGAAAGATTGAATGACCCGCTGTCGAAAGGCAGCGGGTTTTCAGTTGGAATTGCAAAAAACACAGCTTGCAGCACAAGTCCATTCGTTGGCGAGCCAACGTACCAGATCAGGGGCTTAGGTCAGATGCGCAGTGTTCTTGGTAGTCGTCCAATGCAACTATCACAAAATCTCCATGTTTTGGATCATTGAGATGTACTGGTCCTATTTCCGCAAGATGCAGCACATCACCTGTAAGAAGCTCAAGCAGAACGGTTGAAGTGGGTTAATCTCTTGAGGAGCTATTGTAGCCAACTTTGAGTGCAAGTATCTGATGGGCCAAGAGTTCCGGTTCGATTTTTCCCGCCTCTGCAAGTTGGCAAAATCTTTGGTGAATATCATCTGGTAGATCAAAACTAATGCCGGGCATGACTACGCTTTCAAAGTTGGAAATCTTATTTGATGGAACTCTTCTAGCCTAATTTAGCTATCAATTCGCTACGTCTGCGTCTCATTCCTGCAAATAGATTCGGGAAAAGCCTCTCGCCGGATCTCGATCGAGTGTTCAGCCAGTACTGCCGGAATGCCCTCATCGAAGAAGAATTCTATTCTACCGGGAGTTTCTAGCATTTTGCCGATCTTTGATGCCGATCATTCGGGATGGGCATTCAAGAATGCGTTCCAGTCTGAGGACACCGGTCAAGCAGAGGGTGCAATGGACCAGGTGACTTCACAGTAGCCGTGTCTTTCCCATGGTCGTGGAGTCCCCAACCCCTTTCACGTCACAGATGTCGAGCAATTCAGCGGTATGTCATAAGCGCCTTGTCACTGCGCCTTTTATTGTTGGCGGCATGGACATCCTCTCGACACAAACCGTGGCTTTGAAAGACATGTTCTGATAGGCTTGAGGAACCTCCCTGTTTGATTTTGGATCCTTCCAAGTCACCGCCCTAGCCCAAGCTAGGGCGGTCAACTTTTTCCAAAATCCCACCTATTGCTTTGACCTTTTTCAACAAGCTCGCAGCTTCCCCACCGGGTTTCACCGAGAACCAGCCCCCAAAACCAATACAGCATGAGTTGCAATAGTATACTTTCGTAGATACTGTAGCGCGAACCCACGCAAGGATTCCTGCTATGCGCTTCACCCGCTCAAAAACCCTCATCACACTCGCGACTGCTCTGCTTATCGCCGCTGTTGCACCATCAAAACCCGTGCGTGCGCAGAGCTACCCGATCGATTGCGCGATCCTGTTGTGCCTGGCGGGCGGATGGCCGGCGTCTGAGCCCTGCGCAAAGGCCCGCGCCGAGTTTATCCGGCGGATCACTCCTTGGCCGGTCGAGCCACCGCTCCAGATCTGGCGCTGTCCGATGGGCGCCTCTTTTGAGGTGGACCCTCAGCGGCCGGTTGGCCCGCGGCTGTTCGACGCCCTGCTCCACAAGGATGCTTACCGTCCGCGCCAATCCCGCCCTCTGCACGGCCCGGACGCCACGGGGTTGCCATCCGCTGCCCTGTGGCCCGAACCCGCGCCCGGCACCGATCTCGTGTCAGCGGAGTTGGCATTGCGCCTCGTTCAGGACCGCGCAGATATCGACATCAGCGGGTCGGACTTCAATTTTGTGCGGTCCATTCGCGTCTATGACGTCCGATACGCAAGGCAACACGAGTCAGGCGATGATGGCGATTGCAATCGCAGTGCGCTGGTCATGCTCGGACGCTATGGGCTCCAGGGCGATTTCTCCTGGCAAAGGTCGTCCATATCGGACTTGCCCGCCGCGCACACCGGTGTTGAGCGTTGGGGCCAGTACTGTCCCGGCGTCGATCATCGGTCCGTCTTCGTGGACTGGCGCGACTATGAAGGCAATTATGGGTTCGAGCAGGTGAACTATTAGGGGTCTGCTCCGCATTCCCTAGGGCCTTTGCCCCTGGGTGACCGGATCGCGGCCCGCCAACCCCGAATACACGACACCAACGTCTCTAATCCTGTCGCTGACCCTGGCTGCCGATATACGCCAAGGCCTCAAACCCGAGCGCGCATTTCTCCGCATCGCTGAGCTCGGGATCGCTTGCCGCAACATCTTGCGGACCCTTTGCCCACCGCACCGCCAGGGCGCCTGTATTCCAACGATAGACCCACCCGACGATGGTCCTCTCCTTCGCGCCGATCAGCCGCGCAATTGCGACGGCTTCGGTCTCTTCTTCCTGCACTGGTAATAAACTTTCTATTCAAATTCTGAACGCGGTGCCCTTTTCCTCCCCACTATCAAACGCTAGGGGCGCACACCGGTCGTTCCTGTCTTCAATCATTGCTAAATAAGATTGGCCTGGACGGTCCAAGCCGGGCTTTTGAGCTCCTCTCCGCTCAGAATTAGTCTCGTTTCAAAACCACGCGGTCAAATCCTGTGGTCGGGCTCCGTGGCGGCTTCCACGAGGGCCAACACCTCGGCCGCGTCAAAGCCGATTGCGCGGGCCAGAACGACCAGCTCCACAACATCAATCCGACGCTGACCACTCTCAAGACGTGCAACAAGGGACTGGTGGCATTTAAGCTTTGCCGCCAGTTCGTCCTGCCCAAGCCCGGCCTTGATCCGTGCGTCGACCAACGCCCGACACAGTGCCACCTGCCCTTTGCTTCTGATTGTTCTCGCCACGCGTCACATACCTTTCGTGACGTCGCTACCGGAAGAAATCTGTTATCTAAAAAGTAGATACTGAGAGAGGGTTTCAGGGTCGGTTTTCGTCGGACGATAGCTCTGGCGCACGCGGGTGAACCCATCAGTCCCCCACCACCTTCAGGAACCTGCCGTAGGCTTCACTCACACCCCGCACCTCCTCGAACGCGCGGGCACGTTCCGCCTCCAGGCACCGGAAGTAGGCCTGAGCGTCACGCAGGTAGATCTCGAAGTCGCGCAGGAGGATATCGCGATAGTCCCGGGCCTTTTGCGAATCACGCGGCACATAAGGAGGCGTGGGGGCAATGCAGCCACTCGCAATTCCGGCCCCAGAAACAAGAAAATACATGACCATAACCTGCAACAGGCGACAGGGCTTCAACCTGAGGTTTCTAAATCTTGTTAAGGACTTGATAGACGCCAAGGGCCATGCCTAGAGTTTGAGAGACCAAGATACAGCCGTATCTTTCGCAATATACCTTGCGGTTAATACTATACTATCGTAACTCTGGGCTTCAAGTAAGAACGCCCAGTCGTTGCGCCTTTGAAGAAAGCGTGAGCCGGGCCATGAACTGGGACATCGAAGCACCAAATGTTGTCACGGAAGCCAGGTTCCGCGAGCTCGTGGAAAGCGGCCATCGCGCAGAGATCCTGTGCCAGGACTCCGCGCATAAGAAGGGACCGAGCTACTACGGGACCTGGATCATGCGGACCGTCTCTGACGATGGGGTGGAGAAGCTTCTGGTCACCGCCCGCTCGCGATCCTCGTTCAACGACATCAAGATCCGCGAGTTCAAGACCATCACCGGCGTGGTCTCCTTCCTCATCGGCATCGGCTTCACCCACGCGGATGTGCCACTGCTGGAAGGCCAGCGCACATTGCATAAGCTCTCCGCGTCTGAGGAAGGCAGCAACCGCTAGCCTCCTTCTCGTCCACCTACTCGCCGCGCCTCTGTCGGCCCAGGTCGTGCTGGTCATGAGGCAGGACGGCGCGCTGACACCATCGCAGCCACAAGACCGGTTCGCGCGGACCTATCGCGACGGCCTGCGGCAAGGCGGGCGAGACGATAGGCTGGCCATTCTCGGAAACCCTTCCACCGACCGAGGGGAAAGTGAGGCGCAACTCACCGCGCGGGCTCGCCCGGCGCCCCTGCCTGCAAGCGACGTCCTGTCGGCCATCGAGGCCACGGCCCTGCGCTACGGGTCTCACCCCGGCCTGCGACAGGCCGGTCTCTCCGTCTCGGATTGGCGGGTGCTTTTCCGTGCCAATATCGAGGTGGAGAGCGCCTACCGTCAGGAGGCCATCTCAAGCGCGGGGGCCATCGGCCTGGGACAACTCATGCCTGCCACCGCGCGCGATCTCGGCGTCGACCCAAATGATCCGCTCCAAAACCTCGATGGCTCGGCCCGCTACCTAGCCCTGATGCTGCAGGAGTTCGGCGATCCGCGCCTGGCACTGGCCGCCTACAATGCCGGACCCGAGGCCGTGCGCCGGTCCCGAGGCATTCCCCCTTTCCCAGAAACCCAAAATCACGTGGCCCGCGTCCTCAGGGTCGCGACCCGATTGCAAGGATCCAATTCATGAGACACTCCACATCCCTCTTCGTGACCTGCGCCGCCCTTGTCCTGCTTGCCGCAGACCCCGCCCTGGCCCAAAGCATCGACCTTTCCCCGATCCAAAGCCTCCTGCAGGGCATCGTCGATGCGCTCACCGGCCCTCTTGGGGTCGTCATTGCCACGCTCGCCGTGATTGGGGTCTTCCTCAGCTGGTTCTTCAACATCATCGACCTGCGCCAGGCGCTCTGGGTGCTCGTGGGCATCGCCGGCGTTGCCGCAGCCCCCACCATCGTTGCCGCGGTCTTTGCCGGTGCCTGAACGCGCGCCCCTCTTTCTCGGCCTCGTGCGCCCGCCCAAGCTTCTGGGCTTGCCCATCATGTATGCGATGGTCTGGCTCTTTGGCACGGTGCTCCTGTTCGTCTGGGTGCAACATCTCGCCGTCATCGGCGTGGCCGCCCTCCTCTACCCGCTTTTGTGGAAGGCTGCAGACTGGGACCCGCGGTTCATCGACGTGGTCCTCACAGCGCTGCAGGAGACACCGCCCACGCGAAACCGCTCCATCCATGGCGGGGACAGCTATGCCCCGTGACGAGAGGCTCGATCCCCGCACCCTGACACCGGAGTGGTATGCGCGCGAGACCCGTCTCGCGCATATGCTGCCCTATGTCAGCCTGGTGGATGAGCACACCGTGCGCACGCGGGGCAATGAGCTTTTCCAATGCATCCGGCTCGAGGGCGTCAACAGCTATACCACCGACGATGCCTATCTCGACAAGATCACCGCGCTCTTCGCCCGGATCATCGCCCAGCTCGGGCCGGAGTTCAGCTACTACGTCCACAAGCTCTCCAAGGCGATTGCGCCGGAGTTGGAACCCCTGCGCGAGGAGAGTTTCGCGGGCGAGGTGGACCGGCTCTGGCGGGCGCGGCTCGCGACGCGCGGACTGCGCGACAAGACCCTGACCCTGACGGTCATCCATCGCCCGCCCCTTCGGGGCGCCCTGCCGTTTCTCAACCGCAGCGCCCCTGACCGGCTCAGGGAAGAGACCGAGAAACGCCTGCGACGCCTGGGGGAGGCCGTAAACGTCCTTCTGTCGGGCCTCTCTGAGCTTTCCCCGCGCCTCCTCTCGGCCGAGACCGGCGAGCTTGTCGGCTTTCTCGGAGCGCTCAACACGGGCCAGGAACGACCGCTCTATCCGGCGGGCGCTTTCGGGTTTCTGTCCACCAATGTGGCCAATACGCGCGTGACCTTCCGGGGCGATCATTTTGAGCTTTCCGAGGGCGTGGCGGGGCATCGTTTCGGCAAGAGCTTCACCATCGGGGAATATTCGGAAGGAACCTCCTGCACCATGTTCGACATGCTGAACCTGCCGGTCGACATGATCGTCACCCAGTCCTTCACGCCGATCAATTCGAACCTCATGGCGGGCCGGATCAAGCGGCAGAAACGCCAGATGCAGGCTTCAAAAGATGCCGCCCTGTCCCTCATGGAGGCGCTCGATATCGCCGCCGATGACCTGGAAGCCAAGCGCCAGTGCTTTGGCGAACACCACATGGTGGTGACGCTATTCTGCGACACCCTGGAGGAATTACAGACGCTCGGCGCCGAGATCGTCAATGCCGCCGCCGCCGAAGGGGTGAAGATGATCAGCGAACGGGTGGCCGCCAAAGCGCATTATCTCAGCCAGCATCCCGGCAACCAGCCCAAACGCGTGCGCGCCAGCGCCATCACCAATCGCAATTTCGCGGATTTCGCGGCCTTCCATCGCACCCAACGGGGCAAACCGGCGGGCAAGCTTCCCTGGGGCAAGGTCATCACCCTCTTTCCAACTCCTGAACAGAGCGCCTACCGGTTTTCCTATCACGAGCAGGGCGCACCCGACAAAGAACCCACCAGCGGCCATACGCTGATCATGGGGCGTCCCGGATCGGGCAAATCCGTCCTTTCGGCCTTTCTCATGACCCAGGCGCGGCGCGCAGGCGCCCGGATTTTCGTGTTTGACTACCGGCTCGGCATGGAAATGGCCGTCCGCGCAGGTGGTGGGCGTTACGCGGCCCTGAGTGCCGGGCAGCCCACCGGGCTCAACCCGCTCTGGACCGAAATTGACAACCGCGGCACCGCCTGGCTCTCGGACTGGCTCGCTACCCTGCTCCATCGCCCGGATCGGCCACTGACCCCGGCTCAGACCAACCGTCTCCAGGAGGTCGTGCGCCAGAACGCGGAAGCCGCCAACCCGGCCTTGCGGAACTGGCAGGATTTCGCATCGCTCCTTGTCTCCACCGACGATGGCGGCGATCTGCACCAGCGGCTTCTCGAATGGACCCCGGAGGGGCGCTATGGCTGGATCTTCGGGCAGACCCTGGAAGACACGTTTTCCCTGAAGGGGGATATCGTGGGGTTCGATCTCACCGGCATTCTCGACAGCGAGGCAGAAAAGGAACGCATGGCCGTTCTCTCCTATCTCTTCCGCCGGGTCGAACGCGAGATCGAGGACCGCCGCCCAACAATCATCGTCGTCGATGAGGCCTGGAAGGCGCTCGACAACGCCTATTTCGCCGAGCGGCTTTCAAACTGGCTGGTGACCGCGCGCAAGCAGAACACGGTCGCGGTGATGATGACCCAATACGCGAGCCAGCTTGAGCGTACCCGAACCGGCAAAACCATCGTGGAGGCGGTGCCCACCCAAATCCTGCTGCCGAACATCCGTGCCAATGCCTCCGACTATGCCATGTTGAACCTCTCCGAAAAGGAGCTGGATGTTCTCCTCAACACCGGCAGCGACAGCCGCCTTGCGCTGATCCGCGACGACCAGGGGTCGATCGTCGTCGATGCCGATCTGAGCTCCCTGGGGCCCAATCTCACCATTCTCGGCGGCATGGAAAAGGGCGAAGCCCTCGTGGGCGCCGATTACCGCGACCGACCCGATTTCTGGAGGCTTTCATGATCCGCCTTTTCTTTTTTTTAGCAGCACTCGGCATGCTTACTGCCTGCACCCAGTACCGGGAACCACAGGCCAACTGCTTTGCCTTCCTCGCGGCCACCACGCCCGGGGAGCTCGACTGCCAGTTCACTCCGCTTGGCGCGCCGGAGGACAACAGTGACGCCTAGGCTCTCCCTGATCCTCGTCTCGTTGCTCCTGCCCGCCCTCGCCCTTGCGCAGGGCGTGCCGACGAATGACACCGCACTGACCCTGCGAGATCTCCTTGAGACCCGGGATCGGGAGGCCGATTTGGCCACCCAAACGGAGAAGCAGGCGGTGCGCGCAAGCATCACCGAGATTGAAGAGGCGCAGCTCGCCACCCTGCAGCGCATCCTTGAGGCGCAGACAAATTTTGGTGGCCAAAGCCTGACCGCAATGGTCGTGGATCTGGAGGAGGGAACCGGCGACCCCGACCGCGCGGCAGAGGCCGTCTATGGGACGGGCGAGACCGATCCCAACCCGGGTAGCGCCCAGATGTTCGGGGACGCCGCAGAGACCATCGAGCAGCTCATCATTCGCGTTGCCCGCGAGACCAGTGGACGCGCAGGGGTGGCGAGTGCCGGCCTCTCGCCTGTTCAATGGCGCGCCCTCCTGCAAGCCCTCATCTGGCAGGAAAGCCGGTTCTCCATCGGCGCCCGCTCCCCGGTTGGTGCCTTCGGTCTCACCCAGATCATGCCCGGCACCGCGAGCGATCTCGGCATCCACCCGGACTATTACGACAGCCCCTACCTGCAGGTGCACGGCGGCGCGCGCTATCTCGACGCCCAGCTCAAAACCTTCGACGGCAATATCATCAATGCGCTGGCCGCCTATAACGCAGGCCCCGGCCGGGTGTTCGAATATGGCGGCGTGCCGCCCTTTGCCGAGACCCGGCACTATGTCACCGCCATCCTTGCCCGCTACAATCTTTATCTGAGCCGGATCGGGGGCATCGAGGCCCTGGGCACAATCGATCCCGTGCTCCTCGCCAATGCGCACCTCTCCCTCACCGGACATGGGGCGGCGGTATACGGCGGCCATTCCCCGACCGCGATCCGCCAGGCTGCCCTGCGCATCCGCGACATTGTCGAGCGAATTTCTGAGACCAAAAACGTGCAGGAAAGCATGGCGCTCAACACCTATGCCCGCGCGGAGCTGGGCCGCCTTGTGGCCGCCCGCATCCGACTTAAAGCCGCCCGCGCCCGCACCCTCTCAGCCGCAGATCTTTCCCAAACCGCTGCCCGTCGGGCGGAAGGCGACTTTATGGATTTCACACTCAGGGATTTGGATTGATGAAACACCTGCTTTCGAGAACAGCCTTGGTCCTGACGATCGGACTTGGCCTGCATCTCCCCGTCCCCTCCCCTGCGCTCGCTCAGGGTGTGCCGGTCGTGGACACCCAAAATATCGCGCAGAACATCCAGCAGCTCCGGCAAATGCTCGAAGATGAAATCCTGCAAAACGAGCAGCTGACACAGCTTCGCGAGCAACTCGCCACGCTGACAGACCAACTCGCCGAGTTGCAGCGCACCTATGAGGCCCTGACCCGCATCGCCGAAGTGCCGGAGATTATCCGCACCGAGATGGAAGACGAGCTGAACGGCCTTCTGGATCAGGAGTTCGGGGATATCCTGGCCACCATCGAGGCGATCAAGACAGGGGACTTTTCGGGGCTCTCCGGCTCAGGCTCCGACGAGATCGAAACCCAGATGGACCGGGTGCTGGCCGATCTGGGCTTTGATGAGGACACGCTCTCGGAAATGGCCAGAAGCGGCAACCCGAGCGCAAACCGCCTGGCCACCCAGGCCACCACAGGCGCGCTGGTCTCGGCCGCGGCCCAAAACAGCTATGAGGATGCCGGGCAATCTCTGGAACGTGTCGACCGGCTGGTCGGGCTTATCGATGACATGGATGAGCTCAAGGAAAGTGTGGATCTCAATACCCGCGTCACGGCAGAGCTGGCCATCGCGCTCGTCGCCATGTGGCAGCTCGAGGCGGTGCAGACCGTGGGCGATGGCACCGGCGGCGTGATCGATGCGGCCACCATCGCCGAGGAACAGCGCTTCATGGAGTTCACCCTGCCCGAGCTGAACGCCGACTGATCAGGGGATAGCGACTTATGGCAAGCGAACAAGACATCATCGAAGAAGAACTGGTCTATGGGGCGCTCCGGCGAGAAAAGCTCTGGCAACGTCTCGGTCTGATCGGGCTCATTTTCGGCATCCTCGGCTGCCTCAGCGCGGCGCTGGTCGCGGTTCTGGATGTTGATCCCCCGCCCGTGGTCGTGCCCTACGATCCCGCCACCGGCTTTGCCCTGCCCGAAGCCTCCGTCGGCGCCACGTCGGTGACGGCAAACCAGGCCATTATTGAGGCGGAGGTGTTTCGCTATGTGACCGACCGCGAGGTCTATAACCAGCTCGACAACGATCTGCGCATCCGCAGCGTGCTGCGCCGCTCGGACCGGGCCGCAGAAACCAGCCTGCGCCAGATCTGGGACAGCGCCAATGCCCACTATCCCCCTACGGTTTACGGCCCCAACGCCCGGCTCGATGTGGAGATTCTCAGCGTCAACCGGATCGGGACCAACCGCGCCACCGTTCGTCTGCGCAAGCGCCTGAGTTCGATCAACGGCGCCCAGACCGGTCTCTTCACCGCCACGCTCCTCTTCGAGTTCCGCCCCGAAACCCGTCGCTCCATCGACGAGGTCTGGACCAACCCCTTCGGTTTCACGGTGCTCGAATATGCCATCCGCTCGGACAGATTGGAAAACTGATGCGCTTCTTTACATCACGTCACAAGGGCCTCTCGTCCCCATCACGCGCTGCGCGGCAGGGGTCTGGCAGCTCATCCCGGTCTGAGGCCGCATGGCTGGGTCAGATTGGTTTTGCGACCCTGCTTCTAGCCCTGCTGCCATACGCGACCCTCGCCGAGGCCATCCCGAAGGGCGGCCCCCGGGACAGCCGGGTGCGGCTTGCCACCTATCAAACCGCCCAGGTCTATCGCCTCAGCCTCTCGCTCACCCATGTCACCACCGTCGAGTTCGGCGAAGGCGAAACCATCCGCTCGATCATCGCGGGCGACACCGAAGGGTTTGAGATCGACGGGGTGCCTGGCGGGCAGGCCTTCGCAATCAAGCCGGTCGCGCGCGGCGTGCATACCAACGTGACCGTCTACACCAATCGGCGCAGCTACTATTTCAACGTCGAGGAGACCCCCAGCCCAACCTTCTACGTGGTCCAGTTCCGCTACCCCGACACCAAACCCCGGCAGGACCGAGCCGTCGCAGCCCATCCTCCCAATTACAATTACGGCGCCAGCGCGCGGACCGAGTTCACGCCTACCCGGGTCTGGGATGACGGGACGTTCACGTATTTCGAATTCGCGCGTAACGCCCCCGTCCCCGCGATCTTCCGCTATGCAAGTGGTCGCGAGAGGACGGTCAACACCCAGGCCACCCGAGACGGTGTGATCCGGGTTTCCGGCGTAAGCCCCCAATGGGTGCTGCGGATCGGCGAGGATCTGGTCTGCATTCAGGCAACCCCGCCCGTGGGAGGGACATCATGAGCACCCCCGACAGTGCCGATCTCGACAAACGCCTTGCCGCCTTTGAAGAGGGCAACACCCACCGGCCCCCGACACCCTCGCGTCGCTCGCCGCTTCTGGCCATGGCCATCATCGCCCTGATCGGTCTCGGCGGGGTCCTGCTTTATCTTCTCTCCCAGCCGGAAGAGGAAGCTGCCCTGCCCACCGCAACACCAGATGTGTTCCAGAGCGCCGGTGACGGGTTTGGCGTCCTCGAAACCCTGCCGCCCCCCGCGAGACCAGAACCGGAGGTGATCCTCCTGACCCCGGAGCCCGCCCAACCCAATGCCGAGATGGAAGCCCTGATTGCCTCCCTTCAGGCCCAGATCGAGGAGCTGCGCAGCGCGCCGGCACCTGTGGCCGAAGACAATACCGCTGCTACCGAGGCTATTGAGGCCCTCACCTCCCAGATCGCGGCCCTGCAAACGGCCTCGGAGACCGCCCAGGCGCAGTTTCGGGAGGAGCTCACCGCCCGCGACCGCGCGCTCGACCAGATGCGCATGGATCTTGAGCTGGCCCGGTTGGAAGCCAGCCGCCCGGCCCCCGCCCCCGCCGGACCGTCGGATGCCGAGTTGCGGGCCCGCGAGGAAGAGGCTAGGCGTCTGGCCGATCTCGAACGCCGCGCCTCTGAAGAACGCGCCTTTCAGGCCCGTCGCATCACCTCCCCCACCCTCGCCTTCGGCGGATCTGCCAATGCTGGGGAAACTGAGCTTTCCAAGCGCAATTTCGGGGAGGTGACTGATTTCGTGCTGAACGGGGCCCTGCCCTCCTCCGTCACCCAGGCCGAGGTGATCGCCAATCCCTCAAACACCATCATGCAGGGCACCATGATCCAGGCCGTCATGGAAACCGCCCTCGACAGCTCCCTGCCCGGCCAGACCCGCGCCGTTGTCTCCGAGGATGTCTTCAGCTTCGATGGCACCCGCCTTCTGATCCCACGTGGTTCCCGGCTCATCGGCCGCTATCGCTCCGGCATCGATATCGCAGAGCGCCGCGTGACCATCGCCTGGGATCGGATTATCCTGCCCACCGGTCAAACCATCCGGATCAGCGCCTTCGGCGGCGACGAGCTGGGCCGGTCCGGTGTCACCGGCTTTGTCGACACCCGGTTTGACGCGCGTTTCGGCTCGGCCGCCCTTATCTCGCTGATCTCCGCCGCGCCCGGAACCGCGGCCGCCTCCATCGATGAGGAGACCACCGCCGATGTGCTGGAAGACATCGGCAATGATCTGGCAGACGCCACCGACAGCGTGATCGGCGATTACCTTTCGATCGGGCCGGTCATCTATGTCGATCAGGGCGCGCGGGTCACCGTCATGGTCGACCGTGATCTGGAGATTTTCTGAAGAAATGTCGCTGAGCTACCTCCAAACCTCCCTCGATCGCATCGCAGCCGCGTCCCGCGACGATATCATCGAGATCTGCATCAATCCCGATGGCACCTGTTGGGGCGAGTTTCAGGGGGATCACTTCATGCGGGCCCTGGAGGTGCCGCTGACACCAACCGAGGTCCGGGATCTGGGCAACCAGATCGCCTCCGGCGCCAACACCACCTTGAGCAAGGACCGCCCCATCGTGTCGGTCTCGATCACCTATCGGGATCGCCCGATCCGGGCGCAGGTCATCACCCCGCCGGCCGTCCACTCGGCCATGTCGATCAGCCTGCGGTTTTTCTCCAGCCTGCCCCTCGAGGGGATTGAACTTGCCTTCCTCTACGGGAAGGAACGCAAGCTCGAGAAATTGCGCCTTGAAAAGACACGCGCGCTGCGAGAGGTCGTGGCCTCGGGCAGGATCGACGACGCCCTGACCTTCTGCGTTGAAAACAAGCTCAACATGATTGTCTCGGGAGGCACTTCCACCGGCAAGACCGTCGCCGCCCGCAAGATCCTCTCCCAAGTGCCCCCCGAAGAACGCCTCGTCACCATCGAGGAAGCGGCCGAGCTGCTGCCAACACAGCCGAACGCCGTAACCCTCATCGCCAATCGCGATGCCCCGTTCCAGACGGCCGATGTCCTGCTGACCTCCGCGCTGCGCATGCGCCCCGACCGGATCATCCTCGGCGAAGTACGCGGCAAGGAGGCCATGACCTTCCTCGAGGCGATCAACACCGGCCACGGCGGGTCCATGACAACCCTTCACGCCGAAACTCCGCAACTTGCCGTCCAACGCCTCGCCATCGCCGCGCTCAAAACCGAAATCCCCATGACCTATGCGGACATGATCCAATACATCGAGAACTCCATCGACGTGATCATCCAGACCGGACGCCACGACGGCAAACGCGGCATCACCGAATTCTACCTTCCCGGCGCCACCCAGATCGGAGCAATCCCATGAAAACCTTTGAGTATGATGTGCTTTCATTTCCAATGACGCGTAAGACAAGCCTCGCCGACATGAAGACCAGCTTGAACGCGAAGGGGGCCGAAGGCTGGGAGGTGGTTTCGATCAGCTCATCGGAATTCGCCAATATCGGGCATACGGTGTTCCTGAAACGGGAAACAACATCTCGCGGGGTCGGGTCTTGATGAAACTCAGCCGCGCCTTCACGCCACTGTTGTTGGCTTTTTTCTTGGTTGCATCACCCGCGAGGGCAGACCGTGACCTGGTCCCAAGCATGCAGCAAAGCTTCGATGTCTGCTCCGACCGGCCAGCTGAACCAGCATGGATGCAAAACATCGCACTGCGTGAGGCCTACCAGCGGGTATTGGTCCAGGATATCTATCGGTCACAGAACCTCGAGCGGATTGTCAGGACCGGCAGCTGCGCCTGTGCAATACGTTTCCCTTCCTGGGACGAAGCTGAAGCCACGTTTCGCGCAGACCACACCGGTGCAGACCGGTGGGAAATGTTGAAGGCCTCGGACCAGTATAATCGCCGCGCTAACGCAATGCGCACCGAGGCAAAGTCGATCTGCGAAGCTGAAGGCAATTGGTAAGGTAATCTCCCGATGAGCGTCGTCACATATTTCGTTGAAACCTCGCAGGGCTATCTCGACACAGCCGCCGAAACACAATTCGGAGCGGTGGCCGCGACGGTGGGAACCCTGTTGGTCTTGGGAACAACACTCGTCGTGATCCTCGTCTTCCTCAACATGATCTATCAATACCGGGCCATGGATGGCCGCACCGCCTTTTGGCTGGCGGCCAAGATTGCACTCATAGGGGTATTCGCCACCAACTGGGTTCAGTTCAACGCGCTCTCCTCTGCCATTCTGGCGGGCATTGACAGCATCGCCGGGTCGCTTGTTGCCTCGGTCGGCGGGGGTGCCCCCGGCCCGTCCGGAACCTTCGCGGAAGAATTTGACCGTCTGATCGCGGAACTCGGAGAATATCTGAACGCCGCCGGGTCAGAACTGAACTGGATGGCGGGGGCAATGCTGGACATCGTCGGGGTTCTACTCCTCTCAATTCTTGGCGGGCTGGCGGCCTTTATCCTCGTCGCATCACGGCTCATGATCGCGCTTCTGATCGGTATCGCGCCGGTCATGATATTCCTCACCCTCTTCGAGGTGTCCAAAGACTACTTCGCGCGGTGGCTGTCCGCACTGGTGTCCTTCTCACTTTATCCAATCGTGGTGGCAGGCATCTTCGCGACAATCACCGGTGTTTCCTCCGCTCTCATCGGCGAACTCGGTGACCCAGAAGGGGCCACCAACATCGGCGCACTCATCCCCTTCTTCATGAT
>JABAOD010014991.1_pt2 | contig 16329 bp, 14 predicted proteins | sample 7062151 | NCBI WGS metagenome assembly JABAOD01 (sample SAMN14538626, study PRJNA623070) | marine sediment metagenome | biome: marine biome [ENVO:00000428]; feature: marine pelagic biome [ENVO:01000023]; material: deep marine sediment [ENVO:00002113] | place: India: Gulf of Khambhat ... | reverse complement strand
TCAACGACGGCGGCTCGTTCACGCTGACCAGCGGCGTGCTGAACCGCGACCCGATTCCCGGCGGTTCCTGCGCCGCGGCCGCGAACGGCGCGCTCGACGGCTTCGTCCGCGGCGCCGCGGTCGACATGCCGCGCGGCATTCGCATCAACGCGGTCAGCCCGGAAGTGCTCGAAGTCTCGCGGCAGAAGTACGATGGCTTTTTCCACGGCCATTACCACGTATCGAACGAAGCGGTGGGCCTCGCTTACAGCAAGGCGGTCGAGGGTTGTCTCAACGGCCAGGTCTTTATCGTCGATTTCGGTTGATCACCCGCATGCCGCGGCGCCGAATCGGGGTGGGCTGGAAAATCCTCCCGTGGATACTTGACCCAGTCCGCGTTGTTGCGCAACTGGACGGCCGTGAATCGCGTCAGCCACGCTGCTCGTTGCAACTTACAAGTCGCTATCCAAAGCCCCCGAGCGAGCCGATTTCCGTGTTCGAAGCGTTAGCCACCGATGAAAAAGTCTGATTCAGCCTCGCTGTCGGAATGCGGGCATGGGGCGCTGGCCAGCGCCTTTCAGCGCCTGATCCCTGCCTTCCTCGCCGTGTTGCTGCTTTCATCTGCGGCGACTAGCGTCGCCGGCGACGATGGTCGCGGCGAAGCGCGCAAGCGCGTCGAACCCGACGGCTTCCTCTACGGCATCGGCATGGCGGTCGATGGTGAAATTTACCGGGATTACGATCAGCGCGTGACCTTTATCCCGGTGATCGGTTACCGCGGCGACAGGCTGACCGTGTTCGGACCGTTCGTGCGCTACGCGCTGTCGCGCTCGGGCGCATTCGAGATTTCGATTCTGGCGGAACCCCGGTTCGACGGTTTCGACGAATCCGACAGCGATGTTTTCGAGGGGATGGACGATCGCGAGTTGTCGATGGATTTGGGTGTGGGCCTCGAATACGCAAAAGACAACTGGAAGTTCGAGCTTGCGGGCCTGCGGGATATTCTCGGTCGCTCCGATGGCAGCGAGTTGAGATTCGGATTAAGCCGGGTGTTTCGCAACGGACCGCTGTTCATCGAACCCGGCATCGAGGTGAGTTACCTGGATCGCCGACATGTCGATTATTACTTCGGGGTCGGAGCCGACGAGGTGACTGCTTTCAGGCCCCGTTACGACGGCGACGATGCCGTCAACACGTCGCTCGGAGTTAGTTTTGCAACCCCTGCGTTGTTCGACGGGATGACTCGTTTCGGCTTCGAATACAGCAGGTTCGACCGCAATATTGCGGATAGCCCGCTCACCGCCCAAGACACGAGCCTCGGGTTTTTCCTCGCCTACTCCCGGTTCTTTTAGTCGACTCGAGCCGGGCTTCCGGCCGTCCCTCACCCAGCTCGACAGTCGAACCTCGCGAACGACGCGCGTCGCGCTGGTTGCGTGGTCGGATTTTCTTCGTCACATTGTTAGCGAATCTTGCTAGACTTCGGTTTAAGTACCTTGCAAAGACAGGCAAGCGCCCGCGACACACTGAATGCCCGGAAAAGTCGATAACACCGCCTCGATCCAGCGTCGTAACCTGAATAGAAGCAGGCAGGCGAGTTATGCGGACGAGGAAATGCCCTCGTCGTCGGTGACCTACTCGATGCTGATTTCCGAATCGGTGTACAAGCTGGTAGTTCTTGTCGAACGCCTGATCCGCTGGTTCGACAGGGNNAGCGCTAAACATCCAATTCACGCCGCTTCAGTCGAGTACCCCTGGCCAGTTGCGGTCCGCCGCCGCGATATGCCCCGGAACATCCGAAGTCTGAAATTGCCTGGTCAAATTTGCGACCATGTACCAGCAAAGTTCCACGAAGCACAGCATTGAAAAGCGGGTACGAAGAAAGCGATCATGATCCGCTGCGGCCGGGGACCTTTGGCGGGTCAGGACACGCGCTCTCTCAGCCAGTCCATTTCGAGCGCCCGGTACAGCCGCATCAGGTCGTCAGGGGGATCGAGTTCGCCGTCCCTCAGGGTATCCGGGAAATGAAAACAGGTACGTTTTTTTTCGCACCTGACGACCAACGCCTCGATCGTCGCTGCATGTTCCTTGTAGCGCAGTGCCATCGATACGGCTTGATCGACAACCAGCCTCAATCGCGAGTCTTCGATCAGGATTCCCGTGATGCTGAAATCGAAAGCGGAGTAGTCAATCGATTCGCCGTTAACCTCGATGGTCGCGCTGAAATTCGACCGCGTGTCCTCGCAGAGCGACGCAACCGGCACGCGAAACCCGGTGCGGTTTTCGCCAGGGTCCGGCCGGTGGCTGTTGAGAAACTGGATGATTTCGGGAAGGATGCTCGTGTCGAGAACGATACTGCTCTCCGGCCTGGAATCGTCCACGATGGTCAAGCTGGAATCACCACTCTTGATGGTAATGTCTTTGACCCTGATTTCTTCCATTCGATTTCACCTCTTCAGGTGCTGAATTCAGATAACCCGGCAAGTTATTGAATTACAGAGAATCCTTGTATCGGCTCAGGGTAGGTATTCTTAAACGGTTTGTTACTTTATTTTTCTCGAGATCGGCCCGATGCGGGTGCCTATTCGACCCCGATTTCGCTATTCTCGACGAGAACCGGTGACGGCCCAGGAACTGTGTCATGGTTTCGAATCAGAAAACCAGTTGCCCGCCCAAATTGATAACGGAGATGGATTCGTCATTCGCGAAATCCTCGACTTCATGCAAATGATAGGCCCCAGCCCGGAGCCTGACATGTCGATTCAGCAAAAACTCGATTCCGGCAGCCAGCAAAAAACCGTTACTTCTTTCTCTTACCCTGCCGGAAGGTCCGGATAAAGTGGCTTTAGCGAAGTAAAAACCACCCTGGGCAAACAGATTCAGCGGCGTCTTTTGATTTTTTGAACTATTGGCCGTTAACACGAGATTGATCGTTTCAACCTCGAGCTCGATTCCGGTCAGGCTCGTCACCTCCGAATCACCGGAATCGAAAAAAGACAACTCGTATCCGAGGTGACTTTTTTCCGGTTGAAAGCCGATATGAAAAACCGTTGCATCACCTGCATCGATATCGTTGTAATCGAAATCCGATTCGCCGATGGAAATACCGAGATAAACAAGCCCGGCTACGCGACCTCGTCCCGAAGCGGATGAACTTCGATAGGAAGAGCGGTACGGGGGGCGATAAAAAGGGTCGTGGTAATGCCGGTGATAATCGTGATCGCGGGAGTCGTCATCCTTGATATCTGGTTTATCCCGGGTGATTTCCTCGTATTCAGGCGTGTCGACTATGATATCGCCGTACTCCGATTTACTTGCCGAAACGGGGGCAGTGCTGAATACGGACAAGACGGATATCATCAAGCAGCGGATGGCGATCGTCCGCATATTATATCCTCCGCCAAAGGCGCAGTTTTCGTGCGATAAATTTCATCTTATCAGGTTGCCCCGTGCGCACAAATGTCAGGCTGCGCTGCTGAGCGAACACCGCCGCCCGGCCCTGTTATCCGAGCCTTACATACAGGGCAAAACAGGCTCCCGATTTTGGCTGGTCGAAGGCGAGAAACGACCCAAAAAAGACACCGAAAATATGACTCGAAGAGTGTAGAAATGCCAGCCATTTATAGATAACCTCAAGTTCGAAGTATAATCTAGACGCGTAATCAGGCGTATCGCTTCTCCCTGGAAAATCGATTTTTAATGACAGAAGAAACTGCAACTCGCAAGCTAACTGCAATCTTCTACGCGGACGTTGCAGGTTACAGCCGGCTGACAGGCAATGATGAACTGGGCACTCATCATGTTGTCATGGATGTCCTCGATTACGCACAAAAAACGATCCAGCAGCAGGGTGGTATCGTGTTGCGCTATGCCGGCGATGCGATTCTTGCAGAGTTCTCAAGCGTGGTGTCCTGCGTTGATGCCGCAATCACCGTGCAAAAAGAGCTGGCTTCGCGTAATCAGAATATCCCTGCGGATAAGCAAGTACTGATCAGGATCGGGATTAATCTGGGCGAAGTGATCGAGGATCGGGGAGAAATCTACGGCGACGGTGTCAACATTGCCGCTCGGCTGGAAGCCCTCGCGCCCCCGGGAGGTGTTTGCATTACAGACCAGGTAGCCGAGCAGGTCGCTGGTAAACTGGAAGTTTCATTTGCCAAAGCTGGTCGGCACAGCCTGAAAAACATATCCAAACCGATTGAAATCTGGTGCTGGCCTGCCGAGGAAGCCCGTAGATTGATTCGCGATTCATTCGATTGGCGAAGAAACCTGACCTTGGCCTTCGTACCAATCGTGGCGGTATTGGCCCTGGGTTATCTATTTTTTTATCGTGGCGACGATGTTGTGCCAGCCACGGGACCCAGGATTGCAGTCATTCCATTTGAAAATCTTTCGGATAGCCAGGAGGACCTGTTTTTCAGTGATGGTTTGACCAAAGATATCAACGCTCACCTTTCGAAGTTTTCCAATTTGTTCGTCATTGCGCCCAGTTCCGTAAAGGGATTCGGCACAGAGCCGAAATGCGAAGACGTGCGCGACGAGCTCCAGGTCGACTATATACTCGAAGGTACCGTGCGCCGCTCGCGGGAACATCTTCGAGTCACTACCACTTTCACCGATGCAAAATCCTGCCGCCAGCTAGACGCGCCCGGGCCGTTTGATCGGGATCTCAATGCAGCCAATGTACTCGACGTCCAGCTGGAAATTGCAAAAAAAGTGGTCGCACAAATCGGATCGGCTGATGCGCCGTTGTTTAATACCAAAGTTCAAAACGAGATTCGTCGTAAAGCGCCTAACAAACTGGCGGCCTATGACTGCGTGCTGCTCTCTTACTGGTTTTATGAGACCTTTGAATCCGATCGTCATCGAAAGGCAAGGTCCTGTCTCGAGCAGGCGGTAGAAATCGATCCCGACTACTCGCTGGCCTGGTCCAGATTGGCTTTCAGTTACATCGAGACTAAAAAATATGCTATTGACACGCCAGCTGATTGGGCTGACCTGGCCCGCGATGCCGCTAACCGGGCAATAGCACTTGATCCTGATAATGCCAATGCTTATTACGCGCTGGCTATCCTGACCCAGATGACCAGTCAGGACCTTGTCGAATTTCAGAACTTCTCGGACAAGTCGATAAGCTTAAACCCAAACGATGCGTTTGTTCTGGCCGATCTGGGTACCTGGATGGGTTATGCGGGACAATGGGAAAAGGCCAAGGATTGGGTTTCCAGATCCATGCAACTTAATCCAAAGCACCAAAGTTGGATGTGGCAAACCTGGCACCTCTCATATTTCCTCGATGGAGAGTACGCAAAATCTCGCGACATGGCGTTAAAAATGAACCTGCCGGATAACTACATGGTACAGGCCAGTCTGGCTGCTGCTTTCGCCATGAATGGCGAGCAGGAAAAAGCAGAAAAGACCCTGGCCCAGGTGCTCGAGTTGCGCCCGAACTTTCCGGACGATCCCCGCGCGCCTTTCCGCGCTCGCGGAATGCCAGTGGAATTGATCGAAGGTATTATGGAAGGATTACGCAAGGCAGGACTTGAGGTTAAATCTGCAGAATCTCAAGATTGAAAATCATCCTGTAACAAGCACTTCGTATCTCGGTTTGCAAATGATGGTACGAGACCGGGCGTGTGTCGACGCGGTAAGCCCATCGTACGAATCCAGTTTTCGGCAAGGCAGCGAATACAAACCAGTTAGCCTGGCTTCCGGATCGGCGGTAACGGGTTGCAGTAAAGCTTGTGGAATGGCAACTGGCGCTTACTCGTCTTGTTGTTTTACCTATCACTCCCGGAATTGTTAGGGATCAATTTAAATCTTGATCAGTCGCATTATAATTGGCGTTCGAATAAAAAAGAGATAGCAAAGCAATGAGTAAGTCGTCGATCGAGAGTTATCTGTTTGCCCATCCATTCTTTAGCGGCCTGGACGTCGAGTACGTGAAATACCTGGCGAGCTCAGCCACGGAGCGGCGGATCAAAAAGGGTGCCGCCCTGTTTCAACAGGGTAAACCGGCCAACAAGTTTTATTTGCTGCTTGATGGACGAGTATCCGTCCAGGTGCCGGCGGTGATGGGCCCCGCACTCGAGATACAAAACCTGGGCAAGGATCAAATACTGGGCTGGTCCTGGCTGATTCAGCCTTACCGATGGAGTTTCCAGGCCCTGGCAATGGAGGATTCGGAAGTGCTCGAGTTCGACGGTAGCGCCATACTGGCGCACTGCGAGGAAGACCCGCGGTTTGGCTACGAATTGCTTAAGCGTTTCGCCACGCTGATGTCCGAGCGGCTCGATGCCGCCCGGCAGAAAATGATGGATCAGTGGAATCCCCCCGGATTTGCCTGAGAAAGAGGCATTCTGCATGCGGATTTCCCTTCCATCGGAGAGAAATTTTTCAGTGTCGACCGGCAGTCGTTGTCCGATCTGCCGAGCCTGAGTTGGCGTCTTCCGAAGCGATACGACCGGATTCTTAATCGAGCGGAAGCGCGTGTCGCTGTAACGCCTTCGCCCGGCCGCGGCTGGCGTACCAGGCCAGCGCCGAGGTCGCAAAGATGTACAGCGCGCCCGCGCCCGCGAGCGTGTTCATGCCGGTGCCCAGGTCGATCTGCCAGCCGATCACGATCGGCGACAGCGCGGTGCAGAACACCATCACCGCCGACCCCAGCGACTTGATCGAGCCGAGGTGGCGGCTGCCGTACATTTCCGACCAGAACGGCGCCACCGCGGTCGATTGAAAGCCGACCGTAATGCCCGTCAGTACGAGAAAGACGCCGCCCCAGAACAGGCTGTCGCCCGCGGCGAGGATGATGAGCCCGACGCCCATCGGCAGCGCGACCAGCGGAATCATGCGGATCGCGCCGTAGCGATCGATCAGGTGGCCGGTAACGAGCTTGGTTGCGACCGAAACCAGCGCGTAGACGACGAACAGGCTCGCCCAGCCCAGCAGCGGCCATCCCTTGTACTCGACCAGGTGCACCTGGTGAAAAATGAACCCGGTAAACATCAGCGGCTGCGACATCAATCCCGGCGCGAACAGGTAAAACCACTTGTCGCGTATCACCTCGCCGCGGGTCCACTGGCGCCGCCGGGTAGCGCCGCCGGCCTCGCCGGCTTCGCGGGACAGTTGCTGCAGGTAGTCGCGGTGGCGCTGCGCGTGCCCCTGCAGCAGGTAGACGATAGCCGGCACCATGCAAATCAGCAGCACCGCGCCGACCACCTGCCACCCCTGTCGCCAGCCCACCAGCAGCAGCAGCGAAACGATCAGCCCGGGCATCAGCGCCTCCGAAACCGGGTAACCGAGCCCGGACAGCGCCGTCGCCTTGCCGGGGTGTCGGTCGAGGTATCGCACCACCGCGGTCGCGCTGACCACGACCATCAGTCCCTGGCCGAACTGGCGTATCAGGAACAGCGCGATAAACAGGCTTGCAACGCCAGCGCTAACCGACATCAGCGCGCAGCCGGCGCCGAGGCCGAGCACAACGGCGAGGGACAGGCGTTTCAACTCGACCCGATCGGCCAGCGGGCCGCTCCAAATCATCACCACCGCGCTCAACAGCGTCGCCAGCGAGTAAATAGCGGCGAACTGGCCGTCGCTCAACTGCATCTCGACGCGAATTTCACCGCTGAAAAGGGAAATCAGGAAGGTCTGGCCGGGCGAGGACCAGAACGTCATCAGGAACCCGAACAGCAGCAAGCGCCATTCGGCCCGAATCAGCGCGAGCACGATTTAACGCAAGCCTCGAGACGACTCAACGCGTCGAGCCGATTTTCATTCATCCTGGTCGAGTCGTGCGGTACGCCATTTCAGTGCGGCCTGGAGGCCTTCGCCGCGCAGGATCTGGTTGAAGCGCTGGCGCAGTTCGGTTTCCAGGGTTTCGATCTTGACCGACGTGTCGGCGCCCTTGCGCAGGGCTTCCTGCAGACCCATGATGTCGTAGGTCTGGTTAATGGCTCGCTTGGTCAGGCGTACCGAATCGGGATCCATCAGCGACACCTCTCGAGCCAGTTCGATCGCGCGCTTGCGGGCCTGGCTTTCGGCCACGATCTCGTTGACGATCCCGTAGAGGAAGGCCTCGTCGGCGCTCATGCGGTCGCGCCCGGTGAGCAGCATTTGCTTGGCCCGTTTCGGGTTCACGTACCAGGGCAACAGCAGTGCGACGATGCTGCTGCCGAATCGCAGCTCCGGCTCGCCGAACAGGCTGCCTTCTTCGCACACGGTCATGTCGCAGGCCAGCGCGATCGAGAAACCGCCGGCGAGTGCGTGGCCGTGCACCGCCGCGATCGTCGGCTTGGGGCTGTGCCAGAAGCGCATGATCAACTTGAGATCGGCGTTGATTGCCTTGCGCCAGTCGGCCTCGGTGCTGCGGTTGGCCTCGATCCCGGCGTGCAGGTCGAAACCCGCGCAAAAGGCGCGGCCGTTACCGTGGATGACGATGGCATGCACCGCGTCGTTGGCCTCGATCTGGTCCAGCGCGTGGTTCAATTCCTCGATCATGGCCGGATTGATCGCATTCAGCTTGGCGGGACGATTCAGGCTCAAAATTGCAACCGGGCCCTTGCGGTCGAACTCGATGGTGGAGTAGGGCATCGATGCCTCGATCGGGTGGTGGGTTTAACGAATTATAAGCCGCTTTTGACCGGGCCGCATCGTCTGAATCGGCCGATTGCAGGTCGTGGCGTTAGCGCGTCTATTTCACCCCGCGCAACGGCAGGGCAAATATCTCCCGATCGAGTTTGCTCCGGCACCACGGAATGAGCCGATAAAACGCTCTGAATTTCCGCCCGGGTGAGTTAAATTGTGCTGCGACAGCACAGGATTGGTGGAATATGCCTGAACTCAGCGGCAACGGCAGCGCCTTCGAACTGCTTGGCCCGGCAGACGCGCCGGNNCTCGGTTTGAACCGCCAGGTCTGGGAGAAATATGCATCCCGCCTGGCCAATCGCTACCGGGTGCTGAGCTACGATCTCTATGGTCATGGAGAGAGCGCAGCGCCACCCGGTAAACCGTCCCTGACAATGTTTGCGCAGCAACTGCAAGGTTTGCTTGATGAGATTGGTGTCCAGCAGGCCGCGTTGCTCGGCTTTTCGCTCGGCGGTATGATCAACCGCCGTTTCGCGATGGATTACCCGGCCCGGGTCAGTGCCCTGGTGGTACTGAATTCGCCGCACGAGCGTTCCCCCGACGCGCAGCGCCTGGTCGAGCAGCGCGCGCTGGATTCGGCCGCCGGCGGCCCGGGCGCGACCCTCGATGCGACCATCGAGCGCTGGTTCACCGCGGATTTCCGCGCCGGCCACCCGGATTACATCGATCGCGTGCGCAAATGGGTGCTCGCCAACGACGCCGAAATATACGCTCAGTGCCGCCAGGTGCTCGCTTTCGGAGTGATCGAACTGGTTCGCCCCGAGCCGCCGATTGTCCACCCGACGCTGATTGTGACCTGTGAACACGACAGTGGCAGTACGCCGGCGATGAGCCAGGCGATCGCAAGCGAAATCGACGGTGCGCAGGTCGTCATCGTGCCGGGACTGCAGCACATGGGCCTGGTCGAAAATCCGTCCTTTTTCCTCAACGAGATTGCTGATTTTCTCGAAACGACCAAGCCCGGCGTGGCCTGCGATTAAGGTGTCGCCCGGTGGTCGAGGTAGGCCTGCACCTCGTCGTGCAACCAGTCTCGAAACAACCGTAGCGGTTCGCCTTGCCGGGTGTTGTGGCTCCAGATCAGGTAGTAGCCGTAACCCCGCAGGCGGATATCGAACGGCTCGACCAGTCGGCCCGCGTCGATTTCGGCCTGCACCAGCGGGTTGGCCAGCACCAGGCCGTGGCCGTCCACCGCCGACTGTACGCGGACATTCGGGTCGACGATGACCGGCGCTTCGGCGAGTTGCGTCGCGGCGAGTCCGGCCGCGCGCAGCCACTGGGGCCAGTAATCGATATCTTCCTGGTCGCGCAGCAGGGTTTGTTGCAGCAAATACTCCGTTCGACCCAGCCCGCCAGCGCGCTCGATCAGCGCAGGCGCGCAGACCACGAACATCGGCATTTCGAGCAGTAATTCCGATTCGCTGCCGGGAAACCGTCCGTCGCCCCAGCGGATTGCGAGGTCGACATCCTCGAGCGAGAAATTCGGATCGTTGACCGAATGCTGGATTTGCAAGGTAAATCCGTGGTGCGAATTGAGGAACTTGCCGAGCCGTGGGGACAACCAGCGGGTTACGAAATAGGTGGTCACCGCGACGGTCAGCCTTGTGTCGGCGCGCTCCGGGAATATCCGGGAAATCTCGTCATCGAGCTCGGCGAACAAGCGATGCACGGCGCGAAACAATGCCTTGCCTGCCGGCGTGAGTTCGACCTGGCGCGTCCGGCGATGGAACAGGGTGCTGCCGAGTCCCGCTTCGAGTTGCTTTACCTGGTAGCTGATCGCGCCCTGCGACAGCGATAATTCGCTGGCGGCCAGGGTGAAACTGCAATGCCTCGCGGCGGCTTCGAAGGCATGCAGGGCCTTCAGTGACGGGATTTTCTTGAATCGATTCATAAATTAAATTATTTAATAAATAAACCAAATTATTTCGGTTGTACCATAAACCGTATCAACAATAAACTATTGGTTTTACAAGGCATAACAGGTTCATAACCGTATTTCAGGCCGCCATGCCAAATCGAAAAAACTACGCTATGCAGGCAAGTTTCCGGCCTTCACGCAGGCTCGTCGGCGATGTCTGAAGAATCAGCCGAGCCCGCCAACGGCGGCCGTCGCAAGCCGAAATCGGCGTGGCACTACATCCCGCCGTTACCGCTGCACGCGTCGCCCTACTTTAGCTGGCCGCCGCGGCCGGTCGCCTGCGTGAAATGGATTCTGCGCGGCTGGCTGCCGCTGTCGGAGCGTCTTGTCGTCCTGGTGTTGTCGATCCTGTCGTGGCTTTATTTTCACCCAACGCTCGAGCGTTGCCGCGAATTCGCGCCCGACTGGATCGCGCAAATCTACCTGCGCAACCTGGCGTTGATGTTCCTCGTCGCCGGCGGCCTGCACCTTTATTTCTACGTCTGGCGGCGCCAGGGTGACGAACGCCGTTACGACGCCAGGCCATTTCCGCAAAACAACCGCGTGTTCACGTTCCGCTCGCAGGTACGCGACAACCTGTTCTGGTCCTGCGCCAGCGGGGTCACCATCTGGAGCGCGTACGAGGCGCTGATGATGTGGGCCCTGGCGAACGGTTATGCGCCCTTGCTCGAGCTGCCGGGCGACTGGCCGTGGCTGGTACTTTTTATCCTGTTGTTGCCGGCCTGGGAAACCTTGCATTTTTTTCTGATTCACCGCCTCATCCACTGGCCGCCGCTGTACCGGCGCGTGCACTCGTTGCACCATCGAAATACCAACGTCGGCCCCTGGTCTGGACTGTCGATGCACCCGGTCGAGCACCTGATCTACCTGAGCACGGTGCTGATTCATTTCGTCGTGCCGGCCAACCCGTTGCTGATCATCTTCCACCTGCAGTACTTCACGTTGACGGCGGCGACCACCCACACCGGCTACCAGGGCATCGTCGTGCGCGGCAAGCTGGTCCTGCCCCTGGGCACCTACCATCACCAGTTGCACCACCGCTACTTCGAATGCAACTACGGCGGTCTCGAGGTCCCGATGGACAAGTGGACCGGAAATTTCCACGACGGCACGCCCGAATCACATCGGCAGTTTCTCGATCGTCGCCGGCAAAAAGCGAATGCCTAAGCTGACCGTCAGGCACCTGCTCGAATTGAAGGGCGTGCGCCAGATCGCGTTCGTACAGGTGGCGCGCGGCGAGGAAGCGATCGCCGCGGCGTCAGCCGGAATGGATATGATCGGCACTGGCTTCCGCCCTGAGACGAGGCACTTTCCGACCCTGGTGCCGGATTCCCATTTCCAGTTCGGCCTCGCCTGGGGCCGCCACGCGAGCGCCGAGGAAGCCCTGCGCGAGGCGATGCAGGCGATGGAAGCCGGCGCCGAATCGATTTATTGCGCGATGAGCCCGCAAATCGTCGAGGTCCTCGCACGCGAGGGGGTGCCGGTGATCGCCCATGTTGGCCTAATCCCACCCAAGGCGACCTGGGTCGGCGGCTTGCGCGCGGTGGGACGTAACGCGGAACAGGCCGCGCAGGTATATCGAGACAGCAAGGCGTTCGAGGCGGCCGGCGCGTTCGCCCTCGAAATGGAAGTCGTGCCGGCACGGGTCGCGACCGAAATTACGCGCCGCGTATCGATATTGACCATATCGCTGGGTTCCGGTAGCGGCTGCGACGCGACCTACCTGTTCTCGGCCGACCTGCTTGGTGAAAACCGCGGGCATATCCCGCGCCACGCCCGGGTTTACCGTGATTTCGCGGCCGAGCGGGATCGGTTGCAGCAGGAGCGCATCGCGGCATACCGCGAATACATCGCCGATATCGAGAGCCAGAGCTTCCCCGCCGGGGAGCACGAAGTTTCGATCGAGCAGGACGAGTTCGAACGCTTTCTCGATTCGATCGACTCGGCAAACGGGGCCTGATGCGCGACTCGGCCCGTGCCGTGATCGTTGGCGGTGGAATCGGCGGCCTGTCGGCGCTGTATCACCTGACGCTCGAGGGTTGGACCGACGTGGTCCTGGTCGAGCGCGACGAGTTGACCTCGGGAACGACCTGGCATTCGGCGGCGCAATGCCCGAACCTGGCCTTCAACCAGTTGCTGCTAGGCCTGCGCAGCTACACCATCGAGCTTTACCGGGAACTCGCCGGGGATCCGGATTACCCGATCAATTACCACCACGCGGTCGGCGGCCTGCGCCTGATTACCGACCAGGACCAGCTCGACGCCTGCCATCACATTATCTCGGTGGCCGACGGCATGGGCGTTGTGCTCGAATTGCTCTCGCCGCGGGAGGCGGTGGAGAAAAACCCGTTGCTGAACCCCGACGGCCTGATGGCCGCGCTTTACGACCCGCTCGACGGCGATATCGACCCGGCACAGCTGTGCCAGGCGCTGGCGCGTCGTGCGCGCAGGGCCGGCGCCGAAATCCAGCGGCATAACCCGGTCGAGGCGCTGACCCAGCGTGCCGATAACGGCTGGATCGTGCATACCCGCGAGGGCGACATCCGCTGCGAGCACATCGTCAACGCCGCCGGCTACCGCGCCAACGAAGTCGGTAAAATGATCGGCGTCGAATACCCGATCGTTTCGATGGAGCATATGTATTTCGTTACCGAGCCCATCGACGCGTTGCGCCAGCGCGAAACGCGCGTCGCAATGGTGCGTTGCCCTCGTGATCGTTTCTACCTGCGCCAGGAAAAACAGGGTTTGCTGGTCGGTATATATGAACAGGATTGTAAAACCTTCGGCATGGACGGGATCGACCCCGGTTTTGTCAACGCGTTATGTCCCAACGACCTGGATCGCTGCCTGGCGGACCTGGAACCGGTTTTCGCGCGGCTGCCCTGTTTGCAGGAGGCCGGGATTCAGTCGATGGTAACCGGTCCGATTACCTACACTGCCGACGCCGGGCCGCTGGTCGGCAAGACGCCGGGGCGGCGCAATTGCTGGCAAATCAACGGCCTGCGCGTCGGCATCGGCGAGGGTGGCGGCTACGGCAAGATGCTGGCGCAGATGATGACCGGCGGTCAGACCGACTGGGATTGCTGGCAGCTCGATCCGCGCCGCATACCGGGGGGCACGACGCTCGAATATACCGCGCTGAAGGCGATCGAGGATTACCGGCACGAGTTCCAATGGCACCTGCCGCACGAACACCGGCCCGCGGGCCGGCCGCAACGCACGACGTCACTTTATTCGACGCTGCAAGACGCCGGGGCGGCCTTTGGCGTGGTTAACGGCTGGGAACGCGTCGCATTTTTTAAACCTGCCCCGGATTTTATCGAAACGCACGGCTACCGCTTGCCCAACTGGCACGATACGGTCGAAGCGGAAGTCAAGTCCCTCGCGAATGCCGTCGGTATCGCCGAAATATCGGGTTTCAATGTTTATTGCATTCGCGGTAAAGGGGCGGCCGATTGGCTCGAGCGTCTCAGTTGTTCACCGGTACCGTCACGGCCGGGAAAGGTTGGGTTGTGTTATTTCCTGAATCGGCACGCCCGCGTCGAGGCGGAGGCGACGCTGGCAAGACTCGAGCAGGACTGCTTCTGGTATTGCTCCGCCGCGGCCGCCGAGCAACACGACCGGGATCGTCTGCACGAACACCTGGCGCCCGGTTCCGGCATCGAAATCAACCGCCTGACCGGCGCATACTCGACCCTGGTGCTGGCCGGAGCGGATGCCCCGAGCGTACTGGATGCGATTGACGGGGGCGATGGTTGGGGAAAATTCCCGAAAATGAGCGTGAGGTCTTTTGCGATCGCCGGGCACGAGGCAGTCGTTATGTCGGTCAGTTACTCCGGCGAGCAGGCATTCGAGATCCATATTCGCGATGACAACCTGGTCGATGTATACCAGGCCCTGCTGGCGGCCGGCAAAGCGTATCGAATCGGTGGATTCGGCGCCTACGCGATAGACTCGATGCGGCTCGAGTGCGGTTACGCACACTGGAAAGCAGATTTACTCGATGAATTCAACCCGATCGAAGCTGGCCTTTCGCGCCATGTCGCTCTCGACAAGGCGTTTGTCGGCAGGGACGAATTGATTCGGCAAATTCAAGCCGGACCCCGGCGCCAGCGCATGCTGCTCGAAATTGACTGTGAATTTGCTACCGCCCAGGCGGGCGAGACGGTCTATCAGGATGATCGGTTGATTGGTTCCATCACCTCGGCCGCCTGGGGATACCGGACGGATCGTAACCTGGCGATGGCTTACCTGTTGCCGGATTACTGCCGCCCCGATACCGAATGCAGCGTCAGGTTACTGGGCGGTATGCGGCCGGCAGCGGTCGTGGGCAGTCGCGTTTTTCCACCCGGCACCGAGGCCGCCGACCGTCGCTCCTGCATGGACGAAAGCGCTGTACGCAGCAATAATCGATTTAATCTAGCCCGGTAAACAATCCCGGCCGAGGATTTATGAGGAGATTTTTATGTATTGAATTTAAGATGTTTAAAGCGTATGGTTTTCGCAATCGCGTCCAGATATAGACGTGATTAATATAATCAAAGTATTAAAAGTTACAAACCGAGGAGAAATATCTGATGAAATTCAAGCAAACTGTGATCAGCGCGGTGCTCGCCGCTGGCGTGAGCCTTTCGGGCGTTGCCGCCGCGGCTGATGTTGTCATAGGGGTTCCGAACTGGCCTTCGGTAGCCGCTACCGCGAACGTGCTCAAGGTCGTGATCGAGGAAAACCTGGGCCTCGACGTCGAGCTGCAGAACGGCACCAATCCGATCGTGTTCGAGGCGATGGACTCTGGCGCGATGCACGCGCATCCCGAAGTCTGGATGCCGAACCAGCAAAACCTGCATAACACTTTCGTCAAGGAAAAGAAAACCGTCGCGATGAATCCCAACGGCGTGCCCGCCTTCCAGGGGATGTGCCTGCCGAAGAAGCAGGCGCAAAAATACGGGATTACGTCGATCGACGACCTGACCAATCCCGACAAGGCCGCGATTTTCGACAGCGACGGCGACGGCAGGGGCGAGATCTGGATTGGCGCGCCCGGCTGGGCCTCGACCAACGTCGAGAAGATCCGCGCCAAATCCTATGGCTACGACCAGACTTTCGAACTGACCGAAAGCGACGAGACCCTGGCCTACGCCAATCTCGACAACGCGATCAAGACCGGCAAGCCGTGGGTCGGCTTCTGCTACACGCCGCACTACGTGTTCGTGCTGCACGACATGCAGGTGCTCGAGGAGCCGCCTTACGATGCGTCCAAGTGGAAAGTCGTGCAGCCGACCGACGATCCAGCCTGGCTCGATGTCTCGTCCGCCGGTACCGCCTGGGATACGGCTTACCTACACCTGCACTACGCCAAGGAGATCGAGGAGAAGCATCCGGAAGTCGCCAAGCTGTTCAGAAACATGAAGCTGACGACCGACCAGGTCTCCGAGATGACCTACGCCCTCGTCATCGACAAGAAGGATCCCGTGGAGTATGCGAAGGAGTGGGTCAAGAAGAACGAAGACGAAGTCCTGAGCTGGCTGACCAACTAGCCTAATTGAATTAACGAGCCGCCGGCTAAGCACCGGCGGCCACTTTCTTACCGGGGGGTGCGTCATGGCGGAGACGGTCGTCAAGGCCAGCAATGTCTGGAAGGTATTCGGCGAGAACGCGAAGGACGCGATCCGCGCGATCAAGGAAGAAGGCATCGGCAAGGCCGAGGTACTACAGCGCTTCAATTGCGTCGTCGGCGTGCAGGACGCGACCTTCGAGGTGCCGCGCGGCGAAATCTTTTGCATCATGGGATTGTC
>JABAOD010006979.1_pt3 | contig 16352 bp, 16 predicted proteins | sample 7062151 | NCBI WGS metagenome assembly JABAOD01 (sample SAMN14538626, study PRJNA623070) | marine sediment metagenome | biome: marine biome [ENVO:00000428]; feature: marine pelagic biome [ENVO:01000023]; material: deep marine sediment [ENVO:00002113] | place: India: Gulf of Khambhat ... | reverse complement strand
AATCGGCCTCGATCGGCCTAATCTCGGCGATCTGCTCTTCGGTGACCTGGAGCGGCTGGAATCCGTGACGCAAGTAGAGAGAGGTCACCGCCGTGGCCGTGGCCACATCGAACAAGCCGTCCTCGGGCCCGGGGTCGATCCCCAATCGACTCAGTGCCGCCTCCAGCTGCTCGACGTCCTCGCCCTGCATGCCGGGACCGAGGTCGCGGAAGGAAGGAAGCTCCCCCTCCAGCAGGAAGACGGGGCGGTTGGAAACGGTGAGCACCAGTCCGCCCTCCTCGATGACATCGCCGGGCGACGGGAGGCTGGTGGCGACCCGGGGGGCGCTCTTGAGCCCAGTCTCGGGGAGCCACAGCTCCTGGGGGGAGCCGAACCGGCCCGTGCCCCGCGTGACGATGTCGGTGGACAGGACCCTGCTCTCGGCCGGTACCAGGATCGGCGAGGCCTCGGGCGGCGCGGTGCGGGCGGCCTCCTCGGCCGGCGACCTGATGTTCTGACCGGCGATCCATCCGCCTGCGGCCGCCGCCACCACCGCCAGGACCAGCACGGTGACGGCGGTGCGGCGCTTCATGGCGGGAGCGGGGACCTAGCCGAAGATCTCGTCTTCGATCTTCTCGAAGACCGGGTCTAGGACGGTCGCCTCGCAGCGCACGAAGATCGGGGCGATCGCCAGCTCGTAGTCCTGCAAGTCGCGCAGCCGCTCGGCGGCCTCACCGGTCAGCGAGGTCGGGTCCTCGCCGTCGGTGATGGCCTCGAGCCGGTCGGCCAGGTCCTGCTCCACGTCGTCGGGATGGGCGACATCGAAGCCGCCGACCGCCATGCAATCGGAGAAGGCCACGATGGCGTCCTGGGCGCGCGGGTCCTGTTCGACGAGGGCGTCGGCCGGGTTGAAGAAGGTGGTCGACATCTCCTCCTCGGTGAACAGCTGTGCGGCGGCCTCCCGGGTGCAGCCCCCGGTGCGGGAGAAGTCCTCCAGTTCGAGCGCATACGCCAGGGTGGCCTCCTGGTTGTCGCCCCACAGGGTGCGGCGGTAGGCGTCCTGGTCGGTCTCCGACAGGCTTCCGAGGATGGCCGCGTTCTCCTCGCCGAGCCCCACCTCGACGATCGGTTTGGGGAACTGGGTGGTGATACCGAAGCCGTAGGTTTCCACGAACTCGCTGCCGCTCATTCCGGGCGCCGACTTGTCGGATCCCATCGCCCGGTTGATCGTCGACCAATCGTTGGGAACGTACTCGAAGCCGGCTGCGCTCATGCACTCACCGATCAGCACCTCGATGGCTTCGGCGCGCTCCACCAGCTGGTCGAACGGAAGACCGAACTCGTCGAGCCCGAACCCGAACTCCTCGACGGCCGACTGGCCGCTCCCACCGCAGGCGGCCGCCACCACGGCCATCGCCAGGACCGAGCCGACGACTCGATGCAGCGCGCTCGGATGCATCTTCTCCCTCGGATCGTCTCCCGCAGTAAACGACTGCGTACCTGAAGAGTTGCTGAAAACAGGCTAAACGTCCGGCGTCACCGTGGGTTCCAGATGCCGTCACCCGCTCCGGGGGATGGTCCGGAAGCCCGTCGACCTGAGCACTCTCTACAGCCCGGCGATCCGGCCGGGCAGCGACCGATGATGGGCCCCGGCGGATCGCTCCTCCCCGGAGCACACGGCCGAGCGATACCACGCCGGCGACCCGTCCACGGTGGGACTCTCGGCCCCAATCGGCCGACACCATGCGACCGCAACGAGTAGGGTCGGCAATCGCGATACGAGGGGCCGCGCATATGGCTCGGCCGTCGCCGCACAGGGAGGTGCACCATGTCAGATGCCAGTCAGTTGCCGCCGGCCGCCGTAGTCGTGCGCTATCGGGTCGCCGACTTCGACGCCTGGAAAGCCGTGTTCGACCGGAACGAATCGGGCCGCAAAGGGGCGGGGTTCCTCGGGCACCACATCAACCGTGCCGAGAACGATCCCAACAACCTCAGCCTGTACTTCGCCGTGGCCGACGTAGACAAGTTCAAGGCTTACGTTTCGTCGGACGAGCTGAAAGCTCTGATGCAGGAGGCCGGCGTGGAGGGCGAGCCCGACTTCTCGTGGATGACCCCCTTGAGAGAAGCCGTCGTGTGGGACCGAGAGCTCCCGGCGATGATCATCAGCCACCGGGTCGAGGACGTGGACGCCTGGCTGGCGGGGTACGACGCAGCCGGCGAGCTGCAGCGGGCCAACGGGATCGTCGGCCATGCCGCCAATCAATCGATGGACGATCCGTCGATGATCGTGGTGTATCACCAGGCCGAGTCGTTCGACACGTTGCGGGCGTTCATGGCCCTGGACGAGCTGCGCTCGGTGATGAAGGAGGCAGGAGTCATTTCCGACCCCGAGGTCACCTACCACACCGGAGGCTGGGGCAAGCAGTACTGATCGCCCGAACGCGTTCGGCCGAGCTGTTTCCCCCCAGCGAGCGGAGCGAGCTCGGTCCCCCAGCGAACGAAGTGAGCGTTGGGGGGAAGGTACCGCAGGCCGACCGAAGGGAGGCCTGGGGTAGGGGGGCTTTTCGGCGAAGGTACCGCAGGCCGACCGAAGGGAGGCCTGGGGTAGGGGGGCTTTTCGGCGAAGGTACCGCAGGCCGGAGCGCAGCGAAGGGCTGGGGTAGGGGGCTTGGGAGTCCGGCGAAACCGGGAGGGGCTCGCGAGGCCTCGCGTCGGTAGGACGCCCCCTCCGCCTCTTCGAGGCACCTCCCCCAACGGTGTCCTGTCGCGTCGTTGGTGCGACGGGTTGGCATCGAACAGCACCAGCGGCGCATCCTTCTGGGTAGCACAAACCACCAGGAGGTGCGCCGCTGATGAGTGTCCATGATGCCGTATTGAGCCATCAACGCCAGCTGGTAGCGCTGATCGAGCGCTCCGAGAACAAACGGGCCGCCTGTCGCCAGGCCGGGATCCACCACTCCACCTTCTATCGGTGGCGGGCCCGCCTCCGCACCGATCCCCGGATCGAGGTCCCACGGCGGCGGTGGCGGGACCTGCGCATCGATTCCCAGGTGGTGGATCTGCCGGTGCTGTCCCGCTACCTGGAGCCCTCGATCACCGGATTGCGCCGGGATCTCGACGACTACCTCGCCTACTACAACTGGGAACGCCGCCACAGCGGCAAGTGGAACCGGGGCAGGACTCCCGTTTTCATCATCCGACCCAAGGAGAAGCTCACCTCATGAAGGCCCAGGCGTCGCACCCATCGCGAAATGCGACAGCTCCGGGGGAGGAAACGCGCCGTCGGTCACCCCAGCGAGCGGAGCCCCTCCTCTTCCGGGGAGCAGGGGCCTACTCGAACCAGGTGTCCAGCACGTCCTCGTACTGCTCTTTGGCTCTTCGGGCCTCGGCAGAGGGTTGCTCGAGGGTCACCCGGGGAGCGGGGTAGGCATAGAAGTCCCCGCTGCCGTGGGCGGCCAGCCCGTCGCCAATCTCGACGTAGCAGAAGCCGTGTCCGTCGAATACGCCCGGCCGGGCCTCACCCTGGATGTCGGCGGCGATCGCAGCGGCCACCACCTGCGCTTGACTCTCGGCAAAAACCCCGGCCTTGGGGAGCAGCATCGAATTGAGCAGCCTGACGGCGGCCACATCGCCGATGGCGAACACCCCCGGATACTGAGTTTCGAGGGTGTCGGGGTCGGACAGGATCTCGAGGGTCTGCGGGTGGACCGGCACGTAGCCACTGTCGTCGATGAGCCCGGCGTCGGCCATCACCGCCGGGGCCCGGTGGGGTGGAATCCCCACGAGCAGATCGCAGGGCACGGTCTGCTGCTCGAAATGGAGGGTGCGCGAACCAGGATCAATGCTCTTCACCAGTTGTTGCGGGTGGTAGGCGACTCCCCGGTCGGCCAGCATGCCCTCGAGCGCCTCACCGACCGCCGGTCCGGTGACGAGCATGGGATGCGGCTCAGGCGTGTAGATGGACAGCTCGATCTGGTCCCGAATGCCGCGCGCCCGAGCCATGGACTCGATGAGCATTGCCGCTTCGTAGGGAGCGGCCGGGCAGCGGAAGGGTGCACCGGCGACGAGCACGACGATGCTGCCGCTGTCGAAGTCTTCGAGCGCCTGGTGCAGCTCCAGTGCTCCTTCGGCCTCGTACAGGTTGTAGGCGGCCTCCGAGAACCCCGGCACGGACCCGGGCGCCAGCTCGGCACCGAGTGCCAGTACCAGGTAGTCCCCGGCCAGCGGGCCGGCATCCGTGTCCACCGTGCGGGCAACGGGATCGAGGCCGCGCACATCGGCACGGATCCATTCGATGCCGGACCGCTTGAGCTTGTCCATCGGCCGCCGCACCGCATCGAGGCCATCCCGCTCACCGGTCATGAGCCACAGGTTGGACACGCCCAACCCAAAGGTGTCGCTGCGCTCCACCACCACGACCCGGTGTTCGGACGGCAAGAGGCTCCGAAGATGATGGGCCGTGGTCAACCCACCCCAGCCTCCGCCCAGAATCAGCGTCGTCGTGCCGCCCATTGCGTCACCCCCCGGTACGGTCGACTTACTTGCCCACGAGTCTGCGGACGACCCTATCGACCCTCTAGAGGCCAAAGACCCCAAACCGGACTCCCCGCAACTAGCGGCCCCTCCGCCTCTTCGAGGCACCTCCCCCTCCGGGGGAGGAAACGCGCCGTTGGTCACCCCGGCGAGCGAAGCGAGCGATAGGGGGGAGTCCGGCGAAGCCGGGAGGGGGCTTGTGAAGGCCTCGCGTCGGGGGGTCGCGCCCCTTCCGCCCGTTTCTCCCCCCAGCGAACGGAGTGAGCCTTGGGGGGAGTCCGGCGAAGCCGGGGGGGAATCCGATCATTTCCTGCCGGGCCCAGCGCGCCTCGATGAGCCCCGTCGACCACGGCTCAGATCTCGACCTGGCTTCCCACCTCTATGACCTGGTTTACAGGAAGCTGGAAGTGGCCGGTGGCGGCAGAGGCATTCCGTTGTAGAAAAGAGAAGAGGTGATCCCGCCACAGAGCCATGCCGGGTCGTTCCGAAGGTATCACGGTTTCGCGACCGACAACGTACACCGCGTCGGTTGGGTCGAACCCAAAGTCGGCTGCAACGATCGTGCTGAGCGCTGACGGAACATCGGGCGGCTCGAAGAAACCGTATGTCAGCACGACCTGATAGAAGCCCTCACCCATCTCGTGAACCGCTGCCCGGGCGGCATGCGGGACCCTGGGAACGGGCCCCGTCCGAACCGCTACTACGAGGACCGTCTCGTGAAGCACCTCGTTGTGGCGCAGGTTGGCCAGCAACGCCGGTGGAACCGCCCCGGGCTCGGGAAAGAGATACACCGCCGTGCCGGGCACTCGTGCCTGGGGATGGGTGGCGAGCGAGCCGATGAGCCGCTCCAGCGACAACTCACCCCGCCGCAGCCGCGCCGCCAGCAAGGATCGGCCCCGCGTCCAAGTCGTCATGAGCGTGAACAGGCCGGCGCCGACCACGAGCGGGATCCACCCACCGGCCGAAACCTTGACGATGTTGGCCGAGAAGAACGCGAGATCGACGACGAGGAACACTCCGGTAACTGCAGCGGCGAGCGGCGCCGGCCAGCCCCATCGCTCCCTCATCACTGAGAACAACAGCACCGTCGTGATCAGCATCGTCGTCACCACCGCAACCCCATACGCTGCCGCCAGGTTGGTCGACGACCCGAACCCGACCACCAGCGCCACGCACGCCAGCATGAGGCCCCAGTTCACGGCCGCGACGTAGACCTGGCCCATCTCACGTGGCGATGTGTGATCGATCCGCACCCTGGGCAGATACCCGAGCTGGACCGCTTGCATGGTCAGCGAATACGCCCCGGAAATGAGTGCCTGCGAGGCGATGACTGTGGCGGCCGTCGCCAGCACGACCATCGGCATCAACGCCCAGGCCGGAGGCATCCGGTAGAACGGATTGTCGACAGCGGAAGGGTCGACCAACAGCAGCGCACCCTGTCCGAGGTAGTTGAGCACCAGCGCGGGAAACACCACGACGAGCCAGCCCAAACGGATCGGTCGTCTCCCGAAGTGACCCATGTCGGCGTAGAGGGCCTCACTCCCCGTAACCACCAGAAAGATCGCGCCCAACGCCAAGAATGCCAGCCGGGGCTGCGAGGCAACAAACCGAGCGGCGAACCACGGATTCACCGCGGCAAACACACCTGGCTCCCGTGCGATCTGAGTCAAACCGAGCACTGCCAACACCGCGAACCACACGATCATCACCGGACCGAACAACGCGCCGACGGCGGCCGTCCCCCGCCGTTGTATGGCGAATAACGCGATGACGATCAACACGGCAAGCGGCACGACGAATGATTCGAGACGTGGCGCTGACACCTCGAGACCCTCAACGGCCGCGAGCACCGATATCGCCGGCGTGATCATGCCGTCGCCATACAGCAGGGCGGTGCCGAACAACCCGATGAGAATCAACGCCCACCGAAGCCCCCGCGCCTTCCGCAGCCCGGTCGGCGCAAGCAGGGCCGTCAGCGCCATAATGCCTCCCTCACCGTGGTTGTCGGCGCGCATCACGAACGCCAGATACTTGACCGAAACGATCAGCACGAGTGCCCAGAACATCAGAGACAGGATCCCGAGGACGCTGTCACGAGTCACCTGCAGGCCCTCCGCCGCCACGAAGGCTTCCCGGAACGCGTACAAGGGACTCGTGCCAATGTCGCCGTAGACGATCCCGAGGGCACCGACCGACAACAGCAGCAAATACCCGGGGGGCCGCCGATCGCTCATACACACCTACCCGGAGAGAGCCGGCGGCCACGAGAGGCGGCATCGGGCCGGACCGCCCGACCGTGTACCAGCAGAATCGACCTCGAGTTGGACGAGCAGCCCGGCGAGGTCGACTCGACACCTGGGCCGGCCGCCTGGTTCGGAGCATGAATTGCGGCGATCGAGGGGCACCCCTGCGGCGCCTCCCAATAGGCCGGCGACCTTCTCCCGGTCCTGCCACCACAACGTTGGTTCACGGCCGGTACTTCGACAATCGATTCCGCCTCTGGCGCCGCATCGGCATGGCGTCGCGAGCCGGTAGCTTCCGGAGTCCGGCAGTAGTCCTGGAGGGCAACCGCGGCAGTGCGGATGCGCTCGCCGGCGATGGCTTTCGGATTCGCGGGCGATCTCATCCCTTCCAGATCTCCGCAGCAGAATGGGTGGTGGTCGAGGAACCTCGTCGCTGGATGTCACCGCCGGATCGGCCGACCCGGTCGGGCGCTGGGGCGAATCGTACATCTGAAGAACTCGTGGACCGGCGCGATCGTGAACGGATACAAGAAACTGATCCCCGGCTGGCCGTTTCTTCTGCGGATTGTGCTGCTATCCCGGCCGTTGATCGAGGCCGCACCGGACGCCTCGAACCGCTCCGCCGTGCTCGAGGGCTGGGCAGGAGGGCTTCCGCGTGGAGCGCCGCCCCCTCCGGCCTTTAGGGCCACCTCCCCCTCCGGGAGGAAACGCGCCGTCGGTCCCCCCAGCGAGCGAAGCGAGCGTTGGGGGAGTGCCGAGGAGCGCAACGACGAGGCGAGGGGGGTCATAGGCACCTCCCCCTCCGGGAGGAAACGAGTTTCGAGCGGGTTCGACGGCGGCCTCCCTAGGCTGTGCCAACGATGCGGATCGCCGTCTTCAGCACCAAGCCATACGACCGGCAGTACCTCGTGGCGGCCAACGAGAAGCACGGCCACGAACTCGTCTTTCTCGAGTCGCGGTTGAACGAGGAGACCGCTCCCCTGGCCGGCGGGGCACCGGCCGTCTGTATCTTCGTGAGCGACGTCGCGTCACGCCCGGTGCTGGAGCGGCTCCATGCCGACGGCACCCGGCTGCTGGCGCTGCGATCGGCCGGGTTCAACCACGTCGACCTGGAAGCCGCCGACGAGCTCGGCGTCACCGTGACCCGGGTACCGGCCTACTCCCCGCACGCCGTCGCCGAGTTCACCGTCGGCATGATCCTGGCCCTCGACCGCAAGTACCACCGGGCCTACAGCCGGGTGCGCGAGGGCAACTTCTCCCTGGAAGGGATGAAGGGATTCGATCTTCACGACCGCACCGTGGGCATCGTCGGCACCGGCAAGATCGGCCACATCGTGGCACAGATCCTCAAAGGCTTCGGCTGCAGCGTCCTGGCCTACGACCTCCACCCCAACGACCGGACCCGGTCGCTCGGCGTCACCTACGTGGGACTCGAGGATCTCCTCGCCCGCTCCGACATCATCACCCTCCACTGCCCCCTCACCCCCGACACCCACCACCTCATCGACGACGAGGCGCTGCAGCGGGTGCGGCGCGGGGTCATGCTGATCAACACCAGCCGGGGGCCGCTCGTCGACACCGAGGCGGTCATCGCCGCACTGAAGGACGGCCGCATCGGACACCTGGGGCTGGACGTCTACGAGGAGGAAGGTGACCTCTTCTTCGAGGACCTGTCGGACCAGGTCATCCAGGACGACGTGTTCTCCCGGCTGCTCACCTTCCCCAACGTGCTGATCACCGGCCACCAGGCCTTCTTCACCCACAACGCCATGGTCCAGATCGCCGAAACGACGCTCGCCAACGTCGACGCCTACTCGTCCGGCCGGCCGTCGGGCAACGAGGTGCAGCCGGCCGCCGTCCGCGGCTAATCGGCAGCGAGCCGGCACCTGCTGGCGTGAGCCCTGGTCCGCCCTGGCATCGGGCGTCAGGCACTCGATTTCCCTGGCAAGCGGGAGCTACTACGAGATCACGATCGTCTACACAGGCGGCACCTTCGCAAAGGCCCTGATGCAGTGACCGTTCGCCTCTAACGAGCAGACCACCGCAGGAGGAAGCTCTGGGGCGGGGGAAACGGAGGCCAACCGGAAGGAGGGATTGTCATGACCAGCATCAGCGAGACCAACAGGGCGGCCGCAACCCGGTTCATCGAGGGCTTCAACACGGACGATTGGGAAGCCGTCCGGGAGGTGGTTGCCACCGACTTCGTCCTGCATCATCCGATCGGCGGCACCAACCAGCTGGGACCGGAAGGCATGATCGCCGTGTGGTCGCACTTCAAATCTGCACTGCCGGACTCATGGCATCCGATCCCGATCATGATCACGGAGGGCGACCTGCTGGCGGTGCTGCTGCCCACCTACGGCCATTTCACCGGTAATCCCCATCAGGGCATTCCCCCGACCGGGGAATGGCTGGAGTACGGCATGGTGAACATCGTGCGCCTCCGGGACGGCAAGGTGGCTGAGGGGTGGTTTGGAATGGATCCGCTGGCGGAGGCTCAGCAGATGGGCGCCGCGCCGTCACCGCCGCCCCGCCCGCTCAGCGATGTCGAGACGGCGAACATCGAGCTTTTCCGGAAGACCGTCAACACCGCCGGTCTGGAGTACGACAACGTGACCGCCTTCGGTGATGTCGTCGTGGCGATGGGGCCTCCCCAGTACGCCGAAGATGCCAAGGTGCGCACGCTCGAGATCTACCGGGCCAAAGCCGACGCTCTGTCGCTGGTGCGATCCCACGAGTTCCCCACCATCCCGCCGTTTGCGGGTGCCTTGTCGGTGGATGCGGACCTCAGCCTGGCGGTGGTCTTGCGATTCTTCGAGCACGTGTTGAACAGACGTGATCTGGATACTCTGGTCGAGATCGCTTCGCCGGACATCCTCATCCATGCCACGGCCATGCCTTGCGAAGCCAGCTTCTACGGCATCGGTGGTGTAAGCGGCTGGCTGAGGGAGGCCTGGGAGGCGTTTCCCGATCTGAGCATTGTCGATGACGCCTCAGTCGCCCAGGGCGACATCGTTGCGGTGCGCTGGACGGCACGGGGCACGTCGAGGGGCTCGTTCTTGATGCTTCCTCCGACGGGCGAACCAGTCGACTACACCGGCTTGTCGATGTACCGCATCGAGGACGGTCAGATCGCAGAGATCTGGGAGACGAGGAACACGCTGGGCATCATGCTCCAGCTGAACCCAGACATCGGCGGTGGTCAACACCAGCACTAGGCGGGACGCGGACGGCGACGGGGACCTCGATCTTCTCTTGCACTTCCGACTCGGGGAACACCGCCCTCACGCACGGTTCCACAGTGAGAGCGCTGACCGGCCAGACCTTCGCTGGCACCTGCATCGCCGGAAGTGACAGGCTGCGCATAGTGGGAGGCTGAACCCCCCGGGGCCTGACCCCCCGAACGCCCGGCGCCGACGATCTGTCCGGGCGGAGACCGTCACGCGATCTAGCGATGGACAATGGGCCGCTCCACCGAGCTCCAAGTGGTCTGAGGACCGGATAGAGCCGTTGGTATCTCCGATTCCGGCCGTTCGCCCCTGCCCCATCGACCGGGGCGACAGTCACGATCGAAGATCTAGGACACCCAAGCGGAGGTGACAGGCATGCAAGTGGAATTGTCCCGAACCTATCCCGTACCTCGGCACCACGGATTCGAGTACTTCATGGACGTCGGGTCGTGGGCAGACTGGACCACCCTCGACGTGACCGACGTAGAGGCAGCCGTGTGGCAGCAGCCGGGCGACACGATCCGGTATTCCCGCACGAGCGGTCTCCCCGGATTCCCCATGCAGGGCACCGCCGTGCTGGACGAGGTGGTTGCGGATGAACTGGTGCGGATGACCCTGACCACCACCGGATTGCCGGCCATGCCCATCGAGTGCCGATTCGCCGACGCCGGATCCGGTGCGTTCACCCTCACCCTGACCGTGCATACCGACGATCCCGCTGGCTTCTTCCAGGATGCCCTCCAACAGCTCCTCTTCATCGAGAGGCTCACGGCCCGGGACATGCGCAGATCCCTCGGCGGACTGGAACGGGTTCTGGTCGAGACCCCGGTGGGTTGAGCGCAACCGGCGATGCAAAGCCGACGGCCGGCACTGCGACGGGTTGCCGCGCATCGATGGACCGGCCCGACCGCAGTGTGAACCGGCAGAGAGGGAACGGTGGCATGAACCGCCCCCGGGTTGGTGTTCAGATCGGAGCGTCAACGCGACCGGGCGACGTAGCAGCAATCGCCTCCGAAGCGGAAGGGCTCGGGTACGGCGAGGTCTGGTTGGCGGAGGATTACTTCGAGCTGGGCGGCGTCTCATCGGCCGGCGTGGCTCTGGCCGCCACCCAGAGAATCCCGGTGGGCCTCGGCGTGGTCTCTGCCGTGGCACGACACCCGGCCGTGACGGCAATGGAGTACGCCACACTCGGCGGCGCCCATCCCCACCGCTTCATGGCCGGGATCGGACACGGCGCCCCAGGATGGGTGCGCCAGATGGGCCTGCAGCCGGCCTCGCCGCTTCGGGCGCTGCGAGAGGCCGTCACCGCCATCCGGCGGCTCCTCGCCGGCGACGAAGTCTCCGGCGACGGCGACTACTTCCACTTCGACGGAGTTCGTCTCCGCCACCCCCCGCCCGGCCCGGTGCCCCTCTATTTGGGGGTCCACGGTCCGGCGTCTCTGCGCCTGTCCGGCGAATTGGCCGACGGGACCGTGCTGGGATGGTTCAGCTCGCCGGGCTACGTGGCCTGGGCCCGGGACTGCATCGAAGAAGGTCGGGCACGAGCCGATCGGCCCGAAGTACACGAACTGGTGGCGCTGTGTGTGCTGTCGATATCGGCGGAAGACCCGGTCGACGCCAAGCAGAGGATCGCCGGCTGGGCCACACCGATGCTCACCCAGTTGGCGGCTTCGCCCCAGCTCACCGCCTCCAGCGAGGGCGCCGAGCTGCTCGCTCACTTCGAACGGGAAGGGCACGACGGAAATCGGGCTTCCCAGATCCCGGAACCCTTGCTGGGCCGCTTCGTGGCCGCCGGAAACATCGCGGATTGTGCCGACACCGTTGCCGACTTGCTGGAGGCGGGCGCCGATCGAGTGGTTCTGGTGCCCAACCCGGCCGGTTACTTGTCCACCGGCGACATGGTCGAGCAGATGCGCACCGCATCATCACTGACCCGAACCCAGTGGTGCGCATGAACCCTCTCGAGTGGTCCAGGAGGAGGTCACCCGTCCCGAGCCCTCCTGGAGCCACGCGAAGGTTGGACCCGCCGCACAGACTCCCCTCTTGTCGGCTCAACCCGCTCATTGATCGACGTAGCCGTCATCCCAGGTGCGGGTTGGGTCGTGAGATCGCAGGTCGACACCGTGATCGACGAAGGCCTTCAGCGGTAGCAATACGTTCAGCCACCGGGCGGAGGCCTCCCCTGATCTGGCGCAGTCGGCGCCTGGGCACTGTGAGCCGACACCACTCTGCGTAGAGGTGTAGCTTTTGCGGTGTTGCACGGCTCTGCCCATATCGCGGGGAGCTGAGGTCAACGCCATCGGGCAACAAAGCGACGAGGCCACGACGACCTCGTCCTAGGTAAGCACCGTCGAGGAAACGGGGAAAGGGGCATCTATGAGACGATCAGTGCTGCTGGTGCTGTTGGCGGTTGTGGGTCTGGTGATGGCGACCGCCGTTCCGGCTGGGGCCGATGCGCCAGCGAAGACGGAATACACGACGTTCGAGTGGATGTGCGGCAGCGACACCAGCGAGGCGAGGATCTGGTTCAGCGGTCAAGATGACAAGCTGATGCATGCCCGCGGGGTCGTCAACTCTCTTGTGGAGTACGTGCTGGTCGACGATGTGTGGCAACAAGTGGGTACCAACACCACCGTGGCTAACGTCAACGTGGAGGCAGCCACGTTCGAAGGTTCGTTCTGGGGCACCTACAGCCTGCGGGCCGACATCATCGGCGACTTCGACGGCACATGGAGCTGGGGCAACTCCCCGAACGGACGTGCCTCCGGCAAGGGCGTAGGCGACGACGCCGGGAAGATCGCAAAGACGACCCTCCTGGGGGCACCCCCAGAAGGTGCGCCCGCGCCTCCGCCTCCACCATGTGACCCTCTTGGGCTCACGTTCACCCAGGTAGTCATCATCGACCCGCACGGCTAATTAGCAACCGACTCGAAACGATCGCACAGCCTCCACCGCATCCGCCGGTGGGGGCTGTTCGAACCCGGCGTCCGCTGCTCCACGCCCACACAGATCGCCAAATACGGGCGATATCACGCATCTCGCCAAATGCTCGAGCTCGAGAACGGCACGCCTGCGCTCGCTACTCGAACTCCTCTAGGAACATTCGTGAACCCTGACCCACGCCGTGAAAGCGTCGCTTGGCTACGGGCCGACAGATCGATGGGGCTCCTCTCCAATCGAGGCGCTGACTGTGAAGCGCGTCGAGTCAAAGAGGTTTCACCTGATATTTCCGAACGGCCAGGGCATCTACTTCGAGCCCCAAGACGAAGATGGTTTCGCAGCCGCAGTCCCCAAGGTGTCAACGCTGGTCGAAAACTGCGCGGGAATCGCCGGTTGAAAACTGCGCGTTCTAGCGGGTCTGTTCGGTGGCCATCACCTCCTTGCCTTTGCCGCGGAGCCGGTAGCTGTCGCCTTTGAGGACGATGACTTCGGCGTGGTGGACCAACCGGTCGACCATGGCGGCCACGGCCACGGCGTCGCCGAAGATCTCCGCCCAGGCGGAGAAGCTCTTGCTGGAGGAGACGATCAGCGAGCTGCGCTCGTAACGGGACGACCCCAACGAGAAGAACCGCGAGGCGGCTTCGGGGTCGAAGGGGATGTATCCGACTTCGTCGACGATGAGGAGGGGGATCCGCCCCAGGCGGGTGAGCTCGTCGGCCAGCCTGCCGGCCTTCTTGGCTTCGGAGAGGTGCAGCACCCACTCGGTGGCCGTGGCGAAGGCCACCCGATAGCCCAATGTTCTTCGACGTGATCGTCAGAGCGCAGACGTGGCGGAATGCCGGATATCTCCTGTTGGCCTTTCCGCTGGGGATCTTCTACTTCGTGTTCCTGGTGACCGGTCTGTCGCTCGGCTTCGGCTTGCTGATCACCGTGGTGGGAATCCCGATCCTGGTGGGCATGCTGGCGGCCGCCTACGGCCTGGGCGAGTTCGAACGGGGGCTGACCAACCTGATGCTCGACCAGAACACGCCCCCGGCCCACCGCCTGGGCGTCACCGGAGGCCTGCGGGAGAAGGTGAAGGCGCTGCTGCGTAGCTCCGAGACCTGGAAGGGGGTGGCATACCTCTTCGCAGAGTTCCTCTTCGGAATCATCGGTTTCACGCTGGTGGTCACGGCCGCGGCCTCCTTCGCGCTGATCGCCACCCCGCTCTTCTACGTCATGGAGTGGTGGATCCCGAGGGACAACTGGCCGTCTTCGTTCTGGGTGGTCGACACCCTGGGCGAGTCGTTCCTGGCGGCCGGCGGCGTTCTCCTCGCCGGCTTCATCCTGCTGCACCTCAACAACTGGGTCGCCCGGGCATGGCGTGCGTTCGCCGGGTTCATGCTCGCACCGACCGAGCCAGTGGTGCCCGTCGAGCACCCACACTTAGAGGAGAAGGTGTCGGTGTGAGTCGTCCGAACTAGGGGTTTCCGCGCACGACGGCCGCGCCCCCTCCGCCCTGTTTCTCCCCCCAGCGAACGGAGGGAGCTCGTTTTCCCTAGCGATCGAAGCGAGCGTTGGGGGGAAGTACCGCAGGTCGACCCGTTTCTCCCCCCAGCGAGCGAAGCGAGCGTTGGGGGGAGTCCGGCGAAGCCGGGAGGGGGGCCTTCGCGCCGCCAGGACGCGCCCCCTCCGCCTCTTCGAGGCACCTCCCCTCCGGGGGAGGAAACGCGCTTGTTTCTCCCCCCAGCAAGCGAAGCGAGCTCGGTCCCCCAGCGAGCAAAGGGAGCATTGGAGGGAAGGATCAGGCCCGGTTCAGTCGGGCGCTGACATGACTCTGAAAGGGCTGCTGGTCGGTGCCAAGCCAGATCTCGTAGCGGAGTAGGTCGCCGTCGACCCGATAGCTACGTCTGAGCCGGGTGACCCGCTCGATCCCCTCGGCCATCGGCGCCGCCTTCGCCTCGAGCGAGATGGACGTCCCTTCCAACCTCCCCTCCGAGAAATCGGAGCCGGCGGTCAAGGACACGTAGGCGTTGATGAGCTCTGAGTCGATCATGCGCCAGAAACCCATCTCGGTGTGCAGAGGTGATCCGTCTTCCGGCGACCACGCTCGCTGTTCGTAGACAAGCCAGGGCCCCCCCCGGTGCGAAAACCGGATCTCTTCTTCGAAGCGAAAGGATCCAACAGTGTGAAACCGACCGTCGCCCTCGCCCCGCCAGGTCCCGAGGAGAAAGGCCAGCTGCTCGAGGCCCGGATGTAGTCCGGACACCTCACTCATCGACATCCTCCTTTCTCGGTTCCGATGGCGGGGAGTCGAGCCGCTTCTCGAACCAATGATGGGCGAAGGGTTCGTCGTTGAAGGCATCGACTTCTTGGTAGCCGGCCGACCGGTACAGGGCGATGGCTTCGATCAGGGACCGGTTGGTCTCCAGGCGGACCACGCCGACGCCCCGGTCGGCGGCCCGAGACTCGAGCTCGGCGAGCAGCCGCCGGCCCAGTCCGATTCCCCGGACGGAGGGGGACACCCACATCCGCTTGATCTCGGCCGGCCCGTCATGGTGGAACTTGAGCGCACCGCATCCGACGGGTACCTCCCGCAGCCGGGCGACCAGCAGCAGACCGGCGGGCTCGGTGAGCTCATCCACGTCGGCCGAGATGCTGCGCGCCGGGTCGAAACCGGTTTCGAAGCGGACGTCGAGCTCTGCGAAGTATTCGTCTATGCAGAACTGGGCGTCGGCGCTCGAGGGGTCCTCGACCGCGATCTGGACCTCTCGGTTGACCGCCGGGCCCTGCTGTTGGCTCATTTGTCCGACCTATTCAGAGAGGTGTCCCAGCCGCCGCGTGAGAAAATGTTCCATACCATCGCGTTCGGTAGGTGAAGCTTCGGCCAAGACGGGCCGGACGGCCACATCCCGAGTCGGGCACCGTCACCCGAGACGCCCATCTGCGCCCGCAACCCGCCGGGCCGGCTACGCCTCGACGAGCAGCAGCAGCGTTTCGGGCCGGACCCCGTCGAACTCCATCGCTTCGGCGGCAGCCTCGGACTCCATCACCTCTTGGAACGCCGCCATGTCGGGGACCTCCAGCAGCACCCCGGTCCGGTTCGAACCTTCCGGATCGGTGAAGGTCCGCACCGTGATCCCCATCGGTCCGAAGATCTCACTGCGCCGCGGCGAGCTGAGCCAGTGATCGACGTCGTCGACCTCGTGGAACGCCATCAGCGTGGTCATGTCCACCTCTCTCTCTGTCGTCCCGCCCAGCACCGAGCGGTACCAATTCCTGTGAACCTCTTGCCCTCGGCGAGCCGCAACGACTCCTCGACGGCCGAATCTAGCCACTCGGTTCGCGCTCGACAGCCCCGGTGCCGCCATCGCCCACCTCGAGCGGGTCGAGCCGGTGACGCCAGATCGCCCGAACCGCGCTCGTCCCCCGGTGCCGCCGTGTCAGA
>JABAOD010006584.1_pt1 | contig 16353 bp, 11 predicted proteins | sample 7062151 | NCBI WGS metagenome assembly JABAOD01 (sample SAMN14538626, study PRJNA623070) | marine sediment metagenome | biome: marine biome [ENVO:00000428]; feature: marine pelagic biome [ENVO:01000023]; material: deep marine sediment [ENVO:00002113] | place: India: Gulf of Khambhat ... | reverse complement strand
TGGAAGGGAGGCTAGCGGATATCCCGGAAATGGTACCGCCGCGGCGGCGGGCCGTCTCCGGAATTCCGGGCTGAGTCGTCACCTCTTGCTCAGGAGCTAACATGATTTGCGCAACGTCCCGTCGCTCTCGAGTGCGCCTTGGCGGCTTTGGACGGACCGCTCTGCTGGGGGCCGTCGTCGCCCTGCTCGCGGTGCCGTCCCTGGCCGAGGCCCAGAGCGACAAGTATCAGCGGATGCGGGATCGGATGCGGGACAGCCAGTTCCAGCTGTTCAGCTCGCCGACCATGGTGCTCGACGTCAACCAGTTCCAGTGCGGGCTGCGGAACCAGGGCGACACCTGCTCGAACGTGTTCAACAGCCCGACGGGCGGAGGCGGATTCTGGCCGACCGGCTCGCCCAACCAGTACATGTTCAACGCGGGCCTGAACATCGCGGGCATCATCCCGGCCGACGCGGGCTTCGACTGGGCCGGTGATACGGTGGCCGCGTACTTCTTCGACGCGACGGGCTTCCAGGCGCACGGGACGCCGCTCACCGAGATCTTCAGTTCCCTGAACGCCGACGACCTCGCTAACTGGCCGGATGGAAATGTCACGGGTTTCCCGGAGCTGACCGCGTTCGTGCGAGATGCTGACCTCTTCGATGAGGTATTGCTCGATCGCACGGCCGCGTCGCAGCAGGACAGCTGGGTGGCCTACTGGGACGGCGACCCGGCGAAGCTGGCCCTGCGGCCGCACCCGATGGGTATTCTGGTGGAACAGCGGACGCTGGCCTGGAACTTCCCGAAGGGGAACGAGTCGATCATCTACTTCATCTACAACTTCACGAACGTCACCGACAACCCGTTCTTCCAGAGCATCAACGAGGCGAAGTTCGCCATTCAGCTTCCGGATGCGGGGTGGACGATCGACTCGATCTATGTGTCGTTCGATGCGGACCCCGATGTCACGAACGATTTCGACAAGAACTTCTCGACCGCCATCCTGCCGTTCAATATGGGGGTCTCTTACGAGGGCGAGTTCGTGGCGCCGGACTTCGACTACCCGCCGGCGCTCTTCTTCCCGCCGTTCTTCACCAGTGCACCGGGGATGGTCGGGATCAAGTACCTGAGGAGCCCCGTCGATCCGCTCACGCAGCAGGAGTTGGGGCTGACGATGTTCACGATTCACGAGAACTGCAGTCAGCCGGGCGCCGTGTTCTGCGATCCGGAGACGCCGCCTCAGCTTTGGCGCTACCTGTCGGGCAGCAACAATGCGGGGCTGGGCGACCCGCCCTGCACCTTCGCTGACCCGAAGGAGCGGCGGCTCTGCTTCCTGTCGCAGCAACCGACGGACACTCGCTTCCTGCAAGCGTCCGGCCCGTTCTCGCTAGAACCGGGGGAGAGCCAGACGGTGGTGACGGCGATGTTCGCGGCGGCCACGGTGGAGACGCCGCTGATCGTGCCGGGGACCCCTCAGAACAACCCGCCGGGGATTCCTTCGATCCGCCCGGGCTGCGCCCCTGATCCGATCCGACCGATCGAGGTGGGCGCGGGCTGGGTCTCCACGCAGCCGGAGGCTTGCACGGAAACGCCAGGGGTGATCGACCAGTTCAAGGTCGACTTCGTGCCACAGAGCCTGCTCGGGAAGGGTCTCGTCGCGCAGACGATCTTCGACAACAAGTTCCTACTCGGTTTCGCGCCGGATAAGCCGACGTTCTTCCTGGTCCCGGGGGACAATCAGGTGAGCGTCGTTTGGCAGGAGAGCGCCACCGAGCAGACCGGTGACCCCTTCTTCGAAGCGGCCGGCGATCCGGAGAACGAGCTGTTCAACCCCAACTATCGGCAGTTCGACGTCGAGGGCTATCGGATCTACCGGGGCAGCAGCCCGGCGAATCTCGTGCTCATCGCGCAGTTCGACAAGGATCGATCGGTCTTCACTGACAGCACCTGCGAGACCGACGCCGAGTTCGTGGCAGGTGACGAGTGCGATGAGGTGGTGGAGGTCGATATCGTGAGCCCGTTCGTCCAGTTCCGGGGCGGCGACGTCGTTCGCTTGGACGACGGCCGCCTCTTGCAGGTGGGCGGTGACACGGCGTTGGCGGCGGAGATCAGAGCCGGCACCTCGCGTCCGTTGACGAACAGCGGGATCCCGTTCGCCTTCGTCGACAGGGGCGTGCGCAACGGGTTCCAGTACTTCTACAAGGTCACGGCGTTCGATATCAACAGCCTGGCGTCGGGGCCGCAGTCGCTGGAGTCGGCGGGCGACGTGAAGAGCACGCTCGCGCGCAAGGCGGTAGGGACCGAGGTGTTGGCGTCCTTCGAGTCGCGGATGTTCGGCGAGCTCGATCCGGAAACGGTTCTCGATCCGAACCTCCCGACTCCGTCCATCGATTCAGAGACGGGCATCTTCTCGGGGCCGATGCCGCCCAGCGACGGTGTCGAGACGACGTTCCAGCCGTTGATCGAGCGTCTGCTGCCGGCGTTCAGCTTGGTGGCGCGCATCGACAGCATCGTGCCGGACAGCGACTTCGAGGGGGGCTGCGCTGCGGGCTTTGGCTTCTTTGGCATGTGCTGGAAGTTCCACATGACGTTCGAGTTGGATGGCCAGGTGACCCAGTCCGTGGTGGACGGCCTCACCCCCACATGGTTTGGAGGTCAGTGGGATCCGAGCGACACGAACGAGTTCTTCGTCGGTCAGGCGCCGGTGCCCGCGGACTCCGCCTCGCTGGCCGACTTCAACATTCCGCCGGGCTTCGTCGCCCCCAATGCGACGGTGCTCGGGAAGTTCTTCCAGAGCATCGGCTACAGCGCGTTCGAAGGTCAATCGAACAGGCGGTCACCAACGGACCCCGACATCCCATCGCGGCTCACGGCCGGAGGTTCCCGCTGGTTCAACGGGACTCAGGAGACGCTGCCTGACCCGACTCGGCTGATCGGGGTCGGCCATCTCGACGAGGCCGACACGGTGTGGGCGCCGATCCACCATACGCCGGTGACGGAAGGGGGCAGTACGTACCCGTCCTCTGGGAGCATGCAGTGTTTCGGCTATGGTCTCGCGTTCCTGGGCCGGGCGGCGGACGTCCGCTTCACCTGGGGGGGCGGCACGTTCGGCAGCGTCGTTGATGTCACGCACAACGTAAACGTCCTGTTCAAGGAGAACCCACAGGCCAGCTGGGGGTTCCTCAACACCGATGCGAACGGCAACGGCTTCATCGATTGGGACGACTTCAACTACCTCGAGGTCGCCAGTCAGATGACCGACAACGACAACGCGACCTTTGGAGGTTTCTGTCGACACGAGCACGATGCCGCGAACATCGCTCGGCTCGAGTCCACGCCAGTCCTCCAGGCGGTGAGCACATCGGGCGAGCACGCGTGGACCTCGGACCAGACGCCCGACCCGGCAATGCAGGCTACGGGTACGGGCTTCGGCCTGTATATCAACGGCGAGCGCTACATCTTCGAGATGAGCAGCCTGCCAGGGGACGGAACCGAGTGGACTCTGCGTACCTACGTGGGGTATGTCCGAGCCTCGGAAGAGACGTACCAAACCGAAGATCCGTCCGGCTACTCCTACACCTTGCGGGGTGCGATACGCCCGCCGACGATACCGGGTCTGAGCATCCTGTTCGAGTCGGCCGCGCCGACGCAGTTCATCGGTGAGCCAGATCTTAGGTTGGTGCACACCGTGCCCGATCCGTTCTACGCGGTAAGTCAGTTCGATCTCGGGCCGACAACGAAGCGACTCAGGTTCGTCAACCTGCCAGCGATGGCGACGATCCGGATCTACACGGTGAGCGGTGTGCTGGTGGACGTGATCAACCATGACGATCCGAGCGGCGGTGGCCAGGCGACGTGGGACCTGCGCAACCGCAGCAACCAGTTCGTCGCGAGCGGCGTGTACTTCTTCCACGTCTCCACGCCGGAGGGCCAGGAGCACGTAGGCAAGTTCACAATCATCAACTTCGCCAACTGAGGACCAGGGGGGACGGCTCCGCCCAACATCACACGGGCGGAGCCGTCCGGATCGCTGCCGAGGAGGATATCTCCAATGCTACGCTTCATTCGAGTTGCGCTCGGGCTTCTGCTCGTCGTCGCGGTCACGGGAGTGGCCAGGGGACAGGTCCAGATCCAGGAGGAGAACACCAACATCGGGACGGCCTCGGCCGAGTTTCTGAACTTCGGCGCCGGTGCCCGTGGGATGGCGTTGGGCGGATCTTTCAGCGCTCTGGTCCGAGACGTTGAGGCGCTGTACTACAATCCGGCCGGCCTGCCGCTGATGGACGGGTTCCAGACCATGGTCACGGTGATGCCCTACTTCGCGGACACCGACTACTACTGGATGGGTCTTGCCTTTCCGTTCGGCGCGGGGCAGTACGCGATCGGCGTGAGTCTCGGGAACTTCGGGTTCTCCGATCAGCCCGTGTACACGGAGGCGGACCCCGACGGTGAGGAAGGGAGGACGTACGGCGTCAGCGAGACGTTCGTGAGCCTCTCCTTCGCGCACGCGTTCATCGACCGGTTCACGGGCGGTGTGACGCTGAAGTTCATCGTCGATGAGCTGGGGCAGACTCAGGCTAGCGGGTTCGCGATCGATTTCGGCACCAACTTCCACACGGAGGTCGGGGGCCGCCCGATCGCACTGGCGGTCGTGATCCAGAACCTGGGCTCGTCGCTGGAGCACAGCGGGACGGGTCTCGATTTCACCGCGTTTCCGGAGTCGCTGGATCCCGAGGTTCCGGTGTCGAATGTGGACGAGTCACCTGCACGGTTCCAGACGCAGGCCTTCGCGCTACCGACGACGTTCCGCGTCGGCCTGGCGTACGATGTGGTGTCGAACGCGGCGAACCGCGTGTCGCTGCTCAGCGAGTTCGTCGAGAGCAACTTCCAGGATCCGACCTGGGGCTTCGCCGGCGAGTACGAGTGGGCGGGCCCGGAGAGCCCGATCAGCGCGTCGCTGCGCGGGAGCTACAACTACCAGCCGGATAATAGCCTGTCGGAGGCCGAGCGGGCGGCGGGCCTGGAAGGTCTCACCGACGCGGAGAACGACGGTCTGGACGGTTTGGCGCTGGGCGGCGGTCTGAAATACCGATTTGCGCAAAGGTACCAGGCGCGTTTCGATTACACGTACCGGCACTTCGGCGTGCTGGGGAACTCCAACACCCTCTCCCTGGGTTTCGCGGTCGTACCGTAGGGAGAAGACCGGTCGGCGGTGAGGTTTGCTCTTTGCACGGCCTCGAATACGCTAGGCTGATGAGGGCCCGGGTGCCGCTGCTGGCGGCGTTACTCTGTGTGATGATCTTGCCTGACGCAGCGGTCGCCCAGCAGGCCGAGATCGAGGCGGCGGTATTCCGAACGCGGCAGCCGCCGAACCTCACGGTCGTCGAGGGGTTGTTGGAGTTCGACCCCAGCTTGGATGAGGGCAGCTGCGCGTACGAGTTGGCCATCGACGTGGACGACGCCACCGGGTCGACGATCCACAGTGAACGCTGGCGGGCGGGTTGGGAATGCCAGAAAGAAGAGGTATCGCCAACGTCGGCGCGTCAGGTGCGTGTGGTGGAGACGTTCCGGTTCGCGGTGGTGCCGGGCGACTACTCTGTGAAGTTGTCTGTAGCGCCGGAGTCTCAGCCGGACCGAGTACGAAGCGTGGAGTTGCCACTGCGCGGCTTGCCCCTAGGTGCGGTGGCTTCCGATCTGATCCTGGCTCGTGAGGTTGGCCTGGCGGATTCAACCGGGGACCGCCCTTGGACGTTGCGCCGCGGCCAGATCGGTTTGGCGGCCGACCCCAAGGTGGTGGCGGACACGGCCCGACCCACGCTCGCCTATTACCTGGAAGTCTACCCGCAGGCGCTGGAAGCCGCGGCGGCCGAGCCGGTGATGGCTGGCCTGGTTACAGCTGTCATCCGCAGCGCCGATGGTCGCGAAATGGCCCGACTGCGACTCGAACAGCTAGAGCCGACTACGGAGAGCCGAGCGCTCGCAGGTACCATTTCGCTGGCCGGACTCCCACCGGGTGAGTACGGGCTGGAGGTGCGGCTTGGGCTGGAGGACACGGTGATCAGCCGGTCCCGCGACTTTAGCATGGCGTGGAGTGCGCCGTTGGTGGTGAAGCCTGTGCTGGCGGCGCGGACCCCGGCGGCGGTGGAGGGCAGCGATTCTTACTTCTGGCGGCTCAGCGATGACGAGTTGGCGGAGCTTTTCGACCCTGTCGTCGTGTGGCTCAGCTCGGCGAAGCAGCGAGAGCTTTACGAGGGCCTCGCCCCAGACGGTCGGCGGCGGTTTCTTGAGAGGTTCTTCGACGAGTACAAGCTGGGCGGAGAGGATCAGAGTGAGGAGGCGGCTCTCGACGTCTACTTATCGCGGGTGAGGCATGTCAACGAGGCGTTCGGCGAGAGGGCCGGGGTCGGAGAGCAGGCGGGTTGGCGGACGGACCGCGGGCGGATCTACTTGCTGCGGGGCAAGCCCGACGAAACCCGGAGGCAGGCCTTCCCTACGGACGAGACGCCACCGTTCGAGATTTGGTACTACCAGGTGGGACGCGGCTACCTGTACGTGTTCGTCGACGAGACCCGCTTCCAGCATTACCGGCTGGTCTTCTCGACGGACCCGAGTTTCCCGGCGCTGCCCGACTGGATCGACCGGGCGGGGCCGGGGACACTAGAGGAATTGGAAAGGTATTACAGCATTCGTCCTCGCCTTCCCTCTTAGCGCGTGATCAGCGCGTTTGGGCGCCAGGGCGCGCCTGTCCTGGAGCGCCGGGAAGGCAAAAAGAAAGAGAGGCGATCGTGAGAGATAGCTGGGTTCGAGCAGCGGTTGTCGGCCTGATCGCGGGCGCTGTGTTTGTCGCCTGTGACGACAACCCGGTCGACGAAGATCGGGACAGAGCAACCCGCCTCCAGGTCGACCCCACGTACGCGACGTTGGACGCGGCGGACACTTTGCCCTTGAGCGCGAGCGCCATTAACCAATACGGCGATGCGACGCTGGACGCTGTGACTTTCACGCTCTGTCAATCCCCGACGATCACCTTCGAGACGGATGAGAGCCGCGTGACCCTCCAGCCGCCCGATCGGGTCCTCGTGATCGGAGAAACGCTGGGCGAGTCGTGTGTGGTGGCCAGCGGCGCCGGCCTGACCGACACGGCCGTGGTCGATGTCGTGCCGGCGTCCCTCGCGGTGACGGCGGCGCCGGACACGCTACGCGCGGGCCTGAGCGGGGAGGTGGTGGTCGAGGCGCGGGACGCGGCGGGGGTAGCAGTGGGTCCGTACGCTCGCAGCGACGTCACGTACGAGACCAGCGCTTCCGCGGTGGCCGAGTTGACCGACGACATCGGCTCGGTGACCACCTCTTTGGCCGGGCAGGCGGATATCACGGCGACCTGGGAGGGCGGCGGGATCTCGCGGTCCGTCAGCCACACGATCGTGGTGATTCCCAACGTGCCGACCGGGGCGGCGTTCGAGGGCGCCGGTTTTGATGCCGTGGGAGCAGGTGGGACCGCGCAGCTGGAAGTGGTGGTTTCGGACGCGGAGGGGAACCAGAACACGTCCGAGGACGAGATTCTGGGCGTGACGGCGGTGTCCTCAGACGACGGTATCGCTACTGTGATGGCCGAACTCGAGACCACGATGTCGGTGAACGTTATCGTCACCGTGACTGGTCAGTCGGCAGGTACAGCTGACATAACGGGGACAGTCACGACGACCGAAGGCCCCTTACCATTCGGCCCAGCCACGGCGACTGTGCTGGATCCGATCCCCACAGGGCTGAACCCGCAGAGCGGACCGCCGGGCAGTGCAGCTGCTATTAATGGCACGGGCCTCGCGGCCGCGGGATTCGATACCGAGGTTACTGTTAACGGCCTGACGCTTGGCTTCTTCGACGTCCTGTCGGCGAACCAGATCGGCGCGCTGATGCCGACGTTCGGAGCCGCGGGCGACTACGACGTTGTGGTGTCCGTCGGTGGTGTCCCGGGGTCGCCGGTGACTTGGACGCAGGTCGGCGTATTCGATGAAGCCGCCTCGGAACCTAACGACGATCCAGACCAAGGGCAGGAGTCTTCGACGACCGTGCCGTTCGAGTTCGATGGCACATTCGCTGATGGCGACATCGACGACTTCTTCCGCTTCACCGTGTCGAGAGAAGTCACGCTGGTCATCGATCTCGACTGGAACAACGACAAGGACCTCGACATTCTGGTGACTGATGGCGCGTTTACGGCGTTCGTGTGCACTGACGGCGCCACCGGCGCCAAGCCGGAGCAGTCGGTGTGCCATTTGCCTGCTGCTGGCGAGTACCTTCTGTGGCTCGAGGACTTCGATGCCGCGTTGGGCGACTTGTCGCCGGTGACCTATACGGTTACAGGCGCTATCGAGTAAGAAGCGGACTCGCCCGGCTGATGGCGTAGCCGGTCCGCAACAAAGTCTTCGGGGCCCCGACTGGGCCCCGAAGACTTTTGTTCATGAGCGGATTTGATCAAGCTCGTGTCCTACGGTCGGGTGACCGCTTGGCCCTGCGCGTGGGCAGCGATTCGGCGAGTCAGCGCCGCCGCGATGTCGAAGCCGGGGTGGCCGAACGGGACCAGCCGCAGGCGCGAGGAGTCGCTTTCGTCCGTCACGACCTCGTAGGGGTTGTACAGCGGCTCGCACACGAGCACGGTGGTCGAGTCGGCGGCCGAAGCATAGAACCGCAGCTTGACCAGTCGCTCGGTGTTGTCCCAGAGCTCGCGATCGAAGTCGCGGTAGCTGGCCAGGTCGATGAAGTCGGTCTCCGCGAAGCCGCTCTCCGGCTCGTAGCGGCGCAGAAAGATCCGCTCCTGCACGAGCACGTGCCGTGTGGATGCGAAGACCGTTTCGACATCGGCGGTGACAGCGGTGAGGATCTTGCCGTCCTCAACCGTCAGCTCCGGTCCCGAGTTGCCCGCCTTCGGGCCACAGGCGGACAGCAACGCCAGCCCGGCCGCCGTGGCTGCCACCCGGCGTACAGTCCGGCGCGAGCACCGGCGGAGGGTCCCCGGCCCGCTGGCTCTGCAGGCGTTCACTAGCTTTGCGCCGTCGATAGCTCGTCGATCCATCGCCCTTCCTTTCCCGGTCAAGTCGTTGAGAGTGCGAGCCAACCGGGCGCAGCGCACGACCGAGCCGGCACTCACCTTCCAAAAGTAACCCGAATGCCGGCTGGGTGGATACCCTCGGCAGGCCGCTGCCCCACGGGCGGGAACGTCAGATGGTGACCGTCCCGCGCCTGTCCCCGAGTGAGCTATGTTATGTGAAGACGGATTACTTGGTGAGGCGTGCCGGAGCCGTAATGTCGGGTGCTCCAGACGATGACGGGCGCCCGCCAAGCGGGTCGGGCGCGCTGATCGGAGTTCACCCGGGGAACCTCTCACCGATGCCAGGAACTTTCTCCCCAGTGGCCGGCTAAGTGCTGGACAACGACCTGTTACCTCGTGGCTCGATTCCGCTTCTGGCGATGCTGGTCCTCGGCTTGGGCCCGCGTGTCGGCACCGTCCCCGCGGCTCAGGTGGGCGAGTCGGCCCAGGCCGAGGTCCAGGCGCTGTTCGACTCGACCCGCGCCGCCCTGGAGACCGGCGAGCTGGCCCACGCCCGCCACCTGGACGGGTTGGCGTTCGGCGGTGGGCTGAGGTACCGGTTCGGGAGCTACGAGGCACGGTTCGACTACATCTTCCGGCATTTCGGCGTGCTGGGCACGGTGGATGTCTTCAGCCTCGGGTTCGCGCTGCGCTGAGCACGAGCATCGAGCCACGAATAGCGATTCACTGGGGGCGCTAGACCCCTGCGGGTCGCCCAACGAGCACGGGGTATGCGCTGGTCGATGGCGCTGGTGCTGTGTCTCGCCGGGACGGAAGCCGCACCAGCCCAGGTCTCGGAGTTGGACGTCGCTCGATTCCGAACGAGCCGCGGCGAAGATCTGACGGTCGTCGATGGGGTGATGAACTTCGATCCGCGCCTCGTGGCGGGAGGTGAGGAGTGCGCATACTGGGTTGGGATCGAGGTGCGGGATTCGGCCGGGGTCGCGATCCTCACTGACGAATGGCGTGGCGTGCTGGCCTGCGAGGGCGAGTTGGCCGGTGAGAGTGTGCGCACGCTCCGGGTGCTCGAGACCTTCCCGTTCGCGGTGGTGTCGGGCCGCTATTCGGTAGAGATCTCGTTGGCGCCAGAAGGCCGTCGGGGCGACGCGAGACGGGTCAGCCTGGAGTTCGAGAGCTTGTCGCCCGAAACGTTGACGTCCGATCTCATTCTGGGTCGCCAGGTCGGTTGGATCGACAGCGCCGGCACCGAGGCTGGCAAGTGGACGGTGCGGAAAGGGGAGATCGGGATCGTCGCGGAGCCTTATTTGGTGGCGGACGCCAGTCGCCCGGATCTCGCGTACTACCTGGAAGTCTACCAGAACCCGGAGGCGACGCTAACGGGGCGAATCGAGGGTGTGATCCGCCGCGGCGACGGCACCCAACTTCTCCGCACACAGCTCGCCGAGCTCAAGGGCAACGGCCAGAGCCGGCCGGTGGTGGGCACCCTGCCACTATCGGGCCTCCCTCCCGGAGATTACGCCCTGGAGGTCGCGCTGCAGCTGGCCGACACCACGTGGGTGCGCTCGCGCGGCTTTCGCATGGCGGCGGCCTTCGAGGAACCGCTGGCGGGACGCGACCTGCTGACCGCGCCGTTGCGTGACTACTTCTGGAGTCTGAGCGACGAGGAGCTGGCACGGCTGTTCGATCCGCTCGAGGTTTGGCTGTCGGCGGGCCAGGAGCGCAAGATGTTCGCTGGCCTGAACCCCGATGGGAAGCGGCGATACCTGATCAACTATTTCGCCAACCTGGCATCCGACCCGACGTGGGAAGGCGACTCGGCGCTCGACGTCTACCTGGAGCGGGTCCAGCAGGTGAACGATGAGTTCGGTGAGAAAGCGGGCAGGGGAGAGCAGAGCGGCTGGCGTACGGACCGCGGGCGCATCCTCTTGATCTACGGCGCGCCGGACGAGCGGTTGCAGCGGGCTTTCCCGCGCGATAACAGCTCACCCTACGAGATTTGGGGATACGATTCGGCGCCGGGCTATGTTTTTCTGTTCGTTGACGAGACGGGGTTCGACAACTACCGACTGGTTGTTTCGACCGATCCGCGAGAGTCGACGCTACCCGACTGGTACCGACGCGTCGGGTCGGCGCCGGTGGAGGAGCTGAGCCAGTATTTCGGAGTCCGTCCGCCGGTCCGCCGGTAAGATGAAGGCTTTTTTCGAGACCGTCGCGCTGCGGCGCCGGCGGAGAGTGGCCAAAGGTGCGGCCTCAGCGCCAACAAAGAAGAGAGGTCGATCGTGAGCACTAATTGGGTTCGTACGGCAGTTCTGAGCGCGCTGGCGTGCTTTATTCCGCTGGTGGGCCTGCGATGACAACCCGGTAAACGAGAACCGGGATAGCACGACGGGTCTACAGGTCAATCCGACGTTTGCTGTGGTCGATGCGGCCGATACGGCACGCATTACGGCGGTGGCTGTGAACCGGTATGGTGAAGAGACGCGAACGGGCGTGACCTTCACCGGGTGCAACAACAATATTACGGTGGCCGTCGATCCCCAGCGTGTGAATCTCGAGGCGCCGGATCGCGCGATCGTCGTGGGGAATACGCTGGGACCGAGCTGCGTGACGATCAGCGGGGGCGGGTTTTCGGAGGAAGTGGGCGTCGCCGTCGTGGCGGCCGATCTCGTGGTCACAGCCGCGCCAGACGTTCTGCGCGCAGGTGAGACGGGCGAGGTCGTCGTGACAACGGTCGACGCGGTGGGGCCGTTCGCGCGCACTGACGTGACTTATAGCTCAGACGACGACGCGGTCGTCGCCGTGACCGACGATATGGGATCGATCTCGACCTCGGAGTCGGGAGCAGCGAATATCACGGCCACCTGGACCGGGGAGGCCGGCGTCACCCGGCAGGTGACTCACGGGATCGGAGTGGTCGCCAACGTGCCAGTCGGGGTGTCTTCCAACTCGGTAAACGTGATCATTACCGTGTTCGGCGAGGGCATTGGGGTGGCCGACATCACGGGGACAGTCACAACCAGCGAAGGTGATCTTGCCTTCGGCCCGGCTGACGTGACGGTTAATGATCCCGGAGAATAGGCCCCGTGACCCCAGCCAGCGGCCCGTTTGGATCGCCGGCGACGCTCAGTGACGCGGGCCCCGGACGCGCACTCGAACCTCAAGCAGAGAGGCCCCCGTACCATGTGGGGGCCTCTTCTTCCTTCGGGCCGGGTGCCCTCCTCAGGGCGCCGTCACCGCCCGCTTCTCGGCGTGGGCAACGATGCGCCGGGTCAGCGCCGCGGCGACGTCGAAGCCGGGGTGGCCCTGGGGCACGAGCCGCAGCTGGGTGAAGTCGGCCTCGTCGGTGATGACCTCGTAGGGGTTGTAATACGGCTCGCAGATCAGCACGGTGGTCGTAACCCGGGCCGACGCGAGAAAACGCAGTTTGACCAGGCGCTCGGTGTCATCCCACAGCTCGCGATCGAAGAAAGCGGGATAGGCCGCGATGTCGATGAAGCCGGTCTCCGCCACGCCGTTGTCGGGCTCGTAGCGGCGGAGGGCGATCCTCTCCTGAGCGAGGATCTGGCTGGTCGAGGTGAACACGGTGTCGAGTGGTGCGGTGACGAGCGCGACGATTCTGCCGTCCTGCACCTCGATATCACCCGAACCACCCGGTTTAAAGCCGCAGGCGCCAGCGAAGATCAGGAAGGAAAGCGGGGCGAGCAACGCCACCGTCGATCGATACCGCTGCTTGACGGTGGGTCTCCCGGGTGTTCGCAGGGCAGGCGGCCTCAAGCACCTATCCATCGGGCGGTTTCGTCCTCGCTCTTGGTTGTGGACGCCGGCTGCGTCCCACCTGGTTGGCATCGGCCGGTTGCCGTGACGTCCGTATCCTATTGAAAAGCTGGGTCCGCGGTTTGCCTGTGGCAAGTAGGACGGCCCGACCGAGATTGGCGCGTCCGCCGGGACCGATCCTAATTTGAAATGGACAGGTCGGCTCTAAGCTCCGATGCAATCCTGCTAGTGATCGAGACCTGTGGCGGGCCGCGAGGTGACGAAGCTACGGAGCGCTGACAAAACGATCGGCGCCGACTCTCGGATTCGGGGGCGGCGTCTCTTGTCCGCTTGGCTGCGAGGAGGGCTATCGGCGTTGATCTCGGTGTGTCTCCCGGCGTCGCTGCTCGTGGCGACGGTGGCGTTCGCGCAGGCCCTCCAGGAGTACGGGCGATTAACGGCTCTCATCGACTCGGCGATAGCAGCGCTGGAGGCGGATCAGCTCGAGCGCGCCCGTGATTTCGCCGACCACGCTCTGGAACTGGCGCCGCGGGATCCAGAGGCGCTGATCGTCCGGGGTCGCGTCTACCTGGCCTGGCCGCGGATCGGCCGTTTCCCGGCGTTGAAGCTGTTCCGGCAGGCGGCGCGGCTCGTCCCCGCTGACCCCGAGCCCCACTACTGGATCGGCCGAGCCGGCCTGGCTCTGCTGGGTGACGACGGCGAAGCGATCGCGCGCCGGGGGTTGGAGCGCGCGCTGGCGCTGGACCCGCTGTACCGGGACGCGTGGGAGCTGTGGCGACGCCTGTACCTGAGCCCGGAAGATCGGGCGGAGATGGTCGAGCGGTTTCGGCCGCACGCCGCCGACCCGCGGGTCGAGGCGCGAATCGCTCAACTGTGGGTTGAGATCGGGGAGTGCGGGCCGGCGGACTCGGTGTTGGCGACGCTCGAAAGTGAGTCCGACGATCCGCGCTGGCCGGCCTGGCGTGCGGAGTGCGCTTTCGTCAGCGGGCGCGACGAGGAGGGCACCGTCTATTATGAGCGCGCCGTGACCCTCGCGGCGGCCGATTCGACCGGGGCGCTCTGGGCGCAAGTCACGTCAATCGCCAGACCCGACGAACGGGCGACCTATCGGTTGCTGCCGCCCGAGTCGCGTCCGGAATTCTACCGAGCGTTCTGGCGGGTCCGCGATCCCAATGTGCGCACGGCCGTGAACGAGCGCCTGGGCGAACACTTCCGGCGGCGCGTCGAGGCGCGGGACCGATTTCGACTTCTCCATCCGCTGTCGCTCTATCACTACTCGCACGATTACCGCTACATGGTTTCACGGGTCTCCAGCGAGGAACGGGAACGCTACCTGGCCGCACAGCTGGAGCGCGGCGCGCAGATCGCCGAAGCATTGAGCCAATCGAGGTCGCTGGCTTCGGGCGAGCGGCTGCTGGCGGCGCTGCGGGGCGACACGGTCGATCCGGAGCTGGAACGGCTGCTGCAGCTCGATGCGGGCTTTCGCGAGCCCGACCTTACGGGGATTAGCCCCGACATCCTGCCGCTGGGCCGGAACCTGCCCGACATGATCGACGACCGGGGGCTGGCCTTCATCCGGCACGGCCCTCCGGAGCGCATCGACTTCAAGACGATCGACACCGAGGAGTGGGCCTACGACTCGTATCCGTCGCTGCGGCTGCGGTTCGATCGGAGCTGGAACTATCCGGACCCGCCGCTGCCTGACATGCTCTACCGCCCGCAGACCGCCCGTCAGGCGCGCTCGGTGGCCGTCGCCATGACGTCGGGCCGATCGTCGCTGCCGGCGCCGCTGCTGTTCGGGTTCTGGTTCGCGCGCTTCCGAAACCGCGACGATCCCCAGCGCGCCGACCTGCTACTGTTTCCCGAGGCGAGCGTGGCAGCGACGGCGGTGCTATGGGACGGGGCGGGCCGCGAGATCGCGCGTGCCGCCGCGCCGGTCGGCGGCTGGATCGGCTTGACGAGCCCGCCCGGTTCGCTGCTGCTGGCGCTGGACGCGGAACGCGACGACTCGCTGGGACGCTACCGTGGGATCGTCGCGCTGCCCGATTTCAGCGGCGACACGCTGGCGCTCAGCGATGTGTTGATCGCCGGCGCCGTCGAGGCGCGGGGCGCCACTCGCGCCCAGGCTGCGGCTGCGGCGCTCCCCTCGCTCACCTTGTCGCACGAGCAGCCGTTCGTCGTCTACCTCGAGGTTTACGGGCTGGAGGCGCGAGCGGGGCTTCAACGCTTCGAGATCACCTACGAGTTCGAGCAGCAGCGCGGCTGGCTGGCTCGGCTGCTCGGCGGCCAGCGGCGGATCGCGCTTCAGTTCGAGCGCACGGTCGTCGCTGAGGGGGATGGCGTGACGATCGAAGCTGTCGGCGTGGACGCCGGGCAGCTCGATCCAGGAAGCTACCGGCTGCGAGTTACGGTGCGCGATCTGCTGGGCGGCGGGCAGGGTAGCAGCCGAGAGGTTGAGTTGGAACTCCTGGATTAGCCCACGGACAGCTGGGCGCCCAAAGACCCGCGTGCGCGTGCGGGGCAGCGAGCAGCGATCGAAACAGTGGCCCGATATGCTCATCCGTCGGCGGTACGACGACTCTGCGGCGTTCCCTGCTCTCACTCACCTCGTCTCGTGACTTCTCGGGTATTGTACGTCTCGAGATAGCTCCGATGAGCCCCATCGCTGGGATACGTCTCATCGGCATCGTAAGGGTATTGAGACATCGCGTGAAACGGGAGCGGCGTCACCGTGTTGCCGCGTGCGGTGTTGATGTCTGCGTCTTTAATCCAGCCGTCGGTGTAGAGCAGGAAGTCGCGGCTCCAGCCGGGCTCGAGATCCGGCACCGCTTCGGCATCAAACTCGACCGTCGTCTCATCGCCGGGGCCCATGACGATGTAGCGGTCATCTGACTCGAGCAGCAGCGGTAACACGTCCCCGAACCGGGTGTAGCGGCCGCTGATCGGCAACCACCTCGGCTCGGTCGATGCCTCCTGGTAATCGAACCAGTGCGGCCCGTAGCGCCCGCCCTTGCGGTATTCGCGTGAGAACCCGCGGTAGTGGAGGTCCGCAAAGGTCGGTCGTAGGGTCGTCCGCCTCACCGAATTGGCGGACGGGTCGGTCGAGAAGAAGACCTGATCCCAGTAGATCTCCATGTTGGTGCGGATCCGCACGCGATAGTCGTCGGCCAGAAACTTTCCGGTCAGGTCGACCACCACGGTCTTGTTCTTGCCCGCCGGGAAGCTGAGGTTCTCGATCACCGTCTGCCATTCACCATCGGGGCCCAGAGGCGGATACCCGGTCAAGTTGACCGTCAGGCGCCCAAAGCCCCGGGGCATCGCGAGTAAGGAAGGGTCGGACGTTTTGTCGCCAAAGGGTTGACAGAAACGTCAGGGTGCTGCAAGGGGGCCGATCCCCTCCTGGAACTGGTTTCGTGCCAGCTGTTGGGTGATGGTGCTGCCACCGGGACGGCCCAGGCCGCAGATCGAGCCACTCGAGCGAACCGTCTGCCGATTGACTGAAGCGATTCGGCAGGCTCCCTCAGGCGGCGGATGCCGCGCCTGAGGTCGGCCG
>JABAOD010010092.1_pt1 | contig 16356 bp, 19 predicted proteins | sample 7062151 | NCBI WGS metagenome assembly JABAOD01 (sample SAMN14538626, study PRJNA623070) | marine sediment metagenome | biome: marine biome [ENVO:00000428]; feature: marine pelagic biome [ENVO:01000023]; material: deep marine sediment [ENVO:00002113] | place: India: Gulf of Khambhat ... | reverse complement strand
CGCGTGAATGAAGGCGTACAGAATCCAGACGTAGACGTAGTGTTCCATCCCCCGACCCCGCGGCGGGATTGAGCTAACCGTAGATGAACCTTTCCGTGGGCGTAGAGGCGTCCCAGTCAGCTTTGTCGGCACAACCGGCAAGCGTCACATTGCGCCGCCCATCATCCCTGCGTGCTTTTTGACAATCCTTGCCACCTCCTCGGGGTTTCCCGTGGAGAAGGCGATTTCGCGAAACCTCCCCATCGTGACGGAGAGCTCGACTCGCGGCCCTGGCATAACGCGGTAGACGAGTCTCCGCACGTCATCCACCTTCGACAAGCGGATCGCCCAGCCTGCAAAGCTGGGTATCGAGGTCTCGTCGACGCGGCAACTCTGGACCGCATGCCACGGGCATCTGTGGCGGAACAGGCCAAACCCGACGGTAATCTCAGCGGGGGTGATGCGAATTAGGAGCCTGTAGAAGTTCCTCGCGAGGTCGAGGAAGACGGCGCCCATAACGAGGAAGATGGCTGTGAGAACCAGCGATTCGCCGAGCGGGCTACTCAGCAGCTGGTAAGCCGTGAGTGAGAACATGACAGCTGCCATGACGGCGAATACACCGGCGGTACCCTTGGAAGCGATGCTTTCCTCGTAGATCGTGTCTGTCCGCACCCAGCGCCAATCACGACCCTATATCAAAGCATCTCTCTCAGCACGGTCTCGATCCTAGAGCGGGGGACCACACCCACGATCCTCTCGACAAGATCTCCGTCCTTGAAGAACAGCAACGTCGGCACACCCATGATACCGTACTTCACAGGGGATTTCGGGTTGTCATCGATGTTAACCTTGGCGAAGGCCACGCCCTTGCTGTCCTCCTTGGCCAGCTCCTCGACCATAGGGGAGATGACCTTGCACGGCTGACACCATGGCGCCCAGAAGTCCACGACGACCCGGCTCTTCTTCCTGACCATCCTCTCGAGTTCGTTGTCGCTGACGTCAACGGGTTTGGAGGACATGATGAAGGGTAGACCAAGGGGGCATAAGACGGTAACTATCTCCGACCGCGTCGCGCCTTTCTCCGCCTGGGGCGCGGTCGCTTCTTCGGGGGAGAGGGGTGAGTTTCCGCGACCTTGAGGACGAGACTCTCAACCTCCTCCTTAAGCTTTCCAGCCACGAACCGCTTGGAGTATGCATCGGCCCGCGCTGCGATGGCCAGCTTACCCGCCAAACCTCGGGCGATGGCTCCTCTCTGCCAGTATGGAGCCTTGTGAACCCATGGATGCTGCAGCAGCACACCGTGTTTCGGCGGCCTGGTTCCCTTCCTCAGATGCCGGAAGAGTGCCTTCTCTGCGCCCAGGAGCTGTATCGTGCTTGCGGGAAACTTGGCCAGCTCCTCCAGGCCACCGGCGTGGGCTATCAGCCGCGCCCCGAGGATCGGTCCAGCGAGGTAGGCGATATTGGGCGCCAAGCTCTCCATCTTCACCTCCAGGTATCCGTTTAACGAAGACCTCTGGCCATTCAGGTCTCGAGCCAGGCGAGCAAGCTCCTGAATCGCCTCCAGGTCCTCGGAGTCGAGGTCCGCCCCCACCGAGTCCCGCGAGTCCACCGGCATCCTCTCCCTCCGTCCGTGCTTGGCCACCAGCTCCAGGAACTCGTCGNNTCGCAACCTCTCGAGGACGAGGTTTGTCGCGCGGTTCAGGTCGTCCAAGGTCCTCACGGCCTGGATGATGTGGTCCGGCGGCTGAACCGCCCTTTTGAGCTGGAGCTTGCCGAGGGCAATCATCGCCTCCCGAAGGACTGCGACATCGAACCCGTAGTCCTCAGGCTTGAGGAAGGGGGGCGACACCTCGGTATGAACCCCGCCGATCTTCTCTAGCCGTCCCTCGGTCACGAAGAACTCGTCTAGGCCCTCGACCATATTCCTCTCCTCATCCAGCACCTTTCCCTCCTCCATCGAGAGCATCCTTCGCGCAATATCGTCCGGCACCCTGGGAGAGGTGATCGACTTCACGACCTCCCCGTCCTCGAGGAGGAATGTTCCAAACCAAGTTGAGAGGAGAAGCACAGGTCGCCATGGGGGAGGCGAGTTAAAACATGTTCTCCTCGAGCTCAGGCGGCCCGGGACCTTTTACCTCACTCCTTCGAATCACCTGGCTGATGAACCCATAGAAGATGACCGGCTCCGTCTTCCGTGGCCAAGACCTTTCCGATGAAGTCCATGTCCACCACTTTGGACTTCACACCTTGCCCTAGGAGGTACTCGTGGAACTTCTCGATCCCCTTCTCCATCCTGAAGGTGACGATGGGGGAGGCGCCCCCGCTGTCCTCTGCTCTGAACAGGCCAATCGTCAGGTTGCCTGCGTCGAACCGAGCCGCCCTGTCCCTGGCCTCCAGGAGCCTCAGACCCAATACGTCGCCGAAGAAGCGGATGGCGGCGTCCAAGTCCTCGACGAGGAACCATACGTGACTGACGACGCTGCTGGTTAGGACCATCCGCTCAACCCCGCGCCCTACTCACACCTTCTGGTGGGCCTCAGTCCTGAGCCGATCCAACTCCCCAGGCTTGAGGACGCCGATCTCGGTGATGTAGCCCGCGATGTACCTCGCTGGCGTCACGTCGAAGGCGGGGTTGCGGACTCGGCTTCCTTGGGGGACGATCACCTCGCCCCCGACTCTGCTGACCTCATCCTCAGCGCGCTCCTCGATGGGGATGTCCTCACCGCTAGCGATGGAGAAGTCGAAGGTGCTGACCGGGGCTGCCACGTAGAAGGGGATGTTGTTCTCCTTGGCTAGCACGGCCTTCTCGTAGGTGCCGATCTTGTTGGCGACGTCGCCGTTGCTGGCAATCCTATCGGCGCCCACGATGACGAGGTCAACCTCACCCCTGGCCATGAGGAGCCCCGCGGCGTTGTCGGCGATGACGTCATGATCGATGCCCTCCTGAGCCAGCTCCCAGGCCGTGAGCTTGGCACCCTGTAGGCGCGGTCTAGTCTCATCCACGAGGACGGAGACCCTGCGCCCTGCATCTCTCGCCGCCCGTATGGGGGCCAGAGCAGTACCGTAGTCCACCGCGGCCAGGGCGCCAGCGTTGCAGTGGGTCAGGACCCGAGAGCCGTCCGGAACGACGGTGAGCCCGTGGGAGCCCATAGCCCGACACCGCCTGACGCTGTCCTCCGCGTACTCCTCAGAGACATTGACCAGGTCTCTGCCCTCCTTGGCAGCCTTCAGCATCATCTCGGTCGCGTAGAATAGGTCGTGGCCCGTGGGGCGAGTAGATCGGAGATAGCTGGCCACCTCCTCCAAGTCCTTCCCTTGGAGGTGGGCCTGAGCCATGCCGTAGGCGGCGGTGGCCCCTATGGCGGGGGCGCCTCGGACCACCATGTCCGCGATGGCGAAGCCGACCTCCTTATAGTCCTTGGCCTCGAAGATCTTGAACTCCTTCGGGAGCAGTCGCTGGTCGATGAGCTTGACGATGCCATCCTCCATCCAAACCGTGCGTACTTCCATAGGGCCCCCGCCCGCGAGAATCCTCATTGGGGAAGCACCATAAAAGGGTACAGTTCAGCCCCGACGCCAGGACTGGAGTAGGTGGGAGAGCTTCGGAGGGTCCAGGGCCTTCTTCATGTCCTTGGTGAGGGAGCCGTAGTATGTGACCTGCTCCTCCACCCTATCCAGCTCCTCCATGATGTAGGACTCCTCCTTCTCCAGCTCCTGGAGAGCCCTCTCGAGCTGGTGCTTGAGGCTGAGCCACTTCCTCAGGTCTACCCAGATGGAGACGTCCTCTGTCATGCAGATCAACCTATCTGAAAGGGAGGTTGCCGGTAGGCGGTGGTGGAGGGTTCGGTAGGCTTGAACAGGGCGTCCTTCAAGGACGCCACCTCCTTCTTGGCCCTCTCCAAGTCCGCCAGCAGTTCCTCACGTTGTGTCCGTAGCTCCTCTAGCTCCTGCTGCAGCCTCTCTCTGCGGGACCGCCACTTCTCGAGTTCCTCGAGGGCTACCAGCACGCTAGAAGATTCCATCTACCCTGTTCCGAAGCCATAGCATCGTATAAATATGTGCCGCCAGACCTGGACTGTCTGGGCCTCAATGCTTCTTGGCGCCTAGGGCCTCCAGGATCCTGATGATGAACCTCAGCGCCTCTTCCTCCGACATCCTGAAGTCCACCTTCAAGGCATCATCCCTGGAATCGCCCGAACCCACAAGGGTGAACACGCTCTCCCCCTTCTTGTCGTCGACGAGCTCCAGGGTCGTGGTGGCCCCCTCGTCCTTCCTGACGGTGGTGAGGTACAAGGTGTGTCCGAGGCCCTGAAGGAGCTTGCGCCTGTCCTCCTTGGTGGAACCTCTGCCCGTAGGAGCCTTGCCCATGATAAGAGAGGTTAGGGGCAAACCCCCAATAAACCCACCCCTGGTGGATGATCATCTTCCAGTTCCAGCGAAAGTGCCTTAATCCCTCTGGACTTACGCAGATGGAGGGCTCATAGTCTAGCGGTTATGACGTCGTCCTCACACGGCGAAGGTCGCCGGTTCGAATCCGGCTGAGCCCACTTCTCCTTCCCTCCTTCCAGCGAGCTGACCGGACAGATCGCACTCGGCCGACAACCTGTGCTCCGCGGCGTCTCCCTCTGGCGTGAGGAGCTGCCTGGTTATTCATTAACTCAGAGCCGACGGCTCCGCCCATCTATGGCAACTGGCAGATGGCCTCTCGACTCGCGGGCCAGGTAACCCACTTTCAGAGGATATCCAGGAAGCGCTGGAGTTCCCAGTCTGTTACCTGAGTTCTGTACTCGTCCCACTCCTGGCCTTTGATGTAGAGGAAGTGGGTCCAGATGTGGGCGCCGAGAGTCTCGCGGATGAGCTCGCTGGCCCTCATCTCGTTCAGGGCCTCCTCAAGGCTGCCGGGCAAGGAGAGGATCCCCATCTTCTGCTTCTCCGCGCTCGTCAGTCGATAGATGTCCGTCTCCACAGGACCTTCCGGCTCTATCCGTTCCTGGATTCCGTGAAGGCCAGCCGCGAGCATGGCGCTGTACTGCAGATAGGGGTTGCCTGCGGGATCGGGATTGCGGACCTCAATCCTGGTCTTCATGCCCCTTCCAGAGGGCACCCTGACGAGGGCGCTCCGGTTGAGGTTCGCCCAAGAGATGTAGACGGGGGCCTCAAAGCCAGGGACGAGGCGCTTGTAGGAGTTTACCCACGAGGCGAGGACGGCACAGGTTTCCCGCGCGTGATGTAGGACGCCGCCCATGAACCAACGGCAGACATCCGACAGCTCATACTTCCCGGTTGGCTCGAAGAAGGCGTTCTCCCCGTCGAGAGTTGTCAAGGACTGGTGCACGTGCATTCCGCTTCCGTTCTGCCCGTACTTGGGCTTGGGCATGAAGGTGGCGTGCAGGCCGTGTTCCAGGGCCACAGTCTTGAGGCCGTGCTTAATCACCAGCACTCGGTCCGCGGACGTCAGGGCGTCGGCATACTTCAGGTCGATCTCGTGCTGACCAGGGGCAACCTCGTGGTGGCTCGCTTCCACTTCAAAATTCAGGGCGTCGAAGTAGATTGTGGCCTTCTTCCGGACTATCTCCCCCGGGCTTAACGGAAGCTCGTCGAAATAGTGACCCGAATCTGATGAGTTGCTGGTGGGCCTCCCGCTCTCGTCGAGCCTGAACAGGAAGAACTCGTACTCCGGACCGGTATTGTAGAGATAGCCCAACTGGCGAGCCCTTTCCATCTGCCTCTCCAGGACGTACCGTGGGTCCCCTGAGAACCTCTCGCCGCGGTGATCGTAGATGCTGCACACCATCCCCGCCGTCTTCAGCTCCCCTGAGGTCCAGGGATAGATCTTGAACGTGCTGAAGTCTGGACGAGCCCTCAGATCGCTCTCCTCGATGGTCGCATAGCCCACGATGGATGAACCGTCGAAGAGGATACCCTCATCCAACGCCTTTTCCAGCTGGGTCGATGGGACGGTGACCGTCTTAACCGTTCCCAGGATGTCCATGAACTGCATCTGGACAAAGTGGATCTTCTCTGATTTCGCCTTCTCCAAGACCGCCGTCTTCGGGTCTTCGTCCGCCATCTCCACCCCATGGAGCATCGAAGAAGGAGCCTTAAGCTTTCGTAAACGCATGAGAGGTGTAAGGAACGTCGGACCCATCCCTGTCATCTGTCGAGGGCCCATATCACTCCTCGACGACTGCTACCACCCGCCTCAGTGACCAGTCGGTGGCCTCCACAAGTCAACTCCATGTAATGAACGTGAGCTCCCAAGCGCCCGCTGATGGAACGGCTTCAAACGCCTCTCAGAGCCCTCCCTCGGGCGGGAGTAAACACAGCCTTCCTGGGTGCCATGGCCCAACAACAGCTAGATCGATACCTGGGACAACGGGCGAGTCGGATGATGTTCCCTGGAGAGACCTGGAGACCTTTCGGCAAAAAACGTTAAGTAGCCGTGACTCCTCCGGGCACTAGTCTCGGGGTGGAGGTTGTGGAACCAAGAAGATTTGGGATTCAGCTTGTGGTTGTGTTTGTGGTCGTGGGCTTCCTTGCGGGGGTCGGAGTCGGCTACGGCGTCTTCTATCGCCCCCCGGAAACGCCAGTCATCATCTGGAGTTCGACGCAGCTGGCACCGCCGTCAGAGTCAGAGATTGTCATCAAGGAGATTCTCCCGCCCTTCGAAGAGGAGTTCGGCGTCCGGGTCACCTTCATCCCGGAGCAGAACTACGCCACATTCGAAGACCGGCTTGTCAGCGAAGCAGAATCGGGCAACGTGCGGGTCACAGTCGCAGGGGGACTTCACGGCGACTTCACGTTGCTCACCGAACGCGAGTATCTCATGAACTTAGATGGGACTAGCCTGCCTGGTCGCACCTTCATCCCCGGCCTCTGGAATCTCAGCCGGACGGCTGCGAACGAGCAGTTCTTCATCCCATGGATGCAGGCCACCTACGCCATGGTGGTCAACGAGAAGGCCATGCAGTACTTGCCCAGCGGGGCAGACGTGAACGCGCTGACCTATAGCGAGCTGAAGGATTGGGCCCAGAACATCGCCGACAACACGGCGATGGACCGCCCCGTCGGGTTCCCCGCCGGTCCGAGCGGGCTATATCATCGGTTGGTCCACGGCTACCTGTACCCCTCCTTCACCGGCAAGACCGTGGCGAACTTCGACACCCCTGAGGCGGTCGCCATGTGGGAGTTCATGCGGGACGAGATGTGGCCCCTGGTCCATCCGAGTTCACCGACCTGGAACTTCATGGATACACCCCTTCTTTCCGAGGACGTGTGGATCGCGTGGGACCACCAGGCCCGATTCCGACCCGCCATCACCGATAGCCCCGCCGACTTCCGCGTCGTTCCGTCCCCAGGGGCAGACGAGGGTCGAGGTTTCATCGCTGTCGCGGCGGGATTGGCCATCATGGAGGGCGCTCCGCGGCCCGACCTGGGTCGCCAGCTCATCGAATATCTAACCCGTCCATCCGTCCAGGCCCTGCTTGCCGAGAAAGTGGGCTTCTTCCCCGTGGTCGAGGAGGCCCAGCCCGAGATTGAGGATCCGGCCATCGCAAAGATCGCCGACGGCGTCACGAAGCAGGCCGGTGCCCCTGACGCGATCCTGGCCACCATCCCCGGAGGCCTGGGTGAGCGCGCAGGGGAGTTCTCGCAGATATACAAGGACGTCTTCGACCGGATCCTAATTGCCGGCGAGTCCATCACGACAGTCCTGTCAGCACTCGACGACGACCTCCAGAGCCTCTTCCAAGACACCGGGGCGGAGTTCCCACTGCCTGGGTAGTCGGCGCCACGATGAGGGACTTCCGAGGCGGCCTGCTGCCCTTCCTCCTCATCCTCCCGGCCATTGTTTACTTTGGCATCTTCTTCGCCTTCCCCTTGGGAGAGGGTGTCCGCCTCGCCTTCACGGACCCTCGAACCGGCGTGGGGCCAACCCTGACGAACTTCGAAACCCTCCTTTCCCCCCGCTATCTCTTCGGGGATGCCATCATCAACACCTTCCTCCTGTCGGCAGCGGTCATCCCAATCCAGTTGGGCCTTGCTCTGGTCATCGCCCTCTTGGTCAACAGCCGCTTCTTCGGCTCCAGCGCCTTCCTGTACCTGGCGGCCATCCCGATCGCAATCTCGGAGATCGCCGCAGCAATCATCTGGCTCTCTATCTTCACCAGCTCCGGTTACCTTAACAGCTTCCTCTTCAGCCTGGGGCTCATCGAGCGTCGGGTGGCCTTCCTGGGCATTGAACAGCCGGCCTGGCTCTTTGGGGCTGTGGCCATGACGGAGGTGTGGCGGGCCACAGCCATCGTGATGATCATCCTGGTGGCCGGACTCCAATCCATCCAGAAGGACTACCTCGACGCATCGAGGGTCTTCGGCGCCAGTCGGCTCCAACGGCTCCGCTTCGTAATCCTCCCACTACTGAAGCCCACCATCCAAACGGCCTTGATCATCCGAACAGTCCTGGCCTTCCAGCTCTTCGCCCCGATCCTGGTCCTCACTGGTCGACTCTATCCCGTCCTGGCCAGCGAGACCTACATCGCCTACGTGAACGTCCGAGAGGTCCACGTTGCGGCAGCCCTCGCCCTGATCATCATGGTCGTCTCCACCCTCTTCGTTCTCTTCTATCTCATCGCCCTGCGCACGAGGTGGCGTCCTTGATTCGAGGGTGGAAGGTGGTGGCCTACGCCTCCGTGATCGTCATATCCCTTTGGGTCTTCCTCCCCCTCTTTCTCCTGGCCATCGGGGCCTTCACCCCTCGCTCGGACCTCTACCAGTGGCCGAAGGGGCTCGTCCCGGAGAGCTTGACGGCCGAGCACTTTCTGGGCTTCGCTGGCCTGACGGGAGTCCAGCAGGCGCTGTGGAACAGCGTGATGACTGCCATCATCACAGTCGCCCTCTCCCTCCTGATCGGTGCCCCAGCGGGCTACGCCCTCGCCCGCTTCCGGTTCCGGGGCCGGCGGGTCTTCACCGTCGGGGTAATCACCACCCGCATGTTCCCCGCAGCCATTCTCTCCATTCCCCTCGCCGTGCTCTACATCCGCCTGGGCCTGTACGACACGGTCTGGGGTGTGGCCTTCCTTCACACCGTCTTCGCCTTTCCCTTCGCAATCCTCATCTCGGCAGCCATCTTCGCCAGCGTCCCCGCGGAGTACGAGGAGGCCGCCATGATCCTGGGTTGCGGCCGAATGGAGGCCTTCGCCCGCGTGGCCCTGCCCCTGGCAACCCCCGGCCTGGCCGCTGTGGCCATCTTCTCCTTCGTCGTCTCCTGGAACGAGGTCTTCGCTGCTTCGATCCTGACCCTAGATAACCGGACCCTCCCAGCCTTCATCGTCTCCCGCGCGGGAGCGGGAGCGGGCTTGGAGTTCCTCTATTCCAGTGCCCTTTTCCTGGTCATCCCAGCCCTTATCTTCATCTTCGCGGTACGAAAGCAACTGCTCAAGATGTGGGGTATCCGGATGACCTGAGGAGGTGAGAACGACACGGCACGAGTGGAGCTGGACGGCGTGACGAAGACCTTCGCCGACGTCACCGCCGTGGACAATGTCCGCCTCCGGGTGGACCACGGAGAGTTCCTTGTCCTCCTTGGGCCCAGTGGGTGCGGCAAGACTACGACCCTGCGGTGCGTCGCCGGGCTCGAGAACATGGACAACGGACGCGTCCTCATTGACGGGCAGGACGTGACCTCCCTGCCCCCAGGGAAGCGGGGGGTCTCTATGGTCTTCCAGAGCTACGCAGTGTTCCCCCATCTGAAGGTCTTCGACAACGTCGCCTTTGGCCTTCGCATCCGGAGAAAGCCCTGGGCCGAGATCAAGGAGAAGGTCTCGCGGGCGGGGGAGCTCTTGGGAATCGGAGACCTCCTGGATCGGTATCCCCACCAGCTCAGCGGGGGGCAGAAGCAGAGGGTGGCGGTGGCGCGCGCCATCGTGGTGGAGCCCTCCGTCCTCCTCATGGACGAGCCCTTGAGCAACATCGACGCCCTCCTGCGCTTGCGGATGAGGGCGGAGCTCAAGCTCCTCCAACGGGAGCTGGGTGCCACCACCATCTACGTCACCCACGACCAGGTTGAGGCCATGAGCGTGGGCGACCGGATTGCCGTTATGAACGAGGGGAGACTTGTCCAGGTCGACTCGCCCACCCAGATCTATGAGAACCCCGCTGACACCTTTGTGGGAGGCTTCATCGGCACGCCGCCCATGAACTTCTTTGCCGGTGCTGTGGTTGAGGACGACGGATTGGCTGTGGAGGTGGAGGGGTTCCGGGTCCCCTGTCCCCCGTCTTATGCTGACGTCCTGAAGAAGAGGTCCGGGGGCGAAGTTCTAGTGGGAATCCGCCCCGAGAGCGTCGGGGTGCACGGCGAGGCCAGTCCCGGAGCGCTGGAGGCCCGGGTCCTCTTGAGCGAGGCCTTGGGGTCCACCGACCTCCTAACGGTGGAGATCGGTGGTCAGCGGGCAAAGTTCTCGGTATCGCCCGGCTACCGTCTCCGAGAGGATCGGCGAGTGTGGATCGTTCCCCAGAGCGAGCGGCTCCGCTTCATGGACCAGACCACAGGCAAGGCCATCCTACCTCCTTAAAGGGGTTCTCACCCGCCCCTTAGGGCCCTCCCGAAGTCGAACGCACGCTCGGCCTGCCGCCGCGTGGCTGCCTCCGCGCTCTCGAAGTCCATCGCCTCGTGCAGGTAGAAAGCCAGGGTCCGCATGCGCCAAAGGAGAAAGAGGAGGTCCCGGTGGCGGGACCCAAATCCGTGGGCGATGTGGCTACGGATCAAGGCGTCCAAAATCCGCACCCAGCGCTCGGGGCCAAGGGCCTTGCTCTCCCTCCGGAAGACCCCTGGGTTCTCCAGAAGGCGCGCGAGGAGGGCCTGGTCCTCCGCTGCGACTTCAAAGCGCTCCAAGTCCCCCAGGTCGACCGCCCGCTTATGGGCAAACCGGAACAACCCCGCGACCTCCGCGTCCCGGTTCGTGTAGGCCAGCGTACGGACATCCTCGCCAATTCGCTCGACGCGCGACTCGGCGGGGGGCACCGTGGTCACCTGGGGTTCCCACTCGGAGGGCCACGCCAGGTGCCGACCGTGGAAGTGAACCAGGCGGGCCAGCTCGTCGAAGCACTCCAGGAGCATACCCTCCAAGTCCTCCAGGGTCTTGGGATTGTGGAGCTTCTGGCTCAGGTAGAGCTCCACTAGCCGAAAGCCCCCTACCAGGGAGGTGACCACCAGGAAGGTGTCGATGCCCCAGGTGTGGGGAGGCGCCAGGGGACCTTCTAGGAGGGCCCGGGCTAGCTCAGCCCGCAGGCACAGTTCGCCTCCCAGGGGCTGGCGGATGCCTTGGCCCTCTGGGAAGAAGAGATGGATGCCTGGGAGCGTGATGTGCCGGGTGATCTGAGCGTCCAGGGGGCTGCGATCGAAGTAGCCGCGGCTCATGTCAGCCCCGTACCGGTCCAGCCCTTCGTGCAACGCGTCGAACCAGGCGCTACTCAGGGACGAAATGTCGGCGTCCACAAAGGAGACGGTGTCGTATCCCCCCTCTAGGGCAAGCTGCATCCCTGTGACCATGGCGCCCCCTTTCCCCGTGTTGCGCAGCCGGCTGTGGACCAGGGTAGCCTCCTTGTGGTACCTCTGGCTGAGGGCAGGTAGCTTTCGTGTAAGCAGGTCGTCACTCCCATCGGTAGACCACCCGTCCACAACGAAGACACGGTCCACGGCGGAGGACTGCAGGCCCGCCTCCACCACCCGCAGGGGACGCTGTCCCTCGTTCCGTTCCGGGACGATGAGGACGTTGGCCATGGAACTTCCCCTAGACGTGGTCGTAGCTATATAACGGTGGAGCCTTGAAGGGGGGAGCGAGGGGATCTTCTCGGAGGACGGACAACAACATCGAAGGTGAGACTTTCAAGACGCCGAGGGACCAAACACGGTCGTCTGGCTTCCCCTGGAATCTGCGGAAGGTATAACTGCTACGGCAGATACCGCCGGATAACGTCTTGATTACCCACAGGGTGGACTACGAGATACCATACTCCCAAGTGACCAAGGCGGAGTTGGACGATCCAGAGGCGGTGGCGTCAGGTTCGCTGAGAGTGGCCACCATCACCGACACATATGAGTTCGTCCTGACGAACAAGGATAGCTACCAGGAACACGCGGACATACTGAAAGCTGGATTTGGGGACAAACTTACCTTCAGGTGAGGCGGACATCGGCGCACTACTGCGGAAAGGCCGCTAACATAGCCGGCGGCGCGACGGCGTTGGGTCCCTGTAAGGTATTGCAGTTAGGCTACCTCAATCGGCAAACCCTAAGAGCGGCCCCCCCTTGTCCCCTGGCAGAGGAGGCACGACTATGAAACGCGCTGCAAACGCGAAGTGGATTGGAGGACTCAAGGATGGCAAGGGTTCAGTATCGACGGGGAGCGGCCTCATAGAGGATCTCCCCTACACGTTCACCACTCGGTTCGAGGACACTCCCGGTACAAACCCCGAGGAGTTAGTGGCTGCCGCCCACGCAGGCTGCTTCTCCATGGCTCTCTCGGCGGAGCTGGGCCGCTCTGGCTTCACTCCCGAGAGCATCGAGACCACGGCCACCATGGACTTCCAGAAGACTGACACTGGCTGGACGGTCCTCTCCATACATCTCGATGCGAGGGCCAAGGTGCCGAAGGTGGACGATGCCACCTTTCAGAAGGTCGCTGAGGCGGCAAAGAAGGGCTGCCCCATCTCTCGGCTTCTGAGGACGGAGATCACCCTGAGCGCGAAGCTCGTCTAGGCCCCGTGGTTATACATGGTGCAGGAAGGTAGAAGCCTGGCCACCCTGGCCGGCGGGTGCTTTTGGTGCCTTCAGCCGATCTTCCAATCCCTACAAGGTGTGGAGAAGGTGGAAGTTGGCTATTCAGGAGGCCACGTCGCCAATCCCACCTACGAGGAGGTATGTAGGGACTCGACAGGTCACGCAGAGGCTGTCCAGTTGACCTTCGACCCCGAGGTCCTACCCTTCGAGGAAATCCTGGGAATATTCTTCTCAGTGCACGACCCCACGACTCTCAACCGTCAGGGGCCCGACGTGGGAAGTCAGTATCGGTCCGCCGTCTTCTACCACACTCCCGAGCAGAAGGCCTCCGCGGAGCGAGCGATCAAAACCCTCGAAGAGGAGGGAGTCTGGAAGAACCCCATCGTCACGGAGGTTATCCCCTTCGAGGAGTTCTACCGAGCAGAGGAGTACCACCAGGACTACTTCGAGAAGAACCCCGACCAGGGCTACTGCAGGGCCGTCGTAGCCCCAAAGGTGGCAAAGTTTAGAAAGAGGTTTGCGAGCAGGCTGAAGGCGTAGGCCCTCACCTCCGGGAGGGTACTCACTCCCTCAGGTACTTGTCCACTTCCTCTAGGTGCTCCTGCTCCTCCGCCACCAGCTGCTCTAGCATCGTCCGAAGCGCGACGTCATCCCCGGCCTGCTTCAGACGTGCTTGGTACCCCGACAGGGCAGCGACCTCGATCTCCCGGCTTTCCTTCAACAGCTGGCGGATACTCTTCGGCCGCCCGCTTATGGATTGGGTCTCGACGGTGGGAACGCCCCCGAGGGCGGTGATCTTCTCCCCGATTCGGATGGCGTGTCCCATCGATTCCGTTGCCTCTCTCCGGAAGAACTCGATGACTCCGTGACGGTTCAATCCAAACACGAGGAAAGACTTTTGCAGGTAGCTCAACATTGCGTGGACCTCTCGGTTGAAGTCCTCGTTCAGGCCGTCCAACAGCTCCTTTGACACCATTCGTTGACCTCTCTCGTCAGCAAGCGTTCCTGCGATAAGTTGTTTTGTGGTTGACGCACTGTCGGGGGAGCAACAAGGTGAGTCTCGTGACGAGGCGGGACTTCCGAATGCCGAAGGCGGTAGCTGCCGTGATGGAAGGGTATGCGCGACCCTGGTACATTGCCGGCGGGTGGGCTATCGACCTGTCCCTGGGTCGCACCACCAGGGAGCATGAGGACGTCGAGGTGGCCACCCTCAGGGAAGACCAGTGGGAGTTGAGGAGCCACCTGACCAGTTGGGAGTTCAGGAAGGCCTTGCCTGGCGGGAAGGGGCTGGAGCTGTGGGAAGCGGAGGAGTGGCTTGAGCTGCCCATTCATGAAATCCATGCTCGCCGGGAAGGGGGCGAGCCATCCTTGCTGGAGATCCTCCTCAACGAGGCGGAGGGTAATATCTGGAGGTATCGCCGCAACCCTGCGGTAACCCGGGAGCTGGCGGACATTGGGGTCGCCTCAGTGGACAACATCCCTTTCCTGAGGCCTGAAATCGTCCTCCTTTACAAGGCGAAGGCGCCTCGCACGAGGGATGAGGAGGACTTCCGCAACGTATTGAGGTCCTTGGAACCCAGCAGCTGCACCTGGCTTCGTCATGCCGTCAGCCTATGCCACCCCGGCCACGCGTGGCTCAGGGAGCTCTAGTGAGCCCTCGCAACTATGGCGACGATTCGTTAACTAAATAGCCCCCTCGAGTTTAGGTCCCCTCCCTGCCTAGAGGGGGAGTGGAGGATGAGCGGAGAAACGTCGGCAAGGCTACCCACCACCGTGCGACCTGAGAAGTACATTCTGTCTTTGAGGCCGGACCTTGAGGAGTTCACCTTTGAGGGCGAGGCGGAGGTCGAGATCACCGTCGAGGAAGAAGTCTCAGAGATCGTCCTGAACGCCGCCGAGCTGGAGATCACCTCAGCGGAGCTGATGTCCCTTGACGGGGTCGTAATCCCCGCCCGGAACATAGAGCTGGACGAAACCACGGAGAGGGCGACCCTCACCTTTGAACGACCGCTCTCGAAGGGCCATGCCACCCTCACTCTGCGATTCAAGGGAGTCCTGAATGACCGGTTAAGGGGCTTCTATCGGAGCACGTACAAGACGCCCGAGGGGGAGGAGCTCCGCATGGCGGCGACCCAGTTCGAGGCCACCGACGCCCGAAGGGCCCTCCCCTGCTGGGACGAGCCCTCGCTCAAGGCGGTCTTCGACCTGACCCTCGTGATTCCAGAGGGTCTCGCGGCCATTTCGAACACTCCCATCGAGGCGGAGGAGGTCCAGGGCAACGGCATGAAGGTCGTCCGCTTCGCCGAGACGCCGAAGATGTCCACGTACCTCCTGGCCTTCGTCGTCGGCGAGCTTGCATTTGTGGAGGCTAGGGCCGGCGATGGGACTCTCACAAGGGTCTGGACGACACCCGACAAGGTCGAGCACGGCCGGTTCGCTGTGGAGACGTCCGCCCGCGTTCTCGACTACATGAACAACTACTTCGGCATACCGTACCCCCTCGAGAAGCTGGACCACATCGCCCTCCCCGACTTCGCCGGGGGCGCCATGGAGAACTGGGGGGCCATTACATATCGCGAGCGGGTCTTGCTCTTCGACCCCGCTAGCTCCACGGCGGCCACGAAGCAAGCGATTGCCGAGGTCATGGCCCACGAGATAGCCCACATGTGGTTTGGGGACCTGGTAACGATGGAGTGGTGGGACAGCCTCTGGCTTAACGAGAGCTTCGCGTCGTGGATGGGAAACAAGGCCGTGGCGGAACTCTTCCCCGAGTGGAGCATGTGGACTCAGTTCCTGCTGAATGAGACCATGGGTGGCATGAACCTCGATGGCCTCCGCAGTTCTCACCCGGTGGAGGTGCCTGTGGGACACCCTGACGAGATCGAGGAAATCTTCGACGCCATCAGCTATAACAAAGGCGCGGCCATCCTATGGATGCTCGAGCAGTACCTGGGGGAGGAAGTCTTCCAGAGAGGCATGCACCGCTACTTCACGACTCACCAATATGGCAACGCCAGGACCGAGGACCTTTGGAAGGCCCTCGGGGAGGCCGCGAAGCAGGACGTCGTCGGCCTAATGAAGAACTGGGTGATACGGACCGGCTTTCCCGTCCTAACCGCGGAGGTCGAGCGCGAAGATGGACGTGCCAGCCTGAACCTCTCCCAGTCCCGTTTCCTTTACGAGCGCCTGCAGGGAGCAGTGAAGGATGAAACCCTGTGGCAAGTCCCCCTCCGAGTACTCCGATCTGGAGCGTCGCAACCGACGGCCCTCATGATGACCGGTCACAAGCTTCGCCTCCCACTGGGCGCCGTCGGCAAAGGTGAGGCCAGCGATTGGGTGAAGGTGAATGCAGGCCAGTCAGGGTTCTACCGAGTGGTCTACTCTGAGGAGGAGTGGAAGCGCCTCGCTAGCGCGGTGAAGGCCCTCGACCTCGCAGCCGAGGATAGGCTGGGCCTTCAGAGCGACGCCTATGCGCTCACGCGGGCGGGCTTCATACCTGCGACTCTCTACCTGAGCGTCACGGAGGCCTACGGGAATGAGGTCGACGCCAACGTCTTGAGGGTCCTCGCAACCAACCTTAGGAGCTTCGAGATGGCCATCAT
>JABAOD010001882.1_pt1 | contig 16360 bp, 14 predicted proteins | sample 7062151 | NCBI WGS metagenome assembly JABAOD01 (sample SAMN14538626, study PRJNA623070) | marine sediment metagenome | biome: marine biome [ENVO:00000428]; feature: marine pelagic biome [ENVO:01000023]; material: deep marine sediment [ENVO:00002113] | place: India: Gulf of Khambhat ... | reverse complement strand
TGCTCGGCCATGACTTCATGGAGGCCTGGGGATTCCTGGTAGGTTTCTCGGTCGGGTACGTGATGGAGGGCAGTTTGGTGGGACTTCGCCGGGCGGGTCGCAGGAGGTCTGGTCTTAGGCTTCTCATCGGAGCTCCGGCCCTGGTAGGGCTCTACGCCCTGAGCCTCCTGCTCCCATCCTGGGCGATTCTGGGATACTCTCTGGCCTTCGGGTTGGCCGCCTCCCTCCTCCTGCCGTGGGTCTTCGTCAGGGTGGAATCCCGCGTCCTGCAATCTCGCGATAGGAGATAGGACCTACGTCTGCGGGGTCCGACAGCGCCGGAGGGAGGAGGGGCGCTACTTCACCTCGATGCGCTTGAGCTTCGCTCCCTTCTTCCCCTTAAGCTGGTCGATGCGAGCCTGGGCCAGGGACTTGACCGCCTCGAGAACTTCCACCCTGGCGTTGTTGAGGTGCTTGAGGAAGTCGTCCAGCTTAGGGGCAAAGTCGGGCAGGTTGACTTTGATCTCCACGTTTACCACCTCGGGGGCTCTGCAACGAATAGGAATTGCGGCGTCTTAAAACCTAGCTCCTCCGGGACGCTCACGGACTGGAGAAAATTCATATAGGAGGGGGCGTGTTACGGATTAGCGTTTCGTGTTACTCATATCAAAGGAGGGAGCCCATTGCATATCTCCGATGGTGTCCTGCCGATTCTCTGGGCAGCGCTCTGGTACGCGCTAGCTGGCGCCTTCGTGGCCGTGGGCCTCTACGTCGTCAGAAAGCGGTCGGACGGCAGCCCAGTCTACCTCCCCATGCTGGGCGTCCTCGCCGCCGCCATAACGGTCATCTCCGTCTGGCACATCCCCGTCCCCGTTACGGGCTCCTCCTCCCATCCCATCGGCACTCCTATGGCGGCCATCTTGGTGGGTCCCTCCCCCGCCGTCCTCCTCACCGTGCCCGCCCTGCTGATCCACCTCTTCCTTGCCCACGGAGGCCTGACCACTCTGGGGGCGAACACCGTCTCCATGGGGGTCGTGGGAAGCCTGGTGGGCTACGGGGTCTATCGCCTGGCCAGGAGGTACAAGCTCAGCTTCTTCATCGCTGGAGGCCTGGCGGGCCTCGTGGGGGATATTGCCGTGTACACGACCACGGCCTTTCAGCTGGCCGTCGGTCTCTTTCCCGGGACCTTCTGGTACCAGTGGGGAATCTTCTTCCTTGGCTTCACTCCCACGCAGATACCCATCGCGGTCATGGAATTCTTCTTCACGGGGGCCATCGTCAACCACATCATGACGTCGAGGCCGGACATCGCCAAGGCCTTGGGGAGGCCAGTCCATGCCTCTTGACTCGCTGGAGAGGAAGGTCGTCCTCGTCATGGTCGTGGTCAGCGTCCTCATCCTGGGAGCCTCATACGTTGCCTACGTCTTGGGTATCGGCCTAGGCGGGACGGACGCTGCTGTGGAGGGAAGCGCCGCCGGTTCCGCCGGTGTGGAACCAACGACGCCGCTCGCGCTGCCCAAGTGGGGCGAGCCTGTACTCTTCTTCGTCATCCCGAGCCTCCTGGGGCTTATCGCGGGCTTCTGGATCCCGTCGGTCCTGGGCAGGAGGGCTGGACGTGCTTGAGCACCTCATCGGCTTCATGGAGTACCTCTACGTGGAGGCGGACCCGCTGACGGGCCTGCTCACGACCCTGGGCTTCTTCGGCTTCTTCCTACTGGGGAGGCGTCTTAGGCAGAGGCTGAACAGATGAACATCCCTGTGAAGGAGGACGGCGGGGCGGACGCCCGCGTGGCCACCATCACGGCCCTGGTAATCATCATCGCCGTTCTGCTGAGTCCTAGCTGGATTCCACCGCTCATCATCCTCGGGGCGGCCCTCGGTCTGGCTGGCCTGCTGGCGGCGCGAGGGCGAGTGAGGATGGGGACCTACGCCAAGCTCATGGCCTTCCCACTGGGCATCGCGGCCTTCGTCTGGCTAACCTTCGCCTACACCTTCGGCTCCACCCAGGTCTACCACTTCGTCTTCCCCATCTACCGGGAGGGCATCGATCAGGGCTTCCTGGTCTTCACCCGCGTCCTAGCGGCCACCGGCGTTCTGTTGCTGTTGCTGGAGGCCACCTCGCTCATGAGCATCCTGCGGACCCTCCGATGGATGCGGGTGCCGGATGTGCTGGTGGACCTGATGGCCCTGGTCTACCGTTACATCTTCGTGTTGGATGAGGAGAGGGGAAGGATTGCCCAGGCCATGGCCAGCCGCCTGGGCTTCTCCCGCTCCATGAAGTACGGCCGACGGGTCACAAACTACGGCCTGGTGGCCTCCAACCTGCTGATCCGCTCCTTCGACAGGTCCCTCCGAACCTACGAGGCGATGCAGAGCCGTGGCTACCACGGTGGGCGCCTCTACGACCTCAAATCAGATCCGCCGAAGGTTAGGCAGGTGTTCCTCGGAAGCATCGCCTCCGTCGCCGCCGTCCTGCTGATCTTGGGGTGGTGGTTCCCCTGGTAGCCCTCCGGGTCACCGAGCTGAGCTATCGGTACCCCAACGGCACCGAGGCGCTCCGGGACGTCACCTTCTCCGTGGAGGAGGGGCGGAGGGTGGCCCTCCTGGGCCCCAACGGCAGCGGGAAGACGACCCTGCTGAGGTGCCTCAACGGCCTAGTCACGCCCACCCAGGGCCTGGTGGAGGTGCTGGGAAAGGCTGTAGAGAAGGGAAGCCTGGACTGGGTGAGGGCCAGGCTCCAGCTGGTCTTCCAGAATCCGGATGATCAGCTCTTCGCTCCCTCCGTCGACGAGGATGTGGCCTTCGGGCCGAGAAACCTGGGGCTGGGGGAGGAGGAGGTCGCGGCCCGGGTCGAGGAGGTCTTGAGCTCCCTCGGGCTGCGGGACCTGCGGAGGCGGAACCCGGGCCAGCTGAGCCAGGGTCAGAAGAGGCTGGTTGCCATAGCCGGCGTCGTGGGGATGAGGCCCTCCATCATCGCCCTGGATGAGCCCACCTCCGACCTGGACGTCAGGAGTTCCAAGGACATCCTCGAGGTCCTGGACGCCTTCACCGAGGCGGGCAAGACCATAATCGTGGCGACCCACGATGTCGGGCTGGCGGCCGCGTGGGCGGACGAGGTCATCTTGCTGTCGCAGGGCAGGATCGTGGCCCAGGGAGTCCCGGCGGAAGTGTTCTACGGCCTGGGGGACATCGAAGAGATGGGCATCCGGACACCTCCCGTGGTCAGCCTCTTCCGCCGGCTCGCCGACGAGGGGCTTGCCGACCCGAAGGCGAGACCCATGACCTTTCAGGAACTCCTGGACGCCGTCCTGGTGACCATAAGGCAGACGTGACAGGAGGGCGGCCGCACCATCGTGCGGAATCGCCTATTCGGTCTCCTCCCGCGGCTCCTCCAAGAATATCGAGAGCCGATCTTCCTTGAACTCCGCCCCGGTTGGCTCGTAGCGGATCAGCGTCTCCGGGAGGGTGAATATCCTCCGCCAGCTGGAGGCCTCCACCACCAGGATGCCTCCGCGGTTGAGGAGCTGCAGCTGCTCCCTCTCCAAGAAGGGGGTCTTCATGCTGATGGTGGCTCTGCCCGCCTTGGAGTCCAGGGCCACTTGGAACGGGCGAACCTTCACGAAGATGTCCGCAGGGTCCCTGTCCTCGTACATGATGTTGGCCACAGTCTCGAGGGCTTCCATGCCGATGAGCTCCTCCCGCAGCATGGGCACCTTGAAAATGGGAAGTCCCTTGAACGATTCCTCGATGGTCATCAGGTTCTCGTCCTGGGCCTCCCGCCACTTGTCCAGGTAGGGACCCACCTCCGGGGGAAAGAGGCGGTTCACGATGACGGCGTCCACCGGATATCCGTAGAGCGAGAGGTAGGTGTAGGCCCGTCGGGTCTCCGCGATGACCATCTTCTCGGCGTTGGTGATGAGGCGGACGGAGGTGATCTCCGGGTCCTGAAGGAGCTTCTTCGCCCGCTCGACGGTGATGTACAGCCTCTCCACGCCGGCGAACACCTCGTCCTCCGGGATGGGTATTCCCATTAAGGGCCTGCCCAGCGGACGCGCTATCTTCGCAAAGGCCCTCTTCCCCTTGAAGAGGCGTTCCATGTACCACTGCGCCATCTCCGGCAAGCTTAGGAACTTTAGGCTCGCGCCCGTGGGGGCCGTGTCCACCACGATAGCGTCGAACCTCTCTCCCTTGGAGAAGCTGTCAACGTATAGGATGGAGGCGAGCTCGTCGAAGCCCGGCAGGACCGCCATCTCTTCGGAGGTGACATCATCCATCCCCTGGATGCTGAAGATCTCAACCAGGTAGTTCTTGACCTCGTGCCAGTACTCTCTGATGGCGTCGACGACCGTGACCTCCTGGCCCTCGAGATTCTCCACGATGGGGGTTGGCTCGTTGGCCAGACGGACACCGAAGACGTCGCCCAGGCTGTGGGCGGGATCCGTTGAGATGACCAGGGTCTTGTAGCCCATCTTCGCCAGGCGGAGGGCGGTAGCGGCGGAGATGCTGGTCTTACCGACGCCCCCCTTGCCGGTGAATAGTATGACCCGCATGTTCGCCATTCAAGTCGTGCCCATGAGATAAAGCCTTCGCGACATCTCAACTCGGATTCCGGACGTTCCTTTAGGTGGCGACTTGGTACACGAGCAGCACACCCCGTGGCCTCTCGAAGCTGCTGAGAAGCTCAAAGCTTTGAGACAGTGTCTCGAGAACGCCGTCCGGCAGTGAGGTCAGCATGACCTCTTCCGGAACAACCACATAAAGGGCGGAAAGCCCCGAGTCAACGGCGGCCATCAGCTCCTCCGCCTCCAGGGCCCTGACCTGGATGTCAGGCCGCCCATTTATCTCGAGTCCCAATCGGAAGATGTTGGGAATGTGTATAACGGAGGAGGGCACGGCGACGAAGACCTCCGAGTTGCTTGGGGCTGCATCTGCAATGAACTCCAGTCCTTCCTTCAGGTTCTGCGTCTGATCCTCCACGAAGGTGAGGTGGCCGACCGACTCGGAATAGACGGTAAATCCCAAGGAGGTCAACAGGATCGCCGACACGGCGAGGCTCCCGATGGGGACTAGCTCCCCTGCGTGGATTTCACGCCTTTTGCCCGCTCTCAACGCGATTAAGGCACTTCTGAGGGCTGAGCCAGCGGCGACGACTCCAGGAGCCGCCAGTAGGGCGACTAGGAAGGAGACACCCAGAGCCGATTCCATCATGTATCGATCTTGAGTGAACAACATGCCTAGGGCGGGGAGAAGTCCGAAGACGGCCCACAGGGCTGACAGGGCCAAGGCCCTTCCTGGGCCTCGTAGTACAGCGACCCCCCTCACAATCAGTGCTCCTCCCAGCATGAGGAGGGAAGCTATGAGGGTGAAACCGATGTAGGTCCAGTAGATGAGGAGGTAGTCGACTCCTCTCGAAATGGCGTTCCAGGCGATGAAGTCCAGCGATTGCCCCAAGCTGGAGGCTGCTTCATACGAATAGCCAAGGCTCGAGAACGGGTAGTTCTGAGGGAGCTGGGCGGGCAACCAGAACATGAGGACGTAGGCCAGAAGGGCGAGGCCGGCGGGAATTCCCCAACGCCAGTTCCCAAAGGCTGAGTCCCTCTTCTCGTACAAGAGCAGGAATACCATGAGGAAGATTGGTAGGATGACGTTGGACTCCTTGGAGAGGAACGCGAGGACGGACGTCAGAGTCGCCACGATTAGGAGTCTGGGAGATCCCCGCCGGAACCCCCTTACGAAGAGGTAGAGCGATAGAAGCAGGAAGAGGAGCCCGACTCCGGAGGTCAGCAGACTTCTCCACCACGTGGTCAGCATAGTGGGAAAGAAGGTGGCGAAGATGAGGGCAGCCAGCAGTCCGGTGGTCCTGTCCCTCAGGAGGGCCACGAGGTGGTAAAGGAGTAGATTCGCGAATCCGAACACGGTGGAGAGGAGGAGGGCATACCCCGTCGGGTCGGTTCCCCATAGGTGGAACCCCAGGATCCACGTGAGTACGACGACGGGACGGTAGAAGCCAGCCACCTGGGCTGAGGCGTCTGTGAAGGGAATCCAAGGGGAGTCAGCAAAGGTCTTGGCCAGTGTGACCCACTCGAAGTCGTCATTTCGGAAGTAGGTCGCCGTGTGGAGAGCTCCGATGAGAAAGGCCGAGAGGAAGGCTACCAGTGAGGGAGCAAGACTCCGAAGCATCCTGACGAGCCCGTAGAGTCTAGGTTTTGTGGTCGCAGTCTCCTCGGTCACCTCTTCGCCTCCTTGGGTCGGGCCTTCGTCCCTAGGATTCGGCGGCGTCACCATCTGACTCCGCATTGGGGACCCGCGTTCGTGCCGAGCGCCGCTCGAACGCGAGTCTCTCGATGTGTCGATCACGTGCCCTCAAGATGGTGTATCCGAGTGCGATGAGTCCTATCGAAACCACAACAACACCGCGTAGCAAGTGGTCCAACACGGCCAGAGAGAGCCCCAACGGAACGGGAATTGTGAAAAAGAACAGAACTCCCGTCACGACGGCCTCGTAGGTCCCAATCCCGCCGGGCGTCAGTGGCAAGGCCTGCGCAGAGAAGGCCGCAGCGGCCGTGACGATCAGCGGCGTACCAGGGACGAAGATGCCCAGGCTCCAGGCCACGACCACAAAGGTGCCCACCTCCAGGGCCCATATCGGCAGGGAGAGCAGGACCGAGACGACGATGACTCTAGGGTTTCCGATCAGTGACCTGAGCGCCGATGCCAGCCCTTTCAACCCGGCCTTGGACGCGGAGATTCTCTTACCGAGGCTCAACGCCAACCTCTCCCCATACCTCGTGAGGAAGAAGAGGCCGGCACCGACAAGGGCCAGAAGACCAACAGCGACCAGGAGGAGCGAGGAAAGAAGTCCCAGGGCGGGGGACAATACGAGGCCCAGGATAAGGAGCAGCGACAGTATTCCTAGGTCCAGGAACCGGGAGAAGAGGAGGGTGCCGATGGAGGGTCCAAGGGGAACCCGGTCCGTTGATCTCAGGGCTACGCAGGAGAGGAGTTCTCCGAATCGGCCGGGGGTGGCGAGGTTCGTCATCCACCCCAGGAAGAGACTGGAGAGGATGGGGGTACGGGGGGTGGGATGGCCGGAGGCATCCAAGAGGACCCCCCAGCGCCAGGTCCTGAAGACGAAGGCAAGCACGTAGAGGGACGCAGCCAGGAGTAGCAGTGGGAGACTCGCAGACGCCAATCTCTCCAGGACGGCGCTGTAGTCCCCCAAGGCGAGGATGGCCAGCACCGCTATCACACCGATCAGTCCCATGAAGAGGGCCCAGATCTTGGAGGTCCTCCGTGTCCCCCTTCCCGGAGCGAGGCTCCGATATCCTGTCAACGCCCCAAAGAGGAAGAGTTGGAGCAAGCGCCACAAGTACACCGCTCCCTTACGGGTGGCCTGAAGCTTCGGACTCCCCGAGGTCCTATCCCGCCATGTGACCGGAACCTCGGTGCTTGAGAAACCTGCGAGGTGTGCCTTGACCGGCAGCTCCGCTGTGAGGTCGAAGTCCCCAGATCGCAGGTTCCTGACATCCACGGTCTCGAGAACCTCGCGACTGTAGGCCTTGAACGCATTGGTGATGTCACGTTTGGGCAGCGAGAAGGCAAGGCGCAGGAGCAGGTTGTAGGCCCGGTTGTAGAGCAGCTTGAGACGGGGATAGCCCTCGATCTTGGAGCCAGGGAGAAACCGTGAGCCATACGCCACGTCATGCCCTGCCTCGACGGCCTTCACCAACCTAGGTATGTCCTCCGCGTCATCTGAGTGGTCCGCCATGAAGGTAATCTGGATCTCCCCCCGGGCGGCGAGAAGACCAGCCTTCACGGCTTCCCCGAAGCCGGGCTTTGACGTCCTCCTCACTGTCTGGATGGCCTGGTTGGAAGAGGCGAAAGCGGAGGCGACCTCGAATGTTCTATCCGTGCTGTTATCGTCGACAATGATCACCTCATAGTCGTCCTGACCGTACTGTCGCTGGAGGACCTCGATCAGCCTTGGTATGAGGGAGCCAAGGTTCGCCTCCTCGTTTTGAGCTGGGACAATGACAGAGACTCTCAAGGGCAGTCCGGGTCAAGGAAGGCCCAGGCATATTAGCCTTCCGAGGCAGCGTAGGGATCGACGGGCTGATGCACGATGTCGCAGCTCACGGTTTGGAGGTCGATGCCAGGGCGGATCCGAGCTGCCATGACCTAGAGACTGATCGCCGCCATGGCAGGAGGCCATCGGCAATCCCGGCCACGATGTGATGCACGGAGTGCTTGTACGTCGAGGTGAGGGAGGCCCGTAGGAGGATGTAGGGCAGGGTGAGGACGAAGATGTGGAGGATGGTCGTCGTGTAGTGCCACCACGAGCCGTGCTCACGGACGATCATCATGCGGTTTCTCATGCTATAGTAGGACTTGATCCCGCGGATGCGGTTCGCCGTTCCTCCCCGCTGATGCTTGACCTTCGACTCGGGTACGCATACCAGCCTCCATCCGGCCTTCTGGATCCTTAAACCCAGGTCGGCGTCCTCATAGTAGGCGAAGTAGTCCTCCCGCCACCTTCCCACCTCGTCCAGGACTTGCCGGGACAGGAGGGGCATCTCCGTGTAGTCCGCGTCGATGTGCTCCGGCATCTCCCGGGCGCCCTTGGCGATCATGCTCGTCATGCCCGTCATGAGGTTGATGTTGTTGCCCAGGGTGTCGATGGTGTTGGCCTCGTCCGTGAGGTAGAGGGCTGGATATGGAACGACCCTCCCAGACTCGGCGGCGGCTACCAAAGGCTCCAGGAAGTCCGGTTCCGCCAAGGTGTCGTTGTTCATGCAGAGGACATAGTCATGGCCGTCCCGCATGGCTGCCTCGATTCCCGCATTCATGCCTCCACCGAAGCCCCTATTCTCCGGCAGCTGGATCAGCGTGACCTTGGGAAAGCTGGAAGCGATCTTCTCGGGGCTGCCATCGGCGGAGCCGTTATCTACAACATAGACCTGGTAGCCTGGGTAGCTCAAGGTCCTCAAGGAGAAGAGGCAATCCTTGGTGACCTCCCATCCATTCCAGTTGAGGACTATCAGGCCGACGGTTCTCTCTCTGGTCATCGCACCCTCCCTGGCACGCGCCCTGACTGACCCGCCGAAGGCAAAGCTCCACCTGTAGATAACTTATTCTCTGACGTATCGTCAAGGCTGCTAAGCAGAAATCATCCTGATGATACTTTGCGGAAAACCTTTTTTTATCTCCGCAGCATGAGCCCTTAACTCACTACTCGGAGAAACACGGATGGGACGAACTACGGTCTGGATTGTAGTACCTACCATCGATGAGTGCCAGAGCCTGGCCTACCTTCTCCCCCAGCTCCTGAAGCTCGACCCCGAGTGGAAGGTCGTCGTCGTGGATGACGGCTCCACTGACGGGACGAGGTCACTGCTGGGACATCTCTCCAATAGGGACAAGAGACTCCATCCGATCCTGCGCGATCACAGGGGCCTTGGATCTGCCCTTCGGGATGGACTGGCCTACGCCCTGAAGCGCGGGGCCGACCGGATGGTGACGATGGACGCGGACCTGAGCCACGATCCCGAGGCCATCGAGAGTCTTTTGGCGGCCGACGCCGATATCGTCCTTGGCAGTCGGTACACGCCAGGCGGAGACATCGTGGGGTGGCCTCGCCGTCGAAAGGTCATCAGCTACATGGCGAACCAGCTGTCACGCTTCTCCCTCGGGACGGCTGAGAGGGATCTGACCACCGGCTTCCGTGCCTACAGCCGCCCTATGGCGGAGCTCCTCCTCCAGGACTCGGTTGCTGAGGGCTACAGCTTCCAAGTCGAAGCCGTGAACATCGCCTGGAAGCACTCCATGCGTATCACCGAGGTGCCGATAACCTTCCGTGAGAGAATCTACGGGAAGAGCAAGCTCACTAGCTCCAAAGAGGGGGCCGGGCTCGTCCGGATGCTAGCCACCAGGACTCCCCTCAGACTCTTCCTCATAGTCGTGTTGATCGGTGCCTTGGTCAACGAGGCCCTCCTCATCTCCTTCGTGGGCGTCCTCTCCTTCCACTACCTGATGGCGGGGCTCATCGCCGTGGAGTTAGGAGCCCTTTCAAGCTTCCTGCTGAACGAGAAGTGGACCTTCAAGGGCAGACCCCTCCGGGGCACCTGGCCCAAGAGGCTAGGACGCTACCACGCGGCCGTCTTCGGAGGCCTGTTGCTAAACATCCTGGTCCTGTTCATCCTTACCGAGTTCGCCAACCTCTGGTACCTCCTCTCGAACATCTTCGGAATAGGGACAGCGGCCAGTTGGAACTACATGCTCAGCAGTCTGGTTACGCGTCGTTTCTAGATTCGGCTCACGCCGTAATGTCAGCGAAGGCCATCAAAGAGTCTTGGGCGGACACCGACTGAACGAGGACCCGTAGGTGTGGTGTAAACCCTAGCTCTACGGGGAGGAAGACTCTCGCCTCCTCACCCCGGGCAAGGTGAATCTCCCTGCTCCCCAGCAGGGCCGTCTCGTTACCACTGGGATTCTGAAGAATCCCGGAGATGAGGAGCCGGGCGATGTCGTGAGCGATAACATCCTCGGCCGAGTATGTAAAGACGGGTCCCGGAGCGTTCCCGAAGAGAGCCACACTACCGTTCCCAACGGGGAGGACGCTCAGGCTGGTTCTGGAGTCGGGCCCCTCCGTTACGAAGCCCAGTGCCAGGCCGTCGACCGCGGCTGCATCCGCCAGTGAGGATCCCCAGGCTGTGAGAGGGTAGCGAAGGTCCAGGGCGTCGGTCCAAGAAGTCGGCATTGTGCCCGTCCCGTCCCGCTCGTCCTTGACGGGGTCGAACCCCATGATGAAGGTGGGTCCCCATCGAGACTCCCCACCGCCACCATACATGTCGATCACACGACCCCGAGAGGTTCCCATGTAACGCCCGATTAGGGCGCCTGTCCAGATCAAGATGCCCCCGCGCTCGATCCAGTCCCGCATCAGCGATGAGTCTGGGAAGAAGACTCCCTGGGGAAGGGCGGTCGCAGCGACTATAAGCACCGCCGGCGGACCCCTAAGGAGATTCACGAGGGCGAGGGCGTCGGTCATTCGAATCTCCGAGGGATGCTCCGCGGTGAGCAGTTCTGAGGTAAGATGGTCCAGGATGCCGAAGATTCTCGGCCTGCTCGTGTTGGAGACGGGGTACCGATCGTCGTAGTACAGGTGGATGGGCAGTGGCTCAGGGCGGTTTGTGAGGCCGACCACCGCGATCCTGTAGGTCGTGTCGTAGATCCCGTGGCCTCGAAGGTCAACGGTCACGATGCTCTGTGAGGAGTCGTAATCCGCGGCTCCGAAGACACCAGCCGGGGGAATCCCCTCCGAGAGGACGAATGCCTGACTGACCACGAGAAATGCGACGCCGGCAGCGGTGAATCTAGCGAGGCGAAGGCCGTCTTTGCGGTGGCCGGCACCAGACGAGACCCTGGGCACCTCCGCAGGGGAGGTCGACGCAGTCCAGCCCTTGATCAAGTAGTAGGCGGCAGCCACCAGCGCAGCGTAACCAATCCCCCCTGCCGCGAAGAGCAGGTCCTGCTGCAATCGCGTGCTGATGAGCCCTCCAAGGGCCCAGTAAGCTCGCACCTGGACATCCAGGCTCTCCACGTTGAGGAGGGGTGTGAAGACCGCCAAGGGGTAGAAGAATACCGCAGGTCCCTGGAGGCTGAATAGGTATGCCAACCCGGCCAGGGAGATGACAACCACGAGTCGACCTAGACTCCGCCATCGCGGGGAGACGAGAATCAAGAAGGGTAGAATCCAGAGGAGATGCTGCGGGTTCACGAGCCCGAGGACACTGTACAGGGCCACCATTGACACTACAGACAGGACGCAGAGTGTCTCCACAGATGGCCACCGTGTGAGTGTAGAGGCGCGCCTCCATAGCACGATTCCGGTGAGCATAGACGCAACGATGGGAACCACCAGAAAGTACGGCGAGGCTACCTGGGGGAGGGCCGCAAGTATTCCCTCCGCTCCGGGAAGACCTTCCCAGATGTCCAGGTGAAGGATGAACAAGGGGCTAAACCCACCAGCAGGCGCGAACTGTGACCGCCTTAACAGGACCACGTCGATGAAGCGGGTTAGCAGCAGTGGAATTCCGAGGGCAGCTAGGGAGAGGGACAGGCCGAGGACGAAGCTGAGGGGTTGCAGAGGTAGGCCTCTCCGCGCACCACTCTCTGACCCCCGTCTCTTGACTCCCAGGATAAGGAATAGGAACGGGACAACCAGGAAGAAGGGGAACAGCTTGAAGAGAACGGCAATCCCCAGGGAGATTCCTCCGAAGAGGAACCGACGGCGGAGAATCAGGTAGCCGCTGGCCAGGGTGAAGAAGACAGGGATGACGTCGAACTGGCCTTGGACGGCGGTGACCCAGATCACCAATGGGTTCAAGAACCACAGGACGAGGGCCGTCCTGCCGTGCTTCTGGCCGTAGACATCGGAGGCCCACCTTCGGATGAGAAGGGCGACACCGAGGTCCGCTCCGATGAGGGGTAACTTGAGGACCAGGTTGAAGATGGGAGCCGTCACCGTCGTGACCAGCATGCTCGTAAGTTCCGCCGTGGGCCCCATGGAGGGCACGAAGGCGGCGTAGCTCTCGGGGTTAAGAAACAGGCCGAGGAGAGTGAAGAGGGGGAAGAGGGTGTATGCGAAGAGGGGAGGGTAGGTGTAGAACGACGATTGGTAGGGGTCGAGACCCCCCGCCATGTCCGTTATCACGCGATAGAAAGGGTAGACGTCGTCGGTCCAGGAGGTGAGAGGGGCGAGGGCTAGACGGACGAGAATGCCTGCGACAAGGATACGCTTCGCTGGAATCCTCTGGAGGAACGCGAGTAGTGTGGAGGCCGCGGATCTCAGGGACAATAGCGCCTTCCGAGCGGTGGACTCACTGGGTGTAGGGGCCCTCTCAGGTTGACGGACAGCCTCAGGAGGCCCACCGGTCATGATGTTCCCACTTACCCGTCACGCCCATAAGGCCATGCCAGAGCCCCTGCATGTAAGGTCCCAGACTTCCTAGCTGTCCGTCCAATGGCATGGAGAGGAGCCGGTACGGCGCTCTCACAAGAATCTGTCCCTGTAGCGCTGTCCACCTCCTGATGCCGGTGACGTGCCTGCGAATGAAATGGACCATGTTTCGGGCGAAGTAGTATGCCCGCAGAGGGGTCATCACGTTGGTGCCCCTGATGCCCGAAGATGCGGAGACCTCATGGCCGGCTAAGGCTCCCGGATGGTGGAGAACGAGGAACCCAGCCTTCCTGGCCCTCTCGCTGAACTCGGCATCCTCCAAGTAGAGGAAGTAGCCCTCCTCCATAAGGCCCACGCGTTCGAAGACCTCTCGTCTGACCAACATGGCGCAGCCCGACACGTAGTCCGTTGCTTGGAGCTCCCCGCCGCCTTGCATTAGCGTCGTGCCCATCCCTGGATGCCGCGTGTATCCAAGGGCCCTGTTGATTCTTCCTCCCTGGTACCAGACGGTGGGTCCGCTGCCCTCCAGAATAGTTGGACCGAGGATTCCGATCCTCTCGTTACCCAACGCTGCCCCCACCATTTCATCCAGCATGTCAGGAGTGGCGGTCGCGTCGCTGTTGAATAGCAGGACCAGATCAGCATCCCTCTCCAAGGCTCTGTGGATGCCTACATTGCACCCACCAGAGTATCCCAGGTTCTCGTCGTTTTCCACAATGAGGACGTCCTCGTGCTCCCCCGAGAGTCTCTCGACCAGGCCATCTCTGGAGGCGTTGTCGACTACGATGACCTCTAGGGCCGCGTAGCCAGTCGCCTTCAAGGAAGCAACTGCCCTCAGCGTATCTTCAGGGGTCTTGTAGTTGAGTATGACCGCCGCCACCTTGGGGAGAGGCACGGGCGACCTATTCTGCATGCCCATAAATAAGGTTCTAATGGGGTGGGAGGATTGAGTGGACGACTCGATGCCCGGCAGCGATGGTAAGATTCCGGTCACCGTGGGGCTATGCGCCTACAACGAGGAGCTCAATATCAAAAAGGCTCTAACGGCCCTCCTCCAGCAACGGACGGATGCCGCCGATCTGAAGGAGATTCTCGTGGTCGCCTCCGGTTGCACAGACAGAACGCCGGAGATTGTGGAGTCCATGGCCGCGGTCGACGGGAGGATCGTACTCATCGAGCAGAGTGAGAGGATTGGCAAGGCCTTCGCGGTCAACGAACTCCTGACCAAGGCCAAGGGCGATGTGGTCGTCCTGGAGAGCGCGGACACGCTCCCTCGTCTCGATGCCGTCGAGATGCTCGTACGCCCCTTCCTCGACCCTGAGGTCGGCGTGGTCGCCTCCAGGCCCGTTCCCATGGACAGCCGCGACACCTTCTTTGGAGCACTGACCCACGCCCTGTGGCACCTGCATCACGAGGTTTCCCTTCAGAACCCTAAGACGGGGGAGATGGTTGCCTTCCGCCGGGTCGTGCCGTCGATACCCGAAGGGGTGGGGGCTGATGAGGACTGGATCAGAGACTTGGTGGAGCAGAAGGGATACAGGGTCCTCTATGAGCCTAGGGCTTTGGTCTACAATACGGGCCCCAAGACGCTCGACGAGTTCATGAGGCAGAGGGTCAGGGTGAACGTCCAGGAGATGCTCCATAGTCGGCGGTCGGCCTTCGTGGCGCCCACGAGGAGGACAGGCTTGCTCGTCAATGCCCTCTTCGCGTACCTCAGAGGGGGGCAAGCAGATCTGCGAGCCCTCCTTGTCCTGTCAGTCTTGGAGGGGATGGCAAAGGCCTACAGCAGGGTCAGGGTCACCGTGAATCCGGTAGATCTCAGCGTCTGGGATCGACTACCCTCAACAAAGTCGCTTCCCCCTGAGGAGGAGGGGGAGTTCGAACACTCAGCGGACTAGAGAGGTACTCCTCGAGCGATGAAACCCCATCATGATTCGGCCAGGACGCGAATCACATCGAGTGACATCCGAAAGGGAAGCTCATCGTCCGCCGCTCGAAGCGTGATGAGGTCATACCCAGAGGGCAGGTCGACCGTAACGTTCCACCAGATGACTTCGTTCCTACCGTAATCGAGCGTGTCCACGAGCGTGTCACCGACGAGAACCTCCAGAGGAGAGAGGGGGTTGGGGGTGTCGTAGTCTGTACTGGGAAAGTCGAAGAGGTGGATGGCCAGGCTGTAAGTGCCGGCGACGGGGAAGTAGTGAGGGAAGGAGATGTTGTAGCCCTCCAAGCTGTACCGCTCCACCACTTTACCCGTAAGACTCCAGTTCCTGTCCGTGATGATGGACTCTCCTATGTCGAACGAGTCTTCAACTGCGAGGATCTCCCAGCTCAGGAAGGTCTCGAGGGAGAGGGCGTTGGGAGGTATGACATAGAGTCCCGGGTCGACAAGATACTGCTCGAATGAGGAAGGGAGGGTGCGGTGGAACAGTTCGGGACTTACAATCACGATGGGATGGTCTAGAAGGCGAAGGTCTTCGAAGTCAAGCCACTTGGCGGTGAAGTTGTACTCGTTGCTCAAGGTCCGGTACCTGGTGGGGTTTTGCGTCGCCCTGGCGTCTATCAGATGGGGTCTCACTGCCCAGGGCAGGAGGTTGATGTCTCCGTAGTAGAAGTACGTCGGGCCATTCGCCAGGCCAAGCTCATACCTAACCGGAACGAGAATGTTTGTGTAGGTGTGATTGAGGATGAGATAGATGGGCTCGGACCAGGCCTCCGGTATGAACTGAGAGGTGTGTCCGAGGCGGGCGTGGAGGTCGTCCGGAACGATCGGCTCAAGAAACCGGTCGGCGTTCTGGTAGAGCATGGTCCCTGAACCCAGGACAAGAGAAGTTGCCGTGATGGCGAAGACAACTTTGCTCGTCCGTCCTGGAACCCTGAACCTCAGAAAGTGACCGGGTGGGAGCGCCTCCGCGGCCTTCCTATGGAAACCCAAGAACGCTCGAGGAGCCCAGTCGGCGCCAAGGGCGGCCAGCAGAGGAGCCTGAATGATGAGTAGCGCCCGGAAGGGAGAGATCTTCTCAAAGACAAAGCCGAGCAGTATGAAGATTGCGAAGACCGTAAGTACCCATGATAGCAGCATGGTGGAGACTCCGTCCTTCCGTCTCCTTAAGTCCGACAGCAAGCGCGTAACTCCAAGGAGCGCGAATGGAATCAAAAACGCCGGAACGAAGAGGAGAGCCAGATCCAGTGGGAGAGGCTTTGGAAGGCCCGGGGTCCCGATCTCGGCAAGGCTTCCCAGAGTACTCCACCCGGAAGGTGTCAACATAAAGAGTGCGCCAGGCATGACCAACCAACCGAGGACCCAGATGCTGTTCTTCACGGGCTCCCTAATAAGAATCAGCCTCAGTATCGTCGCGACAAAGAAGACCAGATAGATTTCGAACTCTGAGAAGGCTACAACGAACAGGAGGACGAGCGCCA
>JABAOD010006599.1_pt1 | contig 16363 bp, 13 predicted proteins | sample 7062151 | NCBI WGS metagenome assembly JABAOD01 (sample SAMN14538626, study PRJNA623070) | marine sediment metagenome | biome: marine biome [ENVO:00000428]; feature: marine pelagic biome [ENVO:01000023]; material: deep marine sediment [ENVO:00002113] | place: India: Gulf of Khambhat ... | reverse complement strand
GTTCGGCGAGGTATTCACTCCCGACTGGCTAAACAAGGATGTGGGAGGGCACGATGACCCGTCCCCGATTTTTGTCGTGGGGCAGCCCAGGACAGGTACCACACTGGTCGAAAGGATCGTCACCAGCCATTCGCAAGTGCATTCGGCCGGAGAGCTGAAGCAGTTCGGTACCGCTGTCCGCAGGCTGTCGAATTACCAGGAGCCGACGCGCCAGTCCGCGAAATTGGCGCATCTCGCCGCTGAGATTGACTGCCGAAGACTGGGCAAAGCCTACATGAAGACCACTGCGAAGATGCGTGGCTCGCTGCCACGATTCGTCGACAAGCTGCCGCCCAACTACCTGTACGTGCCGCTCATTCTGAAGGCATTGCCCAAAGCCAAGATCGTGCACCTGACCCGTAACCCGATGGATGCCTGCTTCGCGAGTTTCAAGCAGCTGTTCGCTGACGCCTATCCGCATTCCTATGACCAGGCCGAGATGGCGCGCCATCATGCCCGCTACTTTCACCTGATGGCGCTCTGGCGCGAGCGATTTGCAGGCCGGTTCTTTGATATCGCCTATGAAGACACGGCACGCGACCTCGAGCCCAACGCCCGCGCGCTGGTCGAGTTTCTCGAACTGCCGTGGGAAGACGCCTGCCTGGAGTTTCACAAGCAGGATACCGCGGTGACCACGGCGAGCGCGGTGCAGGTGCGGCAGCCGGCTCACACCCGTTCCATCGGACGGTGGCTGCGTTACGAGAACCAGCTCGGCGTCATGCGCAGGACGCTCGAGGAACAGGGCGTACCGATCGGCGACTGCTGAGCGAAGTGTGGTTTTTCTGGCACAGCTATTTCTGGCCCATCGGCTTTGATATAGGCGCTTTAGGGCAGCCCCCGCATTCTGTTGCAAAAAAGCCCGGTGGCGAGTAGTCTCAGACCAGAAGTTGACAAGGCCCATTCGGACAATTCCAGGGCCAGTGGACGACGCTAGGGGGGCGACATGGCAGCCAAAAAAGCGCAGCTCGAAAAACGTTCAGATCTCACTCAGACGCCTGACGCAGCGAGTACTTGTAGACCGGAGCCGACAGTACTGGCACAGGCAATTTCGCTTGCGCTCATCGCGGGTGTCGCGCCGGGACAATTATTGGCGCAGGAAACGGTGCTCGACGAGATCACCGTCACCGCGACAAAGCGTGCCGAGTCAGTGATGGACGTACCGCTGGCAATCACGGCCTTGTCCGGGGAGGCCATTCGTGAGTTCAACCTGAATGACGTGAAGGACCTGATCGCGNNCGGTAACAGCAAGGACAGCTTCCTCGACTTTGTCAACGTTCGGGGTATTCGTACGATCGATTACGGTAACGGCGGTGATCCGTCGGTCAGTTTGTACAAGAACGGCCTGTACCAGGGCAGAACCGGATCCGGCGTGTCCAGTCTTTACGATATTGAACGGTCCGAGGTGTTGCGCGGACCCCAGGGTTTCCTGTTCGGCAGGAATTCGGTCAGCGGCGCCATGAACATCATCACTGCCAAGCCCCACTTCGATGGAACTGACGGATTCGTCGAGCTCGACGCCGGGGAACGCGGCGTCTTTGTATTCGAAGGCGCTGTTAATGCCCCTGTGAGCGATACCTTCGCGCTGCGCCTGGCCGGGTATCACTCCCAAGAGGACGGCTATGTCAAGAATCTCGCGGGTGGGCCCGACCTGATCGATCACGACAAATCTGCTGTCAGGCTGACGGGCCGGTATCAAACGGATAAATTAACAGCCGACCTCATGCTGGAGTACGAAGATCGCGACCAGTTCGGTACCGTCTATCGGCAAACGGGACTCGGCTTCGCCTTTACTGAACATCAGACCCGTATCAATGGTGGCGTACCGATCGAAGTCTCGCCGGACGGCAGGGTTGTCAACAATGACAACAGCTTACCGCCGACCGACGAGGCTGAGATATTTTCCGTCGGCCTGTCCATTGATTACGACATGGGATGGGCAACCTTTTCGTCCCTGACGGGTTTCAAGGATCATGATTACAGCTACGTCGAAGACTACGACGCTTCGCCCCTCGTGCTGTTCAATTATGGCCAGGATCAGGAAGGCGATTATATCGAGCAAGAATTTCGCCTGACGTCGAATAATGACGGCCCCTTGAGCTGGTATGCCGGCGTGTCCTTCTACAAGGAAGACATCGATACCACCTTCCTTGGTCAGGCGGATGAAGATGCCTATTGCGTGGGCTACTGGGCGTACTACTACAACACCGACGCAACATCGTGCCAGGACGTGTTCGACTATTACAATTACCTGGATACGTACTATTCGACGAGCTATTACTGCGACTACGTTCTCGATTATTACTTTGGCAGTTGTACCTGGACACCGTCGCCGACCGGACTCATCAACGACAGAAACCGCATTATCGGCAAGTACAGCGGCTATTCCGCCTACGTCGATCTGAGTTACGAGTTCAGCGACACCTTCGATATGAGCTTTGGCATCCGTTACAGCTATGACGAGAAGGAATTTTCGCAGGAGGTCTTGCCGGACCCGTCGCTACTCGCTTACAAGATGCAGACGGGCTTTTCGACACCAGACGGTCCATTAGTCGACAAAAAGGACTGGGACGAAATAACCTGGCGCGTGGTCGCTAACTGGCGCCCGAACGACGATACCCTGTTCTTCGGCAGCATCACGACCGGCTACAAGCCGGGCGGCTTCGGCAGCTTCAACATAGAGCCCGGATGCCCTGCGGATCTTCCATTTGGCCTTTGTGTTGCCGATTCTGCAGTCGACAAGCCAGGTGACTTCGGCCCGGAGACAGTAACCTCGTACGAGATCGGTTACAAAGGCACGGTTTTCGATGGACGTACGCAGATCGGGGCCAATGTGTTCTACTATGACTACGAGGACATGCAGACAATTTTTGGCGAGGGCCTGCGCGTCATCGTCGATAATGTCGGGCAGGTCGACGGTACAGGCGTGGAGATAGAAGCCAACACCGTGATCAATGAGAACTTCAGTTTCCAGCTCGGCGCATCGTGGCTGGATACCGAAGCAACGAATGTTCAGGCGTTCTGCGCAAACGGCGAGGTACTGACCGGCGACATTGATGTTTGCGAGGGTCAATCCCTTCCGTGGGCGCCCGAGTACACGGCATTTGCCGTTCTGAAATCGAACTTCCGGACCGCCAATGGCGAAGTCTTCGGCACTATTGCCTGGTCCTGGGAGGATGATTTCCGCGGCGACTGGCCTGGTAAGGACGTTATTTACCAGAGAATTGCCGCCGTTAACCAGACAGACATCGTCGTCGGGTACCGGGCGGAGAACTGGCGCGTCAGCGCGTACGTCGAGAACGTGTTCGACGGTGTCTGGTATGACGGCAATTACCCGGACGATCAGGATGCCTTCATCATCTATGCGCAGCACGCGTTCGGTCCGTCACGACCACGGACCGCGGGCATACGATTCGGCTACGAGTTCTAGCACGGACCCGTAGCTGGACCATCGTGCCAGTGCACAGGCTGGTACGATTGCGCGCCTGATGGATATCTATACCACGATGATCGCGATCAGCATCGTCGTCTATATTGCCATTGGCAACTACGCAGGTCGCGGTATCCGGCAGCTCGACGACTACTACGTTGCCGGTCGCCGCGCACCGACGCTGATCATCGTCGGCACCCTCGTCGCGAGCCTGATGAGCTCGACGATGTTCCTTGGCGAGGCCGGATTCGCGTACGATACGCAAGGCGGACCCTACGTACTGTTCCCCCAGGCCGCCGCGATCGGCTACGTGCTGGGCGCCTTGTTCTTTGGTCGCTACCTGCGGCGCAGTCGCACCAATACGCTTGCCGAATTCTTCGGGAGGCGCTTTAACAGCAAGCGGGTCCAGGTCCTGGCCGGCGTCACGATCATCCTCGCGCTCGGCGGTTACCTGCTGGCCGTGACGCAAGGGGCCGCGATCCTGCTCTCGCAGCTGACCGACCTCAGCTACGTGCAGGCGCTCGTCGTCGCGTGGCTGAGCTACACGCTGTTCACGATGTACTCCGGCTCGCGCGGCGTCATCCTGACCGACACGCTGATGTTCCTGCTGTTCGCCTCCGTCGGCGTCGCGGCCGTCTTCCTGATCATCGATTCCGCCGGCGGCTGGTTCACGGCCGTCGCAGAGCTCGCGAATTTCGAGCCACGTCCCGGGATCATCGGCACCGAGGGCTACACCGGGCCCGGCGGGAACTGGGCAACGCCGGCCGANNATGGACTACCTGATCTGGGCCATCGTCATCGACATCAGCTGGATGCTGGTCTACATGGTCAGTCCCTGGCAGTCGAGCCGCCACCAGATGGCGAGGAACGAACATGTTGTGATTCGATCCGCCGTGATCGCGGCCCTCGTCGTCGCGGTGCTGCAGGTGATGGTCTACGGGATGGGCGCGGTTATCAACCTCGGCGATCCGGCAATCTCGCCGCCGGAAAGCGCCACGATCTGGGCCTCGCTGCACATGCTGCCGGAAATCCTCGGCGCGTTGATGCTTGCCGGCATCATGGCAGCGGTCCTGTCTTCCGCGTCGACGTTCCTGTCGCTGGTCGGTTTCAGTGTCAGTAACGACATCGGCATTCACGAGCAGGGCGACGAAGCGAAGACATTACGTTTCAGCCGCATCACGATGCTGGTTGTCGGCGCGCTGGCGCTTGCAGCGGCCCTGGTCTTTCCGCCGCAGATCTTCTGGTTGACGACGTTCATTGCGACCGTGTTTGCATCTTCGTGGGGTCCCGTCGGGCTGATGGCTATATGGAGCAAGCGCATCACCGAGCGGGCCGCGTTCTGGGGGATGCTGACCGGGCTGGTGTTCAACGTCGTGCCGAAATTCTTCCAGTTCATCGGCATGCTGGCACTGCCGTCGTATCTCAATCCGGTCATCATCGGCGGTGTGATGAGCCTCGTAGTCACGATCGCTGTGTCCCGACACACGACGGTCAGCGACGCCGAGGCGTCGTACCTCGAAGAACTGCACGTGCGGCCGCTCGACGAGGTCGGCCGCCGAAGGACGCGCACAACGCTCATTGCGCCCATCGTGGTGTTGCTGGTAAACGGGGTACTGGCGCCGATATTGCTGACCGTGTACTACGTGATTCCCTACCAGCGTGCGACGGGAACGCTGCGGCCGGACGGCGCGCTCGACTGGGCGACCGGTGAAATGGCGCTCATGGCGAGCTGGAGCATCCTATGGATCGGCGTCGCGCTTTTTGCCTTTGCCTACATTCGCAAGGCCTATGCGCCGATCAGCAGTCGAGTGGCGGCGTAGCGCGCGCCCGTGCCGGTGTCCAGAAGGGCCTGGTCCTGATCCTGCATCGGGCCATGCGGCGGTACGGTCGCAGGTCTTTGGAGCGATAGATCTCGGCCCACAGTTCGCCTGTCAGGAACCGGGTCTCGATCATCGNNAGCCGATCGTTTTGCTGCAGCGCTCGTTGTTGTACATGATCGATCCTACAGCCGGCCAGTTGCCTTCGATATCGAGCCGGGTAAGCGTCCATTTCGGCCCGCGCTGCTTTTCTTCCAGCAGTGCGGCACGGCCGCTGAAGTGCGGCTTCTTGAAGTCGACCAGCCACCCCAGCTGCAGTTCGAACGGTGTCTGGTCGTGTTCCAGGTGGACGGTCTTCAGGGCCTCGGCAAAGTCCAGATAAGGCATGATGAAGCCGGCCTCGAGCCTTGCCATGTTGGTGGCCGCCTCACCGTAGGGCTGAATGCCGTAGTCCTCGCCGGCGGCGTACAACTCGTCCCACATCGTCAATGCCAGCTCCGGGCTCACCCAGAGCTCGTAGCCGAGATCGCCGGTAAAGCCGGTGCGCGACACCATCAGCGTGTCGCCGTGAAACGGGAAGTGCCTGATGTCGAACGCTTTCGCCGACTCGATGCCGTCGAGTCCCATCTTCTTCAGAACCGCGCATGACGTGGGGCCCTGTAGCGACAGCGCCGCCAGGGAATCGCTGATGTCGGTGATCGTCACGTCATCGAAGCCGAACGCGCTCTTTCTGAGCCACGCCGTGCACGGGCTGCCACAGGACAGCATGAAACGGTCGTCTGCCAGCCGGAATATCGTGCCGTCGTCGATGATGCGGCCTTCGTCGGTACACCAGACGGTGTAAGCGACCCGATTCATGCCGATCTTCGTGACGTCCCTCGTCACCATGCGATTGAGCATGGTTTCGGCATCCTTGCCCTTGATCTCGTACTTCTGCATCGGGCAGATGTCATAGGTGCCGCACTGGTTGCGGATGCAGAAGTACTCGTATTCCGCGTCGTAGTAATACTCGGCGAACTTGTAGCCGTTCCACGCCCCCCAGGCATCACGGATATTGAGATCTTGCTGCCGTGCGTGGAACGGTGACAGCTTGAGGCGTTCGCCGGCGTGGGGGTCAGTCACATTCATAACTACTCGTCGTAGAAGTCGTCTTCGGGCACCGAGTTCGGTCGCCGCAGGTCCATGAGGATTTCGCGGGCCGCGTTCGCACCGCAGACCGCGGACACGCCACCACCCGGGTGGGTGGATGAGCCGCACATGTAGAGATTCTTCACCGGCATGCGGTACTGGCCGTATCCGGGGAACGGCCGGTTGAAGAACAGCTGGTCGATCGTCAGTTCGCCCTGGAAAATATTGCCCTCCGTCAGGCCGATCGCCTGTTGTATGTCGTAGGGCGTGCGCACATCGACATGGACGATCAGGTCCTTGAAACCGGGGCAGTAGCGAGCGATCTTGTCGATAACGGTTTGCCCGAATTTGTCGCGATCTTCGGGCGTCCATGGTCCGGTGCTCAGTTCCGGCGGGCAGTACTGCACGAAATTCGACATCCAGTGCTGGCCCGGTGGCGCCACGGTCGGGTCCCAGCCCGAGGGAATGGCGGCTTCAATGAACGGGTCATCAGACCAGCGTTTGTGCTTCCAGCAATCGTAAGCCCGCTCCATGGTCTCGAGCGATCCGGTGAAGCCTTGCAGGCCCCGGTCAATGTAACGACTGTCCGGAATACCCGTGAACCTCGGCATGCCGGACAACGCGATGTTTACCTTGCCGGACGATCCTCGAATCTTGTAGTTAATGGCTTTCTCGTAGATGCCCGCGGGCAGGTCGTCCTTGTCCATGATGCGAGTGAACGTCCGCCTCGCATCGAGATTCGACACGACAATCCGTGCCCGGACCTCGTCACCATTCTCGAGCACGACGCCGACCGCTTTGCGATCCTCGACCAGCACCCGCTGGACCCCGGCATTCTTGCGAATCTCGCCACCGTACTCCTTCAGGGCACCGGCAATGGCATTTGAGATGGCGCCCATACCGCCGCGGGGCAGGCCCCAGGCGCCGATGGTGCCGTCGACGTCGCCCATGACGTGGTGCAGCAGGATGTACGAGGAGCCGGGCGAGTAGACGCCGAGTGCCGTGCCGATGATGCCCGGGCTCGCCATCGCCGCCTTGATCAGGTCGTTCTCGAAGTAGTCCTCGAGGAAGTCGGCGGCGCTCATCGTGAAAAAGCGCACGTACTCGTAGATTTCCTTCTCGCCGAGGTTCCACAGTTGCCTGGCAAAGAAGAGGAGTTCCCGGATGTCGCGCGGACGAAACGACGTTGGATCGGGAGGCGTGCGCATCAACGTTTTGCGGATCAGCTGCGCGTACCGAGTCAGGTCGGCCTGAAAGCGATGCATCGCGTCGGCATCGTGCGGCGAATGGCGCTTCAGCTCGAGATATGCCGCCTGCTCATCGTGATACGTCAACAGCCGTTCTTCGCCGTCGCCGAAGTTGATCGTGCCGAGGTAAGGCACGATCAACAGGCCGTGTTTGGCGAGGTCGAGATCGCGGTGGATTGCCTGCCGCATCATGCTGCAGACATAGGAATAACTCGAGTACTTCCAGCCCTTGTGAAATTCCTGCGATACCGATGCGCCGCCGATGAAATCGTTCTTCTCCAGCAAAACGACGTTGAGTCCGGCCTTCGCCAGATATGCGGCGTTGGTCAGGCCGTTATGACCCGCACCGATGACGATGGCGTCGTAGTCGTTCATCGCAGGATCTCGTGTGCGGCGTTGTGTCCCGCGCCACCCATGACGTCGCCACCCGGATGGCAGCCCGCGCCGCAAAGGAACAGGCCAGGTATGGGCGTGCCGTACTGTGCGGCCTCGTAAGTCGGACGCATCATGAGCATTTGGTCTATCGCCAAATCGCCGTGATGCCAATGACCGCCGGTCACGCGAGAGGTTCGTTCCAGGTCCGCAGGTGTCAGAAACTCCGTATGGATGATCTGCTCGCGAATTCGCGGGGCGTATCGAGCAATCGTGTCGATGGCGCGTCCGCAAACCCGATCGCGAGCAGCGTCATTCCAACCTTCCTTCAGCCGATACGGCACGTACATAACGTGCGCGGACAGTACGTGTTGCCCGTCGGGTGCCAGGGAAGCGTCGTGCACACTCGGGACGACGATTTCCATCACTGGATTTGCCGGTAACCCGCCGTACTTGGCATCGTCGTACGCGAACTCGATGCTGTCCATGTCCGGCGCGATGATCATGCGGCCGCCGGCGCCCTGCAGTCCTTCGAATTCCGGCAGATCGTCCAGTGCAAGATGCAATTTGGCAACATAGCCGTGGCATCGAAGCCGTCGAATCCGGTTGGTGAAGCCGATGTCGAGATACTGGACGCCTAACAGTTCGAGAAACGTCCTTTGTGGATCCGTCGCCGATACGACGCGACCGGCCTTTATCGCCTCGCCGCCCGAAAGCTGTACACCCTGGGTGCGAAGACCATCGGCGGTGCCATCGACGAGGATTTTGTGGACCGCTGTGGCGCGCCTGATCTCGGCGCCGGCCGCTTCCGCCGACGAACAAAGTGCATTGATGAGACCGTTGGCGCCGCCCGCGAGAATCGTGTGGGCGCCGCTGGACTTGCCACCCATTCGATACAGCAATGCAAGCACNNATGAGTCCGTCCCAGCTCAATACAGCCTTCAGGATGTCGTTATCGAAATACTCGTCCATGAGATCGCGGGCAGGCAACGTGGCGATGCGGAGGAATTCCCGCATGTCCTTTTTGCCCAGGCGACGAATATTCAGGCCAATGTGACCGAAGGTTGTCAGGTCGGCGATATTCGCACTGCCGATACGAGGAATCGTCTTCAACCAGAATGGACTCAGCGTTTTCGCAAACCGCCGTAGGAGTCGGGCGTATCGCTGGTAAGCGTCGGCGTCTTTCGGCGTCGTCCCTTTGACCGCGCCGTTCAGCAGGGTTACATGCNNACATGCTGGCTGTCCGTGCTTAATCCAATGGTCGGCAGCGGCCGCGTACCGGAATCGAAGCCATGCGATTCGAGGTCGAGGTCGCTGACGACCTTGTCAGACAAATGGCTAGTCGTGTGCGCGACTGATGCGTGGAACCCGGGATGGAACTCGGTTTTCGCGGCCAGGCCGCCGGGCGCGTCGCCTGCTTCGAGCACCAGCACCCGCTGTCCCGCTCGAGCGAGGTAAGCAGCGCAAACCAATCCGTTGTGTCCTGCCCCGATAATTATGGAGTCGTAATGATCCAGGATTGCGTCCCAAATTTGCTTTATTGCGCAACAAGTACGCCGGTTTCGTATGGGCAGCAATACTCCTTAGCCTGAAGGCAAAAAGCAAATCCGCTGTCAGTGGCAAGCCGCCGGTCGCGATTCAGATCCCGGGATGGGTGCGCCGAAGCCGTAATCGCCGCAGTTCAGGCGCCTGCACTTCTGCGCCATGCGCTGAGTCCGCGGATCTGCTGGACAGCGAAGTACAGAACCGCAACCGCGACAACGTCTACGAGCACGAGACCGGCGGTGGTCATCGACGAGTAGAAGAGGGCAACCAGGATCACGCTGCCGAGGACCCAGGCAATGTCCCCAAGAATGATGACGGCGATTTCCGGCGTCCTGATCTTCCGGGTGCGTACGATATTCCAGAGTTGCAGCGCAAATACCGCGAGAAGTCCTGCCGTCGCATAGACCGCGGTGGTGCTGGCGAGACCGAGCTGGGCCGCGATCCAGGGGCCGGCAAGCAGCAGCAGAAAGGCCGATGAGCCGGAGAACAGGGCATTCAGGTGCAGGGCACGCAGTAGAAGAGGGCGGTTGGACATGATGACTGCCTCACTTTAAAAATATAGAGTACTTTAAAAAGATATAGTTTAATGCTAGATTCGTCAACCATGGGCAAGCGAAGTTACCGTCAGAANNCAGAACTGTGCCCTGGCGCGGGCCGGGGACGTCATCGGCGAGCGCTGGACGCTGTTGCTCGTGCGCGACCTGCTGGTTTTTCCTCGCCGATTCAATGAGTTACTGGCATCACAACGAGGCATGGGCACGAATCTGCTGGCAGCCCGACTGAGAGATCTCGAGGCGGCGGATATCGTCGAGCGCCGTGTTGGAGCGAACGGCGCCCGGCTTTACGCGCTGACGGAACGAGGCCAGGCGCTCGAGCCGGCCGTATTGGCGCTGATTCGCTGGGGATTGACGCACGGCCCCGAGAACCGGCCGGGCGATCATCACCGTGATGATTGGGATCTGCTGGCGATCAAGTCCATGTTTCACCCCAAGCGTGCCATCGATCTCACCGTCTGTGTTCAGTTTGACTCGCCCGAGCTCGAAGGCTGGGCCCGGATCGAGGGCGGCGAAATGTTTATCGGCGTTGGCAAAGCCGAACAGCCCGACGCCGTCGTCAAAGGCACTGTCGCGGATCTGTTTGTCAACGCAGAGGACCCGCTCGATCTGGTTGCCGACAGTGAGCGCTCGTCGTTACACGCATTTATGCACGCGTTCGCGCTGCAGCACCGGTCCGGTCACCTGCTGGTCTGGTAGCCGCCGCAAAACGGCCTTCCATGATTTCAACACGGGCCCTGCGACAGACGCGGAGTCAATAACGCGTCTCCCGAAGAAAACAAGCGGAGCATTCCTCCTGGCGACCGGTTTTCGTCGCCGGTCGTGTCTATGTATGTGCACGAACTCCAGTCACGCCACATTCTGGACAAGACGACTGAGCAATAGAGGCACAGGGAGGACAAGTCCATGAAAGCAACTAGCGTTACTTCAAGAATATCGCTTGCAATGGCTGCGACCGCCTTCATAGGCGTCGGCGCAACGACAGCAGGCGCAACCGAGCCTTGCGAGGACTTCGGTGAATGCAAGGTACTGATCGAAATCAACTCCTCGGATGGCGATATCGGCTTCCATTGGTTAGGCGATGCCGACGACCTGCGCACCATGCGAATCGACGATCCGAACGGTGCCAAGGTGTTCGAAAACGGCGCGTTTGGTCCCCTTCGAGAGCAAAAGCTGACCGAGACCTTCGGCGAGAGTGCAGAACCTTTGTGCTGGCCGGATCCGGAGGCCGATCCCGAGGATCTGGAGGACATCGTCACGCTGCGAGATTTTCGAGAGAACTGGGAGCCGGGCACCTATGTTTTTACAGGAAAGGGTGACGGCGGTGAGATGATCGTCGGCGAGACCGAGCTTACCTACAATCTGCCGGCCGCCCCGCAGGACCTGGACTTCAGCGGCGGCGTCATCAGTTGGATCGCGGGCAACGACCTGGGTAACTGCGCCCCGCTCTGGACGGATGTGGACGGGCTTGAGACGGTTTCGGAGGTTGCCGACATCATCCCGGATCCGGCGTCGGTACCGGTGGCCGCATTCGAAGTGGTACTGGAACCGGACCTCGAGGATGGCGATCCTTTGGGCAGCCTGAAGTTCACGATTCGGCTTCCCGGGGACACCTACGCCGTTGAGGTACCGGCACTGTACCTGGCGTCACTGCCGAACGACACACCGGTCAAGATCGAGGTCGGCGCCATCGGCAACGATGACAATGCGACCTTCACCGAGGAAGACGGTTTCTGCGTGAACGAGGTCGACGGCTGCGACGATTAAGAAATTAGGGTCAGACCGAGGTTTCGAGCGAAAACCTCGGTCTGACCCCAGCTTATTCAAAACCTCGGTCTGACCCCAATTCACTGATGGACTTCACAGAATCCTAAGAAGAGGATTGCGAGTCTCCTGTTTGGTGAACCATGTCAAGTATGGGACTGGCTGTATGACGTAGATTCTTGCTCAAGCAAATAACGGGCGCAGTCCGATGAGACGGAACTTACACAGTGTGTCCCCGAGCAGTGAGCCACTCGATCCTCGTGGTGAAGAATCTGAGTTAGCCATATCTGGCTCCGGAGCGCAGAAAGGCGCACTCACCCCTGAGTTTTACTACCTGATTTCGTCGGCGGATCCGGACGCCGCCAATGATGACTACTACGTAACGGATCCCGAGTTTGTCCAACTTCATGCCAAGCTCAAGAAAGGGGTAATCCGGGGGCTGCTCCTGTGGCTCGTTGGTCACGGCGTTTTCATCGCGGCCCTCGCCTTCATTTACCACTAATTGAAATTGAAGAGGGGTCAGACCGAGGTTTTGAAAAACCTCGGTCTGACCCCGATTTATTCGTCGGTGGACTTCAGAATGTCGTCCCAACGCCGGATGAGGAGATTTTTTTTGTAGTCGGCGATCCGGTACTGCCAGCCGGATACACGCGAATTGATTCCGCTTGCCCGATCCGTCACCGGGGGTTCTCCGACCGTCGACTGGGCAGAGAATGCGATCCAGGTCGATTCGTCCTCCGATACGACTTCCGCCGTGACCGTCAGTCCGTCCCAGGTCTCAAACGTGGTCGTCGTCGTCGGCGACAGATCTTCGCGAACCCGAACGTCATCGAGCGTTAGCTTTGCGAGCGCGCCTGCAACGCCGTTGCCGACCGTTGCATAGCTGAGCTCGCGTCCTTCAGGGATGTCGGCAACATCGAAATCGGTCTGCTCGCGCTCGGCCTTCTCGATGACGATGGTTTCGCCGTCGGCGTGGAAAATCGTCACGCGCTGCACGTCGCCCGCGTCGACGTCGACGATGTCGGGCATCAACCAGTCACCCGTTGCTGTCGGCAGGTCGAGCTCCTGGTCGATCAGGTAACTGGTGGCCGCATCGGCAATACGCGCGTAGCGCTTGCTGCCCTGAGCCGTATTGCCGAGTACCACTGAGTAGGTGAACGAGGGGCCTGAAAGAACGATCTTCGTGCCTTTTCCGCCGTCTTCCGGATCATCGACACCGAGCTTCGAGTAATGCTCCGGATTCGAGGTCTTCTCTTCCACGACCTGCGCGTCGGCCAGCCCGATGATCAGACTTCGCAACTTACCGAGGTCGGCCGCGTAATCATCTCGAGATGCAATCACCCAGCTGTCATCCAAGCCCCGGATCGTAACCCCTTCCTCATCATCAGGTCGCACGACACGCAGCTCGGTCACGTCATTAGCGACGCTCTTGAAGTCGGGCAGCAAGTTCTGTCCCGCCATCGGCATCCTGTCGATGTCACCGGTACGCAGAACGACCAGCAACAGCACCAGGCCGACGATGATCGCAACCAGGGCGTGAATCGTCTTTCGGGTCATGCGTCTTCCCTCTGCCTGCGGCGCCAGAGCACCAGCAGCGTCCCAACCGTCAACAGCAGCGGCATCAGGCCGATGTTAACGACCTTGAGAACGGTACCGAGATTCTCGATGTCTTTATCGAGGCCGCGCTGCACGGCGCGAAGTTCCTTTCGAATCGATGCGCGCTGGTCGACAAAGCGATCGATCTCGGCCTGCTGCTCACTGGTCAGTAGCAGGCTGCCGCTGTCCTCGCGCGACGACTGCAATTCTCCGAGCCGCCGCTCGGTCTCGTCGAGTTCCTGCTGCAGGCGTTGCTGGGTTTGCAGCAAACGGGCCTCGGCGTCGACCCGAAGCTCATCGACCTTGGTAAACGGCCGCGCAAAGCTGCCGCGACTCCTCACGGAAATCAGGTCGGAGCTGCCGGTGAGACTCTCGAGCGCGTTCACGATGAACGCGCCGTTGCTCGCAAAGGCATTGGCGATCTGCTGACCGAAGAAATTCTGCACCTGCACCCACATCGGGTCGCTCAGCATGTCGACGTCCGCGACGACTATCAAATTCGCGGGCCCCGTCGATTCCGCCAGGTGGCCGGTCGCTGCATCGTCGTCGTGGTCTCCCTCGGCGTCAGGCACGGTCGTGGGCCTGCCGTCGGGGAAAGCGCTCGGCAATGTGCCCGCGATGCGGGCCGCGATTACCAGCGGCTGGCCGCCCGCGACGAATCCCTGTTGCAAAGAGGTCGGGTCCGGAAGGAATGTAAACCGCGAGGCGGGCATCGTCGCGGCGTTGTCGCTGGACGAGAGCAAGGGCTCGAATGACAGCGCACTGTCCTCGGGTACGTGCAGCCGCCCGGCCATGGCCGTGTTAATCGTGCTGAGCTCGGTCGTCGTGATGTCGTTCTCGCTCATGCCATCGGGCGTAATGCCAAGATACCCGTAGTGCCGCGTCGGACGACCGCCAAGACCGCTGCTGATGGTCAGTGCCAGCTGAGCGTCGGCAACGACCTCCTGATCGTTGAACTCGATACCCCAACCGTCGAACAGCAGCGCGAGATTCGACGACTGACCCATCGGTGGCATGCCCTGCGGCATACCCTCCGGCGCTGCGGCGTCGACAGCGGCCACCGGGTCGACAAAGATCAGCGCTTTGCCGCCACGCATCACGAACTGATCGATTGCATACTGCGTCGCGCTCGACAGGTTCTTGGGCTGCACGACCCACAGCACGCCGACGTCATCCGGGACCGATTCGAAGGAGGTCCCGAGATCGCGGATTTCGAACAGCTGGCGGGCCTGCTGGTAAACAACCCACGGCTCTTGCATTCGCTGGGTCTGCGGGTCGAACTGCCCCGTCATCGACACGCCCGACACCAGTCCGATGATGCTGCGCTCGGGGCTGGCCAGCGTGCTGACCAGCTTCGCGATATCGTATTCGAGCGAGGCTTCCTTGTCGGGCTGGAAGAATGCGATTACCGCTTCGTCGCCGATACTGTTGGTTCCCGCGAGGCCCAGGTAGATCGGGTCCGGGGTCATGCCGAGCTGCACATCCTGCAGCCCGAACTGAGCGGCCCGGTCCTCTTCCTCGGAGAACGGCAGCGGGTCAATGACGTTCAGGCGCAGCTTGCCGCGGCTCGCATCCGCGAATTCATCCAGCATCTCGCGAACGCGATTCGCGTAGTCGCGCAGCGACGGAACGCCTTGCGTCGCTTTGTCCGAAAAGAAGAAGTAGACGTTGATGGGCTCCTCTATGTCGCGAACGATGCGCTTGGTGCCGTCGGACAGCGTGTAGAGACTGTTCTCCGTGAGATCGATGCGCAGGCCTTTGAACAGCTGATTCGAGACGATCACGGCGACGATGAACGCGACCGCCAGCAGCAGCAGGCTGGATGCACCGAGGCGTTGTTGCGTGCGAGTGCTCATAGATCAGCCTGCTTCCAGCGCAGCACGATGGTGTTGGCATAAAGGAATGTGCCGATGACCAGCGCAAAATAGATGAGATCGCGCAGATCGATGACGCCGCGGGAAATGTCGGAAAAATGCGTGAGAAAGCTCAGCGATGCAATACCGTCGACGATGATCTGGGGCGCCCACCCGGAAAACGCGTCAAGCACCAGCGGGAAGCCCGCGAGCAGGAAGCCGAAGCAGACGACGACGGTGATCACGAAAGCGATCACCTGGTTGCGCGTGAATGCCGATATGCAGGATCCGATCGCCAGGAATCCCCCGGCCATCAGGAAGCTGCCCACGTAGGCGGCAAGGATCGCGCCGTTGTCCGGATCGCCCAGGTAGTTCACCGTCACCCAGATTGGAAACGTCAGGAGCAGCGCGATGCCGGCAAACGCCCACGCGGCGAGGAACTTGCCGAGCACGGCCTGCACCGGTGTGACCGGCAGGGTCATCAGCAGCTCGACCGTGCCCGACTTGCGCTCCTCGGCCCAGAGCCGCATGGAAATGGCCGGCACCAGGAACAGGTACAGCCACGGGTGGAAGTTGAAGAACGGGCGCAGATCCGCCTGGCCGCGCTCGTAGAAGCCGCCGAGGTAGAACGTGAACGTTCCCATCAGCATCAGGAAGATTACAATGAAGACGTACGCGACCGGCGTCGCGAAATAGCTTTGTAGCTCCCGGCGATACAGCGCTTTGATCATGTTCATGCGGCATCCTCCTCGCCGACAGCCGGCGCCTCGCCCTGGGTAATGCGCCGGAAGACCTCGTCGAGGTCGCCGTCGCCCTGAGCCGCGAGCGCCTCCGGCGTGTCGTCAACCAGCAGGCGACCGTCCGCGATGATGATTGCGCGCGTGCAGACCGCTTCGACCTCTTCGAGGATGTGGGTGGAGATGACGATGAGCTTGTCTGCCGACATCGAGCGGATCAGCTCGCGCACCTCGTGCTTCTGGTTCGGATCGAGGCCGTCGGTGGGCTCGTCCAGGATCAGCAC
>JABAOD010008729.1_pt1 | contig 16373 bp, 16 predicted proteins | sample 7062151 | NCBI WGS metagenome assembly JABAOD01 (sample SAMN14538626, study PRJNA623070) | marine sediment metagenome | biome: marine biome [ENVO:00000428]; feature: marine pelagic biome [ENVO:01000023]; material: deep marine sediment [ENVO:00002113] | place: India: Gulf of Khambhat ... | reverse complement strand
ATGACCAATTTTCACCGCTTCAAGCTCGGTTTCGACCGCACCTTCTGGATCGGCGAGCTGGCCGACCCGCGCCAGGCGGAGATCTACGCGGTCGCCCTCGAAAGCCAGGCCGCGGCGCTCGCGGCGCTGCGCGTCGGCGCGCGCGCCGAGGACGTGCACGCGGCCTACGCCGACGTGATCCAGGCGGCCGGCTACGAATACCCGTTTCGCTGCGGCCGCGGCACCGGCTTCAGCTTTCTCGAACGACCGCAACTCGTGGTCGGCGACCGCACCGAGCTTCAGGCGAACATGGTGCTGGCGGTCGACGGTTCGGTCAGCACGGAACGCTTCAGGGCCCAGGTCGGCGACAGCATCATCGTCACCGCGGACGGTTACGAAGCGGTTACCGCGCATCCGAAATCGATCGACGAGGTGATCATCGATTAAGCCTGGCGCGACGCGACAGCCCGAAGCTACCGTTATATCCACCAGTAGTCGCAAATTCAGGCAGATTCTAATCTGCCCGGGATTTGATTTGCGTCATCGGTAGCCGCCGGGTCCCGTGCTTTGATTGAAGCCAAACAGGATAAAATCTTTGCTGCAGCGGCCGGCAGAATATTCGCGCGCAAACATGTAGTCACGGTACCCGCGGCTGGCCGCTGAATGATTCGGCGGGCGGTATTGTGCGCGTCAGCTCGATCGCAGCCCTCGATTCCCCGGCTACCGGAACCCGACAATGCGAATCTGGGAACAAGTCAGCGAAATGGCGATGCGGACACCGCCCGAGCGGAACCGATACGTCGATTTTCTGCGCGCGATCTCGATCCTCATCGTCATCGCCGGGCACTGGCTGATTACCACCGCGCACTACGTCGATGGCAGCCTGAGCAGCGAGCATCTGTTCAGGATTCAGCCGCAAACCCAGGGGCTGACCTGGATATTCCAGGTGATGCCGATATTTTTTATCGTGGGCGGCTACGCGAACGCCATGTCTCTGGAGAGCGCGCAGCGCAGGGGCGTGGGATATGCGCAGTGGCTGGCCGCGCGACTGAATAGACTGGTCACACCTTTGCTTGTATTGCTGATCGCCTGGGCCGCGATTTCGGTGATCCTGCACTTTCTCGATGTCAGTCCGGCCGTAATCAGGCTGGCCTCACGGGCCGCTTTGATTCCCACCTGGTTTCTCGCAATCTACATCATGGCGGTAATACTCGCACCACTGATGTACAGGTTTTGGCGGCGATTCGGTTTCGCCTCGTTCTGGATGCTGGTAACGCTGGCGATTCTCATGGATGTCGCCTACTTCAACACGCCAGCGCGCTGGCTTGCCTGGAGTAATTATTTCTGGGTGTGGCTGGCTATCCACAACCTCGGGTTTGCCTGGCGAGATGGACGCCTGGGTGGCGCTCGTCACCTGGTCATCTACGCGGCTTTTGCCCTGTTGATCCTGTGGATACTGGTTTTTCAGGGGCCCTACCCGCTGGCCATGGTGGGTTCGCCGGATCAAACCCTGTCCAATACGACGCCCCCCAAAATTACCTTGCTGGCGCTCGCGATTTTTCAGTTCAGTCTATTGCTGGCAGTCGAGAAGCCGATGCGACGCGCCCTGACGGGCCTGCGACTATGGACGTTTACCGTGTTGATCAACAGCATGATCATGAGCGTATACCTTTGGCATATCACGGTGATGATCATATTCATCGGCCTGCTTTTCCTCGCCGGCGGAACGGGGCTGGGACTGGAACCCGGCAGCCTGTCGTGGTGGCTCTCGCGGCCCCTGTGGATGGCAATTCTGGCAATATTGTTGCTGCCGTTGACCCTCCTGTTGTCGCCACTGGAGAGAATTTCGCACCGCTCCGGTTCATCCCCGACATCGTCGCCACGGCAGGTAATCGGCGCCATGATGATCTGTCTCGGTGTCGCGCTGCTGGCGCTGTTCGGCTACGGCGGGGGGCCCGTTCCGGGACTGGATTTTGCCTCGTTTGCCCTGGTTGTTTTCGGCGCGGGCGTTAGCGGCTTACTGTCCGGCTTCCGATAAGGCATCCTCGACGTAGACAGCGCTGACCTCGGACCCCGCGGGGGCTCGGTCAAGCCGATGGTGGCAAGTATCAGGCCAGCGTTGAGACAACCTGGCATGGGCAAAGGATATTTACGGCGGGATACGGTACCATCCTCGCCTAAAAAGGCTGACTTATCGAGATGCCCGCGCCAGTTAAAGAAAATACGCATAAGCCGGTAAGCGATCGGGAAAACATGCGTGCGAAATTCCTTTCGCGAGCGATCGACGCGATCGGTCAATCAGATTTTCTGCCCGGCCTGCTCGAGTATCTCCGCGTCGACGTCCCGTTCGTCGGCATCCTGTTGTTGCTGCTCGACGAAAATAACCGTCCGTTCCACATTTTCGACACGATTCGTACCCCTTATCGCATCAACCTCGATATGTATCTCGACGGGGTCTACCAGCTCGACCCTTTCTTTGCCCGTTTTTGCCAGGAACGAAAAAGCTGTGCAATGCTAATTCGCGACGTTGCGCCGGACCGGTTTACCCAGACCGAGTATTACCGGCGCTTTTACAAGAACATGGAACTGCAGGATGAAATGGCAATCTTCACCGATTTGCAGGACGGTCGTTTCCTGTTTTTCTCGATCGGCCGACGCGCCAACGAATTGCGTTTTCGCCGAAGTGACCTGGCGGCGGTGAACCGCGATCTGCCGGTGCTGGCGTCGCTGTGCCGGCAACATTTTGGAGAATCATCGTATAACCCGGAAAGCCTTATCGGTGCAGTTGGTGACGAGCGCTTGCAGTTCGCGCTGGAGCGTTTCGGTGAAGAGACGCTGACGCCGCGCGAACACGAGGTCGCGGTTTGTATTCTGAAGGGGCACTCGTCCAAGTCACTCGCGCGCGAGATCGACATCAGCCCCGAAACCGTGAAAATCCACCGTCGTAACATTTACCGCAAGCTCGGCATTTCCGCACAGAGCGAACTTTTCCTTAGGTTTCTCAATACCTTAGGCTAATTTGGCTGGCTCCGTCTCGTTGGCTCGGGCCGTTTCATGGCGCATTGAAGACGCCGGGCGATTTGGCTAACCCTTTTAGGTTATTTACAGATCATCGATTTCGGGCCTAAGCTGACAGCATAATAATTATTACTTTGACTGGGGGGAGCGCAGGCAATGTCGAAAAAGACGTCGGCAGCCGCGATCGAAGTTCGCAAAACCAGCTAGATTTACGGTCGTGATCGCGAATCCGGAGTGATTGCGCTCGACCAGGTGACGCTGGCGATTCACGACAACGAATTCTTCACCCTGCTCGGCCCCTCCGGCTGTGGCAAGACCACCCTGTTACGCCTCATCGCGGGATTCGAACAGCCTACGCACGGCGAGATCCTGCTGTTCGGCGAACACCTCGAGGGTCTTCCGCCCTACCGCCGACCGGTCAACACCGTTTTTCAGCACTACGCACTGTTTCCTCACATGACGGTCGCGCAAAACATCGGCTTCGGCCTGGAGATGCTCGGCACTCCGGAAAGCCAGATTGGCAAAACGGTCACAGAAGTTCTGGCCCTGGTGCAAATGGAAGACCTCGCGGAGCGCAATACCGACCAGCTCTCCGGAGGCCAGCAGCAGCGCGTTGCGTTGGCCCGGGCGCTCGCACCAAAACCCAAGGTGCTGTTACTCGACGAACCCCTCTCCGCGCTCGACTTTAAGCTGCGCAAGGAGATGCAGGTGGAATTGAAACGCCTGCAAAGCGAAACCGGAATTACCTTTATCTTCGTAACGCACGACCAGGAGGAAGCGCTGGCCATGTCCGACCGGGTCGCGGTCATGCGTGACGGTCTGATTCTGCAAGTCGGCAACCCGAGCGAAATATACGATCGCCCTGCAAAGCGCTTCGTCGCGGATTTCATCGGCGACATCAATATATTAAAAGGCACTATTCTATCGAAGAACGGCCCGCGAGCCCGAGTCAGGCTTGTAACCGGTCACGAGGGTGACGCTGGATTGCCCGCGGATGCGGACAATCTAGACGGCGAGGTCAGTATCGCGATCCGTCCGGAGCAGCTCAGTTTTACCGAGGACGCCAACGCGGCGCACCTGGGCGGTGAGATCAAACATATTTCCTACTTCGGTTCCGGCTTCGACTATGAAATCGGGCTCGACAGCGGCGAAATCATCATGCTGCAGGAGCCCAATCGGGGCGCCGGACACCGCGGCTACCAGATCGGGGACGCGGCGCACATCGCGATAAATGACAACAGCATGCAGATCCTGGCGGATTGAGAATGTCGGAAGCGATCGAACAGCCGGCCGCCGAAACCCAGCTCTCCACGAGTGTCGTTGCCGAGAACAAACGCCGGCGCAATACGCGCTACGCGCTGCTCGCGCCCGGCATCCTGACCATTTTCATCATCGGCGTCATGCCGCTGTCGATCGTGCTGGTTTACTCTTTCCTCGAGCCCGGCGATTTCGGCGGTGTGACCTGGAAGTTGTCATTCGACGCCTACGTGCAGCTGCTGTTCGAGGAAGACATATTCGACGAGACGCTGTCGTTTACCTCTGACTACCTGCAGATCTTTTTCCGCTCGGTCAGCCTTGGCTTCTACACCACCGTGGCCTGCCTGCTGGTCGGATTTCCGACCGCGTATTTCATCGCCACTCAACCCCCGTCACGGCGCAACGCGTGGCTGTTCCTGATCACGATCCCGTTCTGGACTAATTTGCTAATCCGAACCTACGCGATGCTGTTGATCCTGCGCGACCAGGGCGTGATCAACCTGTCGCTTATCGAGATCGGCCTGATCGAAAAACCGGTCCCCCTGCTCTACACCGACTTTGCCGTCGGCCTCGGGCTGGTATATGCCTACCTGCCGTTCATGGTGCTGCCGATCTTCGCCAGCCTGGAAAAACTCGACTTTCGTTTGGTCGAGGCGGGTTACGACCTCTATGCGACGCGCTTCCAGGTATTGAAGCGCATCATAATTCCGCTGGCCAAGCCCGGTATCGCCGCGGGCTGCATCCTGGTGCTGATTCCGAGTCTCGGCGCATTCATCACCCCGGCGCTGCTCGGTGGCGGCAAGTCGCTGATGATCGGCAACCTGATCAACCTGCAGTTCGGTCAGGCGCGCAATTGGCCGTTCGGCTCGGCCATCGCGCTGGTGCTGATGGTGCTGGTCATGCTGTCACTGCTTGCTTACCTGCGTTTCGGCGCACGCAAGGAGGGGCTTACGCATGGCTGAGATGGCGACGGCTAAAAAAGACAAGAGTATCGATCTGAAGTACCAGCCCGGGTTTTCGCAAATCGCGTGGTTCTGCATCATCGTGCTGTATGCGCCGATTGCAGTGCTGGTGCTGTTTTCGTTCAACCAAAACCGTTCGGTCACGGTCTGGACCCAGTTCAGCCTCGACTGGTATGTCAAGGCGATCGAAAACGAGGGTATTCAGCGCGCTGCGTGGATCTCGCTCGAAGTCGCCTTCGTGGCGATGGTATTGTCGACCATCCTCGCAACCATGGCGGCGCTGGTCACTACGCGCACCCCGCCATATCGCGGTTTGAATATCGCGGTCGCGGTAATCAACCAACCGCTAATGGTGCCCGAAGTCGTGACCGCGGTGGCAACGCTGATTTTTTTCGCGATCATCNNGCGCACACCGCGTTCTGTATCCCGTTCGCCTACATGCCGATTCGCGCCCGGCTCGAGGATATGGACCTCAGCCTGGAGCAAGCCGCAGCCGATCTGTACGCGCCACCGTTCGAGGTTTTTCGGCGAGTAACCCTGCCACTCATGATGCCCGGCATCCTCGCCGGCGCCATGCTTGCATTCATCGTTTCGCTGGATGACGTCATTATCACGTTATTCGTGGCCGGACCCGGCGAAACGACACTGCCCCTGTACATCCTGGGGCAAATCAGACGCGGGGTGACCCCCGAGATCAACGCGGTGTCTACCGTGTTCCTCGGGATCTCGGTCGTCCTGGTGACTTTTATTTTTCTGTTCGGGAGAAATAAAAAAGAAAGGAGGCAGTAACTCACTAACTATCGTGAGCAGTAAGTAAAACGCAATGACAGCAACAACTAACTGAGGTGAAGCAAATGAATAGCAAAATAGCAGCAACGATACTGGCCCTGGGCCTGGCTTTCGCGATGGGCAGCGCATACGCCGCCGGCGAACTGCACATTTACAACTGGGGTAACTACACCAACCCCGAACTGATCAAGAAGTTCGAGGCGAAACATGACGTCAAGGTCACGCTCGACGGTTACGATTCGAATGAAACCATGCTGGCGAAAGTCGAGCAGGGCGGTTCGGGTTACGACATCGTCGTGCCGGGTGATTACATGGTCGCGATCATGATCAAGAAGGGTCTGCTCGAGCGCGTCGAGCCGAACAAGATGTCCAACTTCAAGAACGTGGATCCGAAGTGGGTGGACGTGTACTGGGACCCGGGTCGAAACTACTCGATTCCATACCAGTGGGGCACTACCAACTTCACCGTGGATAAAACCGTTTACGAGGGCGATATCAACACGCTCGCGCTGATGTTCGATCCGCCGGACGAACTCAAAGGCCGCATCAACATGCTCAAGGACATGAACGACGTGATCAATGCCGGCCTGCGTTATCTCGGCTACCCGCGCTGCAACTCCAATAAGGCACAGTTGAAAGACCTCAACAACATGCTGGTCAAGGCCAAGTCGAACTGGCGCACGATGGATTACTCGGTCATCGAAAAGCTGACTTCGAAAGACGTCGACCTGTCGCAGAGCTGGAACGGCGCAGCCAAGCGAGCACGCAAGGACCGTCCCGAACTGGTTTACTCCTATCCGAAAGAGGGGTTTACCGGCTGGATGGACAACGTCGCGGTGCTCAAGGGCGCGCCCAACCTGGAGAACGCGAAGCTGTTCATGAACTTCATGATGACTCCGGAAGCCGCGGCGCTGACTTCCAACTTCGCCAATTATGCAAACGGCATCATGGGTAGCGAGCCGATGATGAACGAGGACCTGACCTCGGCGCCTGAAATCGTGATGCCCGCTGGCGCACCGGCGCCCGAGTTCGTGCCGCCGTGCTCGCAAGAGGTAACCGATCTGTACTCCAAGATCTGGACCAACCTCAACAAGTAGTCCTCTCCTCGGTAATGGGTGGGAGCGCGGTTNNGCGAGATAGTCATGGCAAAGACCGTCATCAGACCTCGAACGGCCGAAGAGCTCGGCATCATGCGCGGCTTCCCGCCGCCGCCGGAAAAGCGTCCGGGCCCGAGCAACTGGGACCTCGCGCCGTTCAATCGCTGGTCGTTTATGAACATTCGGAACCTGTTTCCGACGGTCGACGTCAAGGCCGACCAAAGCAACGTGCAACACCTGCCGGAGGCGCTGCAGGACCTGTCGGCGGTCGACTTTGAAAATCACGAAGGCAAGCGCACCAGCCTGAAGGAGTTTTTGCACGCGAGCTATACCGACGGCTTTCTCGTCTTACACGAGAATAAGATCGTCACCGAGAATTACTTCAACAACATGCAGCCGGATACGCCGCACCTGTCGCAATCGGTAGCAAAATCGATCGTGGGATCACTGGTCGGCATCCTCCACCGCGACGGTCTCGTGGACCCGGATGCCCCGCTGACGCGCTACGTGCCTGAACTCGCACGGTGTGGATATCGTGACGCAAAACTCTCCCACGCGCTCAACATGACCAGCGGAGTTCGCTTCGTCGAGGATTACGACACGCCGGATTCCGACATGACTCGGATCGACATCGCGTCCGGATGGCGACCTCCGCCCGAAGGCGAGGCACGTCCAACGATTCGCGACGTGATTCTGACCTTGCCGAAAGTACGGCCGCACGGCGAGGTGTTCGAGTACAAATCCGTGGAGACCGACGTCGTTGCCTGGGTGCTCGAGCGCGCGGCTAACCGTTCGCTCGCGGAACTCGTCGGCGAACTGATCTGGAAAAAAATCGGCGCCGGACACGACGCCTTTTTTACCGTCGACCATGCCGCAACGGCGCTGGCCGACGGAGGTTTCAATGCCACGTTACGCGACTATGCGCGTTTCGGCCTGATGATGCAAAACAGCGGCCGGATTGGCGATGAACAGGTCGTGCCCGTGGAATGGGTAGAAGCTTGCGCAAACGGAGACCCGAGGGTATACGGTTCGCCGTACACGGACACCTGCCCCAACGGGGCCTATTGCAACTTCTGGTGGTGTAACAACATCGAGACGGGCGACTTTATGGCTCGAGGTGTGTTCGGACAAATGATTTACATCAACCGCGCGGTAAGGTTGACCATCGTCAAGCTTTCGACCTGGCCGGATTACCGAATCACCCACTTCACCCGTGACAGCCTGAGCGCATTCGCGAAAATACGAAAGCACCTGTCGTGAAAATGGCTGGCGTCTGGCGGACCACCCTCTGGCGTTCGCCTTGAGTACCATCGATTACTGGGTATCTAAGGTCGACTGATTGTCACATCCGGGACAGACTCAGGTCGTCGAAATAGACTCCCTGCGAAGTGTTGGAACCGGAGTAATCGACATACAGCGTAAACGCCTGCACGGTCGCGGTGCCTGCCGGAGCGGTCGCAATGCCGGTATCGAGAAATATCCATTCGCCAGCAGGCGTCTTGCTGTTGACCTGGTTCGAAGTCTTGGCCCGGGGACCGCTACTGCCCGCGGTTTCGACCGTCCCGAGGTCGTTGCCCCCGGCGTCGAAAAACGAGACCTGGACGATACCGAATGCCGGCGTCCCCTTGAGCGGTCTCGGTACCGCGCCGTAACCGGTCAAGCGCCAACGCGAGCCCGGCTCGGCCGGAAATTCCTGGTAGCTGCCGGACACCGTTCCCAGCAGAAACGGGGGCGATTGCACGGTTCGGCTGAAGCCCCAGTTGAACATGGAATGACTGCCGGTGCGCGCGTCGCTCGTCGAGAACAGGCTTTCGTCGAACAGTATCCAGCCGCCCTGATCCGGGGACAGCTGCGACTCGAAGCTAGCGTCCTTGAGTAACTCACCATTCGCCAGCGATGCCCGCGGAGCAATGACGAACAGCATGCAAAGTAAAGCGGCGCAAACGGCCGTTGTTTTTATCTTCATGAACGGCTTCCCTCCGAGACAACGAAACAACGAGAAATCGTTTCCAGACTTTCCTCGCAGCGTATCTGTTGCTCCCCGTATGGCGAATTGCGGTTAAGTTATGCAGTATAACCAGCCCGTTTGTGACGGGCAAACCGGCGGAATTGATCGAGATACAGTGGCCATCGGCAATCCGGGTCCGTGGATACCGCTTAGCTTTTGCCCCGTCTTTATTTCACTTTAGCCGGTTACTGCGCCGGGAATAAAGCCAATCCATTTACCTTAAATGGGTGATGTGCCGGGTAGATATCGTTGGTAATGTTTTATGTTGCCTTTGGTAAAAGTTGGCTTTCCGAAGTATGGGCGAAGACACAACCGAAACGAACTGGGAACAGGTAGACGTCACGGACCGCACGGACCGTCGTCTGATCACGGATATTTCCGAATCCATTGCCTACCTGTCCGGTAAAAACCGGGACGAGCGCAGAAAGCAGAAGCTCCGTGAACAACTGGTGCGCGAATACATCGAGAACCAGGAAAAATCGACTTCATTCGTCGGTTCGCTGATCTCCAGAATCGTCAGGATGAATTAGCGTCATGGCAGGCGAAATTCCCAATACCGCTTTTCATCCCGGCGCCTATCTGCAGGAATTGCTGATCTGGCAAAAGGTCAGTCCCGAGCAGCTGGCCGATTCTACCGGTATCCCGAAAGCGACGATTATCGACGTAACCCGGCGGCGCAGGGGTATCGATAAAGCACTGTCGAGGCGCCTCGCCGCGCACTTCGGTAACTCGTCTCGCTTCTGGCTCGACCTGCAGAAAGATTTCGACTATCGGAACTGAGACAGGCGGGATCGACCGGGTTTTCCCCGACCAACCGACGTCTCGCCGGATTCCCCGGCGCTCGATTCATGCCGATAGGGGCTCGCCCGCCGTAGCGCGCGATCGTCAAACCCTCGATATCGACCTCCGGTTTTCGTCGCATCACGATATCGGCCACGATTCGCGCCGATCCGCAGGCCATGGTCCAGCCTAGCGTGCCGTGTCCGGTGTTGAGAAACAGGTTATCGTAGCGTGTCGGGCCGATGCACGGTGTGCCATCCGGCGTCATCGGGCGCAGGCCGGTCCACCCCTGGGCCTGGCTGACGTCGCCGCCGTGCGGGAACAGGTCGCTGACGACATGGCGCACGCTCTCGGTAGCCTGGCGACTCAACCGGGTATTGTATCCCGCGATTACCGCCTGGCCGGCTACCCGGATTCGGCTGCCCAGGCGCGTAACGGCGACCTTGTACGTCTCGTCCATGACCGTCGACTGCGGCGCGGCGTCGGCGTCGGTTACCGGCAGCGTAATGGAATAGCCCTTGATCGGATAAACCGGGATAGGAATGCCGATGGTGTTCAGCAATATGGGGGCGTAAGGCCCCATCGAGCAGACGTAGCGGTCACCCGCGACCCGGCCGTCGGACGTGTCGATGCCGCTGATGCGATCGTTTTCCATCGCCACGCCCTGGATGTTCACATTGTAGTGAAACCTGGCGCCCATCTCGGCGGCTTTTTCCGACAGTGCCTGGGTAAACATCCGGCAGTCTCCGGTGCGATCGGCCAGCAGGCGCAGGCCGCCGACGAATTTCTCCGCCACGTGGGCCAGTCCGGGTTCGGCCGCGATGCACCCGTCGCGGTCCAGAACCTCGAACGGGGAGTCGTATTTGGCCAGAACTTCCTGGTCCGCTTTCGAGGCGTCGACCTGTTTTTGTTTACGAAATAGTTGCAGGGTACCCATTTCACGCTGATCGAAGTCGATCGGAAGCTCCTGCATCAGCTCGGTCAGCGAGTCGCGGCTGTAGTTGGAGACACGGACCATGCGGCCCTTGTTGGTTGCGTAGGCTTCAGCGTTGCAGTTAGCCAGCATCTGCACGCACCAGCGCCACATCGTCGGGCTCAGCGAGGGGTGGATCAGGAGCGGACGATGCTTCATGAATATCCACTTCACCGCCTTCCAGGGAATCCCCGGCGCCGCCCAGGGCGACGTCATGCCATATGACAATTCACCGGCGTTGGCAAAGCTCGTTTCCAGTCCTGGGCCGCGCTGGCGATCCAGAACCTCGACCTCGGCGCCGAGACGCGCCAGGTAATAAGCGGTGGTGACGCCGATGATACCGGCACCCAGAACGACGACACGCATGCGATTGACCCTGCTCGCGAAATATCGAAGACCATAGCGTTGCACAGTCCTTGTCGAAAATCCCGCACTAAATTGCTCTGGCGGGCAGAATCTTCCTCGCTCCGTTCCCGGCGTCACGCGGCGCCCGGCACTGGCTCTGAAATCGCGGACGCGGACAAGAGGCCGACGCGCGTTGACGACCCACGCAATCGCTCCGTCCTACTTTTCGCTGCAATCCACCCGTTTACCGCCGTAAACGCGCAGCGCGGCGACACGGTACTCGTGCTCACGATACAGGGAACTAATCCGGTTTTTCAACCGGGTAAAATATCCGGCGCCGGCGTCGCGCTTCCCGCCGGAAGTCACCGTTGCCGAATCACGGGATGCAGCGGCGGGCCGCTTCGACCGCGGGGCGGTCGGGAAACCATCCGTGCGCTTTGCACGGTAGACGCGCAGCGATACGACACGCGCGCTGTGCGCTGCAATCAAATCCGTAAACCCGGATCTCAGATTCGACATCATTTGGAACAGTCCGATTGACCGCAATGCTCCAGTCGAACGCTCCGCTTTCGATTTCGTGTTGTTGCTCATCTCGAATCTCCTTAACTGGATTAATTTCATTCGATCGCTACGCGATCGGACTGTAATTTGTGCGCTGCAGCAATTTTTTTCAAGTGTAATTATTTACTTCGACACCCGCCATTTTGGTTCCAGGCGAGGCACCGCCTCAATCCCGAGTTGATGTTGGATTGAAATCTTAACTGCCTGTATTTAGTAAGGTTTTTGGGGGCGCATGATGCGCCGCGCCGCGATCCCGAGGAAACCCGGCCATCTACGGAAACATCTTGCTGCACTACAAACGGGCAAACACCAAAGGCCGGGGCGGGAGCCCGGCCGACCGGCCAGCGGTTACCCGGCGTCCCGCGACCGATTCATTTGACGAACTGAGCAATAGCACACGAAAATTTCTCTCGCCAGGCGTTAAGCTTGCCTCATTACGGACGACGCCACTAGCGATGAATATCAGCGAAAACACGGCTCTGGAGCCTCTCGAAGGCCGAACCTTTATCATCGGCAGAGAGGGCCATATTTATATCAGTGACCCCGCCGTCAGCAAGGAACACGCCGAAATGAAAATTATCGACGGGAAAATTCGCATTCGCGACCTGAATTCGACCAACGGGATCTATGTCGTGGAGGGTGATAAACCCGTGCGCCTCAAGGAAGAGTACCTGGAACCGAGCCAGACGATCGCGATCGGCGAACAAAAGCACACGGTCCAGAGCCTGATCGAAATCGTCGGCACCTTCGCCGGTTAGTATCATCCATCGGCGAATTGTCGGGAGGTCCCCGCAGCTCAATTCGCCGCGCCGCTGGTTTCGAAACTAGTGGTTAATCGTGTTAGACTCCCCTGCTTCAAAACCAGCTCGAACCGAGAGGTCAATGGTCCGTGAAAAACCTGTTACCCGGCATATTGTTCTGCCTTATCGCCTCGCCCCTGTGGGCCGCCAACCCGGTCTGGCTCGAGGGTAAAACGGATGACAGCTATGAAATCACCGTTTATCGAAACGCATCATGCGGTTGTTGCAAAGGCTGGATAAGCCACCTCGAGGATCACAATTTCAGCGTAACCGACGTTACCGTCGACGACGTCAACCAGTTCAAGCAACAGTTTAACGTGCCAACGCAGGCAGCGTCCTGTCATACGGCAACGGTCAATGGCATCACGATCGAAGGCCACGTGCCGGCGCAGGATATCAAGCGCCTGCTCAGGGAAAAAGGCGACATCAGGCTGTTGACGGTGCCCGCAATGCCTTCCGGTACGCCCGGAATGGATACACCCGGCGCGCCGAAAGACGCGTTTCGGGTTTACTCCGTCAGCCAGGACGACCAGGTCGGTATCTACCGGACTTACACCGATTACTGATCGGCGCGGCGTGAATTAAATCCCGGGAATAACCGAAACCGGTTTCGCCAGCACTTGCCTGCCGGGTCGAACTCAGCGCGGCCCGACTTCGGCGTCCGCCGATGCGCTGGCGACGCTGCCGCCGCGTCGGGCATCGGCGATACCGACGGGACTTTCGCCGCCGGCACCGAACACCGCCTGGACGCCACCGAAGTACATCGATCTATCCGCAAACGGCCTTGGCTTCAAACCGTACCTGTGCCGTACCGGCAATCCGGGCTCGAAACCGATCGTCCGCTGGTGCTCGGCGAGCTCGACATGCAGCCGGGGATGGTTCACCGCTTGCTCCAGGTCCATGCCGCCGGTGACGAAGTTGACCAATACCTGCGCAATCGCGGTGGTGATGCGGGAAGCGCCGGGCGAGCCGATCGCGAGCACGGCGCCGTCAGCGCGCCGCCGGGCAATCGTTGGCGCCATGTTGGACGCCAGCCGGCCGCCGGGAGCGAGCCCCGCCAGCCCCCGGGTGTGCAGATCGAGTTCGCCCAGCGAATTGTTCAGCCAGAATCCCGTGCCTTCGACCATCACCCCCGATCCGTAACCGGCCGACGCCGTGATCGCGCAGGCGAGCCCGGCGGCGTCGACCGCCGAGACGTGGCTGGTCGACGGCGCGGCGAGCAAACTCGTATCGGCCATCCCGGCCAGTTCGAGCAAGCGTTCGACCTCGCCCGGCAGGGCCGCGCCGGCACCGTCGAGACGCTGCGCACGGTAGCCGAGGACCGCGTGCTGCGCGCTGATCATGCGCTCCACCGACTGCGCGAGATCGCCGCCCGGCCCGAGCTGTTCGAGAATCAATAACATCGCCGCGAGACAGGCGCCGCCGACCGCCGGCGGCGGATTGGACGCGACCTCCCAGTCCCCGATCTGCGCCCACACCGGTTCGCGCTCGATCGCTTCGTATCCGGCCATGTCGTCGACGCCGAGCAAGCCGCCGTTGCCACGCACGCCCTCGGCGATATGCCGCCCGAGTTCGCCGCGGTAAAGCGCCGATGGATCGCGGGCGATTTCGCGCAGGGTATCGGCCAGGTGCGGAATGCGCACGATATCGCCCTCACCGAGCGGGCGTCCGTCGGCATGGTGCAAGATCCGATAGCTGTCCGGGTGCCAGGAATAAATCGCCTCGTGGGTAAAGCCGAGATACTCGGCGGCGCCGCCGGTCAGCGGGAAGCCGCTTTCGACGCATTCGATCGCGGGCTGCAACAACTCGCGCCAGGGCAGGTGCCCGTAACGCTCCGCGGCCAGGCTCAGCCCGGCGAAGCCCCCCGGGGTCGCGATCGTGCCGTAACCGACCCGCTGCCAGGTCGCGCCACCGTAGTCGAATTCGACCTCGTGCGTGGATTCCTCGAACCGGTCCCGGTCGAGGCCCCGTCCCGGCATCTCGGCGTAACCGTCGATTACGCGCGGCGGGCCCTGTGCCGGCCAGACGGTAACGAACGCGCCGCAGCCGGGCGACATGATGCCGGTATCGGTGCACATCGAGACAATCTCGGCCGCGATCGCCGCATCGACCGCGTTGCCGCCGCGCGCGAGCATCGACAGCCCGGCCTGCGCCGCCAGCGGCTGGCTGGTGGCGACAATGTTGCGCGCGAAGACCGGCGTGCGCACGGTGGGGTAGGGGTTGTGCCAGTCGAAGCNNCTTCGTACCGGCAGCGATCGTGACCTTCGACATTTCCCGTTTCCTGCTTCGAGTATGTTGTCGCGCTTCGGGCAAGAGGTTGATTTGGCTCAATTTCGACGCGAATCAACCGGTTAGGATTGCCTCATGGGCGAACATCGGGTACATGATACGTCGGATGAGGGACGCACGCGCGTTTTCGTGCGCGCGATGCTCGACGATATCCGGGCCCTCGAGGAAATGATCGCCCGGGACCTGATCGAACGCGGAATACGGCGCGTCGGCGTAGAGCAGGAAATGTACATCGTCGACACCGCCGGCTACCCGGCAGGCATGTCGGACAGGTTGCTCGAGCAGATTGACGATCCGCATTTCAGTACCGAGCTGGCGCGTTTTAACCTCGAGGCTAACCTGGATCCGGTGCCGATTGGCGGTAACTTTCTGCGCGCCCTGGAGCACAACCTGCGGGCGGTGCTGCGCCAGGCTGACGCCGTCGCCGCCGGGCTCGATGCGCAAATCGTGCTCACCGGCATTTTGCCGACACTGCAGGAAGCGCACGTCACGCCGGCAAACCTGACGCCCGAGGTGCGCTATCACTGTCTCAACGACAGCTGCATGGCCGCGCGCGGCGACAGTTTCACGCTCGTTATCGACGGCCTCGATCACTTCGAATCCAGTTACGACAGCATCGTCGTCGAGGGCGCCAACACGAGCTTCCAGTTTCACCTGCAGGTCGACCCGGACGAGGCGGTAGCGCTGTACAACCTGGCGCAACTCGTCACCGCGCCGTTGCTCGCGGCCGCGGCCAATTCGCCGGTACTGCTCAACCGCCGCGTGTGGCACGAAACCCGCGTAGCGCTGTTCGAACGCACGCTCGAGTACCGCTCGTCGCCGCAACTCGCGCGCAGCGTGCCGACCCGGGTAGGCTTCGGCGAAGCCTGGGTCCGGGATTCCATCATCGAAATATTTCGCGAAAACGCGATGCGCCACAACGTCATCATGGTACGCGATCCGGTCGAAAATCCCTTCGAGGCGCTGCGCGAAGGGCGGATACCGGACCTGAGCGCTTTAACGCTGCACAACGGTACGGTGTGGCGCTGGAACCGGCCCTGTTACGGCATCACCGATGGCAAACCCCACCTGCGCATCGAGAACCGCGCGCTGCCGGCCGGGCCGACGATCGCCGACCAGATTGCCAATGCCGCGCTGTTCTACGGCCTGATGCAGGCGCTGCAGCTCGAGGCCACGCGCATTCCCCGACGCATCGCGTTCGAGGAAGCGCGCGCCAATTTTTTTGCCGCCGCGCAGCACGGTCTAAGCGCGCGTTTCACCTGGCTCGACGGGCAACGCGTTGGTGCGCGCAAGCTGCTGCGGCGGGAGCTGTTGCCGCTGGCGCGCGAGGGCCTCGCGGATTTGCGGGTCCCCGGCGAAGATATCGAGCGTTATCTCGGCATCATCGGGGCACGCGTGGAAACCGGCCGCACCGGGGCGAAATGGTTGCTCGACAGCCTGGCTAACGTGCCGGCACGCGCACGCGAGGCGATTTGCCGCGAGGCGGTCGCGATCGTCCACCAGCGACAGGACCAG
>JABAOD010016993.1_pt1 | contig 16387 bp, 18 predicted proteins | sample 7062151 | NCBI WGS metagenome assembly JABAOD01 (sample SAMN14538626, study PRJNA623070) | marine sediment metagenome | biome: marine biome [ENVO:00000428]; feature: marine pelagic biome [ENVO:01000023]; material: deep marine sediment [ENVO:00002113] | place: India: Gulf of Khambhat ... | reverse complement strand
GGGACTGGATCTGGAAAAGGTAGCCACCGGTGAGCACTGGTATGGTACGCGGGCGCTGGCGCTCGGCCTTGCCGACGAGATAAAGACGAGCGACCAGTTGCTCAAGGAACTCGCCGCGGAGCGGGATCTCTACCACGTAAGTTACAACATCAAGAAACCGTTGCAGAAGCGGCTGATGTCGAACATCGACGCGTTTCTGGAAAAAGCCGATGCGGCCGGGTGGCGACGGCGCTTCGAAGCGCGATTACCGCGCTAGCGACAAGGAACTGCCCTATCCACTGCTGGTCGAAAAGCGGTGAGGGTGTCGGGCGTGGCGAGGCGCTATAATCCAGCGACACCGGAGGAGTGTTGATTGGCATGTACAAACTCAAGTTACTGATTTCTGTAGTTTTTATTGCGCTGCTGGCGGCGGCGTGCACGACGTCGCCAACGGGCCGCAGCCAGATGATCTGGAAATCCGACGCCGAGCTCGAAGCGCAGAGCACGCGCGCATTCAACCAGATGCGCGCGAGCATGCCGCTGTCGACGGATCGCGCCAAGATCGATTTCGTTGCCTGCGTCGCCGAGGCGGTGGTCAGCGTGCTCGAGCCGCCGTTGAGCGATATGGAATGGGAACTCGCGATATTCGAGAATAAGTCCGTTAACGCATTTGCGATGCCCGGCGGCAAGATCGGCGTATTTACGGGCATCCTCGACGTTACCGAGAACCAGCATCAGCTTGCCGCCGTAATCGGCCATGAAATCGCGCACGTGACGGCGCGACATTCCAACGAGCGCGCGTCGCGAGCGTCGATGACCGGTATCGGCGTCAACGCACTGGCGATTATTCTCGGTGGCGGATACAGCGGTGCAACCTATACGGCGCAGCAGGCATTGCAGGCGGGCGCGGACGTCGGAATTTCATTGCCGCATACGCGCGGCCAGGAAAGCGAGGCCGACATCATCGGCCTCGAGTACATGGCGAAAGCCGGGTTTGACCCGCGTGAGGCGGTGACGCTCTGGCAACGCATGGATGCGTCGACCGACAAGAAGCCGGCCGAGTTCGTCTCTACCCATCCCTCGAGCGAGACGCGAATTGAGGCACTGGTGTCCGAGTGGCAGAAGACGCTGCCTCTCTACAACCAGGCGGTTGCGGAAGGCCGGGCCCCAACCTGTTCCAAGGACTAAGGAACACCGTGCCAAGACGCCTGTTGCTGTTGTTGCCGCTCCTGGCGTTGAGCGGTTGCGCCACACTCGATGATTTCTTCGCCGGCATCAAGAAAGGCCGGGTCTCTACCGCCGTGGCCCTCGAAGATCGTCCTGTTGAAGATCCGCTCGAGCCCAATGCCTTCGTTTTGACGAGTAACGAACAGACGGTAGTCGGAGAGCCGCAGGTGGTGTTCGCGCGCGCCGAAGACACGCTTTCCGACCTGGCCCGCGAGTATGGCCTCGGCTACGATGAGATTCTGGCCGCGAATCCCGGGACCGATCCGTGGTTGCCCGGGGAAGGTACGCCAATCTTTCTGCCCACGCAGTATGTTCTGCCCAACACGCCGAAGAACGGCGTCGTTTTGAACATAGCCACCAAGCGGCTGTTCTATTTTCCGGCGGCGGAAGAGGGCAAGCCGCGGCAGGTCCTGACTTACCCGATCGGCATCGGGCGAGTCGGTTGGGAGACACCGCTCGGTACGACGACGGTCGTGTCGAAGGCGAGGGACCCGCACTGGTACGTGCCCCGGTCGGTTCGGCTCGAGCACGCGGAAATGGGTAACCCGCTGCCGTCCGTGGTGCCTCCGGGACCCGACAATCCGCTAGGCACCCGCGTCCTGAAGCTCGATATGCCCGGTTACCTGATTCACGGCACCAATCAACCCTACGGCGTCGGAATGCGGGTGAGCCATGGTTGTGTTCGCCTGTACCCGGAGAATATCGAATTCCTGTACGCCCTGGTCGATGTCGGCGAGAACGTCACGATAATCAACGATCCTTATCAAATGGGTTGGCGCGATGGGGTGCTGTACTTCGAGGCGCATCCTCCGCTGGAAGACGATACCGTGCCCGCCGAGGCGCGTTTGCAGGCACTGTTCGAGCAGCAAGTCGATGCAGACGGAAGACCGCTGAACAGTCACCTGCAAAGCCACATACGCTCACTGGCCGATCAGGCGATGGGTGTGCCGGTCAGCATAGTCATGTATGACGGGAACGAGTTTGTCGCGCGCGCGCGTGTCGTGCACAACACGGTCGAGATGGACCCGAATGCGCCGACCTTGCTCGAGGTCCGTGAATTGATGGAAGAAGTCGCAGCCGAAGTCGAAGCGGAATCGATGTGAGCGAATGGCTGGACCTGATGCTCGACGAGATCGCTCGCAAGCGCCGCGAATCCCGCGAGGCCAGGGAGGAGCTTGAGCGACGCGAAAAGGCCGGCGAGGACAAACAACGGGCGCCGAGGCCCTCTCAGGCGAAATAGCGCATCAATTCCTGCGGAATATTCTCGGCGGCATCCGGTCGATCGGCGCTCACCGGCAGCGGTGCAGAGTTGTAGGTGTTCCAGAACAGGTAATGCTCCCCGTCGTATTCGCGCCCTGCCAGGTCGTGCAGCAATGCCGCCAGCGCTTTGCCGGTGTACGTGCTTTCAAGCTTCAGGCCAAGCGCATCTCGCGCAACGGTGACCGCGTTTTGTGTCGTCTCGTCGGCGACGGCATAACCGCCGGCAAGGAAGTCGTCGCGCCAGCAGACACGGATGCGATCCGCAAGATCCGGCGGAAACGATGCGTCGAGCCGACGCAACATCATCGCCGTCTTGCGCATAAGCCGCTGAAACCCTTGCGGGCTCGCGACACGGCTATCCACCACGCGCACCGCGTGCAGTTCCGTCGGCAGCTCGGCCAGGGCAAGGCCCAGCGCGAGGCCCGCGCAGCTGCCCATTGTGCCGTTCGCGATGTAAATACGGCCAGGCAGCGGGACTTCGCCCGACGAGACCTGCCGGGCGAATTCCAGGCCGGCGTTAACAAAGCCCACCGCCCCGAGCCAGCTCGATCCACCCATAGGGATGACCCAGCACCGTCGGCCCTGGAGATACCGTCGAAAAGTCGCAAGGCGATCAACGGCACCGCCCAGAGGCACGAGCTCCGTCCCGATCCTGAGATGCATGTTCAGCGTCTTCGGGATGTTAGGCGTCGGTTTCTGCGGCACCAGGAGGCAGGTACATTCAAAACCGTATTGCTTGCTGATTATGGCGGTCGCGAGCGCGTGGTTTGAGCCGACGGCACCGAAGGTTGCGATGCGGCGCGCGTCTCTTTCCCGGGCTCGCTGCAACAGGTACTCGAGTTTGCNNACTCGAGCTTGCGGATCTTGTTGCCGCCGTATTGCGCGTTGCTCACGTTGTCATGTTTGACCGAGATTGTGCGCGATCCTTCGGCTAAATCGAAATGAATCGTCGATACCGGCGTCGGCAGATCGGCGAAGGATAGTTTCCTCAGCCGTTCAGACAGTGAGGGAAATGCCGCGGCGAGGGAATCGGTCATACGCACAGATTATCGAAGTGCACCGGCTATCGCGAATGATTTAGAATGCGGGCACGCTTAATCTGACCGGACGCGGAGACAGCTTTGTCAGAAGCAGTGGACCACGGTATTACGGTCACCGAAATTGCGCCGATGGATCGACCCATCGACGTTTCCCGGGAAACCACGGCCGCGTTCGTCGGGCGGGCGCTTCGAGGTCCGGTCAATACACCGATACTCGTCAGCAACTTTGGTGAGTTCCGGCGTCGCTTTGGCGACGTCTGGACGCGATCGAGTCTTGGCCCGGCCGTCGAGCAATTCTTCCAACATGGGGGTCGTCGGCTTTATGTCGTGCGAGTCGTTAACGATGCCCGTGGTGCATTGCTGTGCCTGCCTGCCAGCGGCACGGCCGTCGTCCTGCGCGCGATCGAACCAGGCTCGACGGAACATGTCCGGGCCGCCGTTGACTACGATGATGTCGGAAACAACGACGATGTTTTTAACCTGACGCTGCAACGAGTCGATCCGGGCAGGGGTCTGGTGGTGGACCAGGAAATTTTCCGCCGCGTGTCATACCGGGAGGATGCCGATAATTTCATCGGCGATGCCCTGCTCACGTCGACGCTCGCTCGACTGGAACAACCCTATCCAACACACCGGCCCGAGCCTACCCACAGGCAGGGTCGGCGCTTCGAATCGTCTTATGTCAATCCTGCTCAGGCCGGCACGGACGGTTCGCAGCTGACCGACTACGACCTCATCGGATCGCAGAAAGCCAGGACCGGGATATTCGCACTCGAAGATGTCGAGAGCTTCGACCTGCTGTACCTGCCGCCTCCCGGAATCAGGACGGATGTCGGTCCGCCGGCGATACTTGCAGGAGAGCTTTACTGCCGGCGTCGCGGCGCGATGTTAATCGTCGATCCGCGCATGGGTTGGTCGACGCCACGAGCGGCCGCGGACGGTATGCGCGACCTTGGCTATGCGAGTCCGAACATGCTGGGTTACTTTCCCTGGATCGTCGCGCGAGACGAGGATCAGGCATTCGTGCGACAGCCAGGAGGCGCGATTGCCGGCCTGCTTTGCAAACATGACCGGACGTACGGTGCCTGGCAGGAACTGAACCAGCCGGGCATGGGACTGCGGCGCGGTTTGTTACCGGCCCTCGCGATTGATGAAGACAAGCGGCGAATGCTGAATCGCGCGGGCCTCAACGTGCTCGCCAAGGGCCCCGCGGGCAGGTCGCGCCTGTTGGGCTCGGTCACCATGGGTCGCGGCTCCGAACTGCATCGACAGTATGCGAGCCTTCCCGTTCGACGTCTCTGCCTGCAGATCGTCAATTCAATAGCAGGAGCTGGCCGATGGGCGGTATTCGAGCCTGACCACGAGACGGTCACCCACCAGATTCGTGCGCAGGTGCTGGACTATTTCCGCGACCTCGATGAACTGGGTGCCTTCGTCGATCGGCGCTTCCTCGTGCAATGTGACGTGGACAACGATCAGCCGCAGTGCGTAACGATACTGCTGGTGTTTCACCCGACGGGCAGCGACGAGCCGATCTCGCTGGCGCTGCAACTTACGGCTGCCGGCTGCCGAGTCGCCAGCGCCGCGTTCGCGCCTACCATCGAGAATACGCCTGAAGCCTTTTCAGTCCGTTTTACGTAATCCTGTAAGCGCCGCATCTATGGCGTGTCATACAAGCATCCATCTCATGCTACCAATCAATTGGGAGGGGGTATGAGAGACAGCGATGTCCTGGACAAGAACCCGCACATATCTCGTTCGGCACTGGAAGCCATACACGGCCAGGTATTCGGCTGGGCCCTCTCCCGCTCCGATTACGACCGGGCGGCCGCGGAGGACCTGGTGCAACAGGCGTATTTCGAATTGCTGACCGGGAAAGCGCGTTTCGACAACAAGTCGTCGCTCAAGACTTTCGTGTTTTCGGTCGTGCAGAACCTCGCGCGCAGCCGATATCGGCGAATCGGCGCGCGACTGCGGTTAATCGAGGCAGCCGCCGGCGCGGAATCGCAGGAAAGCGTTCCGCCGGCAGAGCCTGGCGAAACCGCGGCCGTGTGGAAAGCGGTGCAGGCGCTCCCGCAGCGACAACGCGACATCGTCGAACTCATGTTCTGCCGGGAGATGACGATCGAAGAAGCCGCGCGCGTAATGGGCGTCAGCGTCGGCACCGGTCGCGTTCATTACGACCGCGCGAAGAAGGCATTGAAGATACAGCTCGGTAACCACGGAGAACCGCCTGATGACTGATTCCGACACCCGCCTTGCAAACGCGTTACGCGATGCTCATGCGCGTGCCGAAGGTAATACGGCACCGGCCTTCAACCGTGTCTGGGACGCGGCGAGGGCGCGCGCCACGGCGGAGAGGAATCGACAACGATTGCTTGTCGCGTCGGGCGCCGTTGCGGCGGTCCTGGCCGTCATATTCGGCTTGCGCACGCCGTCCGAGGATGAGTCGCGCTACATCGATGCGGACGAGCTGCTACAGACGACCGGCTGGTCGGCACCCAGCGACGTGCTGTTGCCCGACCATGAATTCGACATATACCGGGATATTCCGGTGCTCATCGAGTCAACCGATAACTATGGAGGAGCGTTATTGTGAAGAAAGGAGTTTTTCTGACAGTGGCGGTGGTCTGTCTCGCGCTCGGAAGCGCAGTGGCGGCTGGACCCAAAGATGATGTCTTCAAGGGCAAGCTTTTTCCGCCCAATGTAATACTCGAGCACCAGGCGGAACTGGGCTTGAGCAAGGCGCAGTTCACGGCGATAAAAGAGGCCGTCGTCAACGTACAGGCGGGCGTGGCAGAACACGAATGGGATATGCGCGAGGCCTACCAGGCACTGATGCTTGAACTCGACAAGGCGCCGATAGACGAAGATCGCGTGATCGCGCACGCGGAAGTCGCGCTGCTGGCCGAGAACCAGGTCAAGAAGAAGCAGATGGCGATGCTGGTGCGGCTGAAGAACCTGCTGACCGCGGAGCAGGTGAGCTATCTCGAGTCGATTCAGCAGGATTAACAAACCGATCTGGCAGCACCGAGACGCGCGTAACGGAACCTGGTTCCTGGAACCCGCCGGAAATACGGGGTAAGACGATGAACATGAACCGACTGTTACCCATTCTGGCATCGATCATGCTGGGCGTCGCCGGCTGCGGAGGCGGAGGCGGAGGGTCGACACCGCCGCCACCCCCGCCACCGCCACCACCACCCGTGACAATGGCGGAGGCCTACCAGTTTCTGAACCAGGCATCATTCGGAGCCACTCTAGCCGAGGCGGAAGCCGTCATCTCGATGGGCCAGGAGGCGTGGATCGACGATCAGATGCAAAAGCCGGCGTCGCTGCAACTACCACACCTGCAGGCTCTGCCGGCGCCGCAGTTCCCCTTCGAGCTGCATGCCGATCGCGTGGATGTCTGGTTTCGGAATTCGCTGTACGGAGAGGATCAGCTGCGGCAGCGCGTTGCGTTTGCACTCTCCGAGATCCTGGTTGTCTCACAGCTGGGCGCGCTGAGTAACCTGCCGTTTGCCGTGGCCGACTATTACGACCTGCTCGCGAGCAACGCCTTCGGCAACTACCGCGATTTGCTCGAGGAAGTCACGCTGCATCCGGCGATGGGCGTCTACCTGAGCATGCTCGGCAACGAAAAGCCCGACCCACTGCTGAACATTCGGCCCGACGAGAACTACGCCCGGGAGGTCATGCAGCTTTTCTCGATCGGCCTCGTCGAACTGAACATCGACGGCACAGAGAAGCTGGACGATCTGGGTCAGCCGATTCCCACCTATAGCCAGGAAATCATTGAGGGATTCGCACACGTCTACACAGGATGGACATTTGCGGGCGCGCCGAGCTTTCGCGAGGCGCGCCCCACGCGCTTCAACCAGGTCATCCCGATGCAGCTCTACCCGGGCTTCCACGATACCGACGCCAAAACCTTGCTTGACGGCGTCGCGCTACCCGCCGGGCAGACGGGCGAGCAGGATCTCGCCGCAGCGCTCGACAACATTTTCGATCACCCGAATGTTGGCCCCTTTATTGCGATCCGGCTGATTCAGCGGCTGGTCACCAGCAACCCCTCGCCGGGCTACGTGCGGCGTGTGGCAGAGGTGTTTAACAACAACGGCGCGGGCGTGCGCGGCGACCTTGCCGCGGTTGTCAAAGCGATACTGCTCGATGAAGAGGCGCGCCCGGCGATGGCCATGGAGATCGATGGCAAGCTGAAGGAGCCGTTGCTGCGCGTCACGCAGCTATGGAAGTCTTACAACGCGACCTCGAACAGCGGACGCTTTCCGCTGAACGCGGCCTTTATTCTTTTTGGCCAGGGGCCGCTGCAGTCGCCTTCGGTATTCAATTTCTTCAGCCCGTTCTATGCACCACCCGGCGAGATTCGTGACAGCAGCCTGGTAGCACCCGAGCTGGAGATAGCGACGGAGTACCTGAATACGCAGTTCACCAATCTCATGTTGCTGCAGTGCTTCTTCCTCAATTCGCAGTCGCAGGATCTGGAGGATGATGACGTCTTCATCAACTTCGAGGAAGAGATCGCAATTGCCGGCGATGTGGATGCGCTGATCGACAGGGTCGCTGAAAAGCTGCTGGCGGGGCAGATCTCCGACACCTTGCGCCAGGAGATTGGTGGCATGTTGGCGCTTATCCCGGAATCCGAGCCGGCGCTGCGGGCTGCCGAGACCATCTACTTCGTCGTGACATCACCGGAATACGCCTACCAGCGCTAGGAACGACTATGAAACGACTGAATCGACGTGACTTTCTGAGGACCGGCGCCGCGGCAGCGGCCTTCGCCGCGACGCCGGGACTCGCGTATTCACAGGTTGTCGGTGGCGCCGGGCCTTTCGATGACTATCGCGCCCTGGTCTGCGTGTTCCTGTTCGGCGGCAATGATTCGTTCAACATGCTGGTTCCGAATACCCAGGCAGAATACGATACCTACGCTGCGTCAAGACAGAATCTCGCCATTCCCCGCTCGGACCTCTTGCCGATTACGCCCGTTTCCGCCGGCAGGCCTGACTTCGGCTTGCACCCGTCGATGACTGCAATAAGGGGCCTCTTCGAAAGCGGTGACGCCGCGTTCATTGCCAATGTCGGTCCGCTGGTGGAGCCGACGACAAAGGCCGATTTCTTTAACGGAACCGTCATGCTTCCGCCGCAGCTGTTTTCGCACAATGACCAGCAGGACCAGTGGACCTCGCTGCGCGGCAATTCGCAAAGCAAGACCGGCTGGGCCGGGCGCATGGCCGACCTGATTCGCTCCGGCGTCGCTGAGCAGCAGATGGCGACCAACGCCTCGCTGTTTGGTGCCAACCTGTTTCAGTCGGCCGATGAAACGGTCGCCTATGTCATGGGGCCTGAAGGTCCGTTGCCGTTCCTCGGTTTCTCGCAGGCGACAAATGATCCCGACCAGGCGTTCTTCGTTGAGCAACGCCGGGCGTTCCTGCGTGTTCTCGAAGCACAGTACGAATCAATCTACGAGCGTGGCTTTGCGGACGTTCAAAGACGCGCGATCGATGCGGCCGACCTGGTCACGACCGCGATCGAGTCGGGGCCGATCATCGGTACCGAGTTTCCGCAGTCGCAACTTGGCACCCAGCTTCGCACGGTAGCGCGTTTGATTGCCGTTCGGGACCGCCTGCAGATGAAACGTCAGGTGTTCTTTGTTGCGACCGGCGGCTTTGATACCCACGACAACCAGCTGGACGATCAGCCCGGCCTGCTGGGCGGCATCAGTGACGCAGTTGCCGCGTTCCATGCCGCAACGGTCGAGCTCGGTGTCGCAAACAACGTAACGGCTTTTACGCAGTCGGACTTCGGACGCACCCTGACATCGAATGGCGACGGTACCGACCACGCGTGGGGCGGCAACCAGCTCGTTATTGGCGGCGCCGTCAATGGTGGCGACCTTTATGGCAGCTATCCGTTGTTGGCAATAGACGGTCCTGAAGACGTATCGGGAGGCCGCATGATTCCGTCGACGTCGGCGGATCAATACGCTGCGACGCTGGCGCGCTGGTTCGGAATCCCGGATATCGACCTCGACGTGGTGGCGCCGAATCTTGCCAATTTTGCGCAGCGCGACCTAGGGTTTATGATCGCCTGATTCGACACCAGGGGCCCGCCATGAAGTCATCTGCCTCAGCCTCTCCGGCTGCGGTTCCGCCTGTTCCCGGTCGCCCGGTGTTGCTGTCGACACCGGAGCAAGTTGTCGGGCGGCGGGTCTCGACACAGCGCTGACGGGTCGTGGCCCAATGAAACTCGACCGCTTCATTCGCCTCGCAATAGCCATCGTCATTGTCCTGGTCTTCGTGATCGCGATCGCCGCGCTGTTGTTCATTTCCGAGTCCGCGCTGAATGTCTGGGACCGGCTCAAGGCGGGCCCGCCTGTCATTCTTTATGCGTATACGGCGGTGCTGCTGCTCCTCGCGGTGACGGCGTTGTGGCTGATCTGGCGGCTGGTCGTGCGGCGCAAGATTGCGCCGACAAGGGCAGCGGCGGCGCCTTTGTCCAAACCGGAGATCGAAGCGCGAATTCGTGAGGCCGAGGCTGCCGGCGTGGATGTCGCTGAGGCACAGGCGGAGCTCCGGGAGCTGGCCGCGCGTCAGGGTGGTGGGGCGGTCAACCTGTGTTTCTTTGGCGAAGTTAGCACCGGAAAGAGTTCGCTGATCAAAGCGCTCGTTCCCGAAGCCGATGTCGTGGTTGACGTCGTTGGTGGATCCACCGACGAGGTGCACCACTATCGCTGGCGTAACGGCGCGGGCAGCGAGATCCTGTTGACCGATGTGCCCGGTATCGGCGGAGTCGGCGGCGAGCTTTCAGCAATCGCCACGGATGAGGCCAGGCGGGCCCACGTCGTGCTGTTTATTTGTGACAGTGACCTGACCCGGCCCGAGATTCAGGCCATCGAGTCTCTGCTGATGTTCGACAAACCGCTGGTGCTCGTCTTGAACAAGGCGGACCGGTTTACAGCCGAGGAGCAGGCGACTCTGATGCAAAAGCTCCTGGAACGGGTCGACGCGGTGGGCGGCAACCTGCAGCGCGACCGCGTAGTCGCGGTGACTGCCGGCGGTGAGACCGAAGTCATCGAGCGGCGTGAGGACGGCAGCGAGCAAACGGTGCGCCGCAGCCGACCCGCCGATATTGGCGTGCTCGTGGTTGCGATCAATCGCTTGCTGTCGACAGGAACGGAGAGCCTGGACCATCGTCGCGAGCGCGCGGTCTTCCAGATCGCGGCGGCGCGGCTCGCCGAGGCCGAGGCGCAGTATCGCCAGCAGCGATCCGAGCAGATAATCCGCAGCGCGACACGCAAGGCCGTCGTCGGGGCCCTCGCGGCAATCAGTCCCGGCACCGACGTCCTCATCCAGGGCTATGTCGGGACGACCATGACCCAGCAGCTTTGCAGGCTGTACGGTGCCGCGCCTCGCGATCTCGATATTGAAGAATTCCTCTCCATGAGCCAAAGTCGAGTCGGCCGTGCGCTCCCTCTGTCGCTCGCTGTCGCTGGCAATGGCCTGAAGGCATTTCCAGGCCTGGGTACCGTTGCCGGCGGCCTCGTGCATGCGGTGGCCTACGGATTGATCTTCGACGCGCTGGGGCGAAGCCTTGTGTCGTCGCTGTCGCGTCATGGTGAACTCAAGCCCGCGACGGCCAGCAAGGAATTCGAGGAAGGCATCAGTGAGCATCTGGAAGCGGGCGTTCGCCGCATTGCCAGGATGGCCCTGGACGAAAAAGGCGACTGAGCCGCCTTCGGACGGCGGCGCCGACCACCTGAGTCTCGCCCGGGAGAGTTTGCGAGACCTGATTCAGGACGCGCGGCTTCCGGAGGGCGTGCGTGACTCCCTGGCGAGAGATTATGAGGCGGTCCAGGCGATGCTCGACAAACTGGAGCACGGTCATCTGCACCTGTCAGCATTCGGGCGGGTCAGCACCGGCAAGTCCTCGCTGCTCAATGCCCTGATCGGCGAACAGCGCTTCACCGTGAGCCCGCTGCACGGCGAGACCCGGCATTCCTCCATGCAGGCGTGGAGCGAGGTCGAGTCCGGCGGCGTCTTCCTCATCGATACGCCCGGCCTCGACGAGGCGGGCGGCGAGGATCGGGAGGCACTTGCCAGGGAAGTTGCCGGACGCAGCGATCTCGTCATGTTCGTTCTCGACGGGGATATCACGGATTCGGAGCTGGATGCGTTGAAGGCCGTCATCGCCCGGGGTCGCCCGGTCATGTCATAGCCGTGTTGAACAAGTCTGATCTGTACACCCAGGATGAACGCACGGCGCTGTTGCGCTCGATACGCTCCAGGACCGAAGGCATACTCGATCCCGATCATGTCATTGCCGCGGCGGCGCATCCGCGGCAGCAAACGGTGGTGGCGGTCGATGCGACCGGCAGCGAATCGGTGTCGACAAGAGACCGCGAGCCGGACGTCTCCGAGCTGCGCCTCAGGCTCTGGGAAATCCTGGAAGCAGAGGGCAAGACGCTTGCCGCATTGAACGCCAGCCTTTTCGCATCGGACCTCTCGGATCAGGTCGGGCGCCGCATACTGGCGGCGCGACGTGAGCTGGGGGACAAGCTCGTGCGCACCTACTGCGTCGGGAAAGGCATTGCGGTGGCGTTCAATCCGGTGCCGGTCGCCGATCTTTTCGCCGCGGCGTTCATCGACGTCGGCATGGTCGTGCACCTGTCGCGGGTCTACGACTTGCCGCTAAGCCAGAAGGAAGCCGGCTCGATCGTCAAGGTCATCGTTGCCGAATCGGCCGCATTGATGGGGACCGTCTGGGCCCTGCATTTCGTCTCGAGCGCATTGAAAGTCGGCACGCTGGGACTGTCGACAATTCTGACCGCCGGTGCACAGGGGGCGATCGCTTACTACAGCACCTACCTGGTGGGCCGTGCCGCGGACGAGTACCTGGCGAAGGGCAGGTCATGGGGCGATGGCGGGCCGAAAACCGTCGTCAAGCAGATTCTCGAGTCGCTGGACCGCGACACCGTCTTGCGTGACGCGAAACGCGAGATCCAGGCTCGGCTGGGCGTGGGCTGAGGCGGGCCCGGCNNGCTGGGCCTGGGCTGAGGCGGTCCAGCATGGATCGTGAGACCCGCCTGCGGCGAATCTGGGAGACGATTCAGGACATCCCGCGCGGTTGTGTCGCGAACTATGGCCAGGTCGCCGAGATCGCGGGCATTCCCCGCGGAGCTCGACAGGTTGCCTATGCGCTGCGCCACGCGCCCAAGGACCTCGAGCTCCCGTGGCATCGTGTGATCACGGCTTCCGGCAAGAGCGCATTCGAACCAGATAGCCGGCACTTTCGGATGCAGTGTGAACGCCTGATCGAAGAGGGTGTCCCTGTCATCAACGGCAAGGTCGATATGCGGCAATACCGTTGGGACCCCGAGCTCGATGAGTTATTGTGGAAGCCCTCGTCGACCTGGGACGAATCTTGAGCGCAAAAGGCAGACTCCGGACGCTCGTTCTGCAAGCGCTGCTCAGTCGCAGAAGGCGCGCTGCGGCCCGCTGGCTACGGGAGACGCGGCGACGCCTGCTCGGGCAGCCGCACAGCGTTTCGGCATTCCTGCAGCTCGACGATCCCTATTCCTATTTGCTCGCCCACTACTTGCCAAGCCTGGCGGCGCACTACGACATTGATTTGCACCTGTTTCTGTCGGAGTCGCGCGGCGACGAGTACCAGCCGGCGCCGGACCTGTTGGCCGAATATGCAGCCATGGACTGCAGACGTCTTGCGCGCGAGCTGGACATTCCGTTTCTTGACAAGGGAACGAGTCCGCCCGTCGAGCACCGGCTTGCCATGCTGGATGCGATTGCCGCCAGATCTGGCGAACAGGACTTCGACGAAGAATTCCTCCGGGCTCTGAGCGTCTTTTGGCGCGGTGATGCGGAAGCGGCCTCGCGCCGCAGCGCGGCGCCCAATGGCGACGGCCGTGCCGACATGCTGATCGCCGAATCCCGGGAACGGCGGAACCGTCTCGGGCACTATGGGAGTGCGATGCTCCACTATGCGGGCGAGTGGTATTGGGGCATCGACCGCCTGCACTATCTTTGTGAACGCCTGGACGACCTGGGTGCGATGCGCGAAGCGACGCAAGACCGCAGTCTGGCCTCGCTCAAGCAAAGCATGCAGTTTACTCTGCCGGTAGCGCCGCCAACGAGAGCGGAACATCTGCCCCCGCTCGAGCTGTTCTTTTCCTTCCGCAGCCCCTATTCGTATCTTGCGCTTGCGCCGGTTTACGAGATCGCCGATGCGTTCGGCCTGGCGCTCAAGATTCGGCCGGTATTGCCGATGGTGATGCGCGGCCTGAAGGTACCGACACAAAAGCTCAGGTACATTGTCCAGGACGCGGCGCGCGAGGCGGTGCGGCGCGGGGCAGGATTCGGCAGGATCGCCGATCCCGTCGGTGCCGGCGCCGAGCGCTGTCTGGCCGTCTTCTTCCATGCGGAGTCGGTAAATTGCGGCCGGGCATTCGCGCTGAATGCGTCGGAGGCTATCTGGTGCGGCGCGGTCGACGTCGCCAGCGATCGCGGCATGCGCGAGATCACGGATCGGACGGGGCTCTCCTGGCCAGCCGCAAAGGCCGCGATGGATGGGGACGACTGGCGAGAAACCGTTGGCGAGAATCGGAAATCGATGATGGAATCCGGAGTATGGGGCGTGCCGACCCTGCGCCTCGGCGAATTCGTGGCCTGGGGGCAGGATCGTGACTGGCTGCTGGTGCGCCACCTGGAAGAATTATGTAATACAGGAGACGGAATACTCGTATGACGACGGTGATATTTTCACACGGCCAGGAAAGCGGTCCGTGGGGAACCAAGATCCGCGCGATGTCGGAACGCGCGAAAAGCCTCGGGTGCAGCGTGGATAGCATCGATTACCAGGGCATTCCGGATCCGTCGGAGCGGGTGAAGAAGCTCATGCAGGAATGTGCGCCTATCGATGACAGGCTGATCCTGGTCGGGTCGAGCATGGGCGGGCATGTCGCCACGGCGGCCGCCGAAGAACTGGGTGCCGCCGGGCTGTTTGTGCTGGCGCCGGCCTACTATATGCCCGGCTACGAAGAACTCACGCCGCCACCGCCGTCCATACCGATTTGCATTGTGCATGGCTGGCATGATGATATTGTGCCCGCAGAGAATAGTATTCGCTTCGCAAAGAGCTGCAGCGCTACGCTGCATCTGGTCAACGGGGACCACCGTCTCACGGCCAACGTTGACGAGATAAACGAATACTTGACCTATTTCATAACTACTACATCCGAATAATTCGGAGAGTTGGGAGGAAGCCATGAAGTATGCATTGATTCTGATCACCAGCCTTACGCTGTTCGCCTGTGGCGGCAAGGACTCCGGCGAGTCGGCCAAGGAGGCAATGGAATCGGCGGCGGACGCGGCGAAAGAAGCGGCCGGCAGCACGATGGAAGCAGCGGAAGAAGCAGCGGAAGCAGCAGGAAGCACGATGGACGAAGCGGCTGAAGCCGCGGGCGAAATGGCGGACGATGCCATGGAAGCCGCCGAGGGTGCGATGGAAGACGCTGCCGGCGCGATGGAGGGCGCGATGGATGAGGCCGAGGGCGTTGAAGATATGCTGATGGAAAAGAAAGAGGAAGTTGAAGGCGCGATCGAAGGCGCGATGAAAGAGTAATTTCCGGTGCGCCTGGAGCCTCGAGCTCCGGGCGCATTGCTTCGCGCGATCCTGAAGCCGCGCGATTCCACCTCGGCCTGTTCCGGGCTGCCGTCGATCAGCGACGGGTACGTGTGTCTCATGTGCATGNNCTTCTCTTCGTCCGTTAAATCCCCGAATGACGCCGTGGATTCGGCGGCGACTCACCGGGCTACTCCAGCGAATAAGCCACGGTTGCCGGATATCCGTGAATAGCTCTTCAAAACAACAGCTTGCAACATGAGGAGAGCCACCCAAATCGGATTCCGGTAGACTTGTTCGCCATGAATATCGCCGCCGTCACCGTGCGCCCGCTGTACTGGCTTGTGGGCAGGATTTCATCCCTCTGGATGCGGCCGGTTGTACAACCCGATGTTCCGCTCGAGCTGGTCACCGATAGGAACGCGGCCGTCTGCTACGTGCTCGAAACGGGCGGACTTGCGGATCTGCTTGCGCTGGAGCACACGTGTGCGGCGCACGGCCTGCCGTCACCAACCAGTCGATTCGAATTCTGCGGCATCGACAACCACAAGCGCGTGATTGTGCTGCGCCGAACGAAGGGCCTGATATTCGGGCGCCCCCGCAAGACCGGGTCACAGCGGCTGAAGCGACTGGTCGAGGCCGCGGCGCAGGGCGACCAGGAACTGCTGATTATTCCGGTCGCCATTTACTGGGGGCGCTCGCCCGAAAAAGAGCGTTCCCTCTTAAAGCTGCTGTTCTCCGAAGACTGGGAGGTCGTCGGCCGGACGCGCAAGTTCTTTGCATCGATTCTGCATGGCCGGAGTAACACGCTTTTGCGATTCAGCCACGCGCTGCCGCTGCGGTCTATCCCGCTACAGGGACAGGACGCGGCGATAGCGACGCGCAAAATCTCGAGGATCCTGCGCGTCCATTTCCGCAAACGCCGCGTCGCCACCGTTGGGCCGGATCTCTCGCACCGGCGCACCCTGATCAACCAGGTAATTCGTTCACCGGGCGTGCGCAGCGTGATCCTTGCGGAAGCGGGTGACGATTTCCGCAGGCAGGAGGTCGCGCGGCACAAGGCGGAGAGGTATGCGATGGAGATTGCGGCCAACATCTCCTACACATTCATTCATGTCGCTACTCGCATATTGAAGTGGCTCTGGAACCAGATATATGACGGCATCGAACTCAACCATATCGATCGCCTGCACGAGGTTGCCAGAGAGAAAGAGGTCGTTTACGTA
>JABAOD010001086.1_pt1 | contig 16397 bp, 15 predicted proteins | sample 7062151 | NCBI WGS metagenome assembly JABAOD01 (sample SAMN14538626, study PRJNA623070) | marine sediment metagenome | biome: marine biome [ENVO:00000428]; feature: marine pelagic biome [ENVO:01000023]; material: deep marine sediment [ENVO:00002113] | place: India: Gulf of Khambhat ... | reverse complement strand
CTTGGCGGTCGCACCGGAAAGTTCTGACGAATTGGCCGAATGGTACGTAGCCAACCCAGATGCCACGCTGATTGCGGGGGCAACGGACGTTGGATTATGGGTGACGAAGGCGTTGCGCGACTTGCCCAAACCCTGTTTTCTCAACCGATGCTGGGATTTGCAGAGGTTTGCGTTCAACGATGCAGAAATGCGGTTTGGCGCGATGGTCACGATCGAAGAACTGCGCAGCCATATGGCTGGTACCTACCCGTCTTTCGCAGAAATGCTCGGCCGGTTTGCCAGCCAGCAGGTGCGGTCGACTGCGACGGTCGGCGGCAACATCGCGAATGGCTCTCCCATCGGGGACGCACCGCCAGCCTTGATCGCGCTTGGAGCGCGACTGCACCTTCGAAAGGGCGACACACGACGCGAAATTGCGTTGGAAGATTTTTTCATCGACTACGGCGAACAGGACCGCGCACCGGGAGAGTTCGTCGAGGCGGTCTCTATCCCGCGTCGGCCCGACAGGTTGAAATGTTACAAGTTATCGAAGCGGTTCGATCAGGATATTTCCGCGGTCTGCGGTTGCTTTAACATCGTGGTTGCGGACGGCGTTGTCGCCGAGGCGCGCATCGCCTTTGGCGGCATGTCGGGGACACCAAAACGGGCAAGCGCGGTCGAAGCATCCTTGACCGGCCAGCCGTGGACGGAAGCCTCGGTAGAGGCTGCCCTGCCCGCCTTCGCTCGGGATTTCACCCCGCTTTCGGACATGCGAGCCTCGGCCACGTATCGCTTGCAGACCGCACAAAACATGCTGCGACGGTACTGGCTCGAAGATCAGGGCGCGGCCACGGATGTTCTGGAGGTAGCGCCATGACTGTCGCCAGCCCCTTGCCCCACGATTCTGCCCGGATGCATGTGACCGGCGCGGCACGCTATGTCGACGACATCCCGGTGCCTGCCAACTGTCTGCACTTGGCCTTTGGCCTTTCAGAAATTGCCCATGGGACATTGACCAAGCTGGATCTGAGCGCTGTGGAAACCGCACCGGGTGTGGTTTCCGTTTGGGGCGCCGCTGACCTGACCTCAATGCCAGACTGCTCACCTTCGACCCACGACGAGCCGCTTTTGGGTGGGCCGGAGGTCAGCTATCTGGGGCAGCCGATCTTCCTTGTTGCCGCAACAAGCCATCTGGCCGCGCGCAAGGCCGTGCGACTGGCGAAGGTAGGTTACGAAAAGGCAGAGGCGATCCTGACCATCGACGAAGCACTATCGGCAAACAGCCGTTTCGAAGAGGGGCCGCGTGTCTGGCAAAAAGGGGATGCCGAAGCTGCGGTTGCAGAGGCAGAGCACGTGTTGACCGGCCAGCTGGAAACAGGTGCGCAGGAACATTTCTATCTCGAAGGTCAGGCAGCCCTCGCCTTGCCGCAAGAGGGCGGCGACATGGTCGTTCATGCCTCCAGCCAGCATCCAACCGAGGTACAGCACAAGGTGGCCGACGCGTTGGGGCTGCCCATGAACGCCGTTCGGGTCGAAACGCGTCGCATGGGCGGCGGGTTCGGCGGCAAAGAGAGCCAGGGCAACGCCTTGGCGATCTCCTGCGCCTTGGTTGCGCGGGCAACTGGTCGTGCCTGCAAGATGCGCTACGACCGCGATGACGACATGATGATCACGGGCAAGCGGCACGACTTCCGAATTGGATATCGCGTGGGTTTCGACGGAAATGGCCGGGTGCAGGGCTTAGACTTCACGCACTGGGCGCGATGTGGCTGGGCTCAGGACCTGTCACTGCCGGTGGCCGATCGCGCCATGCTACACGCGGACAATGCCTATAACCTGCCCGCTGTACGGATTGAGTCGCATCGGCTCAAAACCCATACCCAATCCGCCACCGCCTTCCGGGGCTTTGGCGGCCCGCAGGGTATGATCGGGATCGAGCGGGTAATGGATCACATCGCCAACCATTTGGATCTCGATCCTGTCGAGGTACGAGNNGAGGCGCTTTTGGCCTCGTCTGACTATGCCGACCGAAAGGCGTCAGTCGCAGAATGGAACGCGACCAATCCAGTTTTGAAGAAGGGCCTTGCGTTCAATCCCGTGAAATTCGGGATCAGCTTCACGCTGACGCACCTCAATCAGGCCGGGGCGCTGGTGCATGTCTACCAGGACGGCTCGGTCCACCTGAACCACGGCGGCACCGAGATGGGACAAGGGTTGTTCCAGAAGGTTGCGCAGGTGGCAGCGAGCGCATTTGGCGTCAGTTTGGATGACGTAAAAATCACTGCGACCGACACCGGAAAGGTACCCAACACCTCGGCGACGGCAGCCTCGAGCGGGTCGGACTTGAACGGGATGGCGGTGAAGATTGCCTGTGATACCCTCCGCGACCGGATTGCCGCGCATTTGGCAGAGTTGCATCAAACCGCACCCCGGAAAGTACATTTCACCGATGGGCAGGTGTTTGTTGGCGACGAGGTGATGACCTTCGCCGACGCCGCGAAAAGCGCCTACGAGGCCCGTGTCAGCCTGAGCGCCACCGGGTTCTACAAGACACCACGGCTGGCTTGGGACCGGGTCAAAGGTGAGGGCCGGCCGTTCTTCTATTTCGCCTATGGCGCTGCAGTGACCGAGGTCGTGGTTGATACGCTGACCGGGGAAAACCGCATTTTGCGGACCGACATCCTGCACGACGCTGGCAATTCTCTGAACCCGGCGCTGGATATCGGCCAGATCGAAGGCGGCTTCGTGCAGGGCGCGGGCTGGCTGACGACCGAGGAGGTCGTTTGGGACAACAAAGGCCGCCTCTCAACCCATGCCCCTTCGACCTACAAGATTCCGGCCTGTTCGGATCGTCCCGATGTCTTCAACGTGGCGCTTTGGGATGGGCAAAACCGTGAAGAGACAATCTATCGGTCTAAGGCCGTTGGCGAGCCGCCGTTCATGCTGGGAATTTCGGCCTTTTTAGCGTTAAGCGATGCCGTCGCGGCCTGCGGCCCGCATTACCCCAACCTTCACGCCCCGGCGACCGCCGAAGAAGTGCTGGCGGCCATTGGGAGGGCACGGGGATGAGCTTTGATCGCGTGGCCTTGGCGAAACTAATCGACGTGCACGGTCCGGTCGTCCGGGTTGTCGTGGCTCAGGTCGCCGGATCGGCGCCACGCGAGGTTGGCGCCGCGATGGTGGTTTGGAAAGACGGCCAAGACGGCACCATTGGCGGCGGTGCATTAGAACATGAAGCGGCGGCCGAAGCGCGCGCGATGTTGGCGTCGGGGCGTCCGAAAACTTGGCAAAACGTCCCCCTCGGCCCGGCCCGAGGCCAATGCTGCGGCGGGGCGGTTGGGCTGTTTTCTGAACTTTTTGATGAGGCGGCAGTTGAAGCACTGACCAGCGCAATAGTTGCGCGATCTGTGAGTGGCAACGAGACCGCACCCCTTTCCGTCCAACGTATCCTGGCGCAAGCGCGCAATGGGACCGAGGTGCCGTTCGCACAATTTCTGGACGGTTGGATGATCGAGCCGATGGCCTCCCCAACCCGCCCGCTATGGATCTGGGGCGCGGGGCATGTGGGGCGGGCTCTGGCACAGGTTCTGGCACCCCTGCCGGAATTCGAGGTGACTTGGGTGGATACCCGCGCAGATCGGTTCCCTGAAGTGATACCGGATCGCGTGACCCAACTTGTGGCGGCCAACCCCGCTGAGGCTGTGCGCTTTGCGCCGCGACAAGCCGAACACCTGATTGTCACCTATAGCCACGCCTTGGATTTAGAGTTGTGCCACCAGCTTTTGCACCGCGGATTCGCCTTTGCCGGGCTGATCGGCTCGGCAACAAAATGGGCGCGGTTCCGAAAACGCTTGGGCAAACTTGGCCACCAGACCGCCCAAATTTCACGCATTCGCTGCCCGATCGGGCAGCCGACGTTGGGGAAACATCCCCAGGCGATTGCCGTAGGCGTGGCAACCGAGTTACTAAAAGGTCAACAAGAACAAACAACAGGGGATATGCCGGGTGACCGCGCTGTTGAAACTTGAGGGCCTGACGAAGGCCTATCCCGGCGTCGTGGCCAATGACGACGTGTCCTTCGAGATCAGGAAGGGCGAGGTGCATGCGCTGTTGGGCGAGAACGGCGCGGGTAAGTCGACGCTTGTGAAGATGATCTATGGGCTGGTCAAGCCTGACCGCGGACAGATGGAGTTCGACGGTGCGCCCTTTGCCCCGGTCGAGCCTCGGGCGGCTCGGGCCGCGGGCGTGGCGATGGTCTTCCAGCATTTCTCCTTATTCGACGCCCTGAACGTGGCGGAGAATATCGCGCTTGGGATGGAGAACCCACCGTCGCAACGTGAACTGGCCAGCCGCATTCGCGAAGTGAGCGAGACCTACGGCTTACCCCTGGACCCGCATCGCACCGTGGGCGACCTTAGCGCAGGGGAACGGCAAAGGGTCGAGATCATCCGCTGCCTTCTGCAAGATCCCAAGCTGCTGATCATGGACGAACCCACCAGCGTACTGACACCGCAGGAGGTGGAAATCCTCTTTGATACCCTGCGGAAATTACAGGCTGAGGGGACGTCGATCCTTTATATCTCGCACAAGTTGGAAGAAATTCGCGCACTTTGTGACGGGGCGACCGTGCTGCGTCTGGGCAAGGTCGTTGGACGCTGTGATCCGCGCGAAAAATCCGCGGCAGAGCTGGCCGAGATGATGGTCGGCACCAAGCTGCAAACCCCTATTCGCGAGGCTCATGAACCGGGCGATGTGGTGCTAGAGGTAACGGGATTGTCGATGACCTCGCAATCCGCCTTTGGGACCGCGTTGAAAGATATCTCTTTCACCGTCCGCGAGGGCGAGGTTCTGGGCATCGGTGGGGTTGCAGGCAACGGTCAGGACGAGTTGCTGTCGGCCCTGTCCGGCGAAACGGCTGCCGCCCGGCATGCAGTAAAAATACGCGGCGAGGAGATTGGCCACCTAGGTCCGAACCAGCGCCGCCAAATCGCGGTTTTGGCCGCGCCAGAAGAACGGCTTGGCCACGCCGCTGCACCGGGAATGAGCCTCACGGAGAATGCGCTGCTAACCGGGGCGATCCGGCAAGGGCTGACACAGAACGGGTTCCTGAAATGGGCAGAAACCCGCGCCTTTGCAGAATTAATCATCCGCGAATTCGATGTGCGCACGCCGGGACCCGAGAATGCCGCACGGTCCCTTTCCGGTGGTAACCTGCAGAAATTTGTCATCGGTCGCGAGGTCCTGCAGCGACCCGAAGTTCTGGTGGTGAATCAGCCCACTTGGGGCGTTGACGCCTCGGCGGCGGCGGCCATCCGGCAGTCGATCCTTGATCTGGCAGAGGCGGGCGCGGCCATCGTTGTGATCAGTCAGGATTTGGACGAGCTGATGGAAATCTCGGACCGTTTCGCCGCGCTGAACGAAGGACGCCTGTCGCCACCACAACCAGCGCGCGGTCTTACGATGGAAGAGATCGGCCTCATGATGGGTGGTGCTCATGACTTGGAGGCGGCATCATGATCCGACTTGAAAAACGCCCCTCACCCTCTCGGTTCTGGGGAGCCGCCACGCCTGTATTGGCGGTGCTGGCCACTATGATCGCGGGTGGCCTCCTGTTCGCCCTGCTCGGCAAGAACCCGTTCGAGGCAATCCGCACGATTTTCTGGGACCCTCTCTTCCACGAAAACTTCGCGGCTTATTCACGGCCGCAATTGCTGGTAAAGGCCGGGCCGTTGATCCTGATCGCCATAGGCCTGTCGATGGGCTTTCGCGCAGGCATCTGGAACATTGGGGCCGAGGGCCAGTACATCATGGGCGCCATCTGCGGCGCGGGTGCGGGACTAGCGCTCTATCCCTCTGAAAGTTTTCTGATTTTCCCGCTGATGGTGCTGGCAGGCGCCTTGGGTGGCTGGGCCTGGGCGATGATCCCGGCTGTGCTTAAGACAAGGTTCGGGACCAATGAGATTCTGGTCTCTTTGATGTTGGTCTATGTGGCCGAGAACATCCTGGCATCGGTATCCTCGGGCCTATTGCGCAACCCAGAGGGCATGGGCTTTCCCGGCAGCCGGAACCTTGGTCAGTGGAGCGCGGCTTCAAATGGCGAGTTGATTGCGAACACCGGCATGCACTGGGGCGTGGTGACGGCCTTTATCGCGGTGATTTTCGCCTATGTCTTGCTGACCCGACATATTCTGGGCTTCCAGATTCGTTTGACCGGAGAAAGCCCCCGGGCGGCACGGTTTGCCGGGGTGAACCCGACACGGTTGATCTTGATCTGCCTCGGTATTTCCGGTGCGCTGGCCGGGATGGCTGGCCTGTTCGAAGTCGCCGGACCTGCTGGCCAGATCAGTATCGACTTCAACTCTGGCTATGGGTTCACCGCGATTATCGTGGCCTTCCTTGGTCGGTTGCACCCTATTGGTATCCTGCTGGCCGGGCTGTTGATGGCCCTGACCTATATCGGCGGCGAGCTTGCACAGCTGATGTTGGGTTTACCCTCGGCCGCGATCCAGTTGTTCCAAGGGATGCTGCTGNNCTTCGATTAACCCCGTCTTCCTGGTCGCCTCGCTGATGGTCGCAGCGACGCCGATCCTGCTGGCAGCCATCGGCGAGATGGTAGTGGAGAAGTCCGGCGTTCTGAACCTTGGCGTCGAAGGGATGATGATCACCGGTGCTGTTTGCGGCTTCATCATCGCGGTGGAAAGTGGCAGTCCAACGCTTGGTTTTATCTGTGCCGCGCTCGGCGGCGCCCTTCTGTCGCTGCTCTTTGGTGTGCTGACACAGTTTCTCTTGTCCAACCAGGTGGCAACAGGCCTGGGGCTGACATTGTTCGGGCTGGGCCTGTCGGCGCTGATGGGACAGAGCTATGTCGGCATTAAAGCGCCCGCGATTTACCGCTTGGACATTCCAGTTATCTCGGACATCCCCGTGCTTGGACCGATCCTGTTTTCGCATGACCTGATGGTTTACCTGTCGCTGGCGCTCGTCGCTAGCGTTTGGGCCGGACTGCGCTATTCCCGTGTCGGCCTGATCCTGCGCGCGGTCGGAGAGAACCATGATGCCGCCCATGCATTGGGATATAAGGTCGTTCGCATTCGCCTCATGGCAATCGCCTTCGGTGGGGCCTGCGCGGGTCTGGGCGGGGCCTATCTCAGCCTTGTCCGCGTGCCGCAATGGACCGAAGGCATGACCGCGGGTGCTGGGTGGATCGCACTGGCGATCGTTGTGTTCGCCAGTTGGAAAGCGGCACGGGTTCTGCTGGGCGCTTACCTCTTTGGCGGCATCACCGTGTTGCAACTGAACCTGCAGGCTGCGGGCGTGGCGATCCCGGTCGAATATCTTTCGATGTCGCCCTACTTGATCACCATCATCGTCCTCGTCATCATATCCGCCGATAAGAGCCGGGCCGCACTGAATGCGCCGGCCTCATTGGGACGAAGTTTTCACGCCTCGCACTAGGGGCCAAAGTTAAACCAACTGGGGAGTTATCCATGAAATTCACATCCATTCTAGCAGGGGCCGCACTCGCCCTTGGTCTTGCAGGCGCTGCCGCTGCCCAAGACAAAACCAAGGTCGGTTTTGTCTATGTCGGTCCGGTCGGCGACGGCGGCTGGACTTACGAGCACGATCAGGGCCGTCTGGCGGTCGAAGAAGCGCTAGGTGACAAGGTCGAGACTATCTATCAGGAAAACGTCCCGGAAGGGGCCGATTCCGAGCGCGTTCTGACCCAAATGGCGCTGTCGGGCGCCAAACTGATCTTCACCACTTCTTTCGGCTACATGGATCCGACCATCAACGTGGCCGCCAAGTTCCCGAACGTGAAGTTCGAACATGCCACTGGCTATAAGCGCGCGGACAACGTGTCGACCTATTCGGCGCGTTTCTACGAAGGCCGCGCGGTTCAGGGCCATATCGCGGGCAAGATGACCAAGACCAACAAGATCGGCTACATCGCGTCCTTCCCGATCCCTGAAGTTATCCGCGGCATCAACTCGGCCTATGTCCATGCCAAGAAGGTAAACCCGGATGTCGAGTTCTCGGTCATCTGGGCCTACACATGGTTCGACCCGGCGAAGGAAGCTGACGCGGCCAAGGCGCTGATTGAACAAGGCGCCGACGTGATCCTGCAGCACACCGATTCCACAGCGCCGCAGGCGGCCGCAGAGCAGGCAGGCAATGTTATCACCTTCGGACAGGCCTCTGACATGGGCGAATACGCTCCGTTCCCGCGCGTCAGCTCGATCATCGACAACTGGGCGCCGTATTATGTGGCCCGTACCCAAGCGGTTCTGGATGGAACATGGGAAAGCGTAGACACATGGGACGGCATCCCGACCGGCATGGTCGAAATTGGTGAGATCACTGATGCAGTTCCGGCAGATGTGAAAGCAGAAGCGCTTGCCATGGTAGAAGCAATACGCACCGGCGAATACCACCCGTTCACCGGTCCGCTGAAGAAGCAAGACGGCAGCGACTGGCTAGCCGAAGGCGAAGTGGCCGATGACGGCACTCTGGCAGGTATGGGCTTCTATGTCGAAGGGATCACTGGCGAAATCCCGAACTGATCCTCGCATTGAAACAGGTAGGAAGGCCCGCTTTTCGCGGGCCTTTTTCCTTGTTGCGTTGCCCAGATTACGAGCGTTTCCACTACTTTTTTGCCTAGGTCGAACATGCCTTCGACATGCGCGTCGCGGTGGCAAGCATTGCCACGCGACCGGGAAAACTGCGGCAGCGAATGTTAAGGAAGTCGCGCTGTACCACCAAAGACGCGCTCTACTGTCGACGCCTTAACCCGCCTCTGACAGGCGAGAGGGGCAAACAACTCCAAGAGGGAAAAGAGACGACATTCTCCCCCAGACAGTCCTTAAGTTCGCTTCTAACGTGAGCGTCATCATTTGATTGCGTTTAAGGAATTTATGAATGTCTCTGCTTCAACTTGTTCAGCAGGCACAGGGTGGCGAGGGCCTGTCTCAGCTTGCAAAATCAGTTGGTTTGGATCGGTCCGAGGCCGATATTTTGACGGATATGTTCGCCCCAGCCATTGGGTCGGCAGCCAAGAAGAAAGTCGCATCCGGTGGGCTGGACGACCTGCTTGGTTCGCTGATGGGCGAGGCGCAGGGGGATATGTTCGACAACCCCTCACAGGCCGCCGCTCCCGAGGGGCAGATGCAGGGCATGAACTTTCTGCGTAATCTCATGGGTGGCGAGCGAGCTCCTCAGGCTATGGCCGAGGAGGCCGCCGGACGCACCGGCATTGACCCCAGCATCATCATGCAGTTCCTCCCGGCACTGGCGGCCATGATGCAGGGTGGAATGCAACGGAACCTGCCAGATAACGATCTTACGGCAATGCAGCGGAAAGGTGGTCTTGGCGAGTTGGTTGGTGGTTTGATGGGCAACGGCAAGGGCGGACCCGACCTAGGCGCGCTTGGAAAGTTACTGGACAGCGACGGGGACGGCTCGCCGCTTGACGACATCCTCGGTCGGTTTATGCGCTGAGGTGAATCAATAGATCGCAGGCAGAAACGACACTTTATCCGGAGCTTTATAGCGGCCGGCCGGAGCAGGAAGGTCCGAGTTACGTAGCTCCGGAATAGCAGTTTCCAATCGGCGCAGCACCTCGGGGTGAACCCCGCTTAAGGTTTTGGAAGCGGCTGAGAAGCTCTCGACCGGCAACCCATTCACCATGAACATTACATGGGCGTCAAAAACGAGGTGGAAATATTTCACCGTGGACATCGACTTTTCGACTTGGATTTCATCATCGGCCCCCGCCAATTCTCCGGCACTTACAAGAACTGGCGTATCGTCGGGTTGGCCCGCCACGCGAAACCCCGGCACAAGAACCTTGTGATCGGATGCCAGCAACAGAGGCTTCTGGGGCATCATCGGCCCAATGGCACGGGGTGCGATCCGGATCGGGGCACGGCCCGGAGCTTTCAGGAATTCTTCTCGGGCGACTTCGCGGTTCAAAATCATGCGGACAGGCTGCAATCCTTTACAGCGCGTAACCACCATATCACCGGCCCGCAGCAACTCGATCCGACGAGGCCCGCACGGTGTCCGAACCATCGCGCCCTCGACGATCCCGCCGGGAAAGTCAGACGCGAGCCGATGGTCGGCCTTGACCGGCTGTTGAAAGCTCATTTTCGCATATCCCCAAAGTGCGCGTAACAGAATGCTGACTGAGGAATGCGGCGGCAATAGGGAAGTATTAGAACTGCTTGGAGAACCATTGAATTTACAACAAATTCATGGACTTACGCAGGCGGACGCACGTGTAGAACAGTCCCGCAAACGCAGTAGGACACAAACCTGATGCGCTAGATCGATCCTAAAACGCGAATCGGTTCCAATTTACAAACAGTTCCAAACGGTCACTCTGGGACTTCGACAAAGACATAATCGATCGTCAGCACATTCGCCGATCCAGCATAGGGTATGTCGATCGCACCCGAGGAAAGCGTATCAATTGCCAGTTCATCCAAGCCGGACCGTTGCAGCGTTCGACTGAATGCTCCGGGTGCTCGGTCACGCAATAAGATGACCACTTTCTTGCCAGAGAACACTTCAGCCACATTTCCGAATGGTGGCATTACCTTCCAGTCTTGGCGATGACGCTTTACGTTTCCGGCCAAGAAAAACTCAGCCAGAACATTCGGGTGGTCCTGACCGGCAATTTCTTCGATCTGACCGGGGAGATCCGCAAAATCCAAATCTTTGCGCGACCCATCGCTATAACGGTCGTAAGTTAAGCCCGCTACAACGGCGACCGCCAGAACAAAGGCTATACCTACTACAATTCCAACTCCGCGCCGCGTTAGTGCTGGAGCCAACCATGTTGTGAGGCCGCACAGAATCAGGAAGCTTGACGGTAACATCCAATGGGCCGAGACATTTGCGGCGTTGGCTGCAATCACCGATATTGACACGATGCCGATTGAAATTGCACCGGCAAGTAGGAGTAGAGCCGATGCCTCAGGCATTGGCTCCAGACGAATAACTCGACGACTAATAAGCCGCGCTAGCAGCAGGAAAGCCCCTGGCAAGAGCAGCATGCTAATCAGGGCTAACACCATCTCGGTTATGCCCTGAACGCGCGCTGTCGGATCATGACCAAGAGCCAGCTTGCCAACAGATGCGCTCGCCAATGCAGGGTTCTTCGCCATCCAAAGATAGGGCGGCACTAGCAGTACCAAAGGTAGCAGCGCCCAAAGAGCCCGTCTCCGTAGAATGACTTTGTGCCAATCCGGCAAACAGATGGCGGCCAACGCAAGGCTGATCGGAACAATCCAGTAGTTATATTTGGATACGCCTCCCAAAACCATTGCCCCCCCAAGTAATAGAAAGGCGAATATGGATTGCTTTCTCGCAGCGTAAAGTAGCACGGTAAGCGTGATCGCGCTGCAAATCAGCATAATTGTAGAGTGGGTTGTGGCCCGTTGCGCTTCGTAGGCCATGTAAGGGATGAGGAAAACGCTCAAAGCTGCCAGTGTAGCGGACCGCGCGCTGAACTGCTGACGAAGGCCAAGAAAAACAAACGCATACATGCCTCCAAGCAGTAAGTTTTTCAGCAAAGCCAAAGGCAGTAGCGAACGCCCAATGAGTTCAAACAGAATATATTGTAGCCAGTTGTAGAGCGGCAACTGTGGTCCGTAGCCGAATTGGAGTCGCTCGGTCATCACCGACATCTCAGCCTCATCCAACTCATACGCACCGCCAAAGACCAATCGTAAGATCACCTGTAAGCTGAAGTATCCAAGCAGCACTGACCAGAAGGCGAGTGTCCAATGCGCATTTAGCGTCGTCTCATCATCAATTTGGCTCATAGTCAGAAATAGCCCGGCAAAACCTGATCCGGTGGCCTATGGCCGTCTTCGAAGGTCTTGATGTTGACGATCACTTTCTCACCCATCTCGATCCGACCTTCGACCGTCGCCGACCCCATGTGGGGCAACAGAACCACGTTCGGCAACTCTCGCAGACGCGGGTTGAATTGGGCGCCGTGTTCGAACACGTCCAACCCCGCTCCTGCAATTTCCCCGGTCCGCAACATCCGGGTCAGGGCGTTTTCATCGACAACTTCGCCACGCGAGGTGTTGATGATAACCGCTTCGGGCTTCATCAACTTGAGTCTTCGGGCGTTCATCAAATGGAAGGTGGCTGGCGTATGGGGACAGTGGATCGAGACTACGTCCATCCGCGCCACCATTTGGTCGAGGCTTTCCCACCAGGTCGCGTTCAGATTGGCCTCTGTCTCTGGATGCAAACGACGGCGGTTGTGATAGTGGACCTCCATCCCGAAGGCCTGAGCGCGGCGGGCAACGGCTTGTCCGATCCGGCCCATTCCAAGGATACCCAGTTTGCGCCCGCCGATGCGGCCGCCCAACATGGCCAGAGGCGACCAGCCGTCCCACTCACCCGATTGCATGGTTGCAAGCCCCTCGGGGATACGGCGTGTCACGGCAAGGATAAGCGCCATGGTCATGTCAGCGGTATCTTCGGTGACCACTCCGGGAGTGTTCGTAACCATGATCCCACGTGCCCGGGCTGTATCGACGTCGATATGGTCAACGCCCGCACCGTAGTTGGCAATCAGCTTCAACTGTGGTCCGGCATCGACCAGTTCAAGTGGACCAATCTTGTCAGAGATCGTGGGTACAATCACATCTGCACGTTTCATCGCATCAAGAAGCCACTCGCGATCAGCGGGTTCGTCGCGGTCGGACAACTCCACATCGAACAACTCCTGCAGGCGACGTTCGACCGGCTCGGGCAGCCGTCGCGTGACAACAACACTCAGGCGCTGTTTCGACATGCAGGTTGTTCCTCGTGCTTCCCATTACAGGGCGTTAATGGCAAACTGTCCGAGAAGAGCAGAAGGCACAAGCCCCAACGGGCAAAACACGTGTCAAAAGAGGCGGGTATCGGGTTTATGCGGCAGTTTCTGGCGGTCCTTCTGTGTTCCGTGGTCTTTGGCACAGTTGCCCATGCTGAAGAGCGTGGTGCTGTGACGAACCTCCCCCTTCCCCGCTATGTCTCGATGAAAGCCTCTGAAGGCAATGTCCGCCGGGGTCCCAGCCTGAGCCACAGGATCGATTGGGTTTACAAGCATCGCAACTTGCCCCTTCAGGTCACTGCCGAGTACGGCCATTGGCGGCGTGTCGTTGATCGTGACGGGCTGGGAGGATGGATTCACTATTCGCTTCTATCCGGTGTCCGCACCGTGATCATCCAAGAGGAAATGCTGGCGCTGCGCCGCGCGCCTTCCGTCGAGGCCGAGATTAACGCTCATGCCGAAATCGGCGCCATAGCCCGGCTTGGTGCTTGTGTACGCGACTGGTGCGAAATTCGCGCGGACCGGGTTAAAGGTTGGGTGCCGAAGCAAGCGCTTTGGGGGGTCGATCCCAAAGAGCTGCGCGAATAGAGTGGGTTCGACGCTTTCCAGCTGCGGGTAAACTATATGACCAACCAGATCGAAATCCGCGAGACTTCCGCAGATGATATTCCTGCTGTGCTGGAGTTCTATCCGCAGGCCTTTCCAGACGAAGATCTTAGGCCGGTCGTCTCCGCCCTTCTGGCTTTGGAGCAGGGTGTGCTATCGCTCGCGGCGTTCGAGGGTGACACGTTGGTGGGTCATGTCATTTTCACGACCTGCGGAACAGAAGGCAGCCCCGAGGACGGGGCGCTTCTGGCGCCTCTTGGCGTGATACCAAGGCTTCAAAAACACGGATTGGGAAAGGCGTTGGTACGCGCCGGGTTCGGGCGATTGCGAGACCGGGGCACCGCGCAGGTCTTTGTCCTCGGCGACCCGTCCTATTATCAGCGGTTCGGCTTCCGTCCGGAAAAGAACGTCCAGCCACCGTACCCGCTGCCGGCGGAATGGGCCGACGCTTGGCAATTCGCCACGCTTTCCATTCGCCCTCCTTTGGCACCGGGCACATTAACTCTGCCGACCCCGTGGATGAATCCCGCTCTTTGGGGGCCGTGAGTCGGGATTTAGGCTGCCAGTCCTCGGCCCTTCAGCAAAGCTTCGGGTCCGGGCATCTTGCCGCGGAATTGCAGGTAAAGCTCTTCGGCGTCCACCGATCCGCCTTTCGACAGGATGAACTGCTCTAGCTTCACCGCCATCGCCGGGTCGAACGGGCCGTCTGCCTCTTCAAAGGCGGCAAAGGCGTCGGCGTCCATGACCTCGGACCACATGTAGCTGTAGTAGCCGCTGGAATAGCCGTCGCCCGCGAAGACATGCGCGAAATGCGGGGTCGCGTGGCGCATCGAAATGGCATGGGGCATGCCGATGTTGTCTAGAACCTGCGCCTGCTTGTCCATCGGGTCGGCGGGGGCGGCGCCTTCGTGGAAGGAGAGATCGACAAGGGCCGAGGCCACATACTCTACCGTCTGGAACCCCATGTCATAGGTCGCCGCTGCAAGCAAACGGTCAAGCATGTCCTTGGGCATCGGCTCTCCGGTTTCGGCATGGGTGGCGTATCTCTGCAAAACCTCGGGTACCTCTAGCCAATGCTCGTACAGCTGGCTTGGAAGTTCCACGAAGTCGCGGGCGACCGAGGTGCCCGATATGGATTCATAGGTCACGTCCGACAGCATCTGGTGCAGGGCGTGGCCGAACTCGTGAAACAGGGTCCGCGCGTCATCATAGGACAGAAGCGCGGGCTGACCTTCGGCCGGTTTGGCGAAGTTGCAGACATTGTGGACGATGGGGCGTTCCTCGCCATCCAGTCGGTTCTGCGAGCGGCTGGCCGAACACCACGCGCCCGACCGCTTGGTCCCGCGCGCGAAATAGTCGCCGAGGAATACCGCGATGTGCTGGCCATCCCGCGTGACTTCCCACGCGCGGACATCAGGGTGGTAGAGTCCAGCATCCAACGGTTTGAATTGCAGCCGAAACAGGCGGGTCGCGCAGTCGAAGGCGGCCTCGATCATCCGGTCGAGCTGCAAATATGGCTTCAATTCAGCCTCATCCAAATCATGCTCGGCCTTGCGGCGGGCTTCGGAGTAATAGTGCCAATCCCACGGCTCTAACCGCCCATTGATACCGTCGGCGTGCATCCGCTCTTCTAAAACCTCTGCATCGTGGTCGGCCGCAGCCTTGGCCGGCTCCCAAACCTGCATCAGCAGATCGCGGACCCGATCAGGCGTCTTGGCCATCTCGGTTTCCAGCTTGAATCTGGCGAAATCGGCATAGCCCAACAGCTTCGCCCGCTCTTCGCGCAACGCCAGCGTTTCCGCAGCGATCCCGCGGTTGTCGGTTCCTCCGCCGTTTGCCCCGCGTGCCACCCAAGCCCGATAGGCTTTCTCGCGCAGATCGCGACGCGGAGAGAACTGCAGAAACGGAGTGATGATCGATCGGGATAGCGTCACAACCGGGCCATTCGCGCCCTTCTCTTCCCCGGCTGCTCGCGCTGCAGTGATGACGAAATCAGGCAGGCCTTCCAGATCATCTTCGGCAAGCCCCATGAACCAGTCACGCTCATCTGCCAACAGGTTCTGCGTGAACTCTGTCCCCAGCACCGCCAGTCGAGATTTGACGTCCTTCAACCGTTCCGCCTCTGCGCCCTGCAGCTTAGCGCCGGACCGGACAAAAGACCGATGCGTCAGATACAAAACCCGCGCCTGTTCTTCAGTCAGGCCCAAGCCCTCGCGGCCTTCCCACAAAGTGTCGATCCGCGCGAACAGCTTCGGATTCATCGTAATTTCCGAGGAATAAGCCGACAGTTTTGGCGCGAATTCGCGCTGCAAGGCCTCTCGCGCTGGATTGCTGTCTGCGCCTGCGACGGAATAGAAGGTGCCAAGAACCTTACCCAAGGTCTTATCTGCCCGCTCCAACGCCTCAATGGTGTTGGCAAATGTGGGCGCCTCGTCGCTGTCTGCAATCCCCGCGATATTGGTCCGCGCCTCGCCCAACGCGGCCTCGAACGCCGGGGCGTAATCCTCGTCCGAAATGTCCGAATAGGGGGCAATTTGAAACGGGGTATCCCAGTCAGACAGAAGGGGGTTGGTCATGGTGATCTCCTTTGCGACAGAAGCTAGGAGCGTGGTCAGAAAAGGTCCAGAACCCTGACCGAATTACTTACGCCTCGCCACCACAAACCGGGCAGTCCGCCCGCCGTTTGACGTTCATCTGCCGGTTCTCACCGTAAAGCGCATCGTAAAACAGCATCCGTCCTCGCAGGCTTTCCCCTGCGCCGCCCAGTTCCTTGATCGCCTCGACCGCCATCATGGACCCAACCACGCCCGGCAATGCCCCCATCACGCCGACCGCCGCGCAGGACGGGGCCAATTCCGCCGCCGGCGCCTTTGGGAATACGCACTGATAGCACGGCGCACCCTTGGCCGGATCGTACAGGCTGATTTGCCCTTCCCACTGTGTGATTGCGGCGGAGATCAGAGGCGTCTTGGTCTCA
>JABAOD010000255.1_pt1 | contig 16402 bp, 20 predicted proteins | sample 7062151 | NCBI WGS metagenome assembly JABAOD01 (sample SAMN14538626, study PRJNA623070) | marine sediment metagenome | biome: marine biome [ENVO:00000428]; feature: marine pelagic biome [ENVO:01000023]; material: deep marine sediment [ENVO:00002113] | place: India: Gulf of Khambhat ... | reverse complement strand
TAGTCGCCGTTCGGCTCCTCGTGCACGATTTCGCAGTCCCAGCCGGCCCGCTGTGCGTGATCCCGCAGCGTGGGTGGGTCCACGATCAGCCAGCGGCACGACGGGCCGGTCGCGCCCCGGTACTCGAACGCCAGCTCGATCTCACCGATGTACCGACCCGCGCGGCGGTTCGCGTCGTGATAGGCGAGATGCTCCGGGTCGTCGGTGCGTGTCGGGTCCACGGTGTGGAGCAGCAGTTGCCCGCCGTCCCCCAAGAGACGCCGCGCGTGTGCGAGGAACCGGTCGACCCCCGCCAGGTCCTGCATCATGCCCAGGCCGTGCCCCAGCATGAGCAGCGTATGGAACGGCCCGGCGGTGAAGGTGAAGACGTCGGCAAGCCGGGCGTCGCGCACGCCACGTTGGGTCATGACGTTGACGGCGTCGGGCGAGATGTCGATGGCGGTGACTGTCGTGCTGGCGGCCTGGAGTGCCAGCGTGTGGAGGCCGCTTCCGGCACCCACATCCAGCACGCGCCCTCGGCAGGCATCGAGAGCCGTTCGCTCGAGGGGCGAGAACTCCTCGGGCGGGCGAAAGAAGTACCGCACCGGTACCCGCTCCTCACGCCCGTCGCCACGCCGCACCAGCAGCTCGGCGTCCAGATCTCCCTCGAAGTACGCAAGGAGTGCGCGCCCGTGCGGGGCCATCGCTGCGGGGTCCATCCTCACGCCTTTCGCTTCTTCTTCTTGGCTTTGGCCTTCTTGGGAGGCAGGCTGGCGGCGAATGCCGTGCCACGGTGCACCCACGACGCGAGCGCCGCGGCGGTTCGCACGCCGGCGGGCGCCACGTAGACCATGCCGCGGAGCGGCCGTCCGGTGAAGTCCATCTCCCGCGCGTGCGGCCTGGCGAGCGCGGATTCGTAGGCGTCGGGTCCGACCCGCACCATGAGCGTGTCGCCCACGAGCCCGCAGCACATGTTGCCGTCGAGCAGGAAGCAGAGCCCACCGAACATGCGTTTCTCGCTGAGGCCGGGATGATCGGCCAGCGCGGTGCGGACGCGGGCGGCGAGGGTTTCGTCGTAGGCCATGCGGAGACCGGCCGGTTGCGCTTTTGTTCGGGTGTGCGCCCCGTTTGGGCGGTATTGTCTAAGGTGCGGTCCTCCTTCGTATGCGGCAAGCCGCCCACGCGGCGTGTGAGAGGGTACCGGCCCCGATCCGCGGCAACAGTGCCAGCGCGTTCGATTGGCATGTGCGGTCTACTCGTCCGGATAGTGATCGACGTGCCCGTACACGATCCGCCACTCGTCGTCCAAACACCGCCACAGCCACGTGGCGGCACCGTGCAGGCGCGTCACGTCGCCGTTCGCGTCCGTGATCACCTCGCCGAACGCGGCAGTCGCGAGGGCGGCGTCCCGGGCGAGGACGATCACCTGGATGTCGTGAAACCCGCCGTCGATCGCGTGGAGAGACGCGAAACCGCTGCGGACGTCGGCCGCCATGGCGTCGTAGTCGAGCCGGCGACCGTCGTGGTGGACGTGGAACTCCGGCACGCGCGCGATGTGGCTCAGCAGGCGCTCGGCGTCGAGTGCGCGTTCGGCCGCCTCGAACGACTGCATCGCTGCGCCGACGGCGGCGATGATCTCACGACACTCGCGCTCGTTCACACCACCGCCACCTTTACACAGTGAATCGGTGGTAGCGAATCGAACAGGCAGCTCCACCGCTCGCCGCTCGAGCGCCCGATCCAGAGCTGCCCCGTGGTCGTCCCGAAGTACAGGGCTGGCGACGTGAACGTGTCGATGTCCATCGCGTCGCGCTGGACCGTGAAGAAGCTCTCCTTCTCCGGGAGCCCCTGCGCAAGGCGGGCCCAGGAACCACCGCCGTTGTCGCTGCGCCACACCGCGGGCTTGCCGTCCGGACACGTGCGCGTCATCGGCTCGAGCGGCATCACGTATACGGTGTCCGGATCGTGTGGATGCACGACGATCGGGAACCCGAAGTCGGACGGCAGCCCGTCGGCGATCGACCGCCAGGTACGGCCGTGGTCGTCGCTCCGCAACACGCCGATACCCGGCCGGTCGGGCCAGCCGCCGTGGTTCTGGATGTACAGCCGGCCCGGTGCCTCCGGGTGGCGCGCGATCTTGTGCACGCACTGCCCGAACTCAGGGTAGGGATCGGGCACGAAGCCGGCACCGATCCCGTCGTTGGACGCCGCGAACGTCTCGCCGCCATCCTCGCTCACGTAGTGGCCACCGGTGGAGATGCCGAGGTGGACACGCTTCCCGTCGCGCACGATCGTGTGCATGCAGAGGCCGCCGTTGCCGGGTTCCCACTTGCGGGCGTGCGGATGGTTGCTGATGCCCGACACCATGGTCCACGTGTCGCCGCCGTCGGCGCTCCGGAACAGGGCCGCCGGCTCGACGCCGCACCACAGGTCGCGTTCGTCATCGCCCGCCTCGATCGACCAGATGTTCGCCAGCGCCCGTCCGTCGTCCTTGGAGAACGCCGGCGCCGCCGCCGTCTCCGAGAACGTGTGGCCGAGATCGGTCGAGCGCAGCACCTTCATGCCGAAGAACGCGTTGCAGCTCGACGCGTACAATGTCGGGGTGCCGCCGCGGGTGTCGATCAAGGCCGAGTAGACGGCGACCCCGGGACTGAACGGCCCACGGAGCGTGAAGCCGCGCCGCGCGGCGGGTGCTTCGGCGACGAACAGCCCCTTCTTGGTCCCGACACAGAGAATCACGCGTCTTGGCATGCTCACCCTCCGGACACGGCGGGCAGGATGGTCACGATGTCGCCCGGCGCGAGTGCCGTGTCGAGCCCGTGTCGGTCACGCACGTTGGCCAGGTTCACGAACAGGTTCACATGGCGGCGCAGGGCACCCGTCTCGTCGCAGACACTGCGGTACAGCGAGGGATGGTGTCGCTCGAGCTGCTCCAACGCCGCCCGGACGCTCGTCGCTGGCAGCGACAGCTCCGCAGCGCCGCCGGCGTACTCGCGCAGTGGGGCGGGGACGCGGATGGTGACGCTTGTGGATCGGTGGGCAGCAGCGGCGGACGCCCGAGCCGGTGGCTCGGCGTTGGAGTGCGTCACGGGAGGATCGCCTTTCTCTTGGTTCACGGTTCCGGCGGCGGGCGACGCGCGCCGGACCCGACAATCATCTCCCCTATTCGGCGGCTGCGCCAGCCCCACGTGGGGATGAATGCCTGGCGGCCGCTATGTGCGCGGCAGGATGAGAAACCAGAAGGCGATCAGGCCGACCGCACCCAGGCTGACCGCTGCCCAGGCCCAGAGGCTCAGGCGGTCCCGCCGCACCTGCACCGAGTCCACTTCCGCCACGGCGATGCTCACGCGGCACTCCACGCAGGCCGGCCGCGCCTCGATGGGTACCCCCTCGATCGAGTCCCGCCCGAACCGGACGGCGTGCATCACCAGGACCGAGTCTCCCGACCAAATCCGGAATCGTTCGGCCCGGTGCGGTCGCGTCGGCTCCCACTCCGGCACCACCGGCACCCACGACGCGCAGGCTGCGAGGAAGGCCGCGAGTACCGCGACGAGGAACAGGCGCATACGGAGGTTGTGCATCGATTGGTGCCGCGGCGCAAGCGGCTCTCTTCGGCAGGGCGGTACTGCCGCTCACATGAACGGCTCCGGGCCCAACGGCCGCACCGGGCCGTGCCCCGGATGGACCCCAGTAGTTGGTGGAGCGGTAACCGACGTTGACGATGGTGACGGGTGGCAACGAGTTCGCGATGGCCGACACCTCCTGACTCTCGCGACGGGCATGACGAAGGGCGAGGCCACGGTTCCGCTGTGCCTCGCCCTCCGATCAGTCGTCAGGCCGCGGCCATCTCTGCCCCGGCCTGAAGGTACCCGCTAGCCGTTGCCCGACGCGAGTCGCTGCCGCGCGTCGCGCAGGGTCGCGATCAGCGCCTCGGCCTGCTTGCTCTGGAACCGCAGCGAGCCGGCGGTATCCATCACCTCCTCGAGAAACGCCTTCTGACCGTGCAGCGTCTCGATGCTCGTGCCGATGTCGATCAGCAGCGCTTCGGCGCGCGCAATCTGTCGGTCGATCTCCGAGAGGTCCTTGCGCCGGGACTCGAGCCGGGCCGACTCGTCCTTCACGGCCTGAATCTCGGAGAGCACCACGTCGATGAGTCGTCGCGCGTCGCTCACTTCGTCGTGCGACTCCGTGATGACCCGCACAGCGTCGGTGGTCGTCGTGGCGGCCTCGAGCATTCGTTGCAGGTCGGCCCGCAGGGCATCCACGGTGGCTTGACGCCGGCTCGCGTCGGCGATCGCCTGCTCCATGGTCGCCTCGGCGGACTCCCACTGGGCAACCCGCTGCTCGAGCCGGCCGAGGTACTCACGTAACTCGGTGAGATCGCGCGTCTGCCGCTCGGTGCGCTCGCTCAGGTCCCGCAGCTCTATGAGCTGACTGTCGGCACTCGCAAGCGCCGCGCTCAGCTCGTCGGCTCGCCGACCGACGTCCTTTGCCGACTGTTCGGCCTTGGCGAGGTCCGATTTCACGGTGACCATTCGCTCGACATAGCGGTCCAGCGGTGCCAGATCGATGGCCATGGAGACGACCCGGTCATTGAGCTGGCCCAGATCGTTGCGGAGCGTAACGATCCCCTCCTGCGTCTGTTGCACCGTGTCGAGCCGGCGTTCCATCTCGCCCAGGGCCTGCCGCAGGTCGGCGATCTGGGCACTCGCCGTCTCGAGTCGCTCCTGCTCGAAGTCGAACCGGCCGGTCGCCTCGCGGATGCGGCCGTCGATTCGCTCCTGCAGGGCCCGGAACTCCTCGTGCCGTGCCTCGTCGGCCAGCCCGTCCTCGCGCTGACGCTCGGCCAGCTGATCGAGTCGCTGGCGCAGATCGTCGTGCGTCGCGCGCAGCTGCGCCGCGTCCTGCTCCAACTTCACCAGGAACTTGGCTTTCTCCTGCTGTGCCTCGATGTCGCGGTCGATGCGCTGAACCAACTCGGCCAGTCGCGACCCCTGACTCGTGGCGTAATCGATCGTCTCCCGTTGCTGCTGCAGCTCCGAGATCTTCTGGGCCACGTGATCGCGGAGCGCTCGAAGTGTATCCAGCTCGCGACGCAGATCGGGCACCTGCCCCGCGAGCGTGCCCACGGACTGCATGGCGCCCTGCAGCTGCGCGAGCTGTTCCGTCGCGATCTGGAGCCCCGCCGTCATCTCGCTGTACTGGTTCTCGAGTGAGGCGAGCCGCTCGGTTGCGGCCGTGCTCTGCTGCGCCACCCCGTCGTGCTGTTGGCGCATGGCGGTCACGTGTTGCTGGGCCTCGTTCACGTTTCCGCGCAGCGCGAGGACGTCGGCCTTGAGGGTCTGGAGCTGCCGGCCCAAGTCGAGCAGCGGCTCGAGGTCGGACCGGAGCACCGTGGTGTCCTGCAGCAGGCGCTTCGTTTGCTCGAGATCGGAGCGAATGGGATCGAGGGACGCCTCGATCCGATCGGCCTGCGAGGCGGCCACATCCATGCGCGACGCCACCTCGCGCTGCGTGGCCTCGAGATCCGCTGCCTTGGCGGCGAGCTGCTCCACGGCGCGGAGCCGCTCCTCGAGCTTCGCAATGGACTGGGCCACCGCCTCGGCCGGGCCCGTTGCCTGCTCCAGCGCCGTCTGCGCCTCGCCGGCCATCCGCTCGAAGGTATTCCGCTCGTTCCGCATCTGGAGCAGGATGGTGCGGAGCTCCCCCTGCGCTTCTTCGGTCAGCTGACCGTTTGCTCCGAACAACTTCTCGACCAAGGCCGACATGGTCTGCCTCTCTGCTTGAGTCTGACGAGAGCCCTGTCCTGCGGGCGAGCCGGCTGTGACGGGCTCAGCCCCGTCACTGGGGCAGCAAGGATCAGGCCGATCGGCCTAGGTCCCGCAAGTTGTTGTAAGTAATCTAGTTACGCCGTCATTGCCCAATTCGCGGATGGCCGGTCGGTATTGGCAGGGCACGAGTGTCATGCGACTTGCAACGGGGGGTTGGGGGGGGCGTCCGGGTCCTATGATCGGCCGCGGCGGCGGTCGGATTGCGCCTCCTCCCACCAGCGAAGCACCCGGAGTGCCCTGAGCGTGTTCCAGCGGCTGGGCGCGCCTACCCGTTCCAGCTCGAAGAAGGTCTTGCCGGGATGGCGCTGCTGCAGCGCCCAGCGTCCGTCCCTGCGGCGCTTGCGTTCCGTCAACCCGACCGGATCTTCGAGACGCGCGTCATAGGTCGCACCGCTCGCGCGGAAGTGGTCCAGCGTGCGGAGCACGTCGTGGTGCCACCGCGGGGGAAACGAGAACCGCGTGAATGCAGCATTGACGACCTTGCCCGTCCGGTGGGATCGGTACAGCCGATGGACGAGGAAGAACTCCCGCCCGCGTGCCGCGGCCGCACCCGTCTCGGCGGCTCGGGGTCCACGCGCGTCGGCGTATTCCTGGAGACCTTCGAGCACGCTGATCGTGGTGTGGAACGAGCCGTGCACCGCGCCGCGATCCCGCTGGCAGTTCCACCCACCGTCCTTCATCTGCTCGGCCAGCAGGTAGTCCACCAGACGCTCCCGGCGGGGATCGTCGACGCGGAACCATGAGAGCAAGGCCAGCACCATGCCCGTGAGGCACGTTTCGCCCTGCTTGTGCGTCACGGCGGCGTAGATCCCTCCGTCGCTACACAGCCCTTCGGCGAGAAACAACCGACATGATACAGCGGCGCGTGGGTCGTCGGGCGGGAGGCCCAACCGCCGCAGCAGTGCCAACGAGTACGTGGTGGAGATCCACTTCTGACCGTAGAAGCGTGGCGTCCAGCGGCCCGCCTGGTCCCGATGGGCGAGGAGTCGCGCGCCCCATCCCTGGTTGGCCACACGCGCACGCTCCGCCTGCCAGGCTGCCCGCGGGGCGCCGAGCAGATCACGCATGACCTGCCAGCGGATGGACGGATCGCCCGCCATGAGCCACGAGACGACTGGGTCATCGGCGCGGCCGCCCATCACGGCGTCAGGTGTGTGCGCGTCGACCACCGGTGACCGCTGGAAGCGGTTGGCCTCGCGTGAGAAGCCACCCCACCAGGACGCCGAACAGGAAGGTCGATGACGCCGTCTCCACGAGGTGGGTCATGCGCACGGCGTCGGGCATGTACGGATTCGGGAGGAGCAGTTGGGCGGTCATCAGGACGGCGAACACCAATCCAACCGCCACCGCCGTCTCCTGCCACCCACCCCGCAGCATGCGAACGAGCGGCAAGGCGATGGCGATCCAGAACAGCCCCCGCAGTACTTGGAAGGGGATCATCCATGGTGTGTCACGCACGACCGTCCCCATGTGAACCAGGAAGCTGCCCTCATCCACGCCCCCGTAGTACTCCCGCAGCGCAGGATTTCGCCAGGCGATGAAATAGCCGAACGTGAAATACAGCACTACGTAGGCGGCGCCGAGTACCGCGAGCTTCCAGGCCCAGGCGCCAGGGGGCATGACCAGGCGCGTGTTGGGCTCGGCGCTCGCGACGTCCTGCCTCCTTTTCCCCAGGATCAGCACGGCCAACACCGCGAACGGGGCGGCGATCAGGACACCCATGAGGAAGATCCGCGGCAGCATTCCCGGCGGCAGCGTGGTGATGAAGACGGCAGACTCGATCTGCGACATGAAGGTCATCGCGCCATAGAAGACGAAGAACACCGCTGCGATGAGTTTCCAACCACTCCACCGGGAGCGCAGAATGACGTGTGTCAGGACGATGGTGTTGAGCAGGCACACCGTCAGGAGAGGCAACGCGACCGCGCCGGACTGCTCAGACGGTTCCGCGCCGCTCGGTTGACCAAGGACGAGGCTCCCGACGGCAAAGCAGATGAACATCACGATCGTCAGCGCGAGCACACGGAGGACGATAGATGAGGCGCTGGTCACGGTCGCTCCGGGCACAGGCTACACGCCGAACTGTCTCAGGTGGTGATCCGTGTGGCGGTACGCCCAGCGGTACCAGTCCTCCGCACTCATCGCGCCGAACGCGAAGTGCGCGGCCGGGAGCGCCTTGGGCGGCGCGGCGGCCACCGCGCGGAGTCCTGCGATTGCCCGCGCGCGGTCTTGATCGAAGTCCGTGGGCTTGGTGCCGTCCCGCCGCGGGTCGACCTGCGGCAACGTCGTGAGGCCGCGCGGCACGGGCAGCGGGGAATACAGCGCGATCCACCTGACCAGGGACCGCCGCGGACCCGGCTTGCCGCCGGGCCGAGCGAGCACGCTCGCGCAGGCGTCACCCAGATGGCACAGCATCTCTCCGGGCTCGAGCGTCCCCCAACGCCGGATGGCGTCGGGACGGAGCGCCATGAGCCGCCGCTCGAGGTCGGCGAGCACGGCGGGGTCGGCAACGGACTTTACCGGCATGGCAGTCCCCCCGAAAGGTTCTTCGGAAGAGGTTACTCCGGGTCCGGAAAGAACGCGAACCCGGGTTGCGGGTCGGGGAGCGCCGAGGCGGGCGTCACGCGGTCAACGGCCAGAATCGGCGGCGGGTACCCACGCAGGGGTCGCGCTCGGCGATCGGCGCGGATCAACTCGAGCGCCTGTTCAGCGGCCTGGTCGGCGTCGGCCGCGTCGACGACCCGGGCGACGCGGAACTCGACCCGTTGCATCTCGTCATCCACGGAAATCCAGTGGCCGCGGCCGGTGACCACGACGGTGAACAGAGACATCGGTCCCCCACCCGCGCACGGGCCGTATTGGGACTAGCGGTAAGATAGGGGTGGGCACGTCCGGACGCCGATCCCCCGGTCGGCACCGAAGCGGGCGCGGGCGATCGCACCGGCCTTGCCCTGCATCCGGGGCGGCTCGTACGATCCGTATGGACATGTTGGGTGCCTGCTCACACGCCCTCGGGCGGTTGGCCATGACTATGCCACGTGCGGCTTTGCTGATCCTGCTGCTCGCCGTCGCCAGCAACGAGCCCACTTGGGCCCAAGCGGTTCGCGGTACCGTCCTCGACGCCGAGTCGGGCACCTTCATCGAGATGGTCGACGTAGCGCTCCTGCTCGACATCGACAGCGTGATCAGCCGGTCCGTCNNGGGAGTTCGTCGTTCGCGCGTCGAACGCCGGCGTGTACCGACTGCGGGCGACACGCCTTGGCTATGCCACCACCACGACGGATGCGTTCACGCTCGAAAGGGACCGAGACACGGTCATCGTGCTCCGCGTGCCCGCTCGACCCATTCCGCTCGAGCCTATGGAAGCCGCTGTCGAACACCGGGTGGTGCCACGACTCGCCCGCGTGGGCTTCTACCGGCGTCAGGCCGGGGGGTTCGGGTACTTCCTGACGCCGGAGGACCTGGAGGCGCTGCATCCGGTCTTTCTCGAGGACCTGTTCTGGAACATGGCTGGGGTGCGGATGCGCCGCGATGGGCGGGTGGAGTCGCAACGGTTCTATCGTCCATGCAGTCTCGGTGTTGCCGTCGATGCCCTGGTCGTCTCGGATTGGACTGCCGTGGTGCACGTCGGTGACATCGAGGCGATCGAGGTCTACCCCAGCTCGGCGGGCGTGCCCGCGTGGCTGTTCGGACCGGTGAGTCCGTGTGGCGCGGTCGTCATCTGGACCAAGGGCCACCTGCCCTGAGACAGGATCGGGCAGGACAGGGCAGAATGAGGACTGACGAGCGGTGAGCGTCCGTGGTTATCGATCCGACCACACCGCCAGTTCGTTCCCGTTGGGATCCGCGAAGTGGAACCGCCGTCCACCCGGAAAGTCGAAGATCTCCCGCACGATGCGGCCGCCGTGCTCCGTGACCATGGCTTGCATCGCCTCCAGGTCGGTGGCGTAGAGCACCACCAGCGAACCACCCGCCGTCACCTGGGGCGCGAGCGCGAACCCGCCCGCCAGTCTCCCGTCCTGGAAGCTCGTGTATTCCGGGCCGTAGTCCGTGAACGTCCACCCAAAGACCGCCGAATAGAAGGCCTTGGTCGCCTCGATGTTCGTGGCCGGAAACTCGATGTAGTCGATCCGTCGGTCGTGCTGGGCCTGGCTCATGCGCGCGTCCTCCGTTTCGGGTGCGGCGGTCTCGCCCGTGGCGGCCTCCGGGGCATCACCCACGCGCCCACAGGCCAAGACGGTGAGCAGGAGGCAGGCAACCGTCAACGCTTTCGTCACGTCACACCGTGCCAGTCAATTCGTCATCGGGGAGCGGATGTGGGCCCTCGATTACCGGGCGCCGCCCTCCCCATACCCGCTGCGGGCGAGGATGTCCGCCGGGTCGCTCACCTGGAGCAAATCGGACACCGCCTGCCGCTCGTCCCTCGCGCGATCGAAGTAGGCCTCGGCGATCTGGAATCCCATCCAATAGCCAAGATTCGCGGGCCGGTCGGTGCTGGTCATGGCATTGTAGAACCAGCGTCCCAGGTCGGTGCCGTGGGTGTGCAGCCGATCGCCTTCATCGTGAGGAAATCGGCGACACCTTCCCGGAGCGCCTGGGCGAGGAGGGAACGAGGCGCGGTGTAGGACTGCTGATAGTGCACCACCTCGTGCACCACGATGCACGGAATGACCGCGGGCGTGCCGCCGGCGCGCCAGAATCACGCCCACACCGATCGGCCCCAGCACGGCACCGAGCAGGAACCCGGTGCCGGCCCTGTCGTCGCGGCTCAACAGCCCCGCGCCCACGATGCCGCTTGCGACGAGGGCGCCGAGCAGGATCGCAAGCTGCAGTGACATGCCACGCCCGTCAGCCGGCCGCGCGAGCACGTCGCAGCAGCAGGCTTTGGACGGTTCCCACCAGCGACGACGCCGCCCAGTACAGCCCGAATCCGGCGCTCAGTTTCAGCAGCACCACGAACGTGACGACCGCGGGTAGCAGCATCAGGAAACGGGAACCCTGCTGCGGCTGGGGCCCAAGCGCCATCATCCCGTACGTGAGCGCCGCCACCAGCACGGCCAGCACCGCGTCGGGACGCGTGATGGTGCGGATCCACAGGAAGCGACCGCCCGTGACGCCTGCAATCGCCTGCCTGACGGCCGAGTACATGCCAAGCGCGAACGGCAATTGCACCAGGCCACCGAGCAGGCTGCGGGTATCCACCGGGCGCAGCCCGTGGCGACGGAACAGCGCGGCCTGCGCGGTCACCAGACGACTCGGGTCGTTCCCGTACCGTTCCCGAAGGCGGGTCAGCTCCGGTTGCACCTTCTTGAGCAGCGCGGAGCGACGGTGAGACTCGCGCGCCATGGTGTAGGTGAGTGGCAAGAGTGCGAGCCGCAGCGTGAGTGACACGGCGATGATGCCTGCCGCCAGATTGCCGCCGAATGCCTGGGTCGCGACCGCAAGCGCCGCCTGCAACAGATCGACGAACACACTCCACATGGGCATGATTCCGCACCTCCTCCCACGGCCAACGTGCAGCAGCGGCCCGTCCGCCGCAACGGCGGGCGCGGCGTCACCCGGCGCGAGGCTGGTCGGCCGGCGCCTTCGCGCCTTTGATGAGCAGCCAGAAGATGATGGGCACCTCGCCGAAATAGAGCGGCATCATGATCCGGGACAGGATCTCCCGGTGCTCAGGCAGCACGATGGACGTCACGCTGCTCGTGAGATACGCGACGCCAGCCACCAGGAGCAGGATCCCCAGCAGCCGAGGAAGGAAACCCGACTTGATCACCAGGATGCCGAACGGGAACAGCCACAATCCCCAAAACGCCGTGACCACCGCTGCTCCGGCGCTGTGCAGCGTGAGGACGCCCAGCGCCAGCGCCTCGAGTTGTGGCCTGTCGAACACCGACAGGTACTCGGCGCCGGTGATGTTGCTCGCCGTGCCCGCGAGCGACCCGGCGACGGCCGTTGGATGATAGGCCGAGCGCTCAGAGCGTGACAACGATGCGCCCGCGTCGGTCCGGGCGCTCCACCAACTCGTGTGCCTTTACGATATCCGCCAGGGGAATTCGCTCGGCGATCTCACACGGCGTGTCGGAGGATGCGCGTGCCCTCTTCTCGTCATCAGTCCGACCATGGCAGTGCCTACCAGAATCGGTTGTATTCCTGGTCCGTGACGGGTTGCAGCCACACCGTGTTCCCCTCGAGCGCGTTCGTGACCACTCCCACATGCGTCAACTCACTGGACGGCGTGGCGCCATGCCAATGCACCACACCCGGGCGGATCTCGACGACGTCTCCCCTCCTGATGAGTTGGATGGGCCCACCTTGCTCCTGGTAGTATCCGGCGCCGTCGGTCACCAGCAGGATCTGGCCCCCTGGATGTGAATGCCAGTTGGTTCTCGCACCCGGTTCGAACGTAACGTTGCCCATTCGAGCGCCGAAGACCTCGTCATCAGTCACCAACCAGCTCACCCACACCGATCCGGTGAAGTTGTCGCTGGCGATCCTCCGTCCCCGTGGAAAGACGGTGGAGGGCAACGGACGGCTTGCGCCGCTCCCACCGCGCTGCTCTCGACTGGCGCCCGCCTCACCACCCACGACGTCATCCTCGGTATTCCTCTGCCAGGCCAATGCCTGGGACAGCAGCTCGCGGCCGCCTTCGGCTTCCGCCCTGCCCACGTTCGCCTCGACGACGGCGAGGAGGTGCTCGAGCTGTGATCTCGTGATGCCGACATTCAGCGCCAACCCCATGTGGGCGCGCGCCATGGGCTCGACCCCACCCATGCTGACCAGGGCGGCGACGGTCGTGATTTCCCTGTCTTGATAGCTGAGAACACCTCGGCCGAAGACGTCGGCAAACAGGTGTTCTTTCAGAAACAGCTCGATGGTGGGAAAGAACGCCGCGTAACCGCTCCTCGGTCTGTTCTGTGGCCGCCCCGTGAGCCCTTCCAGTACCTGTGCACCCTTTTCATATCTATTCTCGTGGCCGACCTCCGAAGCCGTCGTGCCAACCTCATCCTGGTGACCTCGAGCCTCTCTATCTTCCAACACGGCCATGAAGGTGTTGATGCCCTGCAGGCTGCGGGGAAAGCCGCAGTAGGCATACAACTGCAGCAAGACTTCCTTGATCTCGTTGATCGTGAGCCCGGAGTCCAATCCGACATTCAAAGCATGCGCCAATCGATCCAGGTCACCACTCGCGGTGTGTGACGCAATGAGGACGATGCTCTGCTGACGTGCGCTCAAGGCCTGGGTGTCGCTTGCTCGATCCTGCGCGCTCAGCGTACTGGAAACGGCAAGGAGCAGGACAGTGAAGGCAATCAGGATGCGGGCCTTTGCGTTCTTCATCGTCTCTTCCTTTGCAGCGGGGCTCCCTAATTGGAGCAGCTGAAGCTTTCAATTTTGGCGCGATGGGTGGTCGAGCAGATCGCCAAGGCTATTCGATGCCACGTCCGCGAGCGAAGCATGTTCCGGGTCAAATACCANNATGGTCGAGCAGATCGCCCAGGCTCTCCCGGTATCGAGATACGATACTTGCATCACAGCGGTGGCCTCCGATTCCTCGATCTGCCCAACCTGCCCGTCCGGGCGACAGCGGCCGAGTTCAGCGGGGCGACGGCGGGGGCAGCGACCCGGATCTGGATCATCAGTCTTCCTGAAGTACCTCCCGGCCCCATCCGTGCCCTCGATGCCATGTCTGCGAGCGAAGGTTGTTCCGAGTCAAATACCACCACGTGATTGTATTGCAACCCTCAACCTGATCACGTTGAAGGCCTTTTCAATCACATCCAGTCTCGCTTTCCTGGGATCCGCTTTGCCGACCGGTTTGCCATCGGACTCGATATCGAGGATCTCTTCACGTTGAGTCTTGTAAGCGGGCCAAAGCGGCAGTCCCTCACCATTGGGATCACCGGTCTTGGCGAAGTTCGCCCAATAGGTGTTCATCGTCTGCGCTAACTCTTGATCTTCAGGTGTTGCCTCAGGGGCACCCCAGCGGGCATTTAGGGTGCTAAATACATACGAGACTTCAGATCCGTGCCCAGCGCCATATTGCATTCGCTCCTGCATTGGTGCTGGGACGTAANNCAGATCCGTGTCCAGCGCCATATTGCATTCGCTCCTGCATGGGTGCGGGGACGTAACCGAAATGGTAGATGTAGGCCGGTTCTCCCTTAGCGACAATAGCCCTTGCGGCGAAACGGCCCGGCTCAGCCCATACCCAGTCTGTGTTGAACTTTGTGACTACCTCAGCGAATTCTCTGTTACCGTCAGGATCATAGGCAGCTCTTGTCTCACCTTCCAGTTCACCGAACAGTGAAAACAGTTCTTCCTTTGAACTGCTGGTACTGACAAAGGCTCCACCTATTTCCCCACTGCAATTCCCGATGATGAGGGGAATGCGTGCCTGCCTGCCAGCCTCATATGCACTCTCAGCAGTTTCTACAACCAGCTTGCCATCGAGAATCGGGCCCGAATAGATCCGCGGACCTCCCTCGCCATCGCTTTCCTCACCTCCATCCACAATCTCCTCCACGCTCAAGGAGCGGAGGTTGGCCAGGGCCGCCGCATCCGTGCCCTCGATGCCATGTCTGCGGGCAAAGTTCATTCCGATCGTTTCAGCTGAAACGGCGTAGAGGGGATCGGCATTGTCTCGACTAATCGGCCTACCGGTAAGAACACCGTCTCTGCCGCCGCCGGATTCACTGATTGCTTTATGGAAAAGGCCTTTTGCATCCGGTATGGTCATGAGCGAGTGTACCGATACGCCACCGGCAGAGAAGCCAAAGATGGTGACATTGTTCGGGTCGCCTCCGAATGCAGCAATGTTTTCCTGTACCCACCTAAGGGCGGCGATCTGATCCATGTAGGCGTAACTACCCTTGGGCTCTTCCGGATGCTCAGCACTCAACGCCGGGAATGCAAAATGACCGAGGCGCCCAAGCCGGTAGTTGAAGGTCATCAGGATGACACCTTGCTTGGCAAATGCATTTCCTGCAGTACCGGGACTGGAGCCGCTTCCACCCACAAAAGCGCCACCGTGGATCCACACCATCACCGGCAGCGCCGCCGCCGCCGCGGCCCCAGTAGGCCGCCACACATTGACAAACAGGCAATCTTCCGAGGAACCCTCTGCAATTGATCCAGAACCGCGGGGCCATCCTGCCTGCGCACAGTCTGCGCCAAACTCGCTTGCATTACGCACGCCCTCCCATGCGGGTACGGGCTGTGGGGGGCGCCAGCGATTGGCGCCGACCGGCGCAGCGGCATAGGGAATTCCCTTGAAGCTGTCGACATCCTCTTCCGCAACGCCGCGCACGATTCCGGACGTGGTACGAACCGTAGGTGCCGTGGCCTGGGCGGCCTGCTGTGCGTTGGCCCATGGCACGCCGGTTGCCAAAACAAACAGTCCGAGGATTAAGGCTCTCATATCAGTGCAACCCTTTCTCCTCTAAGAACTCGGAAAGAAGATCGGCGATTTGGAGATTGTTCAGGTCCGAAAACGGAAAGTGTGTGTTGCCGCGGATACCCAGCTCCGGCAGGTGCACCAACGTCACATCACCACCATGTCGATTCACGGCGTCCCTCCACAGCCGTGCCATGGCCAGACGCACCCGCCATCCATCCTGACCCGGGTTGGCGGTTGGCTCATCGGGGATGTTGTCACCGTAGTAGATCACGATCGGGACCTCGGTGAGCCGAATGAATTCCGACATGGACACGGCAAGGGCTTCCAGTGTGCCACCCGAGCTTGGCATTGGCGGTGGCACTTCTCCCTCCGGAAACAGGAATCCGCTTCCCGGCTCGTAGGAGACGATGGCTTTCACGTTTCGATTGCTGACCGCGGTACGCCAGCCCATACCGCCGGAATGGGAATGCGTGACCAGAATTGCCGGGCCGATCTTGTCGAAGAGTGCCGAAACCGCGTCGGCCATGACGTGGATGTCGATCGGCCCCGTGCTGGGCGTCATGGAGCGGAAATACTGATTCAGCGCAGCTGAATCACGCGAGAACTGTACTCCCTCGAAATAGTCCGGCCATATGCCGATACGAAAAGTGCCAAACCACTGCTGTTCGTCGGGGGTGGGTGTAATGGTGGCGGCTACCGTGCTGCGACCGGCATCACCTCTTCGTGGCTGGTCGATGAGATAGACAGGATAGCGCCTGCGCAGGAAGATGTTCTGAAATCCTTCCCGCCCGTCCGGTGTCGTTTCCCAGGTCTTGGAAAACTGCCCGAACCCATGCCACATGACCAATGGAAACGCCCGCGCGTTATCGGGAATCTGATAGAAGACGTAGGCGTGATCACCACGAAACGTCTGTCCTGCCGGGGTCGGGTTGTATGGATCGAACGTGCCGGGATTGGCAATCACCGTTCCACCGACGAGGAAGCTGCCTTGCTCCTTGATCATCATCAGATCGCCGGCAGCGGTACGGCCTCCATCGGCACAGGACGACCCCATGAGCAGCGTAAAGGCAACGCCAATCGCTCGCACCGTGCCCTTCATCGGTCCACCTGCCTCTGCAAATGCTCCGGATACCGGGCCCCCAGGATCTCGACCTTCGAGACCGCCTCGTCGATCGCGCGCGCGTCCTTTGGGGTGAGC